>Ga0209382_10000795_pt1 | contig 51106 bp, 37 predicted proteins | sample SoiMetdeltSBSDD5_FD_187599 | JGI IMG/M metagenome (GOLD analysis project Ga0209382, IMG submission 187599) | Bulk soil microbial communities from a Populus tree surrounding site in Tennessee, USA - Soil MetaG P. deltoides SBSDD5 (SPAdes) (version 2) | ecosystem: Environmental > Terrestrial >...
GTGGGGCTTCAATCGTGCTCGCCATCCTGCAGCTCATCGTGCTCCCGATCGGCACGATTGCGGGAATTGCAATCCTCGTTTATCTCCAACGCAATCCGGAAGCGAAGGCGGCATTCGGGATCCCGATCAAGGTCTCCCGCGTAGTGCCGCCGGCACCCAGCGCGTAGGCTGGCGCCAGCGGATCGATGCAACTCGTTTTGAAACGAGTGAAAATCGTTGCAACTCGGTCTGGACCGAGTTGGATTCCCCGAGCACGGTTCATGGCTTACTGCCTGGACGAATATCTTGCCTTGATGGCACCCCAGGTGGATGGATGTGCGGCGACCGGGCCACAGCCGGGGATTGAGAAGGCCCCCAGGGGACCGGCAGGGTGTGTTATTGCTGGGGAGTTCTGCGCCAGGGAATAGATGCTTCCCGGTGCATCGCAGAAGTGTGGGTCCTGAACAATGTTCCCATCGGCCTGCCACCAAGTAGCGCAGGTCCCCACGCCCTCGCCGCCAACGTTCTGCCAGGCTAAATTGTTGCGAATGGTTGGAGTGGCCAGGGATCCACACCAGATAGCCCCACCCTTTTGGGTCAGGGCAATGATGTTCTGTTCCACGATTGGGCTTCCAGGGCGTTCGATTACGATGCCGCCACCGTAGTTATCGCTGGGGCCATCACCCGTATTCTCAACGATCGTGTTATGGTGGACCCAGGCGTTCGTCTCCCACAACCAAATCCCTCCACCGCTATTTGCTGTAAGGGGTGCGCTGCCACGGGCGTAATTATTCCGAATCAAGTTCAAGGCGATCTCAATTTCCAAAAAACTTGTGTCGCCGTAGTGACCAACGTAAATCCCGCCACCATGATCCCCGGCGGTATTGTTCTCAACAACATTACTCCAAATCAGAGTCTTGCCTTGAGCAAGGTTACGATAATAGATTCCACCACCGTCCCCGCGTTGTGTCTTGTTTCCGGCGATATAGTTCTCAGTAATTTCGGGAATCATGTCCTTAAAAAAACCAACGCCGCCACCGAGGTTTCCTGCACTGTTATTCGTGATCTGATTGTCTTTGATTAAGGGATGCCAAACAGGTGGTACTTGGACATCCCCACTGCACCAAATTCCACCGCCATCACCAGAAGTTTGGTTTTCGGTGATGATATTGCCAATGAGAGATGGTTCTGCTTCAAAAATGAGTATTCCTCCTTCTCCCCCTGTAATAGTGAACCCCTGTAGAACGGCCGATCGCGTTTCCCCGGAGTGGAAGGTTACTACTCGTCCACCTAGTCCCGTCGCGTCAATGAACGTGGTTTCCGGTCCACTCACGCTTCGGAGGACAAGATCCTTTCCTCGAAACACGAGCGCCTCTAGATAGATGCCAGGAGCGGCGAGAACAGTATCGACGCTTGCAGCACTATCTATCGCGGCCTGAATTGTGGTCGCATCGCCTGATCCATCCACGAAAACATTCCACGTCCGAGCCCAAGCGGGTTCAAAGCCGACAAGGAAAGTCAGAATAAACAGCCCGCCGATTCCTATGCACGCTCGACAAAACACTCGCGGTCCAGGAGCTAACCGAAGCATCCGCACACCCATTGCCCTCTTCGCCCATCCCATTGTCCCACAATTCTCCGAAGGGTCGAAACGCCTGGGACTTTCCCTCGGGAATACCGCGTCCAATCTGTAGGTGACCTCCCCACAGGAGTTCTTTCACTTTTTCGAATGCCCGGCATAAGTGGAGGTGTCTCGGGTATCTTCTACCAGTGCATCTGGCACTCAACTAATACGCCCCGAAAATAATGATTGGAGAATTCACTGATGCTTTGGACCATCGCGGTTATTTTGCTAATCCTGTGGTTACTCGGCTTCACCATGCACTTTGCGGGTGGCCTCATCCACCTCTTGCTCGTCTTGGCTATCGTCGTGGCCCTGATACGGATGCTCCAGGGCCGCCGACCCATTTAGATCGGGCAGCCTGACTCAGCCGTAAACTATCTGGCTTCTGCAGATTCCGGATACAGGCGGTCGAATTCGGGATCGCCGTGCAGGCTTCGTAGTTCGGGATCATTGCGGGCCCATTTGGCGTCCTTGAAACCGGCGTTCCAGGCCTTGCGAAGCGCGTCCATGGATTCGTCCTTCCGCCCCAGGGTGCTGAACACGCAGGCGGCATTGTACAAAACGGTCGCCTCGTTCGGGCGCAGGACCACGGCCAGGTTGGCTTCCCGGATCGCATCGTCCGTGCGGTCTAAATTCGCATAATCGGTAGCGAGGAGAATCCGGGCTCGGGCATCCTCGGGAACCTGGCGCAAATGGTTCTCCATCGCCCCCATGCGTCGCAGACGTACATTCTTGAGCATGTCGTCCTTGCCCAAGGCGCCGAGTGCATTCATGATCGGGACGTAATTGTTGTAGTCCTCACCGGCGACATCGAGGGCGGCATCCGTGATGTCGGCCAGCTCCTGATACTTGCCCGCGGCAAAGAGCGCCCGCCCCAAAATGTAATATGCCCCCTCGCAGTCCCGTTTGCGTTCTAGGGCTTGGCGGGCGCATCGCACCGCATCGGTGTATTGGGATCCGGCATAAAGAATCCAGGCCCGAGCTACCAGCACCTCCGGTAGTTCCGGGCGAAGAATGACCGCTCGTTCCGAAGCAGCCATCGCTCGTTCCATCCAAATCGCGTCCCGTCCGTAGTTGTAATGATGTTGCGCGCACACGTTGGCGATGGCGGCATAGGCCAGGGCAAAGTTGGGATCCAGAGCCACTGCATTCTCGAACATCTGGAGCGCGAACTCGAGGTCCTGGCGGGTCAGACGCCGCGCATAGCTCTTGCCCTTCAGGTAGAGATCGTAGGCCTGGAGATTGTCGGTGGGCTTGGCGGCCAGCTCTTTCTGCTCCTGCGGAGTGAGGGTGATCCGGAGCGCTTCCGCGATCTTGCGGGCGATCTCGTCCTGGACTTCGAAGAAGTCCTTCATCTCGCGGTCGTAGCGTTCGGACCACACGGGAAAGTCGGTTTGGGCATCCATGAGCTGCGCATTGATGCGCAACCGCGTCCCGGCACGGCGGATGCTCCCCCCCAGCACCAATGCAGCGCCCAACTCGCGGCCGACCAACTGCGGAGTCACGGACTTGTCTCGATACACGAGTACGGTGGGACGCGGAAAGACTTTGATGCCCTTGATCTTCGAGAGTTCGGTGATGATGTCCTCGGTGATGCCATCGCGGAAGTACTCGTCCTCTTTGACCCCACTCAAGTTCTCGAAATAGAGAACCGCCACTCCCTGGTCCGGTCTCCTGGTCGAGAGACGCCGGGAGTCGCTGTCCTCCTGGGTGCGCCTGCGTCCCGATTCCAGATCGCGGCGCAGGCGAATCAGGTCCGTTTTGATCTCGGTTGCGCTCTGGCAACGCAGGTTCCGATCTTTTTCCAGCGCCTTGTCGAGAATACGGACCAGATCGGAGGGCAAGGACGGATTGATCTCGGTCACCGGCCTGGCGGTTCGATTCAGGATCGCATCGAAGATCAACGCCGAGGTTTCGCCGGGGAAGGGCAAGATGCCGGTGGCCATCTGGTAGAGAACGGTTCCCACGGAGAACAAATCCGTGCGCGCATCGACCAGCTGGCCGCGCGCCTGTTCCGGAGACATGTAGGAGACCGTTCCCATGACCACGCCCGGAGTGCTGAGCTCCTGCTCCGCCACCCTAGTTCGCAACTGGGTCAGCTCCAACCCCGGCCGGCGGAGGCCATCGATCTTGGCCAGGCCGAAGTCGAGGATCTTCACTTGCCCCCGCGAATTGATGAAGATGTTGGCGGGTTTGATGTCGCGATGGACGATGCCCTTGGCGTGTGCGGATTCCAGGGCGTCCGCGATCTGGATCCCGACCGATAGGAGATCGTCCATGGGCATGGGGCTCTCGGCGATTACTTGGGCCAGCGTCCGTCCCTCCAGTAGTTCCATGACGATGAAGTGCTGGCGCTCGTGCTGCTCGATGGCGTAGACGGTACAGATGTTGGGGTGGTTGAGCGCCGATGCGGCCCGGGCCTCGCGTTGAAAACGCTCGAGGGAAGGTGCGTCCTGCGCGAGATCGGCGGGGAGGAACTTGAGGGCGACCTTTCGGCCTAGCCGGGTGTCCTCGGCCTCGAATACGACCCCCATGCCGCCGCTTCCAAGTTTTTCTTCAATCCGATAATGCGAGATCGTAGTGCCGGAGGACGGTTCGGACATAGCTTCGCGTGCTCCCCTCAAAGGGCGGCAATGATGAGCTTTCCGCGGATCAATTGCAAGGAAATCGCACTGCGGAGATTACCGGCCTACCTGAATTCTCGATCTATTGAGATGCGGTTGAAGCGGAGGATTTCGATTCGAACGACCAATCACGGCAGTAGAAATAGAGAATCGACATCGCGTCGATGTCGGCTTGGGTCGTGTTGTTGTACACGGTGACGAGCTCGTACGTGTGATCGCGAAGAATCGGTATGCCTTCCGGGCTCGAGATCTCGTCCATGCGCGCCACCCCCAGGCGATCGTCCCAATCCTGGGCCTTGATTGTGAACAGCGTTTCGTTGGTGGTGAGATCGCAGAGCGCCACTGACACACCGAAGGGATGCAGGTGGCCAGTGGCGTAATGCACCCTGGTATCGAAGGGCAGATTGAGCTGGTCGTCGACCGGCGTATGCGCTTCGTATTCGCCCGGACTTACCAGCCAGTGAATCGTTCTCTCCGGACCGACGGACGGCACGAACCCGTGGTTGGAAGCCGTGCGACCCTGGAACGGCCCACAGGCTTGTCCAGGATGACTGCCACCCATGCAGGCGCCGTCCTTGACCGCGTGTCCCATGGGTTCGTAGCCATAGATCGCCCGGCGAAACACGGCGCGCATGGGTCGCGCGCCATTCGGGACGTAGAAAACGTTGGTGCGAAAACGCGCCAGAACCGTGCGATCGGTGACGTTCTGGTTCAAGGACATGGTCAGAAAATCGAGCGGCTCGCCTCCGTGCACCGGGACCCCGAACCCTCGCGGTAAATGCTGCGACAAGCGTCCCGGGACGAGCGTGAAGAGCCGCCAATCCAAATGCGTTGCCCCGCCGAAGGAGGCGTTGTGTGCCTCCGGAGTGTTGCCATTTTCGCCCAAGGTAAGGTTGGCGTGGCAGAAGAACTCGGGAGAGATAGCGGTTTCCCCATCCTTCTCCATCACCGTTGTTTCGATGCCGGTGACCCAAAGCAGCTTCTGGGGATCTTGGCGCTCGAGCTTGATGTCCTCCAGGACGCCGAAAGGCCCCTGCATGGAGTGGTAGATGCGATCGAGGGTGTAAGTCTGGGACAGGAGGGTGACCGAGCCGGCTCCGGAATCGGCAACATCATGGCCGATGACGCGGGCCCGATCGAAACGAAACACGAGGTGCTCGACGAGAAAATAGCACCCGACCAAGGTCAAAACGAACGGGAGTAGGAGGAGGTAGCTTTTTTTCACCTCGGCCTCGAGCCGGTATTACCCCCTCTGGACGCCCTTAATTATACCAGAGGGAATTAACGGATCTTTGGCCGACGGGCTTTAGGTCGCGGGCCCCACTTCCACGCGCGCATCGTTGAAGCAGGCCCCTTCACCTAGGTCGCTATAGGTATCGGGGGCGAGTGCGTTTGCCGTACGCCCGTTCTGGGTGTGGCGGCTCCAGAGCCCCTTGGGAAGGCAAACCACCCCCGGGCGGATGGCTTCGGAAAGTGACAGGCGGCAGATCACTTCACCCGATGCGTTCCACACCCGCACCGTGTCTCCATGCTTGAGCTGGCGAGACGCGACATCGGAGGGATGCATTTCGAGCGCGACTTGGCCTCGCACGAGCTGACCTAAGGTGGAGCTGATCGTGCGATGGGTGGCCGGCGAGATGAGAGCCAAGGGATATCGAGACGTGGCTGGATCCGCGGCGTAGTCATAGAGACCGCGCGAGGCTTCCGTGTCCAGCTCCTCGGGGAACAAATGAGCTTTCTGGTCGGCCGTGCGTGGAAAGATGTCCACGAACTGAACCGGCCGGGAGCCGAAGGGCGGGTGGGTGAAGCCATTCCCACGTTCGAGAGAGTCCTCCGCTTCGGGCATGGATTTCAGGATCGCCGCTTCGATTTCGAGTTCCGTTTCCGGGTCCCCAGGCTTGGCGAGTCCTGCTCGGCGAACGAGCTCCAGGAAGACTTCGTGATTCGTCCGCGAAGCACCGACCCGCTCCACCACCGGCATCCCCCGTTGCAGTGAAAGGGATCCATAGCCGCGGGACAGCTCGCGTCGCTCGAGAAACGTGGCGGCAGGAAGAATCACATCGGCGAAGAGCGCGGTGTCGGTCAGGAACGAATCGAACACCACGGTGAAGAGATCTTCGCGGTGGAGGCCACGGCGCACCTTTTCCTGCTCGGGCATGGTGGCCAACGGGTTGGAGTTGTAGACGAAAAGCGCGTGGACTCGCGGCTCGGTGTATTCATTCAAGGCATCGCCGAGACGATTCATGTTGATGGTGCGGGTGTCGGGAGGCGACGCCGCGGCCGCACCCGCGATGCTCATGGGCCACGACGCCGAGTTACTGAGCGTGTATCCCCCGCCTTTGACCTTGAACTTACCGGCAATTGCCGGTAATGCGAGCACGGCCGCCACCGCCGAACCGCCGTTTCGGTTGCGCTCCAGTCCCCAACCGCACCGGATGAGCGCGGGCTTGGTGTCCCGATAAAGCTTGGCAAACGATTCGATGGCTTCCGGCTCGATACCACAGGTTTCTGCCGCCCGCTCGAGCGTCCACGTCTCGGCACGTTCGCGAAATGCATCCACACCCGTGGCATGCGCGTTCAAGAACTGCAGGTCGGCGCCGTCGTTCTCGAACAGCCATCGCGCAACCGAAAGCGCCAGCGGCAAGTCCGTGCCGGGACGAATGGACAAATGCAGGTGCGCTTTTGCGGCGACCTTGGTGCGGCGCGGATCGACAACTACCAGCCTCGCGCCGGCGGCCATGGCCTCCTGAAGATAGGGCATGAGATGAATGCCCGAAGCGGCGGGGTTAGCTCCCCAGACGACGATGAGACGTGCGTGTGGATAGTCTTCGTAGGCGACCCCCGGCATCTTTCCGTAGAGACCCAGGGCGGCTCGGCCGGTGGGGGCCGCGCACACCGCGCGCTTCAAGTTTGAAGCGCCGAGGCGCCAGAAAAGCCGTGCGTCGGTCGTGTCCTGGGAGAGGAACCCGTTCGAGCCCCCGTAAGAAAGCGGGAGGATGGCCTCACCGCCCTGTTGGTCGCGAATGCTGACGAGCTTTCCGGCGATGGCGTCCAGCGCTTCATCCCAGCTCACCGACCTGAACTGTCCCGACCCTTTAGGACCATCGCGGAATGCGGGCTCCAGCACGCGCTCCGGACCATAAAGGGCCTCAGGCAATCGACGCACTTTGGCGCAGATGTAGCCCCTTGTGACCGGGTTGACCTCGTTGCCCTCGATCACGGTGACTCGGCCGTCCTCTACCTCAATGGACAGGCTGCAATGATCCGGACAATCGAGGGGACACGCAGTCGAATGTGTGGTCATGAGGCGATCTCCCGGCGCTCCCGGCGGCGCGACCAGAGGAGAATGGCGAAAAGGAAGAAGAAAGGCATCAGAAATTCGAGGGTCTCTTCGACCACGTCCGAGGCGTAGAAGATCCCCTTGTTCATTCGATAGCCCCGGTGCCAGTTGAAGTAGTAGCCCTGGATTCGGTCGATCAGGAAGGACAAGGACAGAAACAACCCGCCCACGAGGATGAGCCAGTTCTCGGGTACAGACTCGCGAAGACCGGTCAGAAAGAGCCCGCGGGACGACCAGAGGAGCCCGGTCAGGATACCGAGCACGACCAAAGAAACCAGAGCCACGCCCAATACGTTCACGCCTATCGGATCCCCGGGGTCAGATGGCACCTTATCGATCCATTTCGTCATGACGTTGGCGGGGTTGTACTCGGACAGGGATAGGAAGAGCAGGGTGGCGATGCTCCAGCCGGCCAGGGCAGGTCGATGCCTGACCATGGGGATGAGACACACCACCCCGAGCGCGTAGCCGGCAAGCGACACCAGTTCCATCGGCCCCCGTTCATCGAGCAAGTGCAGTGCGGTTGGGCGTGGCAACAGGTAAAGCAAGATAACCATTCCCAACCCAAGGGTGAAGAGCCCGGCAAAGATCCATCCTGATCGCGGCGAGGTGCGGGCTGACCGTTCTGTCTCGGTTTGCAACATCGCGGTCATTGTATCCCGGACGCCACTCTGAGTACCCCCTCCTTGCAATCTGTTTTGAAATGGATTATCAGTACGCACAGCATGGCCGAGAAACTCCAAGTCCGCGAGGGCGACCTCCTTCTCGCGCTCGACCTGCAGAACGATTTCTTTTCGAACGGGACGATTCCGGTTCCGGGTGCGGAAGCCGTTCTCCCGATCGTGAATCGTTTGCTCGAAATGCTGCCGCGTGGCGTGGTGAGCTTGAGGTGGCATTCCCGCGGGCATGCGTCGTTCGCGTCGCACTATCCCGGGCACCGTCCGTTCGAGACCATCCCCAGTCCGCACGGCGAGCAGATGCTGTGGCCCGAACACTGTCTGGCCGGACGCAACGGTGGTGAGATGCATCCGGGGCTCAACACCTCGCGACTCGAGATGGTGATGCGCCGAGGTCTCCAGCCTGGCTTGGGGGTTACTTCCGCGCTCATGGGCGATGACGGCCGCACTGGCACCGGCCTTCTCGGTTATCTCAAGGAGCGCAAGGTGCACCGACTGTTTTTGGTGGGATTTTTGATCGATTTCAGTATTCGCGCCACCGCGCAAGACGCGCGGAAATCGGGATTAGAGGTCGTGATCATCGAGGATGCCGTGCGCGGGCTCAATGTTCGTGGCTCGCTCGAGCACGCGTGGCTCACCCTGGCCGAAATCGGCGCCCGCAGAGTGATGTCGGAGAGCCTGGTTCTGAGTTGAAATCCTTTGCCCACCTGACTGCGTTACTATTGTTTTTAGGTGTCACTGTCACGATGATTATTTTCGCCTTGGCCGAGGGCGCTCATTGACTCAGACCATTGGTCCCTACTCGATCCTCGAAGTACTCGGCGAAGGCGGCATGGGGGTTGTCTATCGAGCCCGGGACTCGCGACTGGGCCGCGACGTAGCCCTCAAGGTCCTCCCCGCCCAAACGGTTGCCGATCCAGAAGCCAAGGCGGGGCTGATCCAGGAAGCACGCCTCGCTTCCGCCCTTAATCATCCCCATATCTGCACAATTTTCGATGTCGGCGATACCGAAGGTCTTGTTTATGTCGCCATGGAGTGGATCGAGGGCTCTCCCTTGAGCCAGTTGATTCCCTCCCGCGGTTTGCCGGTGGAAACCGTCCTCCGATACGGCGCCCAGATCGCCGACGCGTTGTCCCATGCGCACGCGCGAGGCATCGTGCACCGCGACCTCAAGGCCTCCAATGTCGTCATCACCCCGAACGGCCGGGCAAAGATCCTGGACTTTGGCTTGGCCAAGCGAATCGGCGCGGGACCCGAGGATGTCACCATACAAAACCATCTGACCAGGCCGGGAGCAGTCGCGGGTACTCCAGGCTATCTCGCGCCCGAGGTACTGCAAGGGCAAACCGCGGGAACGCACAGCGACATCTGGGCTCTGGGAGTTTTGCTCTATGAGATGACCACCGGGCAAAAACCCTTCACCGGACGGACCGTCCACGAACTTGCTGCAGCGATCCTCAGCCAACCAGCCCGTCCCTTGCCGGACGAAACCCCGGCGGGGCTGCGTGCGCTCATCATTCAGTGCCTGGACAAGGAAGCCGGGCACCGCCCGCAGCAAGCATCTGAGGTGCGCGCGGCTCTCGAGATGCTGCTCACCGAGATACGCTCCCCGATCTCTCGTCCGCGCCCCCGCAAACGAAACGTTGTCCCTCCTCTGATCGGGGTTGCGATCCTAGCCATCCTCCTCACCGCGGGTTGGCTTATCTGGCGGCACCCATGGCATCACCCCATTCTTACCCAGCGACAGCTTACGTCGAATCCACCGGAAAACCCCCTCAAGTACGCGTCGCTCTCTCCGGATGGTCACTACCTGGCCATCCTGGGGACGGATGGCCTCAGCATTCGGGGCATCGATTCGGGGGAGGCCCGCAAGATCGAGCTTCCCCCGGGATACGAACTGACCATCCCGACTCCGCGGGTGGACTGGTATCCGGATGGCAGCGCCCTGCTTTTGAGTGGAGGTCAAGTAACCGGCGAAACGACCCACAGCATCTGGGCCCTCCCGCTTATGGGAGGCAAACCGCGCCGGATCCAAAGCGACGGTGTCGCCGCCACAATATCTCCGGATGCGTCACGCATTGCCTACACCCGACTCGTGACGGCGGGAGCGGAGATCTGGTCGATGGGAGCGAATGGGGAGAATCCGCGCCGCGTCGTTCCCAAAGATTCCAGCGGTGTGTTTCCTAATCCGGAGTGGTCACCGACCGGGCGCAGGATTGTCTACGCCCGAGGACAGGTCGAGTCGGGGGAGATCCAGGGACAGCTTGAGACCGCCGATCTCGAAGGACGCCGGCGTTTGGTCTTCGGCGGACTGCCGGGACAACACATGGCCGGGCTCACCACTCTTGTGTGGATGCGAAACGGACGGGTTATCTTCGGCCTCTCAGATCCCCCGCCGAGCCAGACCGAATTCAATTTGTGGTCGCTCCACGTGGATCCACGATCGGGGGAAGCCTCGGGCAGGCCACACCGAATCACCCAGTGGACGCGGGCCTCATTGATGCTGCCGACTTCTGTTTCGACCGCTGAGGACCGGATGTCGGTTTGTTTTGTCAGTTGGCAAAGCGACTGCTATCTGGGGCGCCTCGCCGGCGGCGATTCCGCGGTCACCGATGTGAAGCGACTCACCCTGGACAATCGTATGGACATGGATCCGAGCTGGACGCTGGATGGCGGGGCAATTCTCTTCGATTCGAATCGCAACGGGACCTTTGACATTTTCCGCCAACCTTTGGACGGCACCGAGGCGGAACCCATCGTGTCCGGACCGGGAAACCAGTCCCGCCCGAAGATGAGCCCGGATGGGGCCTGGATTCTCTACCAGGATGTTCGTGACGATTCGGCAAGCGTTATGCGCGTTCCGACGCATGGAGGTCTACCGGTCAAGGTGATGCCCGTGCAAGTGGATTCCGATTTCCAGGTGGCCTTGGCGCCCAGGTCGGAGTGCATTGTTTCGGAAACGCAGGGATCAAAAACGGTTTTCTATTCCTTCGATCCCGTCCAGGGACGGGGATCCGAGATAGCACGCCTGGAGGCCGGATTGGCGCCTTGGTGTCTCGCCCCGGACGGGTCGGCATTGGCAGTCCTGGATTTCCGGTCCGCGCGTTGGCGCATCGTGATCCTCTCTCTATCTGGAGAACCGAGACGCGAAGTCACCCTGGACCGAGGGGACATGCAGGGAATTCAGAATCTTGCCTGGGATGCGTCGGGCCACGGATGGCTGGCCGTTGCTTATTTCGGGAAGAGCTGGAACCTGTTGCATATCGATGGCCAGGGAAAATCGGCGGTACTGCTGCCCCCTCAGATGTGGATGTACAGCTCCGCGGTGTCTGCGGACGGGCATCGCATCGTCTTCACCAGCAATACCGTAGAGGGAAACGCCTGGCTTCTCGAGAACTTTTGATCATTCAAAGCGCCAGTCCATTCTCGATCAGTGCTGTGGTTCCTTGGCGCCCCGCGGTGAAGAAAGGCGATTTGGGCGCGACCAAGCCTACTCTTCAAAATGGAAACAAGGCCGACCGAGCTGGCGCTACCCTTTCTCCTCTAGGCGGATCGCCTTCCCATCTTTCTTGGGGACCGTACGCCTGGGTCTTCGTGTTGAAACAGATGGGGTATTGGGCCATTTCGTCGCCCGCCTTGGCCAAAACCCAGTAGTTCCATGATTCGTCACGTATCAATGTCGCTTCCGTGAGTTCACCCGGAGCATAGCTCCGCATCATCGTTTTTGTTCCGCCGTACGCACGCGCCAGCCAGTAGCTTTGCTCGTCCACGGGAGTGACCCACATTAGGCTTCCGTCATCCAGCCGCCACCGTACGATGCCATGCTCGTGACGATCCAAACGATCGAACAGCACGAGAACGACAAGAACAGCTGTGATGGCGCCGGCGGGATGAAGACTGCCCAAACCGTGGTGTTTGAAATAGCGAATCGCATAGACCGTCAAGAGAATGCGAACGACTTCGATTCCGAAAGGGATCAGCAGTTCTACAACCGCCCCGCCGTGATGGGCTACGAGCGTGTTCTCTATCCCTATCCCCTCAAAAGATCGATAGAAGCAAAGCAATCGCCAAGGTGCTTGCCCAATGCCAAGCGCGACAGAAAATCTGGATCTGGCAAACAGCAATGCTGCGGAGACGAGAAACGATATGAGCAGAATGACGTGCCAGCATTGAATCAGAACTTCAAACGGACTCCAGTGCAAAGCCGGCGAATGAAATAAGGCCGGGAGACCCGCTCCGCCCTGAATGAACGTACGTATGTCCAAGAAGGCAAACAGAAACAGAACGGCGGTCCAGACGAATTCTTGCCATTGGCGTTTCTCGCCGGATGCGGCCAGGAGATACTCCTTCATGGCCGGATCAGTCTAACACTCCAATTTTTGGGCCTGCATTACGTGTTGACCTTCGGAGGTCTTCGTCCTAGCATTTGAACCTCTAGCTTTCGGTGTTCGGGAAGCCGGTGAAAATCCGGCACGGACCCGCCACTGTGAGCGGCGACGACAACCGCAGCGTCAGGGCGATCTGGACTTCGTCCGAAATCGCCAGGATGCCCACCCACTGGATCTGCGATCCGGGAAGGGGCGGTTGAAGGATGACCCGCGAGTCAGGAGACCGGCCGAAGGCGAGTCAATCAGTGACCCTTCGAGTGGTGAGGTCTATTGACGATGCCCCTGCATCCCGCCGCCATTGTGTTTTCCCCAACACCGCAACCTCATGCGGTTTGCGGCGGCACCTCCGCTAATCGAAGGCCAACCTGCTACCAGGGAGGTTTTCGCCATGTCGCGTCTTTTCCATTCCTTTCGCGTTTTAGTTCTTAGCGCACTGAGTCTCGTAAGCCTCGGAACGTCCTCGGCATTGGGCGCTGATGATCTCCTCGTGCTCAACGGGATCGATAACACACTCTCCAGCATCGATCTCCTGAAGGGAGAAACCGCCCTCAGCCAGGCCAGCTTTACTGGTTTCCCAAACCACGCGGTCGTGGCGAAGGACCGCCTCTACGTGGTTGTTTCGGCCTCGAGCCAAGTCATCGTCTTCAACAAACAAACCCTGGCTCCGCTCGATACTCTGTTCACCGGCGCGGGGACGAATCCGTTCGCGGTAGCCGTAGACGAAAAAAGTAACGCTTACGTATCCCTTCTTCTGGCCAATCAAGTCGTATGTTTCGACGCCTTTGGCAATGAAATTGCCCGGGTGGCCGTTGGCCGTTCTCCGGAAGGAATGCTAATCATCGGGGCACGCCTCTTTGTCGCCAACAGCGGATTTCGATTCTCCGACTATGGATACGACCCCGGAACCGTGAGCATTCTGAAACTCGAGACGCTGATTCCGGTCGGAGCCATTGCCGTGGGAACGAATCCCCAATGGCTGGCCGCGAACGGGACCCAGGTTCACGTAGTGTGCACGGGGAATTATTTCTCGGTGTTTGGTGAGGTCCACGTCTTCGACGGAAAGACGCTTCTTCCGTTGACCACGATCTCCATCGGTGGAAGTCCCGGCTACATTGCCGTGGGAAGCGGACAAGGATTCTTGTCCGATTACTTCAGCGGGGTGTTCAGCTATGACCTGATTAGCGGATCCGTTCTTCACGGCCCCCAAAACCCCATCAACCTGGGAACCATCGGATACTCCGGGTTGACGCTGGATGGAAAGGGAAATCTGTTTGTAGCTCTGTTCGAGGACGATGCCGTAGCCCGGATACAGCTCAGTGACGAATCGCCAACCGGCGTCTTCCCGACCGGCAACGGCCCGACAAACCTCGTTCTTCGCCACGACAATGTTCTGGCGACTCAGAATCGGCACAACCTTTCGCCTCGTCCAGAGGAGATAGGCATGGGCCGGATCTCCTTCGCCGTCCGGCCCAGAACGAATCCCACCCGGGGCTCAGTCGAATTGTCTTTCCCTGGCGATGATGGAACGGACATCCACATTGCTCTACTCGATCCCATGGGACGTCACGTTCGAGAGAATCCATCGTCGCTCCAGACAAGCCACATCGATCTGTCCGGCGTGCCAGCGGGCGTGTACTTCCTCCAAGCCGTTCAGAATGGACGAAAAGCAACCAGCCGGCTCGTGGTTCTTCCCTGATGCCCGGATCTCGACGATTCGTTGTGGTCTCTATTCTTCCGATCTTGCTCACCCCAATGGCGAGCAAGACCGCTGCCGGCCTCATTTGGGGCCCGGAGGAACGGCTCACCACAAACACAACCGTGAGCGAGACGGGATTGAATCACGGTGCCCTTGCTGTGGATTCACAGCTCCAGCTGACCGCGGCTTGGGCGGAGCAGGATGGTCCAAACAACAATTTCCGAATCTACACTCGGGTTCGCCACAAGAACGGGACATGGGATCCCCAGGCTCTCGCCGTCGATTTCGACACGAGCTATGCAGGTGTGGGCCTGGGGGCAAAGTTCCCCGCCCTGGTCACGCTTCTGAGTGACACGCTGCTCATGGTGTGGCACGACTACAGGATCGCGGGTATCAACAATCTAGAACTCTTCACCAAGGTACGTCCTCCAGGAATGCCGTGGGGAGGGCCATCTACGGAAACGCGACTTACCACCAGCAATCACCCGGAATCCGGGGGAGACAACTCCTACTTGCCGAACCTCGCCATCGATCCGTCGGGAACGGCCCACGTGGCCTGGTACGACTATCGATTCGATGGAAGCAATGCGGAGATTTTGTTCAAGTCACGATCCGGAGGAGCATGGAACGTCACTCCGGGGGATGTCCCCGACCAAAACGCATCGGCGAACTCCGGGGACTCCAACTTTCCCGCTCTCGCGACGGGTCCCGACGGTACGCTGCATCTTCTTTGGCGCGATAACACGGACGGAGCGTTCCGCATTTACTACCGCCGAAAACCGCCCGGCCAGGCCTGGGCTTCTCCGGTCATTCTTTCGCCCCCCGGCATTGCGGCGGACGGAGCCGCTCTCGCGGTGGCTTCCGACGGAACCGTGATTGCCGCCTGGGCGGACGCGCGCACGGGTAACAAGGCCATTTATGTCGCCGAACGAACTCCCGGAGGAATCTGGGGGCCATCGCGGCGCGCCTCCCCCGCCGCCGGCGCAGAAGAACCGGACATCGCAGTCGATCCATCCAACCGCAGGTATCTGGCCTGGCAAGACGCCCGCATTTCCGCATTCAACCGCGAGATCTTCTTTCAATCCATTCCCGCCGGGGCCACCTGGGATTCCACCGGTAACTTGGATACGCAATTGAGCGTCGGATCGGGTAAGTCCTCCCGTCCCACGCTCCGTGTTGATGCCGCCTATCACGTCCACATCCTCTGGCAGGATGCGCGTCATGGGGCCACGGAAATTTACTATCGGTCGGCAAGCAATCCCGCGGTGGCGGTCGGGGACTCCCCTTCTCCACGACCATTCCGTGCCTGGCCCAATCCATTCGGCAGAGTCCTCCACGTCCAGGATCTACCGTTGGCGGCAATTCGCGTCCAGGTTCTGGATGTTCGTGGTGCCTGGGTCGGATCCATTCCGGTCGAGGACAGGCAAGCGATCTGGGATGGCCGACGCAATGATGGATCCTTCGCCCCACCCGGAATTTACTTCCTTCGCATCGATATCCCTGACTCCCGGGAAAAGACGAGGACGGTAAAGGTCGTGCGAACGCGATGAGTCTCGCCAGAGGTTTCGCGCTGACATGCAGCATGTCTCTGCTCGTGTTCGGGTGCGGTGATGAAACGGCGGAGAAGACTCTCTGCCCAGTGGCCAATGTCCAGGGGCCGGCACTCGCCTCCGGCCAACCGTATCTTCTGGTCGTCAATGGATTGAGCGAAGAGTGGATGGCGGCTCGAGTCGATTCCAGCGGCCTCAGTCCCATCGCGAAGCGCGGGCTTACCGGCGAATCCCCCAACGACATGGATGTAAACGGAACCCTCCTCTACGTGGTCAACTCCGGCGATAACACGATCTCGATCATCGACCTCGCGACTGGAATCACGACGGGTTGCATCGATGTGGGTTCGGGCGCCAACCCCTGGGAATTCTCGTTGGACCCTTCCGACTCGACTCGAGGCTGGGTCACGACGTTTTTGTCCGGAGATCTTCTGGAGCTGGACCTGAATACGCGGAGCGTGCTGCGGCGAAAGCACGTCGGGCCGGCCATGGAAGGACTCTTCGTGACGGACTTCGACGTGTCAGTCACGCTGACCGGTTTTTTAGGGAATGAGGGCACATTCGAAGCAGGTGCCGTCGTAACCTTTCGAAAAGACTCCCTTGTGGAAATACATCGCCATTCCGTTCCTCCCAACCCCCAGTTCATTTTCGTGGGAGCCGATGGGCGTTTTCACGTCGTGTGTACGGGTAATTACGACCCGGGGCCGGCCGGGGTCCCGGGACAAATCGTCCGCATTGAGTCGGATTGGTCCGCCGTGCGCGACACCCTCGTGGTCGGTGGGTCTCCGGCACGCGCGACGCTGGGCCCGGACGGCACCGCCTTCGTCGCAGCGTTTTTTGGGGGGGTCATGACCTACGACTCGGTCGCCTTCATCCTCGAAGCTCCCGTTCTGACGGATGCGGGATTCACTGCCATCGTGGCCGACGGGAACACGATATACGCGGCCAATTTCGAACTGGATGCAGTGGCTATTCTCGATGCGGCCAGCCGGACGGTGACGGGAGAGCTATTGGTTGGCGACGGTCCGGGGATTCTTGCTCTTTACCCTTAAGGATACAGTCTATGAATAGTGAGGTCGGTTGAACGTCGTAACCGGTTTACTGTCTCAGTTTTTCTTCGTCGTTCAGCTTGCGGGCACGCCGGCGGCGGTTGATTCTGCCCGCGCCACCCGGCCGCGTTCTCTCGAACCCGAGAGGCCCCTCTACTATTTCCCGCCGCTTCGCATCACCGCGCCCCGAACCACGTTCCCCGGTTCGCGCGGCGTGCTCGACCGCGCACGGCTGCAAGAACGTCCTGCCGATCATGTCGCCGAAGCGCTCTCCCACCTGGCCGGACTTCGGATGATCGATGTCGGGGACGGTTCGAGCAAAACCGTTTCGATTCGGGGGATGGGCCCGGATCGCACCGCCGTTCTGGTGGACGGCGTTCCACGTAATATCGCGCAGGGGGGCAGTGTCGATTTGGGATCGTGGAGCTTGGATGAAATCGAGATGATCCAGGTGTCCCGCAGCGCGATGGGAGCACTCTACGGCCCCTATGCCTTCGGTGGCGCGGTCAACCTGGTGAGCCGGCGCGAGCGCACTTCGAACGCGATGTTGCGATTGACGGCAGGAACGTTGGATCGCACATCGATTGGGGCTCGCGGGAACCTGAGTCGTGATCGCACCACGTTTTCGGCCACGCTGGGTTACGAAAACCTATCGCCAGATCTCCAGGGTCTCGCCGGTCGAACCGAAACGGCCCACGCGGCAATGCGCGCGGGCTGGTATCCCAATTGGGCCGGATCGCTGGCTCTTTCATTCGAGAGGCGTGATGACCTTCGCCACGTTCCCGGAACCCAGGCCTTTCCTACTCCGGAAGCGGAGCGCAAGGACAAGACGACATCAATCGTGTTTTCAGCCAACCGGATCAAGCCTGGTTTTGTTCCCGGTGTCTTCGACCTGACCACCAGCGGCTTGCACTTCGACCGTCGCTACCAAGATCCGGCCTACGCACTGGGTCCGGTCGATGATGAGCATCGAAATCAACGGGGGGAAGTGGATGTAAGCTGGCGCCTGGAGGGTCAGCCGGTGACCGCGACGCTTCGCGGCGAAGTGGCGGAGGATCGGCTGGTCAGCACGACCGACGGCGCCCACTCGCGCGGTCGCGCCGCAGGGGCGGGGCTCCTGGATGTACACGCCGGGAAGTGGACGGGGTCCGGGGCGCTGCGCTTGGATGCGTTCGAGGGCTTTGCGCCCGAGGTCAGCGGACGCGCCGCCCTGACCCGCACGATATGGGAGTCGAACCGAACCGCGGCGTTGTCCGCGCGAATGGGCATCGGGAATGGCTTCCGCCCGCCTACGTTTGACGATCTCTTCTGGCCTGCTCGAGCGACCATGGCCGGAAACACCGAACTCGCTCCGGAACGATCCTGGGATGTGGACCTGGGACTCGACGCCCGACTACAAACCGCCAAGCTGTCCGTCTCTGCGTTCAGGAATGAGGTTCGTGATTTGATCCAGTGGTCACCCGGACCCGACGGCATATGGCGTCCACACAACCTGAGTGACGTGCGCATGCAAGGCATCGACCTCGATGGAACCGCGGCCTGGAGGTCCATTTCGTGGGAAGGTTCGGTGTCTCGCCTCTGGGCGCATGATGTGACGGATGACCGCGTCACCGGAGGCAAGGAATTGGTCGGACGCGCACGATGGGTGGGATCGGCCGCGATGGCCTGGAGCCCCGGCGTTCTTGGACTTCGTCTGGGTGTGCACGGCAACGATCGCACGCCCATCACTCCCTCCAACACTAAATGGCTTTCCGGATACGCGCTCTGGGACGCCTCGGCGAGCTGGCGCCTGAGCAGAAACGCTCGCCTCGTGTTGGAGGGGCGCAATTTGTTCGATACGGAGTACCAGGACATACGTGGGTACGCCACGCCGGGACGAGAGTTTCTGCTTACCTTCGATCTGAGCTCGGAGCGCAAACCATGAAGCGAATTATTGTGGCGACGCCTCATCTGGCCTCAATGAAGCGCTTCTGGTAAGTTTTTCGCTCTTCCACCAGAGGAGCGAAGATGCCCATTGTCGAGTGCGTCCCCAACTTCAGCGAGGGTCGCCGGCCCGCCGTCATCGACCAGATCACCGCCGCCATCAAAGCCATCGAGGGCGCGGTTCTGCTCGACGTGGATCCGGGCAAGGCCACGAACCGCACCGTGGTGACGTTCGTCGGGGAGCCGGAGGCGGTCCTCGAGGCCGCGTTTCAGGCCATCAAAACCGCGACGCAAGTCATCGACATGCGACAGCACACCGGTGCGCACGCGCGCATGGGCGCGACCGACGTGTGCCCCTTCGTTCCCGTTTCGGGGATCACGATGGATGAATGCGCCGAGCTGGCGAGACGACTTGGAAGACGAGTCGGAGACGAGCTCGGCATTCCGGTGTACCTGTATGAACATGCGGCGTCACGCCCTCATTGCAAGAACCTCGCCGATATTCGTAAGGGTGAATACGAAGGCTTGGCGGACAAGCTTTGCGATCCAACCTGGAAACCCGATTTTGGACCCACTACGCCCAACGCAAAATCAGGGGCCACCGTCATTGGAGCGCGTGAGTTCCTGATTGCCTATAACGTGAACTTGAACACGCGTGATCGAAAGCTGGCCCAGGACATTGCCCTCGATATTCGTGAGGCGGGGCGGGCGAAGCGCGATGCCCGGGGCGAGATCGTTCGGAATCCCGATGGCACGTCGGTCACGGTTTCCGGGAAGCTCAAGGCCGTAAAGGCGGTGGGCTGGTTCATCGAGGAGTATTCGCGCGCCCAGGTCTCGATCAACCTGGTCGATTATCACCTGACCGGTGTGCACCACGCGTTCGACGCCGTGGACGAGGAAGCGCGAAAGCGCGGATTGCGGGCGACCGGTTCGGAGCTGGTGGGGCTCATTCCCTTGCAAGCGATGTTGGACGCAGGAAAGCACTATCTCAAGCGCCAGGGTAAGTCGCCCGGAGTACCCGAACGGCAGCTTGTCGAGACCGCGGCGCAATCCCTGGGGCTTTCGGAACTGGTTCCGTTCGTTCCTGAGGAAAAGATCATCGAATATCGACTGGCCAAGGATACGGCAGGAAAGCTTCTGGTCCGGAAATCCGTGGCTGATTTCGCGGATGAAGTCTCGACCGAATCCCCCGCCCCGGGGGGCGGCAGCGTGGCCGCCTTGTGCGGCGCGCTGGCCGCGGCACTGTCATCCATGGTGGCCAATCTCACCGTGGGAAAGAAGGGGTTCGAAAAAGATTGGGAGGCGATGAAGGCATTGGCAGAGCGCGCTCAAGCCGAAAAGGATGCGTGCTTGCGCGCGGTGGACGAGGACAGCCAGGCGTTCGATCGCGTTATGGACGCGATGCGGCTTCCTTCGACCAGCGAGGCCGACAAAACGGCCAAAGCCGCGAGCGTGCTGGAAGCCAATCGCGGGGCGACCCTCGTTCCCTTGCAGCTCCTGGAGCGCACGCTGGGTATTCTAAGTCTGACTCAGGAGGCCGCGTCGAAGGGCAACCCTAATTCACTGAGTGACGCCGGTACAGCCGCCGGGGTCGCATTCGCCGCGGCGGAAGGGGCCTATCTCAACGTCATCATCAACCTCAAGAATATCGATGGCGATCCCACATGGGTGGAAGAGACACGCTCGCGCGCGGTAGATCTACTGGGACGCGCTCGAGCTCTGTCGCAAGGCATTATTGGCGACGTAGAAGCGCGGCTCTCTCCGACTCCCGTATCGTGATCTCATCGTTTCAATTACATTAGGTTTTAGATGCGGTGCTTATTGATCATGAACCCGGCGGCGGGACGCAGGCATGGCCGCGATCCGGCCAGCGTGGCTACTGCATTTCGTCGTCATGGGCTCGACGCAGAGCTGGTTCTCACCCAGCGGCGCGGACATGCGCCGGATATCATTCGTGAGCAAGGCAATGCGTTCGACACGATCGTGGTGGTGGGAGGAGATGGAACGATACACGAGGCGCTTCAAGCTATCGATTTGGAGCGTCACCTTCTGGCCATCATTCCTTGGGGCACCGGAAATGACTTTGCCTACGCCCTGGGGTGGCCTCGCGAGTTGAACGCCTGTGTGGAACGTATCGCCGCCGGCGCGGAGCGCAGAGTAGATCTTGGGGCCTACGAAATCGAATATCCGGAAGGGCACCTAGCCGGACGCTTTCACAACTCGGTCGGTTTCGGATTCGAGGCGCTGGTGAATGCCGAAAGCCATCGCGTCCAGCACCTGAAGGGTCCGGCCGTATACGTCTGGGCATTCCTCAAAGCGCTCCCGCTGTATCGGTCCTATCGCGTCGACGTTGAATACGACTCGGTGCGGCACTCCGGAGACGTCCTCCTGTTCGCGATCGGCAACGGCCGCCGCGTCGGGGGCACGTTTCATTTCTTCCCCGATGCCTCTTTAGACGATGGAATGCTGAACTTGTTGTTTACCGATCGCATTCCGCCCTTTCGGATTCCGGCCGTGTTCTCGACGCTCATGCGCGAACGACACGGCGGATCGAAGCAGTTTCAGAACGCGCGCTCCCCAAGCTTCACCGTGCGATGCCGCGACGGCATTCCCGTCTACGTGGATGGGGAGTTCTTGACCCCGCAGGCGACGTTTGCCGATCTGCGATGCCTACCGGGAGTGTTGCGAACGATGTGATTTACTGCTTGAAGCTATTATTTGACGGATATACGGCCTACTTAACTTTGTTGATTTTACTACTTTTCTTCGTCGGTGAGCCGGGCCGAATCCTGGGCCGTGGTTTCTTGTTGTTTTGAGATTCTTTCCATTTCTTTGGATCCGGCTCGTAGGACGGGCACACGTCCGGCCCCAGCACGCAAATCGCGCAGCGAGGCGCACGGGCACCGCAAACCTGCCGTCCGTGCTGAATCAAACGATGACTGAGATTCGTCCACTCTTCTCTCGGAAACAACGCCATCAAATCCTGCTCAATCTTGACCGGATCGTTCTGCTTGGTGAGACCCAACCGGTGGGACAAGCGGTGCACGTGGGTGTCGACAACAACACCTTCGTTTTTCCTGAACCATGTCCCCAGGATCACGTTGGCCGTCTTTCGAGCGATGCCGGGCAAGGTGAGCAAGTCCTCCATCGTATCGGGAACCTTGCTCTTGTAGTTTTCCACGATCCGGTTCGTCGCCCCGAGCAGGGATTTAGTTTTGTTGTTGAAGAAGCCGGTGGAATGGACGAGGCGCTTCAACTCGTTCGAATCAGCTTGGGCCATGGTCGCCGGATCAGGAAAGCGCTTGAATACCTCCGGCGTGACCCGGTTCACCAGGACATCCGTGGATTGGGCACTCAAGATCGTCGCCACCATGAGCTCATACGCATTTCGATGGTTCAAAGCGCAGCGTGGCTCCGGATACTCCTGCTTCAACCGGGCCAGGATTGCCGCCGCGCGTTCGCGAATGGCTCCCGCCCCGTTTCGCCGGGCAGACGTCTTCTTCCGGGCCGGCTTCTTCATGCCGACTGCGCTTCGTGCGGGGCGGCCAACCGGGGCTCCTTCAATCCCGCCAAGTAGTGGTATTGCACCAAGTAATCGAGCGCCTTGTTCGTGATCGGTCCTAACGGAGCGCCGGCCAGCTTCTTCATGCCGGCGTACACCGGACGTGTCATCAGAAGGCGGTACATGATCCGCTTCATGTTTAGACCAACTGGATCCCCCGCCTTCACTGGATCGAACCGCTCGTACCCGAGCTCGCGACGTGCGTCAGGGTGCTTTTCGAATAAATAGGAAAGCGACGACCGGCCGCACAACGTCTTCTTGGCCAGCACGTCATCCAGGGAATGGGGATGAATGTGAAGTGAGCGTGCTCCGGCGATGTAACCGAACGTGATTCGCCTCTCCCGCTGTAGGCGCCACGCCAGCTCCAGATCTTCGAATCCGTAATAAACAAAGTGCTCATCGAACCCGCCGATCGCCAGAAGATCGTCTCGTTTCACCGAAGCGTTATTGGTGGAGAAATACTTCCAGGGCAACGGGCCCCTATTCTGGATTTTTTGCGCCCCCCGGGTGGACATGTAGCGGTCGATGGGAGCCACATCCAGATCCGGATGCATGACCACATTCCCTACCCCGGCCGCATGTGCGTGCGCTTCATGAAACTCACGATGGGCGCGAAGAAAACCCGTGGCAAGCTCCATGTCGTCATCCAGAAACACGATCAGTTCCCCCGAGGCCAGGACAAGACCTCGGTTTCGTGCCGCGGCCCGCCCGCGGTTTTGTTCCTGACGTACGGTTTTCCACCCGTGATTGGGGTGGTATTGGCGCAGGAACTCTGCAGTCGCATCCGAGGAGCCGTCGTCCACCACGACGACCTCGTAATCGCTCCAAGGAAGATCCTGGTGGTCCAACGTGCGGAGTGTCCGCTCGAGCAGCTCCACCTTGTTGTGGGTGGGCGTGACGACCGAGATCTTCAAACCTTTACCTCGTGGGGCGCCGGCAGGCGTCCGTGGGCGAACGCTAGGTAAATGTCTTCCATTCGCCGCATGTTCCGGTCGTGATCCGCGCGCCCCCGGACGTCCGCTTCTGCGTTCTGCCCGAGCCGTTCGCGAAGTACGCGATCGGACACCAATCGTCCGATGGCGCTCACCAGCGCATCCCCATCACGGTCTTTCACCACGAGCCCCGTCTCTCCGTCCCGGATCCATTCCCCGGCCGAGGGTAAATCGCTGGCGACGATGGCGGCGCGGCAGGCCATGGCTTCGAGGAGGCTCACCGCGGTGGCATCCACCGACGGCACGGTGACGAACACCGTCGCCGCCTGGATCCAAGCCGGAAGCTCGGCGTGCGGAATGCGCCCCACCCAGTGCATCCACTCCGCGCCCTTACCCCGGGCGCGAAACGCGGCATCATCGCCTTCGTTTCCGGCAAACACATAGTGTACATCCGGAAATCGTTCGCGCACGCGAAACGCCGTGTCCACGATGAGCTCAATGTTGTAGTAGGGCTGAGTAAAGGAACGCGTGGATAGAACGATCGGCGTTTCCGGCGACACGTTCAGCGCCTCACGGACGGCCTTCCCCGCGATTCCTGGATGAAAGCGGGCGAAGTCCACGCCCCACTGCACGACCTCGATTCGATCCGCCCGCGCGCCCAGCCGACGACAGGCGTCCACGATATCTTGCGAATCTCCGGTCACGTAATCGGCCTCTCGCAAGGCTTTTCGCGCCAGCCGATTCTTGATCAGGGTCTGATGCGGCGTGACGTACACGTCATCTCCCCACACGGTAACCAGGAACGGCCGGTATCCGCTAAACACGCCCCAGTAGCCATACCCGGTCAGAAAATGTGCGTGCAAGAGAGTCGGGCGCACCCGGGCCAAGATGCGTTTCACCGTGACTAGACCCACCGCATAGCGAAGCGGTTTGGGGCCGGGGGGTGGCGTAATGTCGTGCACGGTGACACCGGGAATGGGCCCCGGTTGCACGGTCATCAAGTGCACGTCGTGCCCGCGGCGGGCGAACCAGGTCAGCCAGCGCTCAGTGTGAATGTGACGCCCGATGGAGAGAAAGGCAAGACGAAGGTGCTCGTCGCTCACGAAGGCGGCCTCAGTGGCCCCAGTTTGCTCCAGCTTGGTTCGTTGTTGCGAGGATTGAACGCTTCCACCGCCAGAAGTTGGAACACCTTCTCGTATTCCGGGAAGTTCTCGTTGATGTAAGCGCGCAAGTGATCGGCATTCCGTGCCTGGGCCACCGTATCGGAGAGCGCGGCCCGTGCTTCATAGCTGACCACGAGAACCAGTTCGTTTTGATGCAAGCCGTAGGCAATCGAGTGCACACGAACTGAATCGGGGGGCACGTACCAGGCCACCGCCGCGTTCCGCTTGGGTAGATCGCTCACCGAGATGCGTGCTTGCTCATGCTCCAAATCCTTCACCTCAGCGGGTTCCGTCCATGCATTGGGCAGCACCAGATCGATGGCCGCGTTGTAAAGCAACGCGGCATTTCGCTTATTGCCGGCCTTGTTTTCTGACGCCGCCTGCTGCTCGAAGGAGCGCCAGTCACGCCCTTGCAGGGTGGCCGGTTTGGCGAAGAGCGCGGCAAACCGCCACGCATCGTTCTCGCCGTACCAGAGGGTTGAAAAATAAAATTGCTCCGGTCCTACCGACACCTTCTGCACCAGCGAGGCCTGAAGCGGCGCTTCCGAGACCATCAAATTAATCGGCCGCTTGGGGTCTCCACAGGCCACTTTATTCACGGAATTGAACTTCGAGCCGAACTTCACCACTACGAGGCTCTGCGTCTGGGCTTGGGACGGAACGCCTAGCTCCCGGAACGTGCGGGTGATGGGCGCGTAGAACTCCTGCTTGGACCCCTGCTTTTGGACGGCCTCAGCCGCACTATCGTAAATCCCGTTCCAATCGTTTCGGCGAGCCCGGGTGTAAAGCTCCTGGGCGGCGCTTTCCACCGCGGTTTGAACCGCTTTGGGGACGTCGTCGCCGGACGTGCAGCCTTCGCGCACGTCCAAGGCTCCCTTCCGGGCGCACCCGGTAAGCACCAAGAGCGTCATGACCAGGGAAACGAACCGGCGTTGTTGCATCACCATCGAAGTTTTTGAACCCACCTTACCCAGCGAGGCTGATGGAAGAAACGGAGGAGCGGCCGGGGAGCCCCCCCGTAGGCGAGCTTGAAATGCTCCACCTCCGGGTTACCGAGGCTGGCTCCGAAATGACATTCCGTGAATCCGCGACGGCCAGCATCGAGGATAATCTCATCGAGAAGGAAATGGTAGGCGGCCAAGGGGCGTGCTTCGCGGCGCGCGCCCGAGATCCAGAAATGCATGTCGCGGCCGGGGCGATAAAGCGCGAGCTGGCCACAGAGTGGTTGTCCCTCGTAGGAGGCGACCCAGATCTCGGCCTGATCGCCGAGGACGGCCAGCATCGCTTCCAGTCGATCCCGTTGGTGGTGCCAGGGGACCGACCACTCCCGCGATTGCTGGGCGTATAAATCGAAAAACGGCCCGAAGTGAGCGCGGCCCTTGTCCACGACGACCCCCGCTTTGCCCGCCCGCCGCACGCTCCGCCGAACTTGTTGATCGTAACCCGCCCAGATCGCTTCCTCGCCTTGCTGGAGGGCGAGAACCGGAGCGACACTGCGTATCAGATGCCGTCCGAACCTCCGGACGAGATCCGCCTCCACCACGGGCGACGGATCGAACGTGGTGAGCTCGAATCGAAACACGCGCGGCGAGTGCAGCATTCGGAGGAAGTGGCGGTGCAAGAGCCCCACTCCGTCTGCGCTTGCTTCCGGAGCCGCCACCGCTCCGCCGTGAGTGCCGAACGGCATCGAAACGACTTCGCGTAATGGCCCGTTCGGCACTTCGACTACCGGCAAGAATGCGGTCGTCCGTTCGTCTTCCTCCAGCAACAAATAGCGAAAGGAGAGAGCGGGAAATGCGGCCCGGAGTGCATCGGCCCATAGCGGCTGGAGAAAGAACGTGGCCCTGGGATCCCGGGCGAGAAGTTCGGCGTCGGGACGATCCGACACATGGACTCTCATCCTCGATCACGCTCCGGGAAGGCGCTCCCCTGCCAGCCCGCGCGGCCAGGTGAGCAGTAGCCGAACCATGCGTCCGATGGGCCCGCGGCCGGCCAGGAGCACCACCGTGCGTTCTTCCTCGTCCTTGGAGAGATATCGGAGACGCACGAAGAAGTAATTGGCGATGAGTGCCAGCGCGATGGCGAAGGGTGGATAGGCCCAGAGCGGCCACTCCGGAAGCAGTTTTCCCGCCCCGACCGAAAGTCCCCAAACGGTAAATCCGAGGAGGGCCCGCGAGATGAAGAATCGAAGCGGTGGGCGCGGAAGCCCGAGCTTGTGAAACGCGCTCAGCACCCAGGCAAATACGAGCAAGGAGGCCACGATCTGACCCGACACAAACCCTGGCAGCCCGAAAGGAAATACGAGCACAGATCCGATCCCGAGATACGCCACCAGCCAACCTGCGTCGCCGACGAATGCGTACCAGACCTTGCCCGTCGCTCGCAAGAACATGACGAGCGGTTGGTACAAGCACAAAAGCGGCAGCGCGCCGGTAAACGTCCAGAGCACGGGTGCGCCGGCCATGAACTCACGCGTGCTGACGAGAAGCAGCAAGGGCCGCGCGAACACGGCCAAGAACACGACCATGCTGAGCCCCAATGCCAACGCGAGCTTGATGAAAAGTTCCATGTCGGCGGTCAGCTCATCGCGCCGGCCGCTTTCCCATTTGTGCGTGATCTCGGGGTTCATGACCTGAAATGGCACGTATACGAGCCGCCGAGCGAAGAGGGCCAGACGCGAGGCGACGTGAAAGAGAGCGACTTGCTGGAAAACGACCAGCGTGGCGAGTACTGGCTTGTCGAGCTGCTCGATGGCGACGATAAAGATCGCGGAAACGGCCGCGCCATGCCAGTACCCCTTGATCTCGGGGTAGATGGGCTCGGCCAGCATGGCCGGGGTGGCGTCCCTCCCAACCCGGCGCAAATGCCCAATCAGCATCACGAGCCCGGCCGCCGCCCAGATGATGCCGGACACGAGCCCGACCACCAGCGCCAGGCGCACGCTGAGGCGATGCCGCAAGAGCACGAGCCCTCCGGTCACGGTGAGCGAGTACAGAATTTCCGTGACCGCAATCACTCGCATGCGCCGGAGCCCGCGAAAGCATGCGTTGTTGAACGCGCGCAAGGATCCGCTCGCCACGGCAAGGTAGCCGATGATGAGCGACCATCGATCGACCTGAGCCCCCCCGAGGAGTTTGGCGATGAGCGGGCCGGCCGCGAGCAGGATCGCCACCACCGCCATCAAACCCACCCCATAGACCCGCACCGCGAACTTCCAGAGCAGGAACAGGCGGGGCAGCCGGTGCTCGGCGTCGAACTTGGCCCCGTAGCGCACCATCACCCACGGCAAACCCAGCTCGGAAAAGGTTGCCAGCAAGGAGCCCACCGCCACCACCGCCGACCACGCGCCGACCGAGGTCTGATCGAGCACATTGGTGATGATCTTGATCTGGAAAAAAGAAAAGAATGCGGTGGTGAAGAACGAAACGCCGAGGGCGACCACGTTCGCCCGGATGCGGCTCAACGGATCGGATCTCGGCGTTTATGCATAGTCGCTGTCCCCCTCGGTGAGGCGATAGGACGCCGGATCGGCCAGATCTCCGAGCTCTTCGACCGGTCGGTTGAACCACAAGCCCATCGGTACCCCGCGGCGGCGGCGAATGAACCCAACTCGATGAGCAACGTGCGTGTCATTTCCATGTTTTGGCGGGCACCACTCTACGAGCATCGCCCCGTCCGTGGCGAGCCCCCCGACTAGAGCCGCCACTGCGGAGGCTTTTTCTTCAGGGTCGGCGCTACCCCAAAGATCGAGAATGCGAACTCGCCGTCCCGGGGCGTGATACACGAAGCTCAAGAGTCGAGGCTCCCCGGTCGCGGGATAGCGCATCCCTATATAGTCACGACCCGATTCGGGATTAAAACGCCATGCGACAAATCTCTCATCCCGTATCCCAATCACCCCTTCATTCTTGGCGCAGCGTTCCCATAAGGGTCTGGCCACCCGTCCTCTGTTCTCGACCCGCGACCACGTTCCACCGGCTCGGACTCCGCGTGCCTTGAGTTCCCGAATCCAGCGCACCGGAACATCGAGCACACCCGGGAGGCCGGATCCGAAAAATCGCGCGCTCAAGAGCAGCTGACGCCGATCGAGACCCAGTTCGAGCCGATTCCCAACCCGGCGATGTCCCGGGATGGAGCGGTCGCTCGGAAACAGGAACACGACCGGATAGCCCAGGTCGAGGGAGCGGCGGTTGAGCTCGCGGCCGATCGCGATCGAAACACCACGATGGCGAAACTCCGGATCGGTCCAGGTGCGTGTGTACTGACCGACCAGGGTTTCGACGCCTCCGGAGAGAACACGCCAAGGAAGCAGCGATCGTGTTCCGGCAAGCCGGCCGTCCGGCGTGCGCGCGACCAGAACGAGCGCTTTGCCGGCCGGATTCCGATCCAAAAGCCACTCGGGGTTAAGACCTGACCCCGTCCCGAAGAGTTCGATTTCTCGCTGCCACAGCCGTTCGCGTTCCGCGCGCGTCGCCTCCCCCACCTCCCACTGGCTCATGAGACGAGACCGGAGGGAGGTTCGGGAAAAGACAGCGGCTTCCACGGCATCCACAGCACGTTCGGCCGGTGCGGTGAGCGCTTGAAGGGCAGCGTGATCCCGTTCAACAGCACGCGGGTGCGCGAAACATCGGGAACTTCGAAGCTGATCCCAGAGAGATCGTTGGGTTCTACTGCCCGCCCATCTGGAAGCGGTCGGGGCACCAAGTGGAGCACCCCGTTGTCCCCTTCCGGCGAATAACGCACGTCCAAAGCATTGCGCGCTTCCCAATAGGCCAGAAGTCGCGCCGTTGTGGTGACCCAGAGACGCCGTTCATGAAAACGCCGGGCGAGCCGAGCCAGGCCTTCGAGCCCCGCTGGCGGAAGATCACGAAACGCGTATCCGGGATGGCGCGACCAGTGAACGAACACGATCGACACGCCTTGGGTTGCTTCGAGGGTATCGAGCATGTAATCGCGCAGGAGCCAACCGAGATCGGCAAAGGTGGATCGTTTGAAATCCCCATAGCGCACAAAGGTCTGCATGACGGTGCCGTCTCGCATCCGACGCGCGGCGAGCAATGCGTTCTCGAGCACTCCGTAGTTGGGCAGGGACGCCAGGATATGCCGATACCCGAGCCGGCGGGACAAACCACGGGCAACGTGCCCCGCCGCTTCGCGCCGCACCGGCGACGCGGGGTGTAGCCAGTCGCCGACTCCCAACGCACGACTTTGTCCCGGCGTGCCGGTGAGATCGCCCACCCACGCGTAACGAAAACCGATGTCGCGGGTGACGTCGAGATGATATTCGGGCGCAGGTCCGCCGAGCGCGTCTGGGTTCTCGGGCAGATCGCCGCATCCGGTGCCGAGGTTTTGAAAATCGTGCGCGCCGCCGTGGTTTACCCAGACACGTGGGGCGAATCCCTCTCGCTGAAGCACCAAGGCCGCGCGAAGCGCATGCTCGCGCCGGAATCCTCCGTGACGGCTGAAGCGTCCATATGAATGAAGCGTATCCAGGTAACCGGCTCGCCCGAGCGCGCCGATGAGGGGCGCAAACGGAGACGGTTCGTCGGTCAATCCCTTAAAGTAGGAGCCCGCCTGCTGGTCTGGGTCGTCGCTCTGAAACCAGAACGAGTCCCCCGCTTCCAGACCGAGACCGGAACCCAGCCATGTGCTCTCGGCCGTATTGAGGTAGCGCAGAAATTCCCACCAGCCGCGCGGATCGCGAAGATCGTCGGTGTCGTTGGACATCGCGAGCGCGGCGCGATAGGGCGCCGGAAAGCGCAGAAGGCGCACGCGACTCATGGGGGGCTTCCGTGGGCAGGGACGGGCTCTTCCCGGGAGGGAAGGGGCCATTGCATGAGAATGGGTGGCTCGTTCGTTTTAGCTACCGCTCCCGTGGCAAAATACTTGTTGATCGTGTCCCGGGTAATGCCATCGGCATGACCACTGGCACGAGTGAAGAGTGCGACTGTGTCAAAATCTCTAAGCAACCATCGCACTCGAGGAACGTCCTCCGGCAACGGTGCCCACACCGCTCGCCCCTCCCAGACCCACGCATAGATCGTCGGTGCGTCGCTAAGGACGATCCAGGGGTAGTGGTCATAGCCCGTCGCCATCGGCCATCGCGCCTGGCTTATCAGATGATCGAGGTCGTCCACGGCGATGCGGCCCGTGCCGTTGGCAGACCGCCGTAGCAAGCTAGATCCGATGAGCAGAATCCCCACCACACTCGCCGCGATCACCAACTCGCGCCGGTATCGAACAAAGCGGGATAGTGTAATCACTGCCGTCACGGTAAAGAGCGGAACGACAACGGCCAGGAATCGAGGCGAGTATTCAAGCGGCGACAGAGCGAGCACGAGGATGATTGCGGCCACGACGGCACCGATCACGAACGCGCGCGATCGCGCGTCAGCGGGTGGGCGCAATACAGCCAGCCAGACGAGTGGGGCCAATAATGGCGAAGGAAAAAGCACTAGATCGCGGCCGTACCTGAGGATATCGAGACCGCACTTCTTGGCTACTTCACCGAAATGTTGGGTCACGAAGCCGAGTGGAGACAGATCGCGCACGGCCAGGGTGCGCGATGACGTCCACTCCGGAAACGAGTCGGTGGCGTGGTACAACAACGAGGTTAGGGTGAACGTTTCCCCTCCGCACTGCGCACGACACCGCGTCCAGGGAATGAGTACGACCGCAGCCGCGCCGAGCATCACGAGGGTGTCGCGAACCGGATGCGGCGAACGCGCGAGCCAGAACATGAGCATGAGTCCTGGCACGAGCATCCAGGTTTCGAGGCGAAACGCGATCGCGATTCCAAGCAGCACGCCCGAAACGACCGCCATGAGTACGCGATCCGTACGGAGAAGACAGCCGGCGAGAAAGGCCAGGATCACTGCGAACCAGGTCGTGGCCACGAAGGGAGATGAGGGGCTCGACGCCAATGGGCAGAGCAGAGTCAAAAAACCGGCAACGAGCGCCCATCCCGAACTCAGTACCGCCCGGGCCAAAAAATACGTTGCGAGCGGCAGCAAGAAGATCGCCAGGCCTTGAATCCATAGGAGCACATCGGGGTCGGGGGCGCCCCTGAACGCGAACGCTCCCGCGATCAGCAACGGGAAACCTGGCTGGCGCCATAAGACGGGGAAGCGCTCGATCGACCCAACTCTGACCGGGTCGCTTGATGGATGCCAGTCGGGCAGAAACGGCACGTAGGTGAACAAGCTCTCGAATCGATGCGAGCGATAGATTTCGCGAGCAATCTGCAGGTAATCCCAGGTGTCGGAGGTGTGATCGAGGCGATCCGGCGCGGGCAGCTTCACCACCACGCCATCGGAGCGGGTAAACGAAACACTCCGAAAGGGCAGCACGACCCAGAGAGCCAGGATCAAACCGGCCATCGCCAAGATAGCCGGGTACAAGAGACGCTTCAGGGCCCGCCCTCCACCGTCACGGCATCACGCGTCCCACGCCGGACGCTTGCGCAAACCTCGCGCCCACGCCGCAATGTGAAAACATCGCAAGACCGGCACGCGCCGAGCGCCGAAGGACTCTTTGAAGAACGCGATTCCCGCTTCCCCACCACTACCTCCGAAATGCCAGACCGCGAGTCCCCGCTTCGCCGCCTCCCGGAGCGCCGTGTCCACGATCAAGTGAAACGCACCGCTTTCGCGCGAGGACGGCAACGCCCCGCTCACCCACGGATGAATCTCGCGCCCCTCCTGCTCCAAACAGAGACACGCAGCCACAGCTTGCCCGTCTTGCCGCGCGACGTAAAGGCGCGCATCGGCACCGAACGTCTCCGCCACCGCGCCGATCACGTCTCGAGAGTACGGTTCGATGCCTTGCCAGTTCTTGACCTGCATGGCGTGCATTTCGGCTAGTAAATCATAGGCGGTTTCGTCTTTCTCAATCCCCACCCGGACTCCCGCACTGCGGGATGCCCGCAGGCTACGTTCAGCGCTTCGCCGATATCGCCCATCCTGCGCCTTCAAATCGATGACGTGGGTGTCCATCTCATGCGCGAACTCTCCCAGCGAACCGGCCAAGCTCTTCCGCCAATCGGCCGGCGGATCGAAAAGTGTCATTTCGAAACGGAGAACGTTGAGCCCTGTCCCCAGCGCGCGAAACGCTTCTCCGAGCGCTGTCACCGTTCTGGGTCCGGCTCCCGCTCGCACCAACGGTCCGCCGTGCGTCCCGAAGGGAAGGGATAGAAACTGGTCGAGCCCAAAGCGTTTCGACCGCACCACGGGGAGAAATCCCAATGTCTCCCCATCTTCCTGCGCCAGCAAGTACACGGGCCGAAACGCCGGATTCGCGCGAAGGAGCGCCTGCATCCAGCGCGGGTGCAGGAAGAGCGTCGCCCGAGGATCGTTGCGATGCAGCGCGTCCCAATCTCCCGGAGGCTGTTCGGAACGCTCGATTCGGATCCCCGAAGGGTTCAAGCTTCGTCTCGGCTCACCGGAGCGGGGGCATCGGACGGCTTGGCGCCCGTGAGCCGTGCCTCGGGCAAAAGCTCGGCGAGCTCGCTTCGAATCCCCTCCCGATCCGCCTTCCGAGCCAGAAATTCCAGACGGCTCAAGCTCGGCTCCACCGGGTGCGGGTCCGGGCCGACACGATGGGCGGTGCTGATCTTGGAATTGCGCGTGGGGCTCAGTTCCTCGAAATCGTGCACGAGTTCTTCCCGCAGCTTTTCCCCGGGCCTTAGCCCGGTGATCTTGATCGGGATGTCGATCTCGGGCCGCAGCCCCGAGAGCGTGATGAGATCGCGCGCGAGGTCCAGAATCCGGATTTGCTCTCCCATGTCGAGAATGAAGATCTCTCCCCCTTCGCCCATGGCCCCTGCTTCGAGCACCAGCGTAACTGCTTCCCGAAGCGTCATGAAGAAGCGAGAAGCGTCAGGATGAGACACCGTCACCGGTCCCCCCGCCCGAATCTGATGATTGAAGAGCGGCACCACGGAGCCGCGGCTGCCCAAAACGTTTCCGAAGCGCACGGCCATGAGACGCACCGCTCGCGAGCGCGCATTCCGGTCCTCGATCAAACGCTCCGCCACCCGTTTCGAAGCCCCAAGCACGCTCTCGGGATTGACCGCCTTGTCGGTGCTCAGCATCACGAAGTGCTGGGTCCGCACGGCTTCCGCCGCGTCGATCACGTCGCGAGTGGTGATCACGTTGTTGAGGATCGCTTCTTCGGGATAGGACTCCAGAAAGCTCACGTGCTTGTGGGCGGCCGCGTGGAGGATGACCTCGGGGCGGTAACGATCGAACAACCGCGCCAGGGCATTGCGGTCCCGCAAATCGACCAGGGCCAGCTCCCAGAGTTTCCGGCCGCCTTTGGTGACGGGCGGATGCGATTCTCGAAGGAGCAAATCGGTTTCGAAGAGGCTGTTTTCACCCCGGCCCAAAAGAATCAATTCTGCCGGGTCGAGATCGATCACCTGCCGCGCCAGCTCGCGACCAATCGACCCTCCCGCACCGGTCACCAGCACGCGGCGGCCTTGGTAAATGGCGGACAGCGTCCCTGGATCGGGCTCCACGGTTTCACGTCCAAGCAGGTCCTCGGGCTCGATGGGCCGGATCTGCTCGAGGCGCACATCGCCACGAATGATTTCCAGAATTCCCGGCACGATCCGAAACCCGACCCGCTCGCTCCGGCACATGAGGATGACGTCGCGAATCACCGCGCCGTGCACGGAGGGGAGCGCAATCAGGATTTCGTCCGCCCCCGTGTCATGAAGGATGCGAGGAATCTGCGTGCGATTTCCGGCCACAGCCAGGCCTTCAATCGTCGTGCCGATCTTGGCCTGATCGTCGTCGATGAACGCGAGCGGTATGTACCCCGCCTCCGGCCGGGCCAGCATTTCCTGCACCGCCATGCGGCCGGCGCTACCCGCGCCCACCACCAACAGCCGGCGCGGCATCAGCATCAGCGAACGACTCCGACCTTCAGCGTCACCGGGGCGCCTCCCACCTCGGATTGAACGAGGTAAATACCGGGCGCGACCACGTCACCGTTGATATTGGTAGCCTTCCAGATCCAGTACTGCTTGTCACCGCCCGAACTCATCTCGAAATCACCGATGTGATGTCCCGCCAGATCATAAACCCGGGGCTGAGTAGCATCGGTGGTCGGGACCACCTCCACGCGCGCGCCGCCTCGATTGATCCCGAAAATGGCGCTACGCCGACCGCCTTCTGGGCTCGACGGGTAGACGGGATTGGGATAGAGCACATACGTATCGGGCTCCGGCTCCTTACCATTGAGGATAAGTGGATCCACGCGCAAGAGGCCCTGCGCGGTGCCGAACCACATCGAACCATCGCGTGGATTCTGCGCGGCGGTCAGCACGCGGTTGTCGGGCAACGGCGAGTTGTCGACGGTGAAGGATTGAAAATCGCCGCCCCCTCCGTCACACACACCGCCTTTGGGTAGATACAGAATGCCGCTGTCGGTACCCACCCACAGGCCACCCTGCTTATCCGCGGCCAGAGCGTTCACGATGCGAATCGGATCGCCGGGGAGCTCGCGATCCCGGGCCGGGCAACGATCTTGAATGGCCACCCCGACGATGCGGTGCAAGCCGCTCGCCGTGGCGATCCATAGATCGCCCTCTCGGAACGTCATGTCCCGCACGACCTCATCGAGGAGGCTGTTTTGTCCGGTGTCGCCGATGTGTATCCAGTTTGAGCCATCCCGGCCAACGTTGAGATTGCCGTTGTGGGGCCAGATGTCCAGGCCGTTGCTCTCGTGACCAATGTACGCGTAGTTCTGGGTGGCAGCCAACGTACGCACGACATCGCTCGACATGTGGCCGGCGGTGTTGATCACGGTCAATTCGAAGCAGTTGCTGCCTCCGGGTGGACAGGCGTTGGGATCGCGGACAAGGACCCCGAGCCCGTCCGACCCCATCCAGATCCGCCCTTGTGGATCCTCATCGAAGTCCCGGATGTTACCGACGCCGGTGATGGGGCCGATCGTGGAATCCACGTTCACGCGCTGGAGCTCGCACGCGCTGGGGTTGTTGGCGCAGCAGCAATGACCGAGCCAGATGAGATCCCGCGAATCGGCAAGCATGCTGAGGAGCCACCCGCCACCGAGATTCGCTTCGAACGCGGCAAGGCCGTTCCAGGTCGTTCCGTCGTACTTCACAAGTCCCACCGATAGCTCGGACGTGCCGGCCCACACCGTGCCCCGGCTGTCCACGGCCAGAGCGGAATAGCTGCCGCCAAAGCGAGGCCCGGGGGGGAAGAATCGCGCATCGAGGGTGGCCCCGCCGCGCCACAGACCCAGCCCGACGTTCAGGGCCAAATACATGTCCTGGCCGAACACTTCCATGTCCCGGACGTCGTCAAACTGGCCGAGCGGCGCATGGAGATCCGTCCACCCCGAGCCGTCCCAGCGATAGATCTTGTTCAGGCCCAGAGCGTAGAGACGATTTTCTCGGACCAGTACGCGTCTCGCCGACGGCACAACGCTTTGAACCCAGACGCCGTTTACGAGGTGGCGTACACGATCCGAGGGAACGACTTCCCACACGGTGTTGTTGTAGGTCGTGATTGAAAGAGACTGATGCCCGACTGACCCCGGCGGTAAAGCGGTCGTGGAATCCCAGGTCGCGCCATTGAATCGTCCGAGCCCGGCCTCAGTCGCCACCCAAAGCGTGTCCCCCTGGAGTGTGTAGTCGTTCACGACATAGGACGGAACGATGCAACCCGGGTCGGAGGCGGCACAGATATCGGTTCGATTCTGGGTGGGTTTGAGCGAGAGGCCGCCTTGCGTGCCGATGTACACGCCGCCGCCCAAGCAGCGAATCACGCGAATGCGCGGATCGGGCCATTCTTCCGATTCACGATCCCACACCCGCGTGTCGGGATCGTAAAACGTGAATCCCCGGGTGGCGCTGCCGACCCAGATGCGTTCCTGGCCGTCGACGCACAGCGTGACCAGATCGTTGCCTCGAGGTCCCGTCCCCAGGAGCCTCGGAAACACTTCCCAGTCGCGATTGGCCAGCCCGAAGCGCACCGCGCCTCCGCCGGTGGCGATCCACAAGTTGCCGCGCGCGTCGCGCTCCAGGGCCCGCATGTCGTACGCGCTCACGAACGGCTTCATGGCGTCTTGAATGTTTTGGGCCATTGCGGGCGTTACGACGGCGATCGTCATCAACCACGCGACGATCCAAGAACGCACTGCGGTCATAACGCGCGTCTCGGTTCGGCGGCGCCGCTCGGTAGTGGGACGCCGGTCGATGACCCTGAGCCCGGATGTTTCCCCCGTGTCAGTGCGGCCCGGAGAAGGAGCTTGAGGTCGAGCTCGGGCGACCACGATTCCAGATAACGCAGCTCTTGTAGCATTTCTTCCGAGGGAGACAACACCCCGGAGACGGTCCATGGACCTACGAGGCCCGGACGGTACTGCTCCCGAACACCTTGCCATGCCTGCCCTCCTGGCGCTTCTTCCCCTGGCTTGAGCGGCCGGAGACCGACCAGGCTCAACTCGCCCCGCAACACGGCAGGCAAGAAGGGGAATGCTCGCAGCCATCCGCCCGCGGCCAACGGCTGGCCGGACGAGATCTGCCCCCCAGGACCCCGCCAGGATTGTTTTGGTTCCAGAGCGGCCCTTCCACTCAACTTTCTAGCCAGGATGAGACCCAGGGCGGGGAGGGCGCCCACGAGGAGGCCGATCCCTGCCGCCACCACGTCGAACGCCCGTTTGGCCGGCGACCCCGGGCGCAGGGCCGGGCGATCAAGGGAGAGCCAGGCCACGTCGGCCACGGTTTCGACCCGGGTCTGGGGAGGCAGGGAGGCCAGGAAAGGCGAAGCCAGCCGCACGCCGAAGCCGGCTCGACGAAGCGGCATGATCTCGGCCACCAGCGTTTCGTCGGCCAGCCCCAACGACTCGGGGGAGACGACCACGACCGATACGCGCTCCGCCGCCAGCTGCCGGATGAGTCCCGAGAACGGTGCTCCCTCTGTCCCGTAAAGTCGCCGCCGAATGCGCACGGGATCCCACCCGTGTTCCGGATGGTCGCGCAACACGACCTCGAGGTGATCGAGGAGCGGTCCGTCACCCAACAGCGCCATCCGCTGCAGGTTCCATCGTTCGCGATGCGCACGGGTGAATGCGGCGTGCAGACCGCGCCGCACCAGAAACGTGAACACCACCACGAAGGGCCAGGATCCGAACACGATGAATCGCGAGTACCCGTGCATTTCCAAAATGAAAGTGGCCGCCATGAGCACCAGCGCGGCCAGGCTGGCCGCCTTGCCGACTCGGAACGCGACGTCCACCCAGTCCCCTTCTTTCAGGTTCCGATAGAGACCTTCGCGATGAAAGGCGGCGGCAAAGACGAGGATGCTCGCGGCCAGAAATCCGGTGTAAAAGCTGAGCGACCAGTGCGGTTTTTGGAGCACGAACGCCAGTTCCCGGCGGGCCAGGTAGGCACTGAAGAACGCGGCCGCGAAGGCAGCTACGTCCGCAAGAAAGAGGAGCACGCGTTCCAGGGTGTCCCGGCTCTGCCGCAGGACGTAAAAAAGGGCACCCCAGCGTTCGTAGAACCGAAGCCCGCTGCGCAGGTGACGGCGCGCGGCCAGGCCGAATCCCAGGCTCGCGCGCTGCCAGTGGTGCACCATGACCGCCTCAGGGACGTAATGCACTTGCCAGCCCCGAGCCTGCATCCGCGTGCACCAGTCCACGTCCTCGAAGTAGAGGAAGTAGCGCTCCTCCATGAGGCCGACGTCCAGAATCGCATCCCGCCGCGCCATCATGGCCGCACCGGCGACCCAGTCCACTACGTGCGGGGCAGCATGGTCGTAGTCCATCATGAGATGCCAGCGCAACGAGGATGCGTTCGGAAACAAGCGCCCGAGCGGCGTGCGGCGAAGGAGGATTGTCTTCAGCGTGTAATGCCGGCGGCACGAGTACTGGAGACTTCCGTCGGTGTTGAGGAGCTTGGGCCCGGCAATGCCGGTCTCGGGATGGGCATCCAGAAAATCAGCGAGGAGATCGAGCGCGCCGGGGTGGGTTTCCACGTCGGGATTCATGATGAACACGTAGGCGCCCCGAGCGGCCGCGATCCCCTGATTCACCCCGCCGGCAAAGCCGAGGTTGCGGGACAAGGCGAGCACGCGCACACCGGGAACCGCATTCGCCACCTGGACGCTCGTGTCACCCGACGCGTTGTCAACGACGAGGATCTCGCGTGGATGGCGTGCGGGATCCTGAGCGAGCCGCTCCAGGCACGCGCGAAGGAGTTCGGGGGTGCGATAGGACACGATGACGACGGAGACGTCCGTCAACTCATGCTCTCCCAAGTAGATCGAAAAGTCGCAGCTTCCAGACCAGCCACATCGCTTCCCAGATGATCTTCCGGTTCATCTTGCTGATGCCTACCCGGCGGTCGACGAACAGGATGGGAATCTCCTTGATGCGAAGCCCCTGGCGCCACGCTTTGAAGTTCATCTCGATCTGAAACCCATAACCGTCGGAACGCACGCGGTCCAGATTGATGGATTCGAGAGTGGTTCGGCGAAAGCACTTGTAACCGCCGGTTGCATCCTTGAGCGGCATCCCGGTGATGAGCCGTGTGTATACATTCGCTCCGTAAGACAAGATGAGCCGGCTCAAGGGCCAGTTAACCACCGTGACCCCGTTCAAGTATCGCGAACCGAGGACCAGGTCTGCATCCTTCACCGCCTCGAGAAACGCGGGAATGGAATCCGGATCGTGGCTGAAGTCGGCGTCCATCTCGAACACGAGATCGTAGTTGCGCTCGAGGGCATAGCGGAATCCGTCGACATAGGCAGTGCCCAGTCCCAGTTTATCGGGCCGGTGCAGGACGTGAAGACGCGGCTCGGCTTTCCGGATCTCCTCCACCAGCGCTCCGGTGCCGTCGGTGGAGTTGTCGTCCACGACCAGGATCTCCATGCCGGGATCCTGGTTGAGAATGCGCGGCACGAGCTCGCGGATATTCTCCGCCTCGTTATAGGTCGGTACGATGACCAGCGCCTTCACGTTGTGGCTTCGGTAGTCGCTCGATGGTTGGCCAGAAACCACTCCACGGTCTTGACGAGCCCTTCGCGCACCGACACGTGCGGCTCCCAGCCCAGTATGGCTTTGGCTCGGGTGATGTCGGGCTGACGGATCTTGGGATCGTCCTCGGGGAGCGGGCGGTAAACAATGCGGCTCTTGGAACCGGTCAGCTCCACGATCAACTGCGCCATCTCCTTCACCGTCATCTCCTCCGGATTGCCGATGTTCACCGGTTCGTTCTCTTTGGAGAGCATGAGGCGATAGATGCCTTCCACCAGATCGCTGATGTACCCGAAGGACCGCGTTTGGCTGCCGTCGCCGAACACGGTTATGTCATCTCCGTGCAGAGCCTGGTTGATGAAGGTCGGCACCGCGCGCCCGTCGTTCTTGCGCATGCGAGGACCGAAGGTGTTGAAGATGCGCACGATCTTCGTATCGACGCCGTGATAGCGGTGGTACGCCATGGTCATGGCTTCAGCGAAGCGCTTGGCTTCGTCGTACACCCCCCGAAGCCCGATCGGGTTCACGTTGCCCCAGTAGGTTTCCGGTTGTGGGTGCAGGAGTGGATCGCCATATACCTCGCTCGTCGACGCAATGAGGAATTTGGCCCCCTTGGCCTTGGCGAGACCCAAGGCAATGTGGGTGCCCAACGCCCCGACCTTTAGCGTTTGAATGGGGAGCTGCAGGTAGTCGATGGGACTGGCCGGGCTGGCGAAGTGGAGCACGTAGTCGAGAGGATCGCTCACGTACAGGTAGTTGGTGACGTCGTAACGGTGGAAACTGAACTTGGGAGAGCGGATGTGGGCAATGTTGCCGGTGTTGCCGGTGGACAGGTTATCCATGGCGATGACGCGATGCTCTCGCTCGAGAAGGTAGTCGCAAAGATGCGAGCCGATGAAGCCGGCCCCGCCCGTGATGAGGATATTCAAAGCTCTCCTAACCGGCCGCCTGAAGGCGGTCTCCATCGCACTCAGTGGAGACGGATGTCCACCGCCATTGCGACATTGGATGGAATGACGTATGTGAGCACAAGTCCTGTCTCGCGCCGCCCATAAGACGGGGCCACCCATCCCTGGTCGACCTTGGGGTCGGCCGGCGGTTCGAAACAGAGCGAGAGTACCCGTCCGGAACGGAGTCGAACGTCCAGCACCCCCGGCCCCCGCCCCAGGTCTACGGTCGTTCCGGGAGCGAAGTGCAACGAGGCACGGACGGGATAGGACGACGCGCCCTCCACGCGATCCTCGATGCGCCAGCCTCGGCGTAATTGATTGTAGCCAATGGATCTGTGCCAGAGCAAAGGCTCACCCCCGGTCCAGGTTACCCGCCCCACGACCCCGTTTTCCGAGGCTTGGATGGCGCAGCGAACGTTGAAACGGGTCCAGCGAAACAGTCCCGCGGGTCGTGGTCCACGCTGGACGCCCGGCGCGATGGCCGTGTGGGCATTCCACGCCCGAAACGTGTCTCTCAAGTCTTGGCCGATGTTGTACCCGAACACACCCGGATCGACGAGCACCGCCTCGCCGTCCAAATAGAGGACGGGAGAGAGCCAGTCGGCGTGGCTGTGGGCGGCCGGACCGGGAGTGCCCCACCCGAAGGGGCCGCCACGCACGAAGAGAAAGTCTCCGGCTTGCGGCTTGAGTACGACGTGGCCGCCGTGTTCGAAAAAACCATGGGGGTGGTCAGGCGCCATCCCAAACACGTTTCTCACCCGAACGATGACGCCGTGGGGGCAGTGAGGATCTTGATCATCGAATGCGCCTCGTCCCGAGTCGCAATCTCCCAGCCGGGGAAGCTGTCCATCGGGCGCGGTAACCGCCTCGAGGTGATTCGCGGCGCGGGAAAGCCGTTCCCGGACTGCGGGAGCGAAGGGTTGGTTCCGAAGCCGGGCGAGCTCGGCGGCCACGGTCAGGAATTCGAGAATGAATTTCTCGTAGGTGAGTGATTGCTCCACGCTCACGCCGTCTTCGTGAAACTGCCGGAGGATTTCGGATTCCAGAAGCGAGGGTACCGGCAGACCGCCCCACCAGTTCTTTCGGGCGCCGGGTAACAGATGGCCAGCGGCGAGGAGACCGGAGAGCTCACCCAGAAAGTGGTTTCCGCGCACGACCTTGTCGAGGGAGAGGTCGGCCGCCAACCAGCGCGCATGCCGGTCCAAGCACCGGAGGACCAGGATATCGCGTTCGCGGAACGCTTCGCTTTCGAGAATCAGGGGAAGGCCCTGGGCCAGGGCAATTAGACGAAGACCGAGTTCGAGCGCGCTCGACCAGGCCATGCCGTGTGGCCCCGGGTGCTGGGCTTGGAAATCGGCAATGGCATCCAGGTAGGCACGCGCGTACCGCTCGCGTTCGATCCCGGTCGACGCGTTCGCAGCCGCGGCCAAGGGCAGGATTCCTTGCAGGCGCTGAAGTTCCCAGGTGCTGCGCACGTCCTCAGCGAAAATCGTCGCGTTCTCGGTTTCGTCCCAGCGCCAGTTCCAGCGCGGAGGCCATCCCACGTGCAGCTCCTGGCCGAATAGATCCTGAAACCCGGAAAGAACGCGATCCGCGGCGGGGGTGGAGATATGCGGACGCAACACGCTGGATTCCGCCAAGGGCGTCCAGGCATCTCGCAAGACATTCAGGCGATTCGTCTGATTTTCGGGAAGGCCAAGCCGGGCGAAGAACGCGGGGTCAGGTTCGTTCGCGGCAAGAAGCCGGGCAAGCCGGCGTTTGCGCTCGCGCTTTTTGAGTTTCTCCAGCGTGAGCCGCCAGGTGGTTTCCGGCGAGAGGGACGATGCGAAATATCGGACATCGGCCAGGAAGCCCACTAGCAAGCGGCTGATGACTAGGCTCCTAGAATTTCAGGAAGTATTGCCGCCACCTCGAGGGTGGCTCCCGTTTTTGCCGACTCCAGCGCACGGAGCGTGAGCCACGTCGACATGGCTCCGGCGTTGAAATCGACGGAGTCCGATGTTTCGCCGCGTAAGAACGCCGCCCAGGCTTCGAGCTCTTCGGCGAATCCCTTGTCCGGCATGCGCAAGGTTTTTTGGCCGCGCCGAGCCCCCGTCCAGGCGAGGTCACGGAAATCGACCAGGGTCGCGGCAAGACCCGGCGCCAGGACTTCGATCTGCTCCTTGGGGAACTTGTCCGGACCGGCAGTACTGTAGAGAACAGTGAAGAGCGAACCGTCGGCGTAGCTCACCGTCGCGCTCAGGTTGTCATCATCATGCACGGTGCGATCGGGGGAGCGAAGGCTCATCGCCTGCACGGCCACGGGATCCGTGCCAACCAGGAAGTTCACGAAATCGAAGGCATGACAGGCTTCGCCGATAATGCGCCCGCCTTCTTCGGGGTCGTTGATCCAATGCTCGTGAGGCAATCGCCCCGCGTTCATACGATACGTGCCATGCAGGGGGCTGGTGCGTTGGGCAAAGAGAGCACGAAGTTCCTTGGCGAGGGGCGCGTGGCGCCGGTTGAAACCCACCGACAATCGAACCGGATGTCGACGTAGTGCATCAGCGAGAGCACGGAGCCCCGCCGCGTCGATGGCGAGTGGCTTTTCGACCAGCACGTGCTTCCCCGCTTCTATGGCCGCGAGTGCTTGCGGCACGTGCAGCCGGTGCCGGGTCGCGATCAACGCGGCATCGACTTCGGAGCGTTGGAGCGCTTCATCGAGATCGGTCCCGGCAAAGCTGCCCCCATTTTTCTCGGAGAGCTGGCGCGCGCTTGCGCCATTCGCCGAGACCACTCCCGCCAAGCGCAATCGTTCACTCTGCGCCAACGCAGGCAGACGATGCGTGCGCAGGAACCATCCGGCTCCGACGGCAAGCACGCCGGCTTTTCCGGTTACGACCGGGGCCTCTAGGGAAATGATCTTTGGTTGGGGCGGTTTTTCCTCGTACCGCAGCAACGTGCCCATCCCACCCGAGCCTTCGGCGATGCGGCGCAACACCGTGGGTGCCCCATCCAACGCCACTTCTTCGGAGATCAGCGGCTCGACGGACAGACGGCCGCGTGCGATGAGATCGATGACCGCATCGAGATTCCGGCCCTCCGTCCACCGCACGTAACCCACCGGATAGTCGACGCCACCTTCTTCGTAGACTGGATCGTAGCGTCCCGGGCCGTACGAACGGCTGATCGAGAAATCGAGCTCTTTCATGTAGAAGGGACCGCGTTCCAGTTCGAGTCCCACGTCGCCCACCACGATAACGCGTCCGCGATCGCGAAGGAGTCGCGACGCGGTGCGAATCGGATCCGATGACCCCGTCGCCGCGGCAATGATCACGAGATCCACACCCCAGCCACCCGTCCACGCGGCCAGTTCCACACCCGGATCCCGTTCGGGATTGAGGGCCAGGTCTGCGCCTAGATCCATGGCGGTCTTCACCCGCGCCGGATCGAGATCCCTCACCGCGACTTTGGCTCCGGAAATCCGCAGAAGTTGTGCGGCCAGCTGCCCGACGAGCCCCAGCCCAATCACGAGCGCGGTTTCGCCGAGCGTGGGATTGGCTTTGCGTACCCCATGCAGCGCAATGGCGCCCAGGGTCACGAACGCCGCGTGGCGCGCGTCGACGGACGGCGACACCTTGGCGACCAAGTTTCGCGGCACCGCCACTTCTTCCGCATGCACCGCATAGCCAGCGCCCGCGCACGCGACGCGATCGCCGGGGAGGAGATCGCTCACTCCGTCCCCCACCGCGATCACATCACCGGAGAGGCTGTACCCCACGTTTCGCCATTCGCCGAGCTTGTCCTGCACTTGCGTGATCGTGCTTCGCACGCCTTCTCGCCGAAGCTTGTTCAGCATTTGCTTCACCTGCTCGGGATTCTGCCGCGCCTTCTCGAGAAGCCCTGCCTGTCCTTGTCGAAGCTGCGCACCCTCGGTACCGGCACTCACCAGCGAAAAGCGTGTCCGCACGTGGACGAATCCCGGCCGCACCTTGGGGGCAGGCACGTCGACGAGAAGGACGTCACCGGCTTTGTTGAGCACGACCTGTTTCATGCCGTCTTTCTCGCCACCGCGATGATCGAGGCGCCGAAGGGAAAGCCGTTCACTCGCAGCCAGTAGCGTTCCGAGGCGAAAATGCTCTCCAGGACGCCATTCATCGGTCCGACGTGAAACCAGCGCTCGACCAGACGGCGACGCTCGACATCGGTCCGAGGCGGATGGCCGAACGCGCGATCGAAGAGGCGGGCGCCCGCCAATGCGGGAAGAAGAAAGGCGTTCATATGGGTGAGCCGCTCCACGGAGAAACCGGAGGCGGCCAGACTCCGCTTGAGCGTTCGACCTGTGTACCGCCGGAAATGATGGTTCATTTCGTCGAACGTGCTCCAGAGAAACGGATAAGCCGGAACCGTAGCGAGAAGGCGGCCTCCGGGAACGAGGTGGTCGTGAAGACTTTTCAAAAACGCCACGTCGTCCTCCACATGCTCGATGACGTCGAACGCCGTCACCAAGTCGTACGACTCTCCCGCCGCCTGCCACTCGGCCGGGCTCTGCACGTCGGTAAACCCGCTTCGCACGCAATATTCCCTGGCCAAGGGGGACTCGTCCACCCCGGTCACCCGGCCGAACCGGGCCAGGACGGGCAGCATGCCGCCCGTCCCGCAACCGACGTCCGCGATCCGGAGGTCGGGAGCCAACTGCATGCGCTCGAGGACATCGGCGAGGATGGCCCGGCGAGCCCGGAACCACCAGTGCCGTTCCTCGGCCCGGTAAAAGTAGTCGTAAAGCTCGGTTTCCACGGTCAGCCGCCGCGTCGCTTCAGGGCATCGATCTCGTGATGGTACGTGCGGTGAAAGCGGTAGATCTCCCGAATCGTGCGCAGGATAACGCTCGGGCGGGCTCCAGTAGAAATCCCGTCCATGCGCGGAAGATGTCGCACCCCGATTTCGGTCGAGCGATACCCCAGGAGCCGCGCCTTGATCGAGATCTCGGCGTCGATGAACGCATCCCGCGATTCGATCTCGATGCGCTTGAAGAGCGCGGTGGGATAGAGCTTGAACGCGCAGTCCACGTCGCGATCGTGAATGTCGAACAGCATCCGGAGCACGAGGTTGTAAACGAACGAGGTGAGCTTGCGGTAGGTGGAGTACTGCTTCTCGATCCGGAACCCCGACACGATGTCGGTGTAGGGGGCGATGGCCACGAACTTCTTGAGCTCCTGCAGGTCGAATTGATTGTCGCCATCGGTGTAGAACACGTACTCCTTGGTCGCGCCCAGAAACCCGGATCGCAATGCGGCGCCATAGCCCATGTTGCGTTCGTGATGAATGACCCGCACGTTCGGATGTTGCCGGGCCAGCTCATCCGCCACGTCTCCGGTCCGGTCGGGGCTTCCATCCTCGACGATGATGATTTCGTAGTTGTCGATTCCCAGTTCTCCCACCACGCGAAGCGCACCCTCCACAACCTTAGGGATGTTTAGCTCGTCGTAATACGCGGGGAAGAAAATGGTGAGGCTGAGCGGGCGCCCGTCGGGAGTGATGGGCTTCATGCGGTGCCGGATCGCATCAAGCTCGCGCGTCCTCTTGGAGCCAGTCCCAGGTGCGTTGCAGCCCTTCGGGGAGGCTGGTGCGCGGCGTCCAGCCCAGCTCCTTGCGGGCACGGGTGATGTCGAGGACATTGGCGGGAACGTCGAACGCGCGTCCGGGCGTATAGCGGACGTCGATTTCGCGGCCGGTTACTTCTTTTATCGCCGTGACAAGATCGTTCAGGCTCGTTCCCGCCCCCGAGCCGATGTTGTACGTGCCCGCGGTGCCGGCATGTTCGTGCGCGGCGAGAATACCCTCCACCGCATCGTTCACGAAGACATAATCGCGGATGACGCCCCCATCGCCCCAGATCTCGATCGGTTTACCCTCGTGCACGCGAGTCAGAAACACGGTGGCCGCACCTTGCGCACCCCCGGCTCGCTGCCGCGGTCCGTAGGGGTTCGACAAGCGAACGACCCGATACGAGAGCCCATAAAGATGGTGATAGAGCCCGAGATATTTTTCGACCGCGAGCTTGACCACACCATAGGAGACGAGCGGTTCCGTGGGGTGGTCCTCCGCGATCGGAATGCGTACCGGCCGGCCGTAGACGGTGCCGCCGCTCGACACGAACACGATGCGTTCGATCTTCTCTCGCCGCGCCCGCTCCAGAAGACGAACCGTGGCCAGCAGGTTGGTTTCCACGTCGAAGGCCGGATCCTGGTTCGAAGTTGCGGGGATGGTCGTGGAGACGAGATGGAAAAGATTCGTCGCCCCTAGGACGGCGCGCTCCTGATCGGACTCGCTCCCCAGATCCCCGCCCACGAACTCCCAGGGACCCTTCACTCCATCAAGATTACGAAGGTCCACGTTGTTGCGATCGAAGACGCGTACGCGGTGCCCCTTGGCGAGAAGCGCCTCGGCCAAGTGGGAACCCAAGAATCCCGCACCCCCCAGAACCACTGAAAGTTCTTGGGAGGCGGTCATCCGTGGAGCGGCTTTCTGGCCCGAGTAATCAAATAGAAGCCAAATTGCTTTCCGAGGCCGAGAAGAATGCGATTAGCCAAATCCGGCAGGCGTGGACGATAGGTGTCGTACGAACGCTGCTCGAGAATCTCGAATCCTTCGAAGAGATCCCGCACCTGTTTACGCGTATACGCCTTCCCCAGGGGGTTTTCGTCTCCGTCGTAACTACGAAAGTAGCCGGTGCGGCTCAACCATCCCTGGCCGTGCGCGACCTTGGAGACAAGCGCCAGCGGATAGCCGATGTAAAGATGAGAGGAATGCGAATGATAGAGCATGATCACCGCCTCCCCGCCGGGGCGCAAGACGCGACGCACCTCGCCAAATGCCCGGCGTGTATCCGGGGTGTGATGGAGCACCCCGAAGGAGTAGACGACATCGAATCGATTGTCGGCAAACGGCAACCGCTCGGCATCCCCGACCAGGAAATTGCCGGGTAGGCCATCGAGCCGGAACCGCGATCGGGCCAAGGCGACCCCGGCCGGAGTGAGGTCGAGCCCCGTCACCCGGGCACCCTTCCGGGCGAACTCCAGAAGATCGGTGCCGAGCCCGCAGCCGATCTCCAGAAGATCTTTTCCCGCATAGCGATCGAAACCGACCGCTTCGTTCATGAAGGGCTGCCGGGCGTATCGCTCGCGGGTGACCGCCTCGAAAAAGGCCCTCGATCCCCAGACCAGATCGGTGAACTGGGTGCCACAAGGATGCGCGTCCCAGTAGGCCTGGACGCGGCGCTTGAGCTCGGCCTCGCTCATGTCACCCCGTTCTCAGGTATGGACATGACCCCATCGAGCGCCCGGCGCGCGTTGGCCGTCCACGTGTAGTGCTGCAGGGCCGCGGCCCGGGCATTCTTCCCCAACGTTCTGCGCGTGTCTGAACGGCGCGCCAGCTCGAGCACCGTTTCGCAAAACCCCGCGCCGTCTCCCGGATCGAAGAGCATTGCTGTCTCGCCATGAGTCAAGATCCTGGCCATGGATCCCAATCGACTGGCCACGATGGCCCGGCCGGCCGCCATGTATTCGAACAGCTTGGTCGGCGACCCGAAGAACGTCGTCCCATCCTCAAATGGCAAATGAGGGCTGAGCAGAATATCACACGCGGCGAGATATTCGGGCACACGGTCGGGCTCTACCAACCCCGGAAAATACACGCGATCCAAGGCCCCCGCCCGGCGCAACCGGGATTCCACTTCGGGCCTGAAATCCCCCTCCCCGATCAGCACGAACCGAAGACGAGGATCTCGTTCCAACAGCATGGGAATCTGGTCGGCGAGAAAGAGCACGCCGTGCCATTTCGCGAACGTGCCAATGAAGCCGCAGAGAATGGCATCGGGGGGGACGCTCAAGTTGTGTTTGGCTATTGCAGTCGAGGGATCGGGATCGAACCGGTCAACGTCCACCCCGTTGGGATTCACTATGATGCGTTTCCGGTCGCCGCCCAGGGCGAGCACGGTGGGAACGAGTTCTTCGGAGATGAGGACGAGGCGATCGGCGTGACGAAACGCCGCGCGCTCCATTTTACGCGCGAGACCTTTGAGAAAGAGCCGGCTCCAGGCCTCTCGGGCCCACACCTCACTGGCGTTGACTTCGAGGACCAACGGCACGCCCAGGCGCCGCGCCAACGCCAACCCGGACAAGCTGAACACGTCGTGCCGTTGGTAGACGACGGCCGGTAAGAAGTTTTGGAAATCATCTCCGGCGCGCCCGATGACGCTGCGGTTATACGCCACCATGGCCGCGTCCTCGAAGAGACTCGGTCGTGGCGACGGAGCGATTTCGGTTTGCGGAAGCTCGGCCTCCGACCCGGGCAATCGCGAGCTCGTCCAGAGATGTGGGTTGAAACCGAGCGCGCGCATACCCGAGGCCACCCCGCGCACGTGCGAGACGGAACCGCCCGCCTGCACGCCGAACCAGAACTGGGGCCTTATCATGGCGATGTTGCGGTTTCCGGCGGGGGCCTTCGCCAAATGCCGCGAGCTGCGGTTCGATTGCCAAAGCAGGCGGTATCCGTAGGCGATCGCGACAAGGCTCGACCACGCTTCGTCGAGAAGAGCGGTCAGGATGTGCGGCCATCCCGTCCCCGGAGAAACCAACCCGCCCTCCACCTGTTCCGGGTTGGAGCGCAAAAGCCATCGCGTCTTGGCCCGCGCAAGTAGAAGAAGGAGCGTGTAGAGATCGGAGCGCCGGCGCATTTCGGAATCCGTGTCTTCGATTACCACGGTCGTCCACGCACGCTCCCGAAGCGAGGCCACAATCCGCCGGATCCCCCAACCCCGCATCGTCTCCTTGGTGAGGAGGGTCCAGTCGATATCGGAGAAGCGGGTCGTAAGCGCGCTACCAAGCTCCAAATTGTTGCGGGTGATGAATAGACCCGGGCCGCGCCGGGTCGCGAGATCTCGGCCCAGCGCTTCAGGAAGCTCTGGAATCAAAAACGCTCCCCCAAAATCCAGTGCCGGTACCACATCCCGAAATTGACGAGAGCCCAGATGCGCATCCCAAGATTCCCCTGGTTCTCTTTCTGTCGCGTCAATAGACGGCGAACCTCCGCTTCGTCCCACAGCTCGAGACGGGTGAGGCGCGGGTCCAGAACGATCTCTTCCGCCATCGGCATCAACACTTCTCCGAACCAGCGCGTCACCGGAACATGAAAGCCGACCTTGCGACGGTGGATGATGTCCGGGGGCAGGAGATCGCGGAGGGCTTCCTTGAGAATGTATTTGCTCACGCCATTTTTTACCTTGAGCTCGCCGGGAATGCGAAACGCCAGCTCCACCAACCGATGATCCAGGAACGGCACACGGCCCTCCACTGAAGCGGCCATGGTCATCTTGTCCACGCGCATGAGGAGCAACTCGGGCAAACGGTACATGAGCTCCAAGTAGCCCGCTCGCGCGGGGAAATCGGCGTTCGGGCGCACGCTGTCGATCTCGTCATAAAGATGCTGCAGGATGGCATCCCGCCTTGTGTCATCGGCCAGCGCAGGGGCAATCCGCTTGAGCTCCTGCGGGTAGAACGTGACCGCGCCGCCCAGAAACGGTTCTCCCCCATCCCGCCAGCGATGCACGAAATCTTGGCGCGCCGGGTCGAGGAAAGGCGCGGCGGCCGCGGCCATCATGCCGCGGATGGAACGCGGCGCGGCAGAGAGGGGATCCCACCACTGGCGCACCATGCGCCACACCCGATTGTGAAAGTCGTATCCGAAGAAAAGCTCGTCGCTGCCTTCTCCCACCAAGGTGACGATCACCCCGTTTCGTCGCGCCAGCTCGGCGACGTAGTAGAGAGGCACGCACACGGGATCGGCAATCGGCTCGTCCTGATGGTGGACGAGCCGGGGCAAGAAGCGCCGGAAGTCCTCGTGATCGATGAGCACCTCATGATGGTTGGTGCCGAAGAGCTTGGCGGTGCGGCGGGCGTTTTCGAGCTCGTTGAAACCGGGATCGTCCTTGTAACCGACGCTGAAGGTTTCGACCGGTCGCGACAGATGCTTGGCCATGATGGCCACGATGGCGCTCGAATCCACGCCTCCGCTCAGGAACGCGCCGAAAGGTACGTCGGACATGAGACGGATCTTGACCGCGTCGTCGAGCAGATCGCGGACCTGGTGCGCAAGATCCTGTTCGTTGTCGGGAAGCGGCGCATCGACCAGAGGGGTCCAGTAACGCTGGGGCGGGCCAACTCCTTTACCGTCTTCGACCATGAACCAGTGCCCGGCCCGCAGCTTCTGCACACCCTCGAAGAGCGTGGCCGGCGGTGGCACGGAAAGAAAAGTGAAGTAGCGGGCCAACTCGCCGCGATCGAGTCGCGGCGACAATCCCGGATGTTTGAAGAGCGCCTTGATCTCGCTGGCGAAGATGAACACCCCGTCCACGTCGGCAAAATAGAGCGGTTTGATGCCGACCCGATCGCGGGCTAGGAAGAGTTGGCGCTTGGTGGAATCCCAGATCCCCAGCGCGAACATCCCGAGAAGTTTCTCGAGGCAAGACGGGCCGTATTCGGCGTAGGCCTGAAGGATGACCTCGGTATCGCAACGAGTGCGAAAGACGCGTCCCCTGGCTTCCAGCTCCGCGCGTACGGCCAGATGGTTGTAGATCTCGCCGTTGAAGACGATCCAGTAGC
>Ga0209382_10000796_pt1 | contig 51077 bp, 74 predicted proteins | sample SoiMetdeltSBSDD5_FD_187599 | JGI IMG/M metagenome (GOLD analysis project Ga0209382, IMG submission 187599) | Bulk soil microbial communities from a Populus tree surrounding site in Tennessee, USA - Soil MetaG P. deltoides SBSDD5 (SPAdes) (version 2) | ecosystem: Environmental > Terrestrial >...
TTGCAGCAGATGGGCAAGTTGCCCAGTACGCAAGCAGCGACCGGCGCCTGGCAACTGACTGCCGACGATTGGGCGCGGATTCCGCAAGAACTGCGCGAGATCGCCAATCAAGTCCCTATAAACCAGTTGATTGAATGGGTGGATAAAGGGACTGATGAGAGTTTGGTTTACAACTTACAACGTGAGGCCAAGCTCAATCAGCTTGACGCCACGCAGCGCCAACAGGCTGAAACAGCCTATAGGCAGGCGAGGCAAGAGGCTGAAACTCAGGGCAGCCAGGCGGTTGATGAACTCACCGGCCAATACGAAAAGGCGCACCTCGCGCAACTCAGCAAATGGCAACCGTTCGGCCCGGAGGCCGGAGAACAGAATCAGCAGTTGTATAGGTCCATCCTCGAAGGCGCGCACGCCACCCTACTGGCGGATCCGCAGTGGCACAAACTGTATGAAGACAGCGTGAGCAAACTGCAAAACGCGCCTATGCGAAAGCTCAACAACGAGCATTTCGCCGCTGGCGCCGACGAGAGGGACGCGCGGGCCGCAGCGATGAGATATAACGCGCGGCTCGGCCAAGTCATGCGGGGCATGATTTCCAACCTCGATTCTGTTTTCAGGGACGCCAGGGCCTACCGCGAACAGCAACGTCAACAAATCCCCAATCGAACCGAAATAACTGGACAGAGTTCGACCGCTGTCAACGGGAGCGGCATACCTACTCTTACGGAGAATGGGCGCCTTTCCCCTCAATACATAGACAGCTTGAAGGCTCAGTACGGAGGGCGGTAGGGGATCGGAGTAAATAAATGGGAGTTCCTGTAAATATTTCCACAATCTTGCCGGCGCTGACACAGTTATCAGCCGGTGGCTTGCGCGATCAATTCGAGCAGGTCACGGCCACGTATAACATGTTCGGCGAAGAGTCCGGCGCAAAGTTCGTAAACGGGAAGGGATTTCGCATTCCTTCGTATCTCAGGCCTCCGACTGGCGTGTCGGGCATCGGTGACGGCGGATCGTTCGCTCAGCCTGGCGCGGAAGTCTATGACGATATGTATGTCTACCCAATGAGCTTAACGATGGCTTTCGAGCTTACCGGGCGCGCATATCGCAATTTCAGCGACAGTTCGAGCGCCATTGAAGGTTTCTCCGGGTTTCTGGAGAAACGCACTATGGCCTTGATGAAAGAGGCCAACTGGCAGGTCTTCAACGACGGCTCGGCGCTGCGGGCTACCTACAAGTCCGGTACGACAACGGCGCTGCTCTACAACGCCATTGATCACACGCCCCTTTCCGGCTTCGGCTCGACCAAAGGGGCGACGCAGATCCATATCGGCGAGCGCTACGACTGGTACGATTCGACGCTGGCCACATACCGCGCCACGATCGTGGCGACGGCCAAGACGAACAAGTCAATCACTACGACCGCCGTGTCAGGTCAGACAGATGGCGATATTCTCGTGCTGCAGAATTCGTTATTCAAAACCCCGCGCGGCCTGCCGTATATTGTCAATAACGACACTGGCACATTCCAGCTTCAAAGCCGCTCGACCTATCCCGAACTCAAATCGCCGGTGACTGACCTTAACGGCTCGGCCATCGCGGTCGCGGATTTCACCAAGACCAAGAACCTGCTCATAGCTCGCGCGGGCGTGGGTAAAGCCAAGACTGTCATGGCGACAATGAGTCTGGCGCAGGATGACGCTTTGCGCCGTCTCGGCCAGAACTACAAGCGCTTCGACGGAAGTGACAAGAAGTTCGACGGCAGTTTCGACGCGTTCGGTCACGGTGACACCGTATTCAACATCGATCCCGACTGTGACGAGGACCGCATTTATCTCAACGTGAAATCAGAGCTTAAGAAGTACGTTGAGAAGAAATTCGGACTCTACAACGAGGACGGGAACGAGATCAGGATGCGCGCCGGCGTTGGCGGCTACGGTTCGGATTCTTGGACCGGCGCCATCGGCAGCCACTACAACTACGGGACGGATTCACCGAAGGACCATGCGTTGATCAAACGCGCCGCCGTGACCGCTCTCGCAACTCAGGTATTGGCGCAAGCCTAATAGGAGGAAACAATGGCAACACTTGGATCAACCAACGTCACGCGCAACGTTTCCGCTCTGCTTGAGCAGCCTCTCGCTTACGGCGAGGCCGGCCTCCTTATGGAAGTTTGGCGCGTCCCCGGCGGGACGGTCGGCGACACTTGCACGATCGTTCCCACATTTCTTTCGGACATTCGCACCTGCCAGGCTCAACAAAGCTCCACAAATGGCCTGACTACCAATGCGAATACGAACGTTGTCATTACGTTGACAGCCTCGGCCGCAACCAACGTCAACTTTGACGTGTGGCTGATCGGAAGGAGGTAGGCGGATGGCAACACTCGGCTCGACCAACATTACCCGCAATGTCTCGGGTTTGGCTGAGCAGCCGTTCGGCCAGGGGGAGGCGGGACTTTTAATTGAAGTCTGGCGAGTCTCCGGCGCGGGTGCTACAACCAACCCCGACACGGTGGCGATTACGCCGTTTTTCATTACGGATATCCGCATGGTCCAGGCTCAGCAGTCCTCGACCAATAACCTGACAACCAACGCCAACACGAACGTCACGCTTACGTTGACCGCCACCATGGCGACTAACGTGAATTTCGACGTGTGGCTGATCGGAAGGAGATAAACCCATGGCGACACTTGCATCAACTCAGGTGGAGGGTGGGGCTGTCGGGTTGCCAATCCCGATCGGCGGGCTTCACCTCGAAATCTGGCGTATCGCTGGCGGAACTGTCGGCGACACGGCGACAATCGTGCCGAAACGGGGCCGCTACGTCATTTCCGGCGTGGCCGGCCAGTCGGCGCAGACCAACCTCTCAACAAGCGGGACTGACACGAATGCCGTTTTCACGCTAACGGCATCAGTCTCAACCAGCGTCACTTTTGATGCCTGGCTGCTTATAGCTGAATGAAGTTAAAGCATAGATCGCATAAGGTCTTCGACGTTGAGTCGGAGATCGTAAAAGCCGGGAATCAACCCAGTCCTGTTGATTTGGGCAGTTTCCAAAAGGAACTTACCAAGATCGCGGGACTGGACATTTCAGGACGTCCCAATCTGAGGGTGTCTTGGGGGCAGGATCCCGCGAATCGGATGATAGTTTGCGGATCGTGGCGGATGAAATTCCCATTCTGGCGGAACAGCGTCCGCCACGAACGCATTAACGCAGCGACGGGCTTAGTCGAGTTCTGGGATGAGCTTGTAGAAGTCGGGACGCCTCGCTTCTTCGTCGAGGAGTTGCATACAAATGCCGAACTCAGCAGCCGCGATCGTTGGGAGAATGCCCGCTGGTATTGGGATGGATTCGAGCGAATCGACATTCTCGGGCCTATCCCTGATGACGGGTTTTACACTGCTGTCTTCTGTATCGCCTACCACGACAAGCTGTGTTGCAACGGGCGCGGCGCCGTGAAAGGTGAGCCGTGCTTGGGTGGATACAGGGAGCCGTGCGAAGAGGATTTAGAGCGTTGCAGGCGAATGAAATGGCTGCGCGATCGCGCCAAAAACGATGATTTCGCGCCGTCTGATCAGTTAATCGCCAAACGGACTGAAGACCTCGTCGAAAAGCGCGACGAAACCTGGCGAAAGGGTATTCGTGGGGCGATTGACGACTTTATGAAGACCCATTCCCACACATTCCACACGCTCGACCCGGTAGCTCAGCAGTGGGGAAAGTTTCACTTCATGGGATCGCATACAAAATCTGGAGGAACGAAAGATGCCAACAACGGCAACGGCAGCGTATCAGGTGGCGGATGACAGTCTACTACCTGGCGCGAGCGGGCTTGACGTACGCGCGCCGCGCTTCTTTGTCCAAATGGGATTCGGCGAGGTGCGCGTGGACACAGACTCGATACAGTACCGGGGCGAAGATGGCCTAATGGTTCATCGGATACTGCCCCGGGGGAGAATTGTTCCATGCGTAACTTTCGCCCAAAAGACGAATATATTCGAGATCCGCGAAGGCGAAATGATCCCGAATAGCGAAGAGACGGACAGGGAAGGGCGCACCCAGTACGGCAAATACTGGCGGCCTGCCTGGTATGAGGCTGAGCGACTGCTCACCATAGAAGCAGGCACGAGCCGCAAGAGCGGCTTGACTGAGATCACGGCGCTCTACGGTCTGGCCTCCGCCGTCTACGGTAAGAACGGTTCAATCAACAGCATTTTCTATCCCAATGGTTTGGATTCTCTCCCGGAGCGAAACGCCGATCTGATGGCGTATCTGGAGGAGAGAGTTGCTGAGCTGAAGAAGAAAAAGCCGGCCGGAGTAGAGGATCTTCATTACGCCACGGTTCTGGCGGTCGGAGATCAGTTGCTCAACGCCGCATATAAGGCCAACGGCATCCTGCGCACGCGTCTTGAGTTTACTCATATGTGCATGCGGCTGCCTCCTAGCGAGGATCTATTCAAACACGAATATGATCAGGTAGACGAAGAAATGCTGGTTCGCACCGGCATTCCCCGCATACACGACACGAACGTTATGACGGCGGAAGCCCTGACGAAGTTGGCGGACGGGAAGAGTGGTCAGAGCGATGTCGATCTGCTGCGCCAGGAAATGGCGGACCTGAAAATCACACTCAAGAAGCGCGACGAGCAGATCGACGCCTTAATTGGCAAGATCACCGGGGCGCCTGTTGAGGTCGTCGAACCGAAGGCCAAAAAATAATGGCCACCAATCAAGAAAACCTGTCTGGGATCCGCCGCCGTCTTGGGAATCCCAATCCCCAGGCGCCGGATGACGGGATGCTGTTGAACTTTCTGGTTGATCAGCTTCTCCATCATCAAGCGCAGTTGCAGAACACGCGCAACCACTGGGGTCTTGAATCCTACACGCTCACCACGTCGCCGGGCCAGGAAGATTACATCGTCACCGGGGCGCAATTCGGCCGGCCATTTCTGGTTTATACGCAGGATCTAACGAATCCCTACCATAACCGCTGTGAGATCCCATTCACGCTGATGCAGGACGCGGATCAAAGATATCAGGGGTCGCAGCAAACCGGCTCAGCTTCTCAATGGTCGGCAGCTGAAATGGTGTTTTACAGACGCGGGACGGCAAGCCCCGCCTGGTACGCTCGACCAGTCCCGATCCCGAACGCATCCGGTGATTACGTGGTGTGGTTCGAGCAAAATTATGAGTTTGGATCATTGGGCGACAGTCCGGGCCTCGCGTCGTTTCATCACTTGGTTCGCGTTCAAACCGCCATGTCTGGCTTGCCGCATTGTGAATGGGGAGCAATTACGATTGAGGGCAACCCGAAGGCGTGGGAGTTGAAGACAAGGGCCATTCGTGACTCTCTGGTCCACGATGAGGCGATCTATCAGAAGCAATTCGACGCCTACAAGGCTATGGGCAGCAGGGATGGGGTTACAGAGAGGTTGGGATACGGCGAGGATTTCGAGTCGGAATGGGGTTATGGTGGAGGGCGTATGGTGTCGGGGTGGGGCATTTAGAGAGTATGCCTCCACTGTTTTTTATGAACGATTTTTTGAATGGTAACTTCGCTAACGTTGAACAGTCTTGCTACACGTCGACGAAATTTACCACGGTTGCCGGGTTTCATCGTCTTGGCAACTTTCTCATGCATTTCGCGGATTTTGCGTACTAGCGCATCGGTGAATACAGCGTTTTTCTGCTTCGCGCCGTACATATGCCGTCCCTTGCTTACCTGATCGCGGGAGTTATCTAGGGTTGTACCCGTCCTCAGGTGTGCGGGATTGTTACATGGCGGATTATCACAAGAGTGTAGAACTAAAAAGCCACTTGGATCTTGTTTACGGTGTAGGTAATAGCTCACTCGGTGGGCTTTCAACATTTTGCGAACGCCTAAACGGGCATTAGTGACCTTGAATAGTCCATATCCATCTCTGTCTTGCACGCCCAGCCAGGGCCAGCAGTCATCGGGTGTTCCCTTTTTGATTTTAGAGTGGAAGCGCTGGATGTCTTGTTCGCTTAGTGGGGGTAGCGTAGGATTTGGCTTAGCCATAATCGAAACTGATCCTTTCGTTTGTGGTTAGGGCCGTTCGCGGTGTTACCAGCACAGCGACGGCTCGTTTTATTTCTCGGTCATTATACAATCCGCGAGTAGGCAATAACAGGAAATTCTGATTATGACTGGATATATCGGATTTACGCAGGCGTTTACCGGCGAGGTTGCGGGATCAGCCACGGCGGTGCAGATACCGTCAAACTTGCGGCGCCCATGTAAACGAGTTCTCATCCGTGCGGCCGGTGATAATGCGGGAAGCGTCTATATAGGTTTCACTGCCGGCGTGACAAAGGCGGACGGAACGAGCGACATCACAAGCGGCATTGAAGTCATGAAGACCGATCCACCATTGGTTTTGGACATCCCGCGTACAGATGACATTTGGTATATCTGCACCAACGCGACCGATGATTTTACAATTCTGATCCTGTCCTAATGGCCATCACTTACGAGAAAGTAATCCAGCAGGTTCTAAACGAACTCGGCGCGGTGACTGGCGCCACTGCGACCACCGCGGACACGAACTACACCGCCAGTCCGACAACCAGCACGGTGATTGGGCCGGATTTCGTCCCGTCAATGGTGAATGACGCGCTTGCCGCCACGCTCGGGGAGATTGTGGAAGCGATCGCCAGCACGCCGAAGAACCCGGAACGCTCGCGGTTTGCGGATGTGACAAGCAGCCTTGCCAACCTGGCCGACATTCCCCAGACAGGCAGCGGCGGGGCAAGGATAATCGGCCTTCCACGGTTCGTAAGAGACGCAAGCGACAATAAGGCTTGTCTGCCTATCCCGCTTGATGCCGTGCGCAGCTTCAATAACTACTCTTCCACGATCTACACCGGCTTCTCGCCCTATTACTACGCCATAAACGACGGCAGGATCGAACACACCAGAACCAATGTGATTATGGGTGTCTGCGTCTATACGCGTCCGTCGAGTTTCACCGGGGCCATAGCTTTGGATGATTGGCATGAGGGCGGCTTGGTGTGGGGTACAGTGGCCAAACTCGCCTTGAAGGAGAGCGCATTCGCTCCATTGTACGGAGGGGCCAATACTTGTTGGTTGGCGCACATTGCGCAGATTCGCACATACGGACAGCCGGAACTCTACGGCAAGGCGCAGGCCGCGCCGTCTTCGACGTGATTATTTCAGAATCCGAGGTTTCCCCGTTTTCCCGTCATATTCAATTGTTACGCTCTCGCCAGGCGCTAGGGTCACTTCGGTGATAGTGAACATGTCGCCGCTTATTGGTTCGTAGAACTCCGGGCCTAGCTTGATCAGGTTGTTTACCGAGCCAGTTAGCCAAGTTGCTTTAATGTCGAGAAATTGCGTAGCCGTCAAGTCGACGGCTTGATGGCCGAATATCTTGCGGATCGGGACGAAACAAGCTGCCAATGTGCTGAATAGGAAATTGCGACGTTTCATATTTTCATTTTAACACGGCTACTCATATCCCATAAATGACTTTTCCTGAGTTAGTTGAAAGGGCGCGCCGCCAACTGAACGCCGGGCAACCGCAACCGCACGTCTGGCCGGAGGCTGAGATTGACATGGCGGCTTGTGTCGATCAGGCGCTGGCAAGTTTGGCTCAAAAGGTGATGGAGGATGATTCATATAGAAGCCTACTCCAGCAAACCTACTCCGTCGCCCTCGACGCTTCAGGCGTCGGCGATCCCCTGGCCGCAACGGGAAGTATTACAGGCGTCGCCGGCGAGATCCTGATGGACGGGATCAGGTTCGGAGCGGTGACGGATGGCAGCAATAACATTTTAAAGCCTCTCACCCATTATTCCGACTTTCTAGGTCCGCAGTTGACTGTCTTCGGCTATTACTGCCTGAAAGACCGCAAGATTCTGACTCGCGCGATTGATGCTGTCGTAAACGGGCCTGCAGACATTCAATCCGCCGCGACGCCTCTTTCCGTGGTCGCCAGTTTTCAACCTGCCGTCGTTGACAATGTTCCGGCCGAATTGGAAGACATGGCAATTCAGGAACTCGTCAGCATCGTCGCCACGAAGTCAACCAATGCCAACGCCTGACCGCGAAGACTCTTTAACCGTCGATTTCAGCGGCGGATATTTCCCGTCAGCGCAGAATCTATCGCCTGAAGACCTCCAGCGCACCATAAAGGCAGGCTCGAATGTCTGGCTCCGGGCGCGGGGGAAGCTCGACGTGGCGAACGGCCTGCTTCAAACCTCTTCCACGAATGTTGGCGCTAGGATATTCGCGGCTGACACTCAACGCGCCACGATTGCCGGCGGATTGTCCGGCGATCTTCTACCCTACGCCAGCCTGATTCGCTACGACAACGCCGTCTTGTTCTATCTTTCCCAGGAACCCAGCGGACAGGTCTACTTGGATGAAGTGGCGGTGACGGGTCTGACGACATCCTCGACCGCTGGGCGGCTTCGCGTGGCCGTGCCTGACGGCGTAGGTGGATACAACGTCTATGACGCCGGTTTCGACAAGCCGACTCTCTTGTCTGCATCCGTGACCGTCGTTCATTCGCCCGGCCTCAAGAATATGACCGGGACAATCGGCGTGGCCCTGGCGCCCTGGCGCTCGACCACGAACGCATGGGGGCCGCCCTCGGACACTTATTACCGCACTTGCACGCCGGCCACGCTCGACATTTTAAGGGTTGTTTTGCCGACTGCGGTATCCGGTCAGGACGGTTGGTTGTTTTGTGGTACGCGGTGGAACGATCAGAGCGGCGAATTGCATGTCATTCGATATATCAGAAATCAGCCGAGGGGAACGTTTACAGTCACCAACGGAACGACAACCATAACCGCAGGCGTGGGGACGCGCTTTACTCAGGACCTGGCCCGTGGTGATCAGTTCGTGGCCAATGGACTTCCGAACGATATCACCTCAGTTGATTCCGACACGACAGCCTCAATTTTAACCCCGTGGGTCGGGCCGACGAGTCCCGGCTCGACTATGCAGCTCACCTCCGTCGCCGGCGATTGGTACAACAGCGAGTTGCTGGAGTTGATTTCGAGGGACACCCAACGCCTGCCGAGAGCGGCCGGAATCGTTAAATACGCCGGCCGGGTGTTGGGTTGGGGAATCGCAGATCCCGACAGTACGGGGACATTTACGGCAGTCACCGGCAACGTCTTGGCAGCGATGCGCGATGACAACCCGGAACATGTGAGCTTGCTGCGAATCCGTACCGACTCCGGCAGTAATTTGGTGAATGTGCTGGGGGCGGACGGGCCGCTATACCTGATGACGACGACCGGCCTCGAAGTCGCCAGCCTCGGTGGGGAACCTGACGCGCCTTTTACGGTCCGGGTTGTCGCCGAGCCGGGCTTTCAGGCTTCCACGAACGGCTGTCTCTACAAGGATTACTTCTACGGCTATTCGATCAAGCCATTACGGACGCGAGCGCGGGAAAACATCGACGTTGAGTTCGGCGAACCGGTCTGGGATGACATGGCGGACTGGAACGGCGCGCGAGTGATTGTGACTGTGGACCCTGACAACGCGGCGGTTTTATACATCCACGACAACGGCAGCACAACGGAAGTTCTCCCCTGGATGACACAGTTCGAGCAGTGGGGGCCGCCGATCAACTTCTCGGCCAGGATTATCGACGCCGCGGTAGTGAACGCCAAGCTGTATGTGACTTATCTTTCTGGCGGCAATTACCGGGTGAATCAATGGGAAGGTGGCGCTGGGATTGGCGGGACAAGATATTCCGCCAGCCAATACTACGATCCCAATGCGCTGAAGTCCGATAGGGTGAAAGTTATCACGGCAGCGGGCAAGCTCGGCAGTGTCAGCGTCTACGCCGCCACGCCTGACGCGGCAGTCCCGGACGTGACAGATCTAGGGCAGGCCGCAGCGACATTCACGCTTTCGGACACCGCCAATAAATTGGAACCTGCCATTAAGACGAATATCCGCGGCGACGCGCACGCGTTCAGGGTTGATTTTGCTTCCAACGACGGAACCTTCGACAAGTTGGTAGTCCGCGGTCAGACGCAGGGCGAGGATAGGTAGTGGCAAACCCGCGATTTGGCTTTGAGGGCGAGGAAAGGTTTGTCTTTGATGAGCCGATCGGTGGTGATGTTGGCCTAGATCCCGGCATAATCAGCCAGATAAGCAATGCGCTGGCGATCTCGCCGGCGGCGTCTTCCATTCTCGAACAGGTGACGTTGCCGGATATTTCGGCAGCGGCGAATGATTTGTTGTTGCCTACGGGGACGTCGTTTCGCGCTACTGCGACAGGCGGCGCGCAGGATGTAACGGGATTTTCCAATGTCAAAGCGGGGCGGCAAGTGGAAATTATGAATGTTGGCGTAAATAACATTGTATTGAGAAACCAAAACGCAGGCTCTGCGGCGGAGAACAGGATCATCACCGGAACCGCGGCGAGTGTCACCATCCAGCCTGACCGCTCAGCGCGGTTAACATATGACGGCACGACGACAAGATGGCGGCTGATAGCATTCACTTAGAGCCATTGCGAGCGGATCAGTATCCGCAAGTCGCCGAATGGGAGTTCGGCCCACAGCCGCAAGACACAGATTGGGATCGGTATGCCGCCGAAATGAATGCGCCGAAATGGGCGCATTTTGGTTTATATGAGGGTTCGTCATTCATCGGGTGCCTGTCGCTGGAAAGAATCTCTCACAATATGGCGGCTTATCACGTCGTTACCGCAAGACACAGAATACACCCCAACTCCCTGGCTCAAGTTTTACTCAAGACTGCGGGCGATCTGTTTAATAAGGGATTTACGGCGTTGACGGCCAGAATCCCGCACGACAACCACGCCGCCTCTCGCCTGGCAATCCGTTGCGGCATGCGGGAATGGGGATACACGCCGGAGATCAGATATTTTATGTTGACAAAATCGAGGTATCAAAATGGGTTCTTCAAAACCTAAACCCGTTCAGGCGCCATACCAGCAACAGCAACAGCAACAACAGCAGCAGACCAATACTTATGCGCCATTCTCGATCGCCAACACGCCGGAAGCGCAGGCGTATCTATCCCAACCTCTCGACTACGGCAGCGACACGAGTGTCGATCCAGGCGTGGCCCGCAGGACTTCATTAGCCTCACAGGCGGCGGAAAACCGCGCAAATTCGGCTTTCAACTTCGGCGTTCCTCGATTCATACGTGAGGCGAATGCGGCAAAAGAACAGCGCGACATTCAATCTCAGGGCGCGCATGAGGGGCAGCAGGCTGAATATTTAAATCAACAAGGCAACAACGCCCGCCGCGCAATGACGACTAACGCCAATCTTTCAAGATTTGAAAGATTGCTACCGCAGATTCTACAGACCGGCGGCAGTTCGAGCGGCAGGGGCTCAATGTCCGGCTACAACACCCAAATAGTTCAACCGCAGCCGGGATTCTGGCAACAGGCGGCACTGAGAGCGATTGGCGGCGTCTTCGGGGGATAAATGAGCGATATAGTAATCGGCGCGGCGACAATATCGGGCTTTCAACCCAGCGGGATTGGGACGGATCTAAGCCTGACGGGCATGACGGTCACGCTTGGATTAACCACCGTTACCGGAACGAATTTCTTACCGCAAAGCGTCGTCGGCCTCGGCGGGTTCAAGATCACATTCTCCACTGGCGTCGCTTATACCGTGGCGACTGTGACGAGCAGATCGGCGCTAACGCTGACGACGGCTTATGCTGAGAGTTCAGGCACTGTCACCGGAACCCTGCATAAGTTCGTCCATTTGCGGGTGTACGTAACGGCGCCGTTCACGCCAAGCGGGGAAACCTATGTCGCTCAATCTGGCGCGCCGGGGAGTTCGGCATGGTTCAGGCGTTATGGCGTGAGCGTTATTACTGACGGCGCGCAGAACGTGGCGCATATTCCACAGATTACGCTGCCTGCCACCACCAACAGCAATGTGCAGACGGCAAGATACTTTGCGGGGTTGTACACAGCGGGCGGGGCTTTTATTCAGGCATATCCGGGCTGTGTCTCGGACTTTCGGCTTGACTCCGCGACCACGCCAACAAGCTGGCCGCAGATTTGCACGTTCAACAGCCCGCCTAATCCGGGACCGCCCACGCCGATCAACTACTACACCACAACCCAGATTGACGCGAGATTACCGAGCGGGAGCGCAAACCAGCTTCTATACTACAAGACCACTGGCAACGTCCTGCACACGCTCAGCCTGGACACGGCATTCACTATAACCAGCGATACGCTGTTTCTGGCCGGGCCGTCAGGGGTAAACAGAGTCCAAGAAGAAGGGTCGAATCTACCGCAGCGGCAGACGATCAACTTCGTCGGGACGTCTTTCACGGCGGCCGATGACGCAGGCAACAGCCGAACCAATATCACCGCGGACGCCGATCTCGACGCGCTGGCAAGCAACTCGACGAATGGCATATGGGCAAGGACCGGAGCGGGAACAGGGGCAGCGAGAACGCTGCAAGCGCCTGCGGCGGGTTTCACGATCACGAACCCGGCCGGGACCGCTGGAGATCCGACATTCGTTTTAGCGAACGATCTGAACGCCGTTGAGGGACTTGCCACAACCGGCCTCGCCACGCGCACGGCGGCGAATACCTGGACCACTCGCACTCTGACGCAGCCGGCGGCAGGAATTACGATAACCAATCCGGCTGGAATTGCAGGCGATCCAACACTGGTATTGGCCAACGACCTTGCGGCCGTCGAGGGGCTTGCCTCTAACGGCGCCGCGTTTCGGACAGGTGTTGATACGTGGTCTGTCGCCACTGGCGCCAGCACGGACGGAACAAACGTCACGTTCGGTTCGACCAACCTGCGCGCCACTCGACCAAGAATCACTACTTCGATTGACGACAGTTCCGGCAACGAGGTCATAGAGACGCCAGCCACTGGATCAGCAGTCAACCAACTGAGGGCGACCAATAGCGCCACAGGTAACGCGGTCAGTCTCAGCGCGCAAGGGGATGATGGCACGGTACAGTTAAATCTAGCCTCGAAGAGTACCGCGTCTGTCGTTATACAGACCAACGCCACTGATCGACTCGTCGTCACCAACACGCCGGAGGCCTATCTTGGCAACGGGACCGTCAATGCTTCTCCCGCAGGAGCCGTAATCCTCGGGACCGGCGGCAGTGGCAGCAATATTGCCGGGGCTAATTTAGATATTTCTGGTGGCAAGGGAACCGGAAACGCGATTCCCGGCCTGGTTTCTCTCCGCTATCCGCTGAAAACCGCCAGCGGCTCGACGCTGCAAAATCTCTCCACCCAGCGTTTCCCGATCTCTACCAACCTCTACACGAACACGACAAATGGCACCTCGATCGCCAATACCGTAACTGAAACCTCTCTCTTCACCGGCGCGACGGCGGCAACCGGCGGAACTCTCACGATAGAGGCAGGCTCCGCGGCCGCTGGCTCTCTGTATCGCCTGCACCTCGACGCCCCATATGCCACGACCGGAACCCCAACGATACGTTGGCGAGTTAAGTTGGGCGCCACAAGTATTGGCGATTCCACGGCTTTCAACGCCACGACCGGGACGGCGAATGGTAGATCGTTCTTGGATGCTTACATTCACGTTGATTCAATCGGCGCGGCCGGGTCTGTGAGGCTCGAAATCTGGGGCACTCTGATGCCGATCAACGCCGGGACTGCGGCGCCGGTGTTTTTCGTGGGCAGTCTGGGCGCTGTGGCGATTGATTTTACGGCGAATCAGTTGGTGGACGTCACGATACAATGGGGAACGGCTTCCGCGTCAAACGTCATCACTTTGCAGCGGGCGAGCCTTGAAAGACTCAGGTAATCAGGGGCCGCCGTCGGCGGCAAGACCGGGCATCGGTTTTTGGAGCCGCATCCGCCATAATACGGCGCATGCGCAAACTACCAGAATTCGTCATCTTCATAGTTGGCGCGCTTCTTCGTCTCACTATGGCAGCGGGATGGCGCTATCGGGCCGAGTGGGGCTATGACGCCGGCGCGCATTGGCTCTATATCCAATCAATCGCCGATGGCGCGCTGCCAGATCCCGCGGTCAACCATGTCGCCTACCATCCACCGCTATATCATGCGATCGCGGCGGCGCTGGTTAAGTTCGGTGCAACCTGGCAGGGATTGATATGGTTGTCTGCGGTCTGTGGAGTCGGCAGACTTGGCATTATCTGGGCGGGACTGGAATGCTGCATCCCTTTGCGCCGCGCCCGACTCGCCGCTCTCGCGCTCGCCGCAGTCCTCCCGTCTTCGATAATGATTGACGGGATGACCGCGAATGAATCTCTCAACGGGCTGCTCTGCGCGGCTGCGATGCTGCTGTGGTTGAAGGGCAGATCGAGCATAGCGGTCGGGATGCTCTCGGGCCTGGCGCTCCTGACGAAGGCTTCAGCCGTAGCGATGCTGATGGCGTTTGGGATCAGGCGGCGTTTAATGGTTCTTGCGGTCTGCCTGATGGTAATCCCGAGCCTCTATTGGCTGCGAGGCCATAGTCCATTCGCCACGAGTTATGAGATCGCGCCGGAGCGGATGGGGCACGTCGAAATCAATATTCCATATCTGTCCCGGCGCGCCATAGGCTTCCTCGGTTGGGATTGGGGAATATATGCGAGCCCATACTACCCAACGGCCATTGGCCGATTTGCGCCCGTCGTCCTCGCCTCCACCTTCGTGGACTATTACAATCACAGTTTCGCGGGGAATGATGGCGCTCTGACGATTAACGGCCGCCCGATGGCCAAATCAGCGCTCTGGATGGGAAGACTGGCGATGGTCGGCGGAACGCTGATATTCATAGCGACGTTGGCGGCGTGGGTGATGAGCGTGCGCAGGGTCGTAATAGACAGAAAGTGGGAATGGGCTGCGCTGCTCGTCGTTCCCCTGCTCGCTACGCTATTGGCCTTCGCCTTCGCGGTGAAATATCCTTACGACAGCCACGGGGTCATCAAGGGCGCCTACATCCAATTCGGCGCGCTGCCGCTGTATGCGATGTTTGGACTCGCCGTCGAATGGGCGCTCGCCGATCGTCGCCGGTGGGCGGCGGGAATGGTCTTGTTGCTCAGCCTGGCCACTGTCGCCATTTATTCGATCTGCTGCCGGACCGGGTTATTCATTTAATCGGTGACAACTATGCCAATCTTTCCATTTGACGATGAAGAAGAGAGACGGCGACGTCTTCTCACGCCGGGATTTAATCCGAATCTGCCGAACCCGATCCCCCCGCGGCCTGCAATGGCGCCGCCAATGGGGAATCCTGGCGGAATGCCCGCGCCGTCCTATGCCCCTCAAGACGCTCCACCGCCAACGCATTCTCAGCGTTATCAGGCCGAAAAGCAGGGATATATGCGGGGGACGCCGGGGCGGTTGAAATCATTCGGACTCGGCGCGCTTGATGCGTTCACGCATGGCGGCGGATTGGCAGGCGCATTAACTGGTGGCATTTACGGCGCCGCTGATCCAAGAGGGCTACGGGAACAACAGTTCAACCAACGGAGACGGCCGCAGATCCTCGAACAGTTCGGAATGGAAGACACGGAACGCGCAACGCAGCGACAGGCCGGGATTGACGAACAAAATGCGCAATATAGACAGGCGCAGATCGGGGAACTGGAATCACAGGCTTATAAGAATCGTTTACCGCCACCGGCGCCGAGGCCCGTCACTTCGCCCCGAGGTTTGTACGATCCGGCAGCCGGCGGAATTATCCCAGGCACCGAACCTCTGCCACGACCCGAGACGCCGAGCTACCAGAATATTGTTGATCCTGACGGCAAGATTCGGACATATCAGATTTTCCCCGATGGTAGAAAAGTTCCGGTAGGCGAGTCGGGCGCGGCGGCCATCAACGAGCGCAATATCAAATCCCGCGAGAAAGTTGCCGATCGTCGAGAGGCTGGCGCGAACTCGCGTGCCGCACAGCGTCAGGGTGGCGCAAAGCCAAAGCCGGGATCGAAAGGCAACGCCACAATTGACGATATCAAAGAGGCATTCAAGCGAGCTGGGGGCCATGCGGCAGGTTGGACGATGAAGGGGATGAAGGAACATTTTAAGGATCAAGGTTTTCGAGTCCCTGAATGATGGCATTGTCCCCTTTTTCTCCAACGGCTAATTAAAAACACCGATGCCTGGCTGATACCGCCAATCACGCTGATGAGCATTATCATTGCGAGAGTGTTGGTAAGCGCCAGTTTCAGTATGCGGATCAGAATATTCATGCCGAACTCCTAAACGCTGTAAAACATGCCACAAGATTTCGACATTGACAAATTTATGGCGGAACGCCGGAAGGCCGCCGCGCAGCCGCCCGGCGGACAGCAGCAGGTATCCACTGGACCGTCTTTCGACGTGGATTCGTTCATGCGGGAGCGTAGGCAGCCACAACGCCCGCAGCCGCGTAACCTAGCGCCGACCGAGCGGCAGGAGTTCAACGTCCGCAGGCCGGCGAGTTTGGACGAGTCTCTAAATCAATCGGCAAGAATGAACCGTGCGCCACAGCCAAAGATAGCCCCAGAGTCTAAATTTGGCCCGCTGTATGAAAGTGTGCAGGAACAGAACCGGCGCGGGAGAGCGCGGGAAGCGTTCGAGAAAAAGCCGATGGCTGAGCAATGGTATGAGCGCGGGAAGGACGCGTTAAATCGCGGCCTCACGCCGATCATGAATGCCATGACGGTCGCGCCTAGTATCCCGAATCTGCTTCATTCTCGTCAGGCCCGCGCAACTGGTGATAAAGCGCTAGCCGAGTGGCAGGCCGAGAGATCGGCGGGACTGGCCGAACGTCAAGCAAGCCGGCCGTCGAGTCTGGGGACGGAGATCGGCGAAGGAATCGTTGAAGCAATCCCGTCCGCAGGGGTTGCGGCGCTAACCGGAGGCACTGGCATTTTGGGGGCCGCGCTAACCGGAGGTGGTCTGGCGGCAGCCAATATCCCGGCTGAACAGTGGCGACAAGCGCCAGGAAGAAGCGCGCTACAGACAGGTATTGGCGCAGCTGCGCCAATACTCGGCGGTCAGGCGGGACAGAGAATTGGCGGCGCCGTTGCTTCTCGTCTTGCCCGTCCAGCCGCTCAGGGCCTAGCGCGCGCAGGGGGCGAAGTCTTGGGCGGCGCGGCGGGCAATGTGACGGCCACGGGGGCTGAGCAATTGGCGTTTGAGGGCAAACTGAACCCGCGCGAATTGGCAAAATCGGGTGTAATTGGCGGGGCATTATCAGCGCCTGGCGCGGTGGGGGCCGCGAGGCGGCCAATATCAACCCAAATCAGACCGAATCCCCGCACGCCCGAGGGGGCCATCATTGCGCCAGAGTCGCCGATTGCTGGCCGTAGATTATTGCCGCCTGCGCGCGGTGAAGAGATTATTCCTACTGAACCATTATCCCGCGCTGTTAGAGAGATTGTTACCCAACCCGATCCACGATTTGTTCCGAAACCTGCGCAGGCTTCGCCGCGCGCTCAAGTTCTCCCAGCCATTCAGCCCGTGACCGCAGGGGCGGAACCTTCCCCGCCCCAGCCTCAACCACAAGGGCGCGCTGTCAGAGTGGGCGACAAGGATTACACGCTCACGCCCGAGCAAGAGGCGCGCTGGATAAAGCAAGTGGATCAGCCGCTGAATCAAGCCAAACTGCGCGCTGCCGATCTTGCACAGGGCCAAGGGCGCCAGGAAGCCGACAAATACCGCAAAGGCGTAGCGATGCGAGTGGCCGCCAAGAAGCGTGAGATTGTTGGGGCGTTCACCGAGAGAGAGCAGGCAGCGCGAGCTGCGCGCGAGGCCACGAATTATCGCGGTAAAGCAGTATCGGTTGAAGGTGTCAATGGGACGGTCGAAGGCCAATCTTTTGGACGTGTGCGCGTCAAGCTTGAAGACGGGCGGGAATTAACTGTCCTGGCGTCCCAGGTTGCGCCGCCAACTCCACCACCACGCACGCCGGAAGGCGCGATCATTGCGCAACCGTCATCGCTGCCCAGTCGCAAGCTATTGCCGCCGGGGTCGGTCACGCCAGAGACTCAGCGCCTTCAGTATCCCGACGCGCCGGAGACGCAGCAAATGCCGGCGATCAGGGAGAGGATTGCGGCTGAGAATGCGCCGACAAGGGAATTGCCAGCGTTGACAATGCAACCAGAACGGTTGCAAACTGCCGCCAATGTACGAAGACCTTCACAAGCAGATATACCGCCAAATGAACGGCAACCCGCCGAAACGGAAGTACGTCCGGAGGCGGCAGTTGACGAAAGAATACAAACAACACCTCCAGCAGGCCAAACAAGAAGTCCAATTGATCGTCCCAGAACTGAACGCCTGGCTGTCCCAAAGGCTACCCCGGAAACCATAGATTCTCTCCGTTCCCGACAGGAAGAGTTAGGGCGCCTCGCCTACGACCGTAGGGGAGACTTTACGGGCGATCTACGCGACGAATACAACCAGATTACCGCGCATATTCGGGATTATGAGAATGCCCGCGCGCCAAGGGAAATAGGGGAACCTCCGGGAATGAGGCCGGAACGGGGACCATTGCCGGAAGAGAGACAGGCGAGACGCGCCGCATTGCAGGCCAAAGAACCCGAAATGCCGGAAACGCTCACGCCCGGGCGGAAAGTGACTCAAGAGGTGCAGATCCCTGGGTTGAAGGCCTCGGAAACGTTCATTTCCCGGGAAGACGCGCGCCAAGGCCATTTTGAGAGATTTTCCGACCAAGAACTTGTTGACGAGATCCGACGCATGGAAGACGTCCGCAATCAGGATATTCGCGGACGTTCGCGCCTGACACCTGAACAGTTAGAAGCCAACCGCTTCGATTTGAAGATCGCAGTCGATCAGCAGAAAGAGCGGCGCAGGTTGCAGCAGCAGATCGGAATCGAGCCGGGGGAGAGGATTGCGCCACGGACGCCGACGAGGTTTAAGAGGACGGAAGCGGCCCTTGAGACGCCGCCATCTGTGGAGACAGGGCGCCAGATCCAGCACAGCAAATTCGGCGCAGTAACCGAGTCGCCCAATCAGAAAGGCGTACCGCGTGGCAAACTGCGCGTGATCGATAGCGAAGGCGTTGAACGCACGATCCAGAATCCGCGCACCCGGGGGAATAGGGAAGCGTCGTTTGTGAAGTCCACTGGCCCCGTAGCGCAACCAGCGGCGCCGATGGAATCAAGAGGGAAGCCGCCGGATATCGTTCGCAGTGTGGCCAGGTTGGCACGGACGCCGAGTTCGCCGGTTGAGATCACTAAACTGCGGGAACAGTTTCCCGGTATGTCTAGAGCCGACTTTGACGCGGCAATGATCAAGGCCAATGAGGAAGGCGGGATAAGCCTACACCGCCACGATTACCCGCAGTCACTGAAGGAAGCAGAGCGAAACAATCTTGTCAAAATCGGCAACGATTACTATTCCGCCGCGACTCTCCGCGAAGGCAAGGGCCACGTTATGGGCTTCGGACTGGGATTCCTCGGCAATATGAGGCGGCCGTCGCGCGCGGAAGTGTCACGGACTGCCGGGGGCGTTCAAGCATTAAGCCAATTAGGCAATCCGAAATTCGTAATCCGCAACGTTCTCCAGCATGTCGGATATGGTAAGCAGGAAAGAATCGCTACCAGGGTCGCCGCCGCAATGGATTGGGTGTACAGCGGGGTGACGGGTAAGGGGAGACAGATTACGGCGCCGCGGGGCAGCGATTTGGTCAATTACGTTCGCAACATGCAGAAAGCCGTGCAGGCCTACAAGTCCGGTCAGCCGTTGCCGGGAAAGCGAAGCCCGATTCAGCATACCGCCAATGCGAACAAGGTCGATAAGGCCGTCCAAAAGGTAATGACCTGGCTCAACGAGATCCCAGACGCTGCGAACTGGCAGACAAGATTTGAAGATTCGCTAAAGTCCATCGTGGAAGCAGGGAAGCGATCAGGGAAGCCGTTCGCTCAGCAAGACGCCATCGATCAGGCGATGCTGGAGGCGAACAAGGCAAGTCTGAGAGACAAGAATTTCGCTTCGGATGCGCTAAAACATCTCAAGAAGTTCTTTAACAAGGCCAGCAAGCCGATCACCGGGACGGATAAATTCGGCCTCGGTGATTTCGTGGCCAAATACACCCAGATCCCCGGCGCGTTGTTAAAAAGAGGCCTGGAACGATCCCCCCTTGGCCTGTTTGAAGTGGCAAAACAAGCCGCCACGCCTGGCCAATTCCGCCGCCGCAACACGCTGCTCGCTCTGTCCCGCGTGGCTGAGGGCGCAGCAACTGGCGTCGGACTCGGCGCCGGCTTGGCGGCTGCCGGTGTTCTGGTCGGGCCAGAGGAAGAAAACAAGACCGGGAAGGGGTTCGAGAGGGAAGAGGGGGTTAGGGGTTACTCCCTGAATGCCTCGGCGCTGCGCAGGATGCTCACAGGCGATTTTGGCGGTGAAATGCAGGACGGCGATACTCTGTATTCAATAGACTGGCTGCAACCGTGGGCAATGAATTTGAGTGCTGGCGCCGCGCTGTGGGGATTGCATAAGAATGGCAAGCTCGGCGGGGTGTCAGGCGCGAAAGCCAGCGGGGAAGCGGTTTACAACTCCCTGGCCAAGACGCTCGACATTATGGGCGATCAGTCCGTGATAAAGAATCTCTCTCGCTATGTGAGGCAAGCCGGAACGGGCGAAACGCCGAGCCAGGTGGTTTATCAGTTTATGAGGGCGATCGGGCTGGACGTGCCGTCAAGTTTCGTCCCGTCCCTCGCACGCCAAACCCGCCAGGTGATCGATCCATACGAGAGGGATACCCGACCAGAGCAACGGGGTGGGATCGGAGGATTTGCGAGAGAAGCCACAAGCCGCGCATTAAGCCAGATTCCCGGCGTGTCGGAGAGTTTTCCGAGGCGTCCAAGTTTGCTCACAGGCGAGGATCGTAAAACCGCTCTCGGTGAGTTCAGCACATCCGCCCGCATTGCCGCACAATTCAGCCCTGCCAACGTTTCAACCTATACCCCTCGTCCGGTAGCCCAAGAGATCAGCCGACTGAATAGAGCGGGCGAGAAGGTGTCTATTTCGTTCCCGGCGCCGAAGACCGACAAGAAGACCGGCGCGCGCGAGGCGACATCGGACTTGCGGATTCGCGAACGCCGATTCGCCGAGACGTTCTCCCGAATGTCACAGGAACTGATTCAAGACTCATTCTACAAGGACGCCGACAACGAGACTAAAGCCGCCGCCTGGGCTGGATTAAAGCGGCATTTGGCGAATCTGGGGAAAGAGGACTTTGAAGAGAAGTCGGTAGATGAGATCGTTGAATCCGCGATGGAGACGGTAGAGAAGAGAAGGGATAAGGAAGAGAAGTAGCCGCCTACTTCTCCGATCGGGCGCGGATTTCACCAGCAATAGATTCCGCAGCCTCCCGCATGTCCTTGTGATGGAACTTCCGCCCGGCGTTGTCCGCAATCTTCGCACACGTCGCGCGCTCTTCCTCGACGGCGGCATTGCGAGCGGCTTCTTCGGCGGCGGTGATGGCTTCCTCAATCCACCTTGTTATTTTGGCGATTCCTAGAGTTTCCGATTCGCCTCTGGAGAAATCCCCCTTAATGCCCCACTCTGCTATTTGTCTCGGTGTCATTTCTTTCCCTTTCCTCCCACAATTTATCACGTCAACGTTTCGATCGGGCGCGGATTTGTTCAGCGATACTATCGGCAAATACCCCCATGTACCACTCGCCATCCTTGTCCTTCTCTTCCGCAATCTTGGCGCATGCTTCGCGTTCGTCTTGAATTAGTTTCACGAGCCTTGGAATCATCTCGTCGCGAAAGGCTTCTGTGTAAGTCCCGAAATATCTTTTAATAAACACTGCCGCTTTTTCTTCGTCAGTCATAGCCCCTCTTCCTCCCACAATTTACCACGCGCAAGAAAGAAAGCCGACCGGGGAAGCCTGGCCGGCTTTTGCTATTTCGAGCGGGCGCGGATTCGATTTACTATTATACTCGCATTGATATAGAGAAAGGCGCTATTCTCCTGACCTGGATGAAAGGCGGTTTTCGCCTCTTCCTCCGCAATCTTCGCACAGGCCTCGCGTTCTTCTTCTTTTCCAGTTTCTACCGCGGCTTCAATATCCTCTCGCATCCCCGCCGTAATTGCGGCCGCCGCTTCCTTGATTGCCCGATCATCGGATGAGAAGGCCTCGCCTATCCATTTGTTGATAATCTCTTGTGCTGTCATATTTCCTCTTTTACCACGCGCCGCGCCGTGGCGGCTATTTCTTCCTCAAGCGTCCCATAGATAGACTATGGGTGCGTCCGATAATGGTTGTTATGTAAACAGCAGGGAATTTTCATTCGCTTTTAAAGGGTTTACCGGCTTGGCGAGAGAAGCAAAACCCGCTGTCTAATTCTCCGATTAGAAGGCGTAGCATCAAACAGCGGGCCTTGTGGTATTACTTCTGACTGGCGCTATATTACCACAGCAGCCGCCGCCATGCCCAGTCGCGTTTAGGTTTGGCCATAATGTAATTCCAGTTATTTGCGCGCTATTCCCAGCCTCGCGCGGATTCCTTTTCGCCAAAGTTCTATGGCTTCCCGATGAAGTCTTATGGCCTTCTCGCAGTAAGTCCGCCAATGCTCATCCTCGGCTATCCAGGCGCAGTATGTCGGGCCGTGGTCACCGCCTTCGTAATCCGCAATCCGGCCTAGCTCGCTATCAACCGCAGTTATTTCATCGGCAAAGACTCGAATGTCAAACTCGCTCATCCCCTCAATCCTCTTAGTTGAAAAGCGCTATAGCAATAAAGCCGATACCCAGCAATCCAAACGCAATAATTCCTGGCCCATAGATTCGCCAAGCGATGCGAGTCGCAATCTGATTAACAGCTTTCTTTCTGTTTTCATTCATCGTTTCACCCCAGTGTGGTCAGAAATCCTCCCTCCGTCCCGCGTCGGCTTCAACGGCCTCCCGCTGGCATCGACTGTTGAAGCATTGCCACCAGCCGCCCTTGCCATCGCAGTTGCCGCACACTTCCAATTCCCCTGGCGGGAACCATAGCGGGTCTTCTTCATATCCGTCGAAATAGCCATCGTCGCACCCGCTCCAGCAGTCAACCCAATCCATCTGGCCGTCACATCGCTTACAAGTTGGCTCTCTCACTTCTCCTCCTCCCCTTTATCCGCGTTGGCGGCGTTCTTTAACCGGTATAATCGTTCCATAGCCACGCCTGCGCGACCGCCTGATTCTTGCTTGAGAAATTCAAGCCACGCCATGTCGCTTTCGTCAAGCGAATCAATAAATTCCCATTTTTTCTCCCTGCTGAGTTCGTGAAAGTCGCTCACTTCTCCCCCTCCCCTTTATCCGCGTCGGCGGCTTGTAAGAACATCTCAAACTCGGCGAGGTCGGCGGCAAATTGCGGGTATCGGCGTTGCCAGATTTGCAATGTCTCGCCTTCTTCACGTGCAAGTCCGTACCAATCCATTACGTCATCCAGCGTATGGCATTTCCTGCACGTGTAGGATTCCTGTGGCGCGCTTATTGAAAAGCGCCGACCATCAGGCGGTTCATCGAGACGACTAACGACCCATTCTTTGCTGCCACGCGCAGCATGTGCCACATGGCCGCCGCCGCAACTGCGGCAGGTTAGCGTTGTGGTCTTTCGGTTGTAGTTGCTCACTTCTCCTCCTTCCCGTACTCATCCACCGCCCGCTTCGCGTCCAGCATCGCAGGCGTCGGCAACACCGGCGTCAGTTCGGCGGGCGTGTGAACACTGCAATATGTGCCATCGTCAACAAAACATGGGTATTCAGTTGATTCGAGTTTGTAGGCGTGGCCATTTTCACACCACGCAATCAAGCCATTACTATCTAGTCCAAACTGGCATTCTGGACACTTCATTCTTTCACCTCACTTTCGGCGGGCGTGGGCGCGAGGGCGGCTTGACGCGCGCAGTCTGACTTGTGGCCGAGCATTTTGATATTGTGACACCACAAGCATTGATAGTGCGCTCCGCTCGCGCGCCATTCCACCATTTCCAGCGCCTTCCGCATCGCCTCTGCCCGCGCTTCGGCTGCAACTAGCCGCGCCACTGCGTCGTCTATCTGGCCACACAGTCGGACAGTCGCCGCTTCGTGTTCTCTGATGATGCGCTGCTTCTCGGCCAATTGCGCCCGCAACTCTGCCATCTGCCTGTCCGCCTGCTCAGCCGCAATCTTCGGCGCGCGGTTGTAGGCGAAGTCTTTCAAGTCCGCCAGCTGCGCCTCAAGTTCTTTGACTTTCGCGTTCGCTACCGACTCGCTTTCCTCTGCCGTGTCGCGCTGAGATTCGCGCAGGTGCAGGGTGGCTTGGCAGTCGACCAGTTGCGCGTCAAGCTCGGTGATTCGCTTCTGCGCATTATTTCGGTCTTCTACCAGCGTTTTAACTCCGTCCTCGCCTAGTTCGTGCTGAACGGCGGGGTAGCCGTCGCCCTTCTGCCCTTCGAGTTCGGCGCGGGCGGATTCGTAGCCGGCCTGATCGCCAACCCCGTCCGCGTAAATCATTGCTTGTAACAGTTTCTCTCGCTTTTCTTGATTCGAGTCGTTCATTTTCCTTTGCCTTTCTTTACAAAAGAAACGTTCTGTTAAGAATCGAGGGCGATCATCAACTGACGCCCGATGTATTCCGTATAGGCTGGCGGAATCGCCTGCGAGAGTTCTTTGCGCTCCATCCAGTCAATGCCCATCGCTTTCTTTGCCGCATCAAAGAATTTTTGTGAATTGAGATCTCCGGTAACTGACATCATCTCCCCGTTATACGCGCCATAGCCCTGCCTCACGCTTTTAATTCGGTGTGGGCTATGGGGCATCGCAAGAAGCGCGATATTGCTCTCGAATCTCCTATGCCTATAGGTTCCAAGTCCAAAAGAGTTGCCACACAAAATGATTGACGGTCCAGGCGGGGAGCCGATCACGTTTTCAATTACCCAGGGATGTTTTAAGCCAGACAGGAGCGAGCGCGTTGCAATGTATAAATCGGGATAGTCGCGGTCAGGGAATTTTTTCCGCATGATGCTGTACGCCTGACAAGGCGGCGATGCGTGGATAGCGTCAAACTCTTCGATCTCTCCCGAATCAATCAGGCTCGACAGATATTCAAGCGCGTCTCCCTGGATGAACTCTTCACCGACGTATCGCGGCTGCGGCTTGCAATCGACGCCACGAACCCAAAAGCCCGCGTGTTGATAGCCAGCCGAACAACCGCCAGCACCACAAAACAAATCAAGTAATCGCATCGCTCTTTACCTTTGGATTGTTTTGTTAAGAATCACATTACCCAATCTGATTCCCGCACGCCGGGCAGTTCGCCTGCTCCGTCCACGCCTGGCAATTGGGGCATATCGCGGCGCCCCAAATCTCGATCAGGATTCTTTGGGGCATTTGTTCCGTTGGGGCTAATTCCCCCAATCTCGCTATCAGCCCCTCGTCCAGAGCTTGATCGAATCCGGCCTGCAAGATTGATAGCCCGACTTCGAAACCTGCCGGCTTCCACCCTTGAGGCCTCGTGGCGTCCTTTCCCCGGCCGGAGGCTGAGCGCCCTTTCGATTTTGGGGCTGATCCTGCCGCCTTGCCTCGTGACGCGCTGGATTTCCGGGGGCGTGTCTTTGGTGTTTGTGAATCTGAGTCTGAACTTGAAATACTTTCCATTGCGTTCCAATCTCCACAGTTTTGACCATCCGGTAGGTTTGGCAAATGCCCCATTTCCAAGAGTTACGTTGGGGCTATTGGGGGCATTTGCCGGCTGGGGAATTTGGGGCATTTCCCCAACTATTTTTGGGGCATTTGATCTGCGTTTTTTGATCTCAAATGCCCCAATCATTTCACCCACAACTGGAGCGCCAGATATCCCACGATCGAGACCCAAATCAGCACTCCGATCGCTACCTTCGTCTTGTCTCTCATTCTCAACCTCCATCGCCGCCGAGGGCCTGGCCCTCGCGGCCGTTCCCTCGTTTCCCTCAGCGGCTAGGATTTTCCCGCGTCAACCTCGTGCGGGAACTCGTTGGGTTTTTGTAGGTGATCCGCAACCCCGTCATGGTTCCGGTCCCACTCCCAGCGTCCGGCCAGGATTAGGCCACCCAACACCGAAATGAAGACGTCCGCAAACGCCCAGAAGGTTAGCCAGGGATTCCATTCGCGCTGTAGTTGCTCGGGCGTTTTTGCAGGCGCTGACTTCTCTTCCCTTTTCGTCAGGGAGTCCGGTAATTGCGGCGCTTGGACAGTTGGGGCAGGGGCCGGAGCGCTCGCAGGCGGCACATACCCGCCGCGATAGCCCATTCGCCGCATGGCTTCCAGCCTCCCAGCCTCCGCGCGCAATCGCTTTCTCTCTTCTTCCGCCAGCGCTCGCTGTTCAGCTAAGAGCTTAGCTTGGCGGTTGGCTTCGAGCTCGCGGAACGTCTCTTGTCTGTTCTCTTCCTCGTGTCGATCTATCACTCCGGTTTTCGCCGCGCTGATCTGGCGGGCAAGGACGAAGTGGCTGGCCAGATTGACGCAGAGAACCGCGCCGATAATCAGGTGGAAGATTATGCAATAGTGGCGGACTTTCGGTGTTGCATCGCCCGAGTAGTAGGCGGCGACGGCTGCCACTCCGACAGTAATCGCCAGCAAGATCGTCGCCATCCAGAACGAATCGTAAAAGACGTAGTAATTGCTGATCCCGACGCCGAGCGCGGCGGCCAGGACGCAGCAACAGAAGATGGTGGCCTTTCCCCATTCGTATTTAGGTGTGTTCATATTCGCCCCCTTCTTAATAGGGGCGGCGTGACGATTTATGGCCGAAAATGCTATAAATGTCCCGCCGCACATTCTTGTTTAGGTCTGTGTGCGGTGGCCCGTGTGGTGTGCTTTTATCACGCCACGCGGGCGTTCTATTTTTAGGGTTGATTGGCGCCGGGCATTGGAAGTGCCAGACGAGTAGGACGGTTGAACGAGTGCAAGATAGCACAGCTAAAATTCGCTGTCCACAATTTGTCCCAGCCATACTGAACTATCGGTAAATTCGGTAAATTCAGGGAACTGGATAATTCGGTAAGTAATGTAAATGCAATGCGGTAAGCGAAGGTGGCTGAAATATATGATTCTCTACGAAGGCATTGGCAAGTCTTTTAGACGCAATATTTTCACTTTTTCCATGTCCACGGATTGGCCAGCCGTAGCTACTTTTCGCGCCGTTTATTCATTTCCTCCAGAGCTGCGGCAGCTCTAGCCACAGATCCAGGATGCTTGTGCCCATAATGCGCTATCAGTTCCTTCGCCTTGTGACCGGTGATCGAGCCGATCGTGTCATAGTCGAGACCCGCCTCGATCATATGGGTCGTGACAGTATGGCGCGCGGAATGAAGTATCAACCCATTCTCTTCCCATCGACCGTAGGGGATGCCGATATGTTCACAGGCAGCCCGCAGAAACTTATAGAACGTGAGAAAGATCCTGCCGTTCTTCGTGAATACATAGGTCCCCACTGCCGGCTTGCGCTCGTTCAGAATCCTGATCAGCGACGAACTCAACGGGATCTCCTTATAGTGATCTGTCTTGCTTTGATAGATCAGTATCTTTCCCCGCTCCCATGAAATGTCCATCCACTTCAGCGCCACGATCTCACCGTGCCTGGCGCCGGTAGCCATCGCAAACTCGAATATCTGGGCGCAGCGGATTCGACACTTATAGGCGTTCGGACGATTCGGCGGCGGGCCGTCCATCTCATCCATTGGCCGGCGCAGGTGGGCGACGATCTGCCTGTATTCATCGTCAGAGATCAATCGCTCGCGTCGGCTTTTGATCACCTTCAGTCGCGGCATCTTCGGCGTCTTCCACTGCTCCAACTCTGAAAATATTTCTCCTGCTTGATTCAGCGTGGCGGCGATCGTCGCCAATTCCCTGTTGATCGATGACGGTGGCCGCCCGTCCGCCTGGCGCTTCTCGACGTAGACGCGAATGGTGGCGGTTTTGATTTCGTCCACCCTGATTCTCTGATCGATCAGAGACAGCCAGGTATAGAGAATACGTTTCGCGCGTGTGCGCTCCGCTTTGGCTGCGATCATGGGAATCCGCTTCTCAACTAGCTCTTGCAGTGTCGGCCGATTGATCAGCGGCGCTAAGCCGTACTCCCTTTCCCTCTCCGCTCGTCTCAGTGCGGCAACCACTTCTTCGGCTTCGTCGCGTGTCTCGAACTCGTATCGCCGCACGCGCTTCTTGCGTCCAGCGCCGTCGAGAAACCGCTCGTCGAAGCCCCACATTTTGCGCCGGTGTTTTGCTGAGTAGCGTTTGTCGATCATGGCGAGATCATTATCGCCAGGGCCAATATTTCGATTACCGCCTTCCCGACAATTCGCACCATGCGTCCCGGCTGAACGAGCCAGTCGGAACCGGCGAGACTCGGGAAAAACCGCCCATACGTGATAATTGAACCGAGTTTGACCACGCAAAAAGACCCGGGCTTAATATTCGATTCCCCTCGCCCGGCCGTGATCACCTCCGCGCCTTCGTCTATTTCAAGACGCGATGAGACAACTATGTATGATTTTTTCAATGATGGACTCCTTGTTTTTTATTTCCAAAACAAAGCAGCCCGCTTGCTTACTTATTGCGACTTTTCGGCATGTTTGGCTGTGGGGTTTTTCAGCCGCGTTAAAAGATCAAGCGAACCAAGATCAGGGATGAGTGAGCATTGGGGACTGTGGGGGCGAGCGCATTCGTATCCTTTCCTCTGGGGTTGGTGAGGCTAATTAAGATCCTGTGTCTTTTTCTATTAAGTCTGTGTCTAGTTCGCTTAGGTCTTCTACTGTGAATTCTGGGCCAAGTATCTGTAAGGCTTCTGGGTGTTCTGATTGTAATACTTGCATGATCGCCATTACTTGGGCCTGGCGCTCAGGCGAGAGTTGGGCAAAGTTCTTTACCATCTCGGCTATTCGGGCCGCTTGTGCTTGTCGCTCGGCGTCGAGTCCTGCCTTGCGCTCATCTTTATCACTGCCGCCGCTATACCCAGCGGCGCGCCGAGCTTTTGAAACGGGATCGCCGAAGGCATTTGCGATTTTGTCTACCGTCTCCCGCTCAGGCAGGAGTAGCTTGCCCGTCAATGAATGGGGCTTCTTTCCTACGATCTGGCTGATTGTCGCCCTCGACAACCCGGTCAGTCGGGCGATCTCAGACTGGCGCAATCGGGTGCGCGCCATGGCCTCGATCATATAATCGGCGAACAATTCAGCATATTTGTCCCGTTCTTTTTCCATACCGTTAGGCAATGAATAACACTAGATCTGTTAACCGTGTGTAAAAATGTGTTAGCCAATGGTTGACTAAATAAGCATTCCTGGCTACACTGCGCGCATGGAACCGAGACTAGTTCAAAAGCTGATATTCGATCCCAACAAGCTCAAGCAGGCGAGGCTGGCCAAATTCCCAGACTTATCCGCGAATAAGGTAGCGACGGAAATGCTTGGCATTCACCGGGAACGGCTCTGGCAATATGAAAATGGCGGTCAGAAACCGTCGCCTACCACGCTTGCGCGCATGTGCGCGCTGTATGGCGTTGATTTGCTTGCGCTTACCGCCTTCGAGATGGCGGCGTAATTTTTTTTGAAAAACTTGTTAGGCAGGTATTGACAACTGTTAGCCATTGGCGTACATTCCTTTTCGTTATGGCATACGACTCACCGAAAACAATCCGCTGCCGCCAGCAACGCCAGAACGATGCGCCGCGCAAACAGCGCAAAGCCCCACTGATCACGACTTTCATGGACGATCAGTGGGATGAGGCGTGTGAGTATCATTTGCGCCACATACATACGCAGATAGAGAAGGGCGATTTTTATCTTGCGGGCGCTCACGCACAGGCAATTGCCCATATGGCGTGTCAACGTCGGGCTTACCAAATCATGACTGAAAACCGCCGGGACTATTGGGGCGCGATGAGCGTTGCCGCGAAGGAACTCTACGGGGAGGTCGATCAATGAACGAATGGATCGACTACCGCGAAGCCGCCGCGCTGATGTGCCGGCCTCAAGACTACTTCCGAATGAAAAACGCGGACGGTTCATACAAGCACTTTCCCTCGATTGAGCGCTGGCAGCCGGGCGGATACCACACGCGGCTTTATGTGCGCCGCGAACACGTTGAACAGTGGATCGCTGCGAGCCGCACGCCAGCGCCGGTGAAAAGAGAATTTAAAGGCAATGGTTATGAATCCGCGCTGCCGACGCTGCGGCGTCTGGGCGCGACGGGGACAATGAAGTCCCTCGGATTATTGAAATGACATTCGGCCAACGCGGCCGAGTAACGGCGCCACGACGAATGGACGGTTGGGCGCGAAACGAAGGCGGGGCGGTGTTGGAAGCGCCGCCCTGCAGATTGAAATAAGGAGCGGTTATGTCGAATTACGCTAATTACGCAGCGGAACACATTCACGTTTTCAACCAACCGTGTGAAGGCGAAACCGTGAAGTTCCCGAACGGTGAAGTCTGGACTATCAAGAACGACACGACGGGATGGGAGCTGCGTATCGACCCAAAAAGCTGGCGCACGACGCATCCCAAACTTCGAGGTTATATGGGCATGTCGGATTTCTGCGGAGCCATAAACGATGTGGCGCGCGAACAACTTTACGAGATGAAATCAGCAGACGAAGTGGCACGGATTGCGAGATGCAAGTAGGGCTACCTCAAGATGCTGCGGCGGCGTGGACAGGTGACACGCAGGACGCATCCGGGGTGATGTCTAACGCATAGCGGATGACTAGAACCCAGTCGTTTCCTTAGCCGTGCAATTCGGCCCGCAGCAATTCGATCTTTCCAGATTCGGAGGCAACGCGCCTCCGATGCCACCAGGGGCGCGGTTGAAGATTGGGGGATCGGAGGCCGCGCCCCTCGGGATGATGTTTCAAGAAAGGGAGTAACCAATGGCTAACAAACTAACACTTGCACAAGCAGAAGTCGCGGCGGCTCTTTACGGGCTAACGAACGTTGATCCATTGCCGCAGTTTGAACCGCAAGAGGTCTTTCCGCGCCGCGACAACGCCCATAACGGAGCGCGGCGCACGGTTACTAAACTCGTTGAGCGAGGCCTCATTGGACGGATGCCGCATGGACACTTCCCGACCTACAAGGTCAAGCAAGAGCTTTTCGACGCCCTGATCGAGTGGAAGAACAATCCGAAGAACTACGACGCTTTTCAGGCGTTCGAGTTGAGCTGTTTTTAGTTTGGCGAATCGCCGCCGTGCGATCCCCTCCGGTTCAAGGAAATGACGGACGGCAAGGGAACCAATAGGCCCAGAAGAGGGAGGCGATTCGCCATCAAGAGGCGCGCTAGAGGTGGGCGCCCTGCGAATGATGGTAGCCCTGGGCCGCAAAAATCAGGGTGAATGACCTCCAGGCGGGTGCGATGCCCGTCGCTATATACACGAATCGGCGATTTGCCCGCCAAGACCAATCGCCGATTAACTACTAACGTTACTTGTCAAAGACCTAAACACAATGACAGAAATTATACCTATTAGCCCCAGGACCGATATTTACTTGAACACCCAGAGACACACCGACGACACGCCCACCATCGCCGACTACACGCCACCATACGCCACGGCGCAAGACGCTGCGTTGACCGCAAACGGTAATGAGTTTTCCTACGGGAGAGCGTGGATAGCATACGCGAACAATACGGGGTACTGCCCCGAGATGTAAGTATTTTTATCAAGCAGAAACGGGACACAGAGATATGCAGACGTGGGAGATTTTAGAACAAGCCATACCACGGGGAGAAGCTGAACGCATTGCAAAACTGATGCGCTGCTCTGTCGATACGGTTAAGAAGTGGCGCAGAGAACCCGAGGCCGACGACAGCACAGCCACAGGACGTTTCAACCCGCTCGAAAACCTAATGCTATTACTCGATGCAGTTGGCGCCAGAAACCCAGAAGGCGTTGACGAAATCCTCGACTATATCAACAGCGAGGCCGCCGCAGGCCGTCGCGCTCGCGGCCAGAGCGCCCAGAAGTCCGACGCCGAGGCCGAGAAGGAACTCAGAGCAGCCGCGCGGCGCTGCAACGAAGCCGCCGACCTGCTCGCCGGTATACACGTCAATGGCAAAGGACAAAGAGTTCGAAGTTAAAGTTGACATCGGCGGCAAGATCGTGTCGCTGCCGATCAAAGCGGCCAACAGCGAGATCGCCTGGATTCTTGCTGATCGCGTGATCAAGCGCAAAAACACTAAGCCGTCGCGGGTAATTAGCGCAACGGAGGTTAAGAAATGAATATTGCCCAAATTGAATACTCAGACACATTCGTCGAAGAGCTGCCGACGCAGGACACGCTCGATCGCATGGAGCAGTTATTCACCGATCGTAGGCGGGAGATGATCACCGCGAAGAATAGACGCATTCGCCTGGCGGCATTTGACGAGAGATTCGCCGACGAGAACTGGCAGATCTCGGACGGCCGCATTCGGCTGGCGAATGAACTGACCCAGGCCGAGATGAAGCTCGCCGAGAATCTATCGGAGATCATCGAGGTTGCAGGCCAGATATACGCCGAGCATGCGGCGGCTGAACTGAAGCGCATACGCGAGATCGAGGCCGAGAAGGATAGAGACAATCTACCGCTACTGTGCGGCGGCTGCCGTCAAGTATTTCCGCTTGGCAAGTTAACGGAAGGCGCGTGTCCCGACTGCGGGACCGTGGTTGATTGGCTGAAACATTGAACTCTTCACCGCCGGCCCCGCGCCCGACCGGCGGCATGCAGTGTGGTGGGGGCGCAGGGGAAATCAACGAATCTGTGTCAAACCTATGGGGAATGCCCCGCCGCGTTGTTCTTTTGGTTTTGGACGTTCGTAATCAAGAAAAGCGCAGATAAATCCGGCGAAACCGGTCGCGGCGGGGCAGTTAAACAAAGAGGAATCATGAAACACGATCTGAAATTCTGGGAAGGCGCGGCGTACTCGATCGGGGCGGGCGTCGTTTTATGGATCGTCGTTTGGTGGATGTTCAATTGCTAACAGTTAATCAGAACAATGGGAGGAGCTATGGCAGAACAAGCAACACAGCAAGCGCAACAGCCGGCCGTCACGACGATGGAAGCCGGCTTTTCAATGAATGTGAAGATGCTCGACGGCTCGGGGCAGGAAGTGATGTTGACGTTCCGTTGCCCGCAGGCCAGCCAGGCCGAGAAGCTAATCGAGCATTACAACAACATGGTGGGCAAACTGCTCAACGCCGGATGGCAGCCGCTGAAAGCCGCCGTCAGGGCGCCGCAGGAGAGCGCGCCGGCAACCGCTGGAGACGTTCCCACCTGTCCGGTTCACGGCTCGCAGATGAGGCCAGGCCAAAGAGGCGGATTTTTTTGCCCGAAGAAACTGGCTGACGGCTCTTACTGCAAGGCGAAGGCTTAAATGATGGAGCGCCGCAGATTCAACACGAGCGAAAGAGTCGCTGCTTTTCTGATAGCTGGCGGCAAGTGTGAAGACTGCGGCGAAGAATTGGAACCGGGCTGGCATGGTGATCACGGCCAGCCCTATTCGCTCGGCGGGGTTACAGATGCGACAAACATTCGTGCCCTATGCCCCAAGTGTAACCTGAAGAAAGGAAATAGAAGAATGGCCGAGAAATTAGGAGAGTGGCCCAGCAATCTTGAGTTGCGGGAATGGCAAAAGGAAGCATTCGATAGATTCATTCGCCATGAGTCGTTCGACTTTTTAGCCGTGGCAACGCCCGGTGCCGGGAAGACTATTTTCGCTATGCGCTGCGCTCATTTAATGCTCAGCGGCGGCAAGGTCGATCGGATTGTAGTCGTCGCCCCTTCCTCGCACTTGCGCAAGCAGTGGGTGAAGTCGGCGCACCGCTGCGGGATTGATCTTAATGGCGAATTTGAGAACGCGGACGGGCGCGAGGCGCGCGACTATCACGGCATTGTAGTTACGTATCAAGCCGTTGGATCTCAGCCCGACTTGCACAGGCGTCTTGCGGGGCGGACATTCGTTATCTTCGATGAGATTCACCATGCCGGGGCGAATATGACGTGGGGTGATGCGATACAACACGCCTTTGGTCCCGCCGCATTCCGTCTTTGCATATCGGGTACGCCATTTAGGCGGGACAACAACCCGATCCCATTCATACAGTACGAGAATAATAAGAGTAGCGCCGATTATGATTATGGTTATGCCGATGCGCTTCGTGATGATGTGTGTCGTTCGGTTTATTTCCCGGCCTTTGAGGGTGAAATCAGTTGGCTATCTGAAGACGAGATGCGCACCCATACCTTCGATGATGAACTCACAGAGGAAGAGGCCGGCCAGAGACTACGGGCGGCATTGCTAGCGCCGACTTGGATGGAAGACGTGATCAGAGAGGCGCACGGCGAATTGATGCGCATTCGAGAAGATGAACCGGACGCTGGCGGATTGCTGATAGCGATGGATCAAAACCACGCCAAAGAAGCGGCCCGGCTGATAAAGAAAGTCACCGGGTATGATCCGGTTATAGCCATTTCGGAAGATGAAGACGCCTCGCGGCGCATAGTTGAATTCGAGCGCGGCTCGTCGCCATGGATTGTGGCGGTGAAGATGGTCAGCGAAGGCGTGGACATTCCGAGGCTTCGCGTCTGCGTCTACGCAACCAACGTCACATCGGCTTTGTTCTTTCGCCAGGCTATAGGGCGTATCGTGCGTCGCAGGAATAGCGAAGACACGGACGCCTATTTCTTCATTCCGAAAGATAAGCGCCTCGTGATCCATGCGCTTGAAGTAAAGCACGAGCGCGACCACGTTCTACGCGAACAACGTGAAGCGGTACGTCGGGAGATGGAAGGCGAAGACGCTGAAAGGCCGCGAGTGAGAACCCCAATTATCGCCTATGACGCCACGGCCCGCCCCGATGGCGCGATCCATGATGGCCACGAATACCAACAAGTCGAGCTTGAGAAGCTAGCGCCAATCGCCAAGAAGCTAGGTATTGCAGCCGTCAAACTGGCCGCCTCCCTCGACGAACTGCGCGAACTATTCGAAGGCCAGACCGCAGAAAGCCCGCGACCGTCTGCCGAGTCTCGGAAGACCTCTAAAGACGAGCGCAAGGCGCAATTGCGGAACGTGGCTAAAAAGCTCGCCAATCGATGGGCGTACATTCTTCAATCTAGGACGGGCCAGTCTTACGAGACCTGTATCAAGTTCGTGAATAATTCCTGCCTAGAGGCTCGCCATAAAACCCCGCGCCAGGCCGACGAAGATGGACTGAGGCGCCGCATTGAATATCTCAGCGCAAAGTTACAGGAGGCTGGCGATGGATCAATCTAGCCTGATCTACAACTACGAAGTGACGGACGCGCTAGGGCACGCCATTAGCAGCGGCGAACACGGCTTAGGCAATGTCCCCGGCCTCCTGAAGAAGATCATCAAGGAGGGGTGCTGGCGGGAGCGGTATATCAGACAGACAAAGCAGGTCGTCAAGTTCGAGAGGTTTGCCGAGTTCGTGAGCGCAAAGCCGCTGGAAGGACTGGGAGCGGACATTAAGACATTGCGGCGCCTGTGTGCTGACGATCCCGAAGCATTGGATGAGCTGGAGAAGGAGATCCAGGGCAAGAACGGGGGCGATAGAAAATCAGAAGAGGCTAAAATCAGTTTGTATAATATAAAAACTGATCCCGCTCCCTCGGGAACAAGCCAAGCCGCTGCGCTTCGTCGCCTGCGCAAATCCGCTCCAAAGCTCCACGAGAAAGTTATTGCTGGCCAGATGTCGGCCAACGCCGCAATGGTGAAGGCCGGGTTCCGACCGAAGACCTTTACCGTGCCCGCTGACATTAAGAAGGCTGCCAAGGTGTTAGTGCGCAATTTTAATGGTGATGCCGAACAGTTGATCGAAGCGATTCGAGAATTACTTTAATGCGTGGGAATGATTTCAATGCGGAGGATCTGGTTGATGATATGAAAGATTCCGGTCTTTCAATGTGTTCTCCATCAACACGGGGGATCTGGTTCGATTTGTTATGCGTCCTTCACGAGTTAGGTCGTAGTGGTCAAGTCACATACACGCCCGATCAATTCTGCCGTGTATGTCGCTGCACTCCCGCTGAATTCGTCGCGGCCATAGCTGAATTACGAACCACCCAGGTTGCGGAGACTCACGAGAGAGATGGAAATGTAACGGTCATCAGCAAGAGGATGCAAGTCAAACTAAAACAAAGGGTTTTGGCTGCGGAACGGGTGAGAAGGCATAGATGTAACGCTTCAGTAACGCCTGAGAAACGCTCAAGTAACGCTGATGTAACGATTGAGCAAAAAGACGTTGCCTATATACATGATTCTTTATCTCTAGAAGAAAGTTCTTTAGGAGAAGACAAGAGAGATATAGGCGCGAAAAAGCGAAAGCCGAAACCCGGAGATCCCCGGAGTAAGCATCCGGCAATTCTGGCCATAAAGGCTGCAACCTCCCGCTACCCGAAGAAAGAGCTTTGGGACGAGATGATTCAGTTTTTGGGGGACTCCCCGGACACTGGAAAGATTCAGGCCTGTTACATCGCTTGGATTAAACGCGGCTACAGGCCAGACAATTTCGCCTGGCTATTCGATTGGACCGTCACCGGAATCCCAGAGAAAGGGGGATTTAAGACCAATGGCAAACCTGACACCGCTCAAACTGGTAATGCCCGAACAACTGAAGAACTTGGAATCCGCGATGCGAGACAGATCTGAGCCTGTTTATGAGTGCGCGACTTGTCAGGATCTCGGATGGATATTTCTAGAGCCTCGGGGGGCAAAGCCCTGCGAATGTCTCAAGGTGAAGCAGCGACGCCTGAAGATGGATCGGATTCCGCCCGAATATCGCGGGTTGGATCTGGAGACAATCCAGCCGGACCTGACACGCCACGAGGGCCAACCATCGCTAATTGCGGCCCTGCGCAAAGATCCTGATATGTCCCTGCTCCTTGCTGGCAGGGTTGGCTGCGGTAAATCGATGTTCGGCTGGTTGCTTTATAGGCGCGCCATCGAGCAGGATCGGCCAGCGGTGGCGATCCCTTTGGCCGAACTCCTCGGCCAGTTCCGCCGCTACGAGTGCGGATCTGGGCAACTCCCGGTCATTACATCCGAAAACCTGCGCGATTCTTCCCGCCGCTGGCTAATCTTTCTCGACGAGTTTGATAAGGCTCGCCCGACCGAGTTCGCCGGTGAGCAGTTATTCCTGCTGATGGATGCGATTTACACATATCGCCATCAACTCGTCGTGACTTCCAACGTCGGCAAGGATGATCTGCGCGAGCATTGGTCCCAGGCAAGCGACCAGTATGGGGTGTCAATTATGCGCCGCCTGCTCGAACTCCACGGCATGGCCAGAAAGGAAATGTTTTGAATACGCACCGAAGACTTCAAACCATTCGCATTCCTCGCCAGCTCAGGCCGGAGCCGCGCCGGTCCAGCGTCTGGCGCACCGTGCGCGAGATTCGGCCGGCGGCAGATCCGCAGTATAGCGAAATAGGGAAGGCGACGGTTTACGAGCGGCAATGCCTGGTGGCGACGGCCAGCGGCAAATACTGGGTAATTGTGGGGGTGGCGGCATGAGCGACAAAAACGGCATAGCGCAGATAAACAAACCCGTCCAACTCACCTGGCGCAACCGCCGGGTGATAACGAAAGAGAACACCAAGGGGGAATTTTTCTGTCTGGTTCAGTTCGAGTTCGACGAAGAGGCGTGGGGCTTTCTGAGAACCATTCCGCGCAATGCGGACGGGGAAATGCTGATATGGATTACGGAGATCGGCATGGAACCAGAGAAGCCGAAGAGGGAGAAGAAGCCGAAAGAAAAGACGCCCTATGGCGCCATCTGGAAAGAACTTGTCTTGGCCGGCTTTTTCAACTGCCCCGGTGTGCGCGAAGCGCTCGATGCTGCGGATGTTCTGGCCAATCCGCTAACCGCACACCAGTTAATGCGCAAGATTTTCGGCGTTGAGTCGCTTTCCCGCGAAGTTTCCCCGGAGCGGATTTACGAGTTGTTCCCGCCTGCCAGATTCCCGCAGGCGAAAGTTATGGTCGAGCAGGCACTGAGAAAGGCGGGCGTATGACAGAGCGAATCTCACTCGAACAATGCCGCAAGATTCTACGCGCAGAGGCGACAGAGGCGCAGATCCAAGACGCGATCATTCAATACCTGCGCGTCCAGCGAATCCCGCACACGATCACCGAGGCCAAGCGCAGTTACAACGAGCGAGGCCAGCTTGTTCGCAGGATCGCGCCGGGGTGGCCTGACATTACCGGCTGTGCGCGCGGCGGCAAACTGCTAGCCGTTGAGTGCAAATCCGCGAAGGGGCGACTCAGCCCGGATCAGGCACGGACGCTTTATGGGCTGATCCAGGCTGGCGCGTTGGTGGTCGTGGCGCGGAGTGTTGATTGCGTGATTGAGATCCTGAGAACTGGCTGTATTCGAGAGCGGGACATTGAGGAGATAGCCCGGTACAAGGACAAACCCATAAAGACGCAACCACGGTCGATTGTGCGCAAACGGAGGGCATTGTGAGCTGGAGTGATACCGAGAAAAACCAACTACGGCGTGAGAATGAGGTGCTGCGCCGATTGTGTCAGCAGGCTATGACCAGCGAGGGGGCGAGCCTGCAAGCGCAACTCGAAGCCGCGCAGGCGGAAGTTTCGCAATGGAAGGCGCAGGCCAATCGCTACGGTATTTCCTCTGCTGAGTCTTTCGCCGAGAAGCAGCAAGCAGAACGTCGATTAAGCGACGCGTTGAACGAAAACGCTAACCTCAAAGAAGAAAACGAGGCGTTGAAACGTGGCGAGGCTGGGGAATTACTGGCGAAAGCGCAGGAAGAGGCGCTCGGCTGGAAGGATATGTTTGAGCGCTGCTCTGAATCGTTTCGCAAATATCGAGAGGCAGTAGAGAGTCAGGAGCTATACAAGGCGCAGCGTAGGCTTATTCACTCACTTATGGACGAACTCGAAGCCGCGAAGAAGGTGGCGGACGCGGCGGCGGCAATTTATATAACTAGTAGAGCCAGTTACAGAGTCTACAAGATCGATGGCGGGGAGACTGATGCCGGGAATATTCTGGATCTTGCTGAGCATGAAGCCCAAGCCGCTTTTGATGATGCTGTCCGCGAATACCGCAAACTGAAGGAGGCTGCATGAGGCCAGACACAACCGATCTATTGCTAGTCTTCGCTTTTATCCTCTGCGTGATCGTTATCGCCGGCGTTTCCGGCATTCGCACGGCCTACCGCGCCGGCTATTTTCACGGCAAACAGTATGGGATTTTATCGGAGAGGGAGAGGCGAAGAGGGGTAGAGCAAAGGGTAAGTGAGGCGATTGAGGAGACGTTCAAGAGTGAGAAATGGGATAAGGAGTTGGATGTCTGATCAGTCACAACTCGACGAACCGCAGGAAATTACTTGCGTTGAAAGAGTAGAAACGCTTAGACTTAGCCCAGAGCAGTTGCGGAAGTTTTTAAGCGATCGCCGTAATGCAAAGGAACGTGAGAGGCGAACCTTGTTAGAAGTGGCGGCCAGGATGAAGCAGGAGATAGCCACTATCGATGAACTGCTCGCAGAATTGACAATCGGATAGCGGTTCAAGGCTTACCAATTTCGTAAGAACTCGCCGCATGAGTGATTCAGAAAATGAGTCATTCATGCGGCTTTTGCTTTATGGGGACTCCCTCAATGAAAGCTATAGTTAAATCCGGTCTTTTGTGGCTGCATGGTCTCGCGGCCGTATTCGTCAGCGGGGCGGCGCATTCGATCGCCGGAATGGTCATCAAGCCAGACGCATTCAACCTCGGCGCCCAATGGAAAAGCACATTAGTCCTGGCCGCCACGTCCGGTGTGATCTCCGCAGCCGCGTATCTAGCATCGTCGCCCGTGCCGCGAATACCTGACACACCAAAAACTGAGGAAAACACTCAATGAGAAATAGAACAGTTGCCCGAATTGTCCTGCTGCTGCTGGTGGCCTTCAGCCTCCAGGCATGCACCGACGATAAGTTGAAAAGTATCGCCACGAATGTGGATCGTGTCGCGCTCCTGATCGCCGATGGCCGCGAGGTTCGAGACGAACTCGAAGAACAGGGGATCATCGATCGCAATGAAGCTCGCGCGATCACGGTAGGATTGCTCAAGGTGAATAACGCGCTGAAAGCGTTCAATACCCGCGCGCGAGGTTACGCCGACGCCGGCGCTCTGACTCCCGCCGGTAAGGTTGAGCTGAAGAAACTCGCCAATGACATTGTGAGCGCCGTACAGGAGCTGATCTCAAATGGTACTTTCGGCGTCAAAGATCCCAATGCGCAGATCCGAATCAATGCGACGATCGGGGCGCTCAAGCAAGTCACTCTAACCATCGTCGACACCATCGGCCTGATCAAGACTAAGGGAGGTCAATAATGGACGAATACGGAAACATCATCCTGAAAGCCGCCGCATTGGCTGCGCTGATTGGCCGCCTGGCTGCGGGTTACATCGCCCGTGAGCAGGAGAGGACCGGCAAGACGGTGGCTGAAATCTTCGCCGATGCTGGCATCCAGCTTGACGAGAATGAACTGGCGCTGATCACTGATCTGGCGAGGTATAGCGATAACCCGCTGCTGGCCTAACTGAACGACTGATAAACCCCTTATTACCTCACCGCAAACTACTCCCCTGAGAGGATGCGGATATGCAGCAAGTTGGCTCTATGACATTTGGTGATGGAATCATAGGCGCGGCGGCGTCTGGATTGGTGGGGTGGCTTGCCGCGAGCGTGACGAAGGTTAGTAAGGCCGATCACGAAAAGGCCGTGCAGCAAGCCGCCGTCGAACGTCAGCGAATTATCGAACGCCTGGACGCGCTGGAAAAAGACGTCACCGGCCGAATGACTCGCGCTGAGTTTGGCGCCGCGTTTGGCGAAGTCAAGGCGATGGTCTCGGATTTTCGTAAAGAAGCGCGCGAAGAGTTTAAAGATTTGAAGAATGAATTGAAGACAAAAACATAAGCATTGCGGCTCTTGGTACGGGGCACATGCCGCAATATCGGGCCGTTGGTTGGTTTTCTTTGGGGGAGCTTTCGAGGCTCAACTAACCGCCTGATTAAAACTTTCGGCCCTGAGCTATTGCGCGTCGGGGTAAGACGCAAAGACAGACGGCAAAGCGGTTCGGGGCCGGATCACAATGAATGCTGACACCTGCGAAAGCGGCGTGAGGCGATAGCGAAACAGCTCAGGATAGCTTTGTCTTTGGCCTGCCGCCACGCTTGCCGAATTTGGCGCCCTTCGCGCCGCCTTTAATTTGTTTCTGTTCTTTGGCGTCTAGTAGTTGAAAACCTGTGATTAGGTGGTCAATCAACTCCTCTAGGTTGTAGGCAAAAAAGCCTAGACTTGGAGATGTGTCCTGCTGGAATTTACAAATCTCTTTAGTCGAGAATTTGTAGCCGCTTAGCCGTTCGCATGCGCGGCGCGCGGCGGCTAGTGATTGTTGGCGTTGTTCTGGTGTCATAATCGCCTTACGGCATCAAAGGAAAATATCAGTGATTCTTACAGAGACTTGATTACTGGCGAACCATCTCGGTACTTCCACTTTTTGGCCTCGGCGTTGGAAATCGTTCGCGCGGGCGAGTAGGCGTTGTACCAGGTTCCGCCGAATCTTTCTTGATAATCGTTTTTGACTTTTTCAAGCCAGGCTTCGCACTCGGCTTTCGAGCCAACAAAGTATTTGAAGTGTGATGAGCCGGGAAGATTTACTGTTGCTACCATAATGTTCTCCTTTGTGCCTTTCAGCGTTATCGCGCTGCGTCATTGCTGCTGCGATGATTGGATAATATCCCCTAGGGGTTATCAAGTCAAGAACTATTATTGAGAAAAACACTTGTCCACAACACGCTCACACAAAAAGCTGAAAAGGCTTCTAAACACTGATCCCAATATCTGTCTAATCAAGACGCCCGCCGGCATTTACCGCACTCATAAGAGCTGGTTTGAACAATTGTGCGCTCTGCCCTGGCTTGTGAAGGTGGCGCCGAGGGTTGCCAGCGTTGCTAGCGGATTTGCGGTGATCATCAGTGATAAGGGATTCCACGCATATAAGAGTGGCAGAGAGGCGGTTGGGCCATCTCTTCCCACGTTCAGCCAGCAGGTAGATCAAGCCTGGATTTACAAAGTTGAAAGCCGCAGCCTCTCACCGTCCGAACGCGACGAGGCGGCGACGCGGGATTATGCGATGTTTGTGATTTTGGAGGCGGCATAGATGGAAAATACAGTTGAACAGAAGCCGATGAATATAGAGATCAACTCTGATCTTACCTATCAGCGTGCCATTCTCAGGTTGATGATTGAGGCGCTGACTGCGGCCGATGCGCCAAAGTCCCGCGAGCGCTCATTGGTTGTAACAAAGCTCGAAGAGGCACATATGTGGGCTGGCGCGGCTATGGATAAGGAGTAGGCGGCTTGAAGCAGAACGGCCACAAAGGCACGCCGCGCGCTGGCAAAAAGAGTTATTCGGTCCATATCGTAGCCCAGGCGCTCGCCATGATCGTCGCTGGCGAATCAGTGCAGGCTGTTGCCGATAAACTCGGAATCCCAAAACAGAATATCTCTAGGTGGAAAGAGAACTTACCGCCGCAGTTGGGACAGATTGGGTCAAAAAGAGAGCTTATTACAGACTTGGTGTGGCAGAACCTTGAATCCATCTTGCGCGCCAATCTCGTGCAATTAAAGGTCGCTTCTGATGAGGAATGGTTACGCAAGCACACGCCAGACAGCCTTGCCATCCTTTACGGCACAATTTGCGATAAAGGATTTCGACTTCTCGACGGAGCCGCAAGAGCTGAGCGACAAGCCAGTGGACTCCTACCAGCAGCAGGAAGCGACGCCGCGTCAGAAACTGTTTCTTGAGTGTGAGCATAGAGAGGCGTTCTATGGTGGCGCGGCAGGCGGTGGTAAGTCGTCGGCCTTGCTTATGGCGGCGCTTGAATATGTCCACGTTCCTGGCTATTCCGCATTGCTGTTACGGCGCACATTTCAAGATTTATCCAAGCCGGGGGCGTTGCTGGATAGGGCGCGCGAATGGCTTGCTTCTTCCGGCGCAAGTTGGAACGAACAAAAGAAGCAGTGGCGATTTCCGAGCGGCGCCGTGCTGGCATTTGGATATCTCGTAAATGAATCGGACATCTACCAATACCAAGGCGCTGAGTACCAGTTTATCGGATTCGACGAGCTTACACAGTTCACAGAGCGGCAATATACCTACCTCTTTAGTCGGCTGCGGAGATTGGCAGGGAAGAATGTGCCCTTGCGGATGCGGTCGGCCAGTAACCCCGGCGGCATTGGGGCAGAGTGGGTACAGCAGCGTTTTATACCCGATAACTGGCTGCCTGAATTTGGTCGTGACTTGGCCGTCATCGAGAAAGACGGACGCGCCTTTGTCCCGGCGAAGTTGGTGGACAATCCTTACTTGGATCAAGAGTCTTATGAGCAGTCGCTGAGCGAACTCGACGACGTTACACGCGCTCAACTGCTTGAAGGTGACTGGCAGGTTAGGGAACGCGGGAACATATTCCCGATGTTCGAGGATGGGCTGCCCGGACGCCACGTCATAACGTGGTCAGAATTTGCCCGAGTCTATGGCCAACGCGCCATCCCCGAACACTGGCGCCGCGCCATCGGCCACGACTGGGGATCAACAGACGGACATCCGGCGGTTGTCAGTCTGATAGCGACTTCGGCTGAGAACTCAAGTATTCCTGGCCTTTATTTCCTCTACTGGGGCCGGACATTCAAAGGCGCGCTAGTCGATACCGTCGCCGAGCAGATCAAAGCCGAGACGGACGCTTACAAGGGCGCTGTCGAGCTGTGGCGAATGAGTCACGAGGCCAAGTCGGAGCGCGACACGTACCGCGTCAAGTTCGGGCTGCCCTTTCAAGCGATGGACTCGGCTAAGACTGCCGGAATCGCTCAGATGCGGCATATGTTAAGGCTGAGGCATTTTGATAAACCTCATCCGTTCAAGCCGCAGTTAAAAGGCCATCCGCTATTGTTCCTCGTTGTTGACGATGACGAGTTCATTAACCCTAAGACCGATGCCGGACTTGCGCGCCACCGCGCCGAGTTCGCATCTTACAAGTACGCGGATACGCCGGTAACGACCCAGCGTGGCCAGTCGCAAGTAGTTCCGTACAAGTGGTTTGATGACGCAATGGACAGCTTGCGGGGTATCTTCTGCCGATGGGGACCGAAAATGGCGTCGTTGACTGAAGACGAGAAGCTCGAAGCGCAATTGCCCGCAGGCTGGCGGCTTGCCAACAAGCCCGATGTTCCCGAAGGATCATGGGAGTGGGACGCCTGGCGAATGGCGCGGGAGAACAAGCTAGCTGAGATCCGCAACAGGGAAGCCAAGAAGAACGCCGATCCGAACGATCCTTGGTCCGGCTGGACGCCGGCCAATAACGCTATAGACGATCCGTGGGGAGGATGGAGTCCTAACAATGAAACCTGATTCATTAACAGATATCGAAGCCGTTGCGCGCGACGCTGCGCGCAACTACGGGCAGGAATTTGACGCCCTGCCACCGCATTCTCAAGCCTACTGGTCTGATCTTGTTCGAGAGCTGAACGTAGGCAAAGAGCAAACGGCGGCTGAACACGCGGCCGCGCAGGCGCTCGCGGCGTGGAGCGAGAAACGGGACACGGCGGAATTGCCGGAGCCTGAAGCTGAGCCGGCAGAGAAGAAGATCAGGAATAAGAAGTCATGAGTCCGCTGCGATATTTGATCGGCCCTTTGTTTATAAGGGAAAAGGGGCGGTGGTATTTCAAACTGGGTTTTTACTGGTTCAGTATAACGCTTTGGCGAAGATGGCATCCTGAGATGCGATATTTAGACGGGCCTCCTTGTCCGTGGAATGGGATCACCTTCTATTACAAGCTCAACCCTGAATTGAAAGAGGGCGAACTTATCTGGCTAAAAAACAAAAGATGGATGTGGCCAGCATCTTTAAAGGAGACTAAACAATCATGGCATTAGTGAACTCAGAAGATAACAGGCAAGCGTGCTATATGGCGCTGAGCGGCATCAACGTTGCCGTGCTTGGTGGCCTGACTGACGCGATCATCAACGCCAATTCCACTGTAACGACGCTTCAGACGGCTATTGAAGCGCTGCCGCCGTTGGCTGGGACAAGTCCTGAAGCAATGCGCCAGGCTAGTCGCGGTCTACGCTTCGGCGTAATCGCCGGCGCGATAGCTGAAACGCACACGGCGACGACGGTGGCGACGCTGAGAGCGCTCGTTACGCCGAATACGCCCGACGTTCCATCGACTTTCACCGGCTCTCTCCCGCAGTAATGATTCTGGCTGTTCTCCTACTCTCAGTTCTGTGCTTGTTCCTGGCCTGTGGGTATTTCCTCCAGGCCAGAACTTTTTACAGGCGAGAAGAGACATGGCGGGAAAGAGAGCGCCAGCTAGTCGATCGTCTCTTACGTAAGGCCAATGTCGAGCCGTTGGAAGTCCAGCGTTCGCGCGTCCTGCAGATTGATGACGATCCGACACCGAACAAGTCGCCAATCGATGAGGCGTTTTTGGCTGACGAAGTGAAGGAAGACTTGGAGCAGTTACACCCGGACGTCGCGTGGATGAGCATAGAGCAGGCAAGGGCTAGATTCCCGCAGGAATGGCGGCAGATTGAGGCGAAACTTGAGAAGCGGCGGCAGCCGTTTAGAGTTGAGTAAATGGCAGTATTAGCTACCGCATACAGCGACGCGCCAAACCTCGCGCCGAGCAAGCCGCTTGAACAGTTAGCCTACGATCAGGCCAATGATCAGTCCGTCTACATAGACGAAGACTGGTTCAAGGACTGCCGCAAGGAATTAGAGGAAGAGAACGGCAGTGTCTGGAAGGATTCCGTGTTGCTGTGGGAAATGATCTTTCTCTTTATCGAGGGCAAGCAGATCCTGCGGCGATCCAAGTATGGCACAGGCTGGCGCGCCGTGCCATTGCCGGATAGGACGGATTCACCTGTCTACAGTCTCAACCTCGTCGGCTTCTATTCGGACAACATCAAGGCCAAATGGACGCAATCGTCCACGGATGTTAAATGGCGTCCAGTGAGCGACGCGGATCAGGCGGTCGGCGCGTCTAAGGCGGCGTCGAATGTGCAGCAGTTTTACGAGCGTAAGCTGTATACTGAGACATTCAAGCAAGGCGAGGCGACGCTCGCTCAGTGTGGGAAGTATGCGAGATACTATTATTACAGCAAGGACGTAAAGAGCTATGCCAGAAGACCGAAAGTCGAACCACAGCAAGTCCAGTTCGGAGAGCCAAGCTACTTCTGCGCCGAGTGTGGAGGAAGCGGCCCCGTTGGACTTGGAGGAGCTGGATCGGAAGCTGCGGCAGGCCCGGTTGGTCGGCCATTTGAGCCTGACGCAAGCGGAGCAGAGATGGTTGCTGCGCCACAGCTCGGACTGGAACCCGGAGCGCAAGGAGGATTAAATGGACAACCAAATGCGGGATATATTTCGGCGGGCGATAGTCAGGGTATGGGCGCGGGCGTCCCACCCGGCCTACCAGCGGATGGAGTGGCCCCGCCGCCTACCAAATGTCCCGACTGCGGATCGCCCAACATCGACGTCGAGCAGCCCGAACCCCTCCAAGTCGAAGCCGTAACAGGCTATGAGAGCATCGAACACGGCTCAATCTGTTGTGAATCCGTCCCGGCGTTCGAGCTAAAACACGATATCCAATTCCAGCCGCACGAATCGCCGTATCTGGTGCGGACGCGGCGGATCCGTCTCTCAATACTCCAAAGCAAGTTTCCGGAGATCAAATTTAAAGCCAGCAAGGGCGATTACGCAGGTTTGGACGCGGCCGACGACCTCAAACGTTCCACATTCGCATCGTCAGGCCAGGCCAGGGGATCGGGTAAGAGTCCTAATGCTGAACCCACAGCGGACTTTATCCAAATCTGGCTCGACCCTGCGATGTATGACCGCTGCGTCATCAAGAAGGATTACCAGACGGTAAGCGGGATGAGGATCCCGGCCGGAACGAAGTTGATCGACGCATTCAAAGACGGCCTTTATCTGTGCTGGATTCAGGGCGTGGATGGCGTTGTTGAGATGCGGAACGAGCATCACAAGCAGTTCTGGGTGGGCCAGGTGTACAGGATGCGGGCGCTCTCGTCGCTCGGCTCGGGGACAGAGGACATGTTGGAAGGCAACCGTCAGTACAACCTGACTATGAGCCTGATTTATACGCTTCTACGCACGGCTGCGACGCCCGCGACGCTGTATGATGAGACGCTGCTGCCGAATGGCGTCAGCGCCTATCTAGCCAATCCCCTTAAAAACATCCCGGTCAACACTACCGGCCTCGAAAACAAGCGGCTACAGGACGCCGTACACCAATTGCAGCCACAGCCGCCATCACAGGCGCATTTCAGTTATAGCCAGCAACTTGATTTCTTCTGTCAGAAGGCGTCAAGGGTTACGGACTTCTCCGGCGGTTTGCCTGGTGTCAACAACGAGACGGCCACCGGCGCGCAGATTGCATCTGCCAATAGCCAAAGCCTGTTCGCGCCACAATTAGCATTAAAGGCCGAAGCCGATAGAAGAGGCGCGGAGATTATCCTCGAATTATTCCGCGTCTACTGCATAGATGAGATTTACGTAAGCCTCGCAGGCAAGAGAGGCAAGCAAGACGGTGTGTGGCTCAGCGCGGCGGATATCGCCGTCGAGTTGTTTGCCGAGGTCGTTCCTGAGTCCTACTTGCCCCAAACCAACCTCGAACGGCGCCAGCGGTTTAAAGAGCTATTGCTCGATGTCGGCGGCTTGATTGGCCTCAAGATGGCCATGCAGGAAATGCCAGGGTTGGTCGAGCAGATCACTGAGACTTACGACGTTGATCTAGGGGCCGAGGACTACACCGCAGCGGCTGAAACTGCGCGCCAGCGCATAGACCAGATGGCCCAGGCAGCGCCGCTGCTGCAAATGGCAATGGCCGGAATGCCGCCGACCCAAATGGCGGCCGATCCGATGACTGGCCAAATGATGGAAGTCCCGGTCGATCCCATGGCGGAAGCTGGCCAGATGCTGCTTGGCATACTCCAGCCGCCAATCGAGATCGAGGAACTTGGCCACTTAGCCGCAATCAACGTCTACCGCGACTGGCTTACCACGGACGAAGGCAAGGAAGCGCCGCCGGAACAGCGCGCGGGCGTCAAGGCGGCGATTTATAGACACGTGGAAGGTCTTATAGCAGAGGCGCAATTGACTGGGATGGTCAGTATGGCAGGGCAGCCTATGCCGGGAGCAGGGGAAGAACAGGGCGGGCCGCCGAACGACAAGAAGAATAAGAATCCTGATCAGAAGCAGATGGGCGGACGGCAGCCACAACAGAAACAACAGACAATGGGAGCAGGTGTTTGAAACTAAATATCGGCAGCGGTGACGGGATCACCATGAAGGGCTACACCAACGTTGACGCCAAATTCGGTGATTCCGCATTTCCGCTGGCATACTCAGACAATAGCGTCGATGAGATTTACGCAAGCCACATTCTCGAACATTTCCCGCACGCTCAGACGCTGGACGTCCTGAAGGACTGGGTAAGAGTGTTGAAGCCTGGCGGGGTCTTGAAGGTTGCTGTGCCGGATTTCGCGCTGATCGCCAAATCCTACGTCGCCAACGGCTTTCATGCTATCGCTGACGGTTATGTCTACGGGGGACAAATCGACGAGAACGACTTCCATAAGGCGTTATTCGATAGGGCAAAACTGTCCAAGCTGATGATTGATGCCGGGCTTGAACATATCCGAACGTGGGAGTCGGAAGTAAAGGACTGCGCCAGCTTGGCGGTGAGCTTGAATTTGACGGGGCAGAAGCAGCAACCATCGCCACGACACATCAATCCGCTTAACGGCCACCGCAATCTCTACAGCGTCGAAGACAGACCAATGGACCCGCGCTTTGAGGCTTTCGCCAAGTCAATCAAGCCGATCAACGTTTACAGTCAATACGGTGAGGACGGGGCGATTGAGGCGATATTTGAGCGCATTGGGACGGCGAATAAATGGTGTGTCGAGTGCGGCGCAGGCGATGGACTGTTTTTCAGCAATACGCGGAGATTGATTGATCAGGGGTGGATGTCGGTACAGATCGAGGCCGATGAGAAGTTTTATCGCCAGCTAGAAGATCGGTATGGAGAAAACAAGAATGTTATCACTCTACAAAAGCGAATCGAATTAAATAAGGGAGACACGCTTGATGATAATTTAGCTGGCCGCACTTCGCCTTTGCCGTTAGACCTTGACCTCCTCGTGCTGGACATCGACGGCCAGGAATACCACGTCATAAATTCTATGGCGCGACTCAAGCCCCGTGTTCTCATCGTCGAGTTCAACCCCGACGCGGACCCGATGTACATCCCCGAGCCGAACGCCCCGACGCTGGATAAGGATGGTGTATTGGATCAGGCCGGACGCTTGGCCATGAAGTTTCTTGTCGAGGCGCGCGGATATGAAGTTGTTTGCCGAACTCAATGCAACCTCATTTGCGTCAGGCGCGATCTGGCCGGGTTGTTAGTCGAACCCTTACCGGAGTCAGAATCAAATGGTAACGGTAACGGGCATCGGTTTGTGGCCGGCCAGTGGCGGACAGAGAAAGACGTTGTTAAAGACAACGTAACGGTGAATGTCGCCATTGCAATGTCCACTCCTCGAATCGGCTATCTGGACTCGGCGGACATCATCACGGAGATCGCGTTGGCGGTGAGAGCGCAACGCGGGCGTGGGTTTGGCGTGTACTGGCATCATTCTTTAAGCCGCTGCATCAAGCAGATCCTCGACGATGAGGACAACGAAGCGGATGTAATAGTCACAGCCGACTACGATACATTCGCAAGACCCGCCGACCTGATCGAGATGATCAGGCTTCTCTATGAAAACCCGACCATTGACGCGGTGATCCCGACTCAAATCAAGCGCGGCAATACGACGGACATTCTTGTAGGCACAGACGGCGCGATTGATTGGAGTATCGGACTGTTTCCGGCGAACGCCGGACATTTCGGGCTAACCGTCTTCCGCCGGCGCGTATTTGAGCAAATGCGCAAGCCGTGGTTTTGGGAAAAGCCGAACGCCGAAGGTGATTGGGGAGAGGGGAGAGTGGACGCGGATATCGGATTCTGGAGAACCCTCGCTGATTCCGGTTTGAAAGCCGCTTTGGCGACGAACGTTGTCATCGGCCACCGGGAAGAGGTTATCTCAGTTCCAAAGATCGTAAACGGCCAGATCACCAAAGTCTATATGGCGATAGATGAATGGCTGAAGCAACGAGGGGAGGCCGCAAATGCCGAAACCATACGAAGCCATGCGGGATAAGTTCGCGGGCGAGGGAATGTCCTGCGGCGCCGCACAATCGAAAGCGGCCCGCATTTATAATTCAAAACATCCTGGCGCGCCTGTAACCGGAAAGCATTCGGGGACCAGAACGCAGCGCCGACGACAGGCCAGAAAGACCAAGCTTACCTACTAATTTCCATAAATGTCAGACGAATTAAACGCGAACACAGAGGGCGGCACACCCTCTCCCAGCGACGTTGGGGCCACTGGCGCGGGTGGCGACGGTGCGACGGGCGGACAGGCTGAAGTCTCGGGGCAAGCCGCTCCGACTGCAACCCCGGAAGAACTCTCCGCAGGTTGGGCATTTGACGAACAGCCGGAAGCGAAGTCCGCTATACCTGATGGCGACGACGACCTACAGGGGATGACGGCTGATCCGAACTTGGATCAGGCCAAGGTACCCGGCCTCGTCGAAGCCATCAAGAGCGCGAGGGCAGAAGCGCGGCAGATGAAGGCGGAATTAAAGCAATTCCGCGATCAGTCTGCCAAGTTTGATCAATACGGCGGGTTCGAGGGGATCGAGCAGACGCTGGGATTCGTGAATGGGTTGATCCATACGCCTCAAGAGGGGGCGCTCCCATTCTGGCAGTCCATAGCGAAAGACGCGCAGCCGGCATACTGGGCGTCAATCGAGACTCTTGCACAGCATGCGCCGGATGACGTGATCGCCGTTTTGCAGCAGATGGGCAAGTTGCCCAGTACGCAAGCAGCGACCGGCGCCTGGCAACTGACTGCCGACGATTGGGCGCGGATTCCGCAAGAACTGCGCGAGATCGCCAATCAAGTCCCTATAAACC
>Ga0209382_10000797_pt1 | contig 51074 bp, 50 predicted proteins | sample SoiMetdeltSBSDD5_FD_187599 | JGI IMG/M metagenome (GOLD analysis project Ga0209382, IMG submission 187599) | Bulk soil microbial communities from a Populus tree surrounding site in Tennessee, USA - Soil MetaG P. deltoides SBSDD5 (SPAdes) (version 2) | ecosystem: Environmental > Terrestrial >...
GTTCGCCGGAACTGAACCGATCAGGGACGGAACCGAAAGGGACGGGACGTCGAGCCCGTGAGACGCCGGACCGACGCGGCGGAAGCTACCAGCGAGACGCCGCGCTGTCAAACGGTCGACCGCTGCGCGGCCGTCAGCGGGGCGCCAGCACCATCTGCGTCTGGATCGTTTGCGCGAGCAGCCGGCCCGACGCGTCGGTCACGCGCGTCTGCCACACCATGGTCGTGCGGCCGCGATGCAGGGGCGTCGCCTCCGCGCGCACGACGCCGTCGCGCCCGGCGGCGAAGAAGTTCGTCTTCGACTCGAGCGTTGTCGTCGAAGCGCCCGGGGGAAGATTGAGGAACGTCGCGGTCGCGCCGACGGTGTCAGCCATGGCCATGATCGTGCCGCCGTGCAGCGCGCCGCCGACCGTTCGAAGATCGTCGCGGATCGTCAGCTCGGCGAGGAGCCGGTCTTTCGAGGCTTCGATGTACCGCATGCCTAGCAGCTCCGGCAAGAATCCGCGCTGGAGCTCGGTGAGCTGAGCGAGATCGATCGTCACGAGCGCTCTCCTTGGACGGGTGCCTGAACGGCGCCTGAACGGCACGCGCGGACTTCAGGCCGGCGAGTAGCCGCGGTATTCCATCTGGGTGGCGATCCGGACCCGCGCGTCCGCGCCCCAGAATTTCTCGACGAGATAGAGGCCGAGGTCGAGCGACGATGAGACACCGCCGGCCGTCACGATGCGCCCCTCGTCGACGACGCGCCGGTTCGTCACGACCTCGCGGCAGAGCGGGCGGAGCAGGTCGGCCGTGAGGTGGTGCGTGGCCGCGCGCTTGTCCTTCAAGTAGCCCGCGCGGCCGAGCAGCAAGGCGCCGGAGCAGACGGACGCCAGCGGCCGCTCGTCGCCCCAGCTCTTCAGATAGTCGATGGCGCGCTTGTTGTCCATCAGCGCGACGGTCCCGAGGCCGCCCGATACGTAGAGGAAGTCGAAGCCGGAGAGATCTTCGTAGACCGAATCGGGCTTGAGTGTGAGCCCGGTCTCGTCGGCGATCTCGGCGTCGGTGCCGATGATCCGATGGGTCACCTTCGCGTCGATCGACATCGTCGCGACGCGGCGAAGCGCGTCGTAGGCGCCGACGAGGTCGAGCAAGGTCAGGCGAGGGAAGACGAGGAACGCGATCCGCTTGGGCGCCGCCATCGCGTCAGCAGGGCTGGACGGAGGCCTTGTGCCGCTGCGCGAGGGCCTGATAGCCCTCGGGATTCGCGCGCACCCAGCGCTCGGCCGGCGTGCCGGCCAGCGGACCGCGCACTTTCGCCGGCGCGCCCAGCGCCAGCGTGCCCTCGGGGATCTCGGTCTCGGGCGTCACGAGGGCGCCCGCTGCCACCATCGCGCGAGGGCCGATGCGCGCGCCGTCGAGCACGGTCGCGCCGTTGCCGATCAAGCACTCGTCACCGAGCGTCGCGGCGTGGATCGTGCAGTTGTGGCCGACCGTCGAGCCCGCGCCGATCTCGGTGCCGCCGCGCGGCGTGACGTGCACGACCGCGCAGTCCTGCACGTTGGCGCCGCGGCGCACGACGATCGGGTTGAAGTCGCCGCGGAGCACGGCGTTGTACCAGACGGACGCGCGCTCCTCGATCGTCACGTCGCCGATGATCACGGCGGTCGCAGCGATGAATGCGGTGGGATGAATCTTGGGACTCTTCCCCTCGAAGCTGAACAGTGGCATGCGCTGGACCCCCGCAGTATGCTCGGAGTGCCCACATCTTACTCCCACACGCCGCGACAGGAGGAGGGAATGCCGTTCCCGAAAATCGCGGCCGTCGCCACGGCGACGCCGCCCCACCGCTTCACGCAGGCCGAGCTGTTGGCGCTCGCCGGCTATCGAGACGAGGAGCGGAGCGGATTCTTTCGCCGCAGCGACATCGAGGGACGTTATCTGTGGATCGACCCCGGCACGTTCCGGCCAAACGAGTCGGTCGACGAGCTGAGCGAGCGCTTTCGTACGGGCGCCCAGGCGCTCGGCGAGTCGGCGGCGCGCCGTGCCCTCGCGGCGGCCGGCTGGGACGCGCTCGACGTGGACTTCATCGCGACCACGACGTGCACTGGGCGTCTCACCCCGAGCCTCGACGCGCGGCTGATCGGCCAACTGGGCTGTCGCGCGGACGTGCAGCGCGTGCACGTGGGCGACACGGGCTGCGCCTCCGCGATGGTCGCGCTCCAGCAGGCGTCGAACTACGTCACGGCGTTTCCCGGCCGCCGCGCGCTGGTGATCGCGGTGGAGATCTGCTCCGCCGCGTACTTCCTGGACGACCGTCTCGAGAGCGCGGTCGCCCACGCGATCTTCGCCGACGGCGCCGGCGCGCTCGCGATCACGACCGACGGCCCCGGACCGTCGATCGTCGCTCAGCGCACGCTGTTCCGTCCCGAGCATCTGGACGCGATGGGGTTCGAGTATCCCGGCGGCCGGCCGCGCGTCGTCCTGTCCAAGGACGTGCGCCGCATCGGCGCAGACATGATGGGCGAGATGGCGGCGGTCTTGATGGCGGCGCAAGGGCTCAAGCGCGAGGACATCGGCTACTGGGTGCTCCATTCGGCCGGACGGCGCGTCATCGATCGCGCGCGCAGCCTGCTCGAGCTGAGCGAGGAGCAGGTGAGCCACTCGCGCTCGGTCCTCCGTCGCTTCGGCAACATGTCATCCGCCACGATTCTGTTCGTTCTCGATGAAACTCTCCGAGAGGAGTCTCCGGTTCCCGACGACTGGGGCCTGATGATCGGCCTCGGCCCCGGCTTCGCCGCGGAGGGAGCCCTGCTCCGTTGGTAATGACGTACGCAGTAGTGCCGGCAGCGGTGGCCGGGGGAAGCGATGTACTCCGAGCCGGGCTCGAACACCGTGCAACCGTAAACATCACCGTGCGGAGCCGGCTCGTACCTGTCTCAGGCCACCCTCGGTCCAATCCGTCCTCGAGGACCTCGCTACAATGAAACGCGCCGCCGGCGCGCGCGAAGTCCTCGACGGCACCGTACCTCCGCCGGAGCTGGCGGCGTCGCTGGCCGACATCGATCGGCTCAACCGCTGGTTCGGCGGCTATGCGCTCTCGCTGCGTGCGATCAGGCGCCTGGCGGCCGAAGCCCCGCGCGACCGGCCGCTGCGCGTCATGGACGTCGGCGGCGGTCCGGCCGCGTTCGCGGTGCGCGTCGTCGATTGGGCGCGCCGCAATGCCCGCGACGTCCGCGTGGTGGTGATCGAGCGCGACGCCACGGCCCTCGATCTCGCGCGCCCTGCGGTTGCGGCGTACCCGGAGATCCAGCTGGTCTGCGGTGACGCTGCGGCGCTGCCGTGCCGGCAGGGCGCGGCCGACATCGTGACCAGCGCGCTCACGCTCCACCATCTCGAGCCGGCCCAGGCCACCGCGGGCCTGCGCGAGATGACGGCGGCAGCACGGATCGCGGTGGTCGTGAACGATCTGCTCCGGCGGCGTCTGTCGCTCGGGCTGGTCTGGCTGGCCACGCGTCTTCTAGGCTGTCATCCGATCTCGCGCCACGACGGCCCCTTGTCGGTGCGGCGCTCGTACTCGGCCGACGAGCTGCGCACGCTCGCCGCCAATGCCGGCGCCCGCCGGCTCACGATCCGCGAATACCCGGTGCTCGGCCGACTGGTGGCGGTCCTCTCGTGACGAGCGACGTGATCGTCGTCGGCGCTGGCCCCGCGGGCGCCGCGACGGCCATTCTGCTGGCCGAGCGCGGACTCTCGGTGCACCTGCTCGACCGCGCGCGGTTTCCTCGGCCGAAGATCTGCGGCGAGTACCTGAGCCCCGAGGCGCCGCGGCTCCTGGACCGGCTCGGCGCGCTCAAAGCCGTCGACGCCGCCGCGAGCGCGCTGAGCGGGATGCGGATCACCGCGCCCGACGGCACGACGCTCGTCGGCGCGTACCGTTCGATCGGCGCCTGGCGGCCCTATCGCGAGCACGCGATGGCGATCACGCGCGAGGCGCTCGACGCGATCCTCGTCGACCGCGTGCGCGCGCTGCCCGTCGACTTCCGCGAGCAGACTCGAGTCACCGACCTCGTCGTCTCCGGCGATCACGTGCTCGGCGTCGAGCTGATCGACGGCGACGCGCGCCGCCAGACCTTGCGCGCGCCGCTCACGATCGCGGCGGACGGCCGCTCATCGGTCGTGGCGCAGCGGCTCGGTCTGCGCCGGCCGCACCGTCTGCAGCGCATGGCGATGGTCACCTACGTCGAAGACCTCAGCGGACTGGGACGGGTGGGCGAGATCTTCGTCGATCCGCCGGACTACGCGATCCTCAATCCGGTCGCGCCGGGCCGCGCGAATCTGAGCCTGGTGGTGCCGCTGTCCCACGCGGCGCCGTGGAGCGGTCGTCTGGAGACCTTCTTCGACGCCCGCGTGAAGCACCTGCCGCATCTGGCGCGGCGGATCGCCGGCGGCCGCCGCGTCGCGCCGGTCCGGGCGATGGGGCCGCTCGCGTATCGAGTCGACGCGCCGCGCACCGGCGGCGTGCTGATGGTCGGCGACGCCACCGGCTTCTTCGATCCGTTTTCGGGCGAGGGCATCTACAACGGACTGCGGAGCGCCGAGATGGCGGTCGACACCGCCGTGCAGGCGCTCGGCCGCGGCGACGTCTCGGCGCGCGCGCTGGCCGGCTACGATCGCGCCCGCCGGCTCGCGACGCGCGACAAGGACCGCGTCACGCATGCGCTCCAGATCGTGGTCGGCCATCGCCGGCTGGCCAACCTGGCGGCGCGGTTCCTCGCGCGCCGGCCGCGCGTGCTCGACCTCCTGCTCGGCGTCCTGGGCGACTTCGTGCCGCCCCGCGCGCTCCTGACCGCCCTGTTCGCGCGCTCACGGTTCTGACCACCGGCCGTCCTCCTCAAGGAGATCCTCGATGAGCCCGAGCGACAATCTGCCGCGCCGCTTCGCGCGCGTCTACACCGCCGCGATCACCGACGTCATGGACGAGATGGGCCTGCGCCGTCAGACCTTGCCGGCGGCGATCCAGCCGCTGTCGCCGGGGATGCGGACGGCGGGCTATGCGTTCACCGCGCGCGGACGCGCGCACAGCGGATCGCCGCGCGAGCGCGATCAGACCCTGCGACAGTTTCTGGGGATGCTGGGCGCGGTGCCGGCCGAGTCCGTGCTGGTGCTCGCGGCGCACGACAACGTCGCGGCGCACTTCGGTGAGCTGAGCGCGGCCTGGTTTCGCGCGCGCAAGGTGCGCGGCGCCGTCATCGACGGCGCGACGCGCGACGCGAGCGCGATCATGCGCATGGGGTTTCCGACGTTCGTGCGGTATCGGACGCCGCAAGATTCGGTGCCGCGCTGGCGCGTGTCCGACTGGGGTCAGCCGGTCACGATCGGTAACGTCCGGGTGAGCCTCGGTGACGTCGTCGTGGCCGACCTCGACGGGGTCGTGATCGTGCCGCGACGCGCGGCGCAGGAGGTGCTCCGCCGCTGCGAGAAGCTGGTGGGAACGGAGAACAAGGTGCGCTCGGCGGTGCGGCGCGGCATGGCGCCGCTTGCCGCATATCAGAAGTTCGGCAGCTTCTGACCGCGGGGGCCTCTGGCGTGCTCAGCCCGTAGCGACGATCGCGCGCGACGCCTCGCGGACCACCTGAGCCGCCGAGCGGCCGAACACCGAGGCCAGCAGCAGGCCGATGACGATATCCGGCCACGGCGAGCCGGTTGCGGCGACCGCCGCGGCGGCGACGAGCACAGCCGCGTTGCCGAGCACGTCATTGCGCGAGCAGATCCAGGCCGACCGCATGTTGACGTCGTCGCCGCGCCGAGCCCAGAGGAGCGCCAGGCAGACGACGTTCGCGACGAATGCCATGAAGCCGACGGCGCCCATCACCTCGACGACCGGCGCCAGACCGTGCGCGATCTTCAACGCGACCTGCACCAGGAGGCCGACGCAGAACGCCGCCATGACCAGCCCCTTGAGGAACGCCGCGCGAGCCTGCCACACGACGCCGCGCCCGATGACGTAGAGGCTCACGCCGTACACGATCGCGTCGCCCAGCATGTCGAGGGAGTCGGCGAAGAGCGCCGTCGAGCGAGCCAGGACGCCCGAGACCGACTCCACGAGAAACATCGCGGCGTTGATCCACAGGACGACGAGGAGCACCCGCCGCTGCTCGCGCGGAATCTCGCGAACCTCGCAGCAGGCGTCCACGGGCGGGCTACCGGCGGCGGCGGGCTGAGCGGGGCGCCGCCGGCCGCGCGCCGTCGTCGGGCTCGTCGCGGGCCTCGGCGCCGGCGATCTCGGGCAGCGCGGCTTCTTTCAGCGGCTTGCCGACGTGATCGCGGATCCACTTCGCGTCCCACCACTCGAGCGGTGTCACCGAGATGCCGTTGACCAGCACCTCGTAATGGAGGTGATCGCCGATCGCCAGGCCGGTCGAGCCGGTGCGCGCGATCTCCTGGCCCTTCTCGACGGCGTCGCCCACCTTCACGGTCGTGCTCGACAGATGAGCGTAGAGCGTCTGCAGGCCGAGCCCGTGGTCGATGACGACGGTGTTGCCGTAGATCGTCAGCGGCTCGGCGAACACGACCACGCCCTTGTTGGAGGCCGGCACCGGCGACTGTCGCGTCGACGCCAGGTCGTACCCGAAGTGGATCTGACGGTCGATCTCTTTGCCGCTGTGGACGTAGGTGCGCGTCTCGGCGAAGTTGGCGAACACCTTCGTGTTGCGCGCCTGCACGAAGGCGCCCTGCCAGAGCGGCTTGTCCGCGGTGGTGGCGCCGATCTTCCGCTTGGTCTCCTCGGCCTGCTTGCGCAGGTCGCGGTTGATCACGAGGAACCCCTCGACCAGCGAGTCGGTCGCGGGCCGCTGCGGCAAGAGCTCGGGGACCTTCGCCTGCAGGAACGCGTCCTTGATCTCGATGGTGTCCTTCGGGAACTTGCGCGGCTTGATCTCGGCCGGGATCCCGCGTGAGGCGGTGTTGCCCGCTTCGTCGCTGGCGCGGATCTGGATGGGCGTGGCCGGGTCGTAGTCCCACGGCAGCGCGAGCAGCGCGATCCGGGCGCCCTTGTCGGCCGGCCCGAACGCGAACGACGGGAACGCCGTCGCGCCGGCCAGGACCTCGGTCTTCGCGGCGCCGGACACGCGGAACGCGATGAGGCCGGTACCGCCGGGCGAGAGGTAGCGCGTCGAGGCGAGCAGCTCGAGCTTCGGAGGCGTGAGATCGACCGTGACCGGATAGGCGGCGATCGCGCGGTCGTCCCGGCGCCACGGCCGCCAGAAGCTGTCGCGCGCCCACACCTCGATGTTCGCGCTGCCCTCGCGCAACCCGAGCGCCGCGCTGTCGACCACCACGGGAATCTCGACGCGCTGGCCCAGACCGCTGTCCTTCGTGGCGATCGGCGTCGATTTGCCTGCCTGCTCGACGCGCACCTCGACCCGCGCGACGTTGCCGCGCCGGGCTTCGACGACGACGGCGAACGAGCTCTTCTGGCCGATGAACCGCGGGGGAGTCGTGAGAGATTGCACGCCGGGGACCGTCTGCCGCCAGACCAGATATGCCACGGAGCCGACGACGGCCACGAGGAGAACCAGGACGACGAGCACCCAGGCCTTCGCACGAGACCGCTTGGGCACAACGGATAATACCACGCCGCCCCCGCATCGACCTCGCAGCGGATCGCGTCGTGCGGCGGCCGCTCGTACCATCCTTGACACTCGCGGTGGCGCATCGTTAGCATGACCCGGTGTCGACCTCCGTCTGGCTGATCCCCCTCTTTCCGCTGGTCGGCGCGCTGCTCAACATGATCTTCGGCCGAGTGATCGGCCGCTACGCCCACTGGATCGCGCTGCCGGCGCTGGCTGGATCGTTCATCGCCGCGTGCACCGTGTTCTCGCGCGTGGCCTCCGGCGAGGCGTTCACCGCCACGCTCTTCAGCTGGATCGGCGCCGGCGACTTCGAGACCGCGGTGGCCGCGTACGTCGACCCGCTCACGGGCGTCATGCTGCTGGTCGTCACGGGCGTGGGCGCGCTGATCCACCTGTACTCCGTCGGCTACATGCACGACGACCCTAGCTACCCGCGCTACTTCGCATATCTGAATCTCTTCGTGTTCTCGATGACGATGCTCGTGCTCGCCGGCAACTTCCTGCTGCTGTACGTCTTCTGGGAAGCGGTCGGCCTCTGCTCCTACCTGCTGATCGGCTTCTGGTACACGCGGCCGGCGGCGGTGCAGGCGGGCAAGAAGGCGTTCATCGTGAACCGCGTCGGTGACTTCGGCTTCGGCCTCGGGGTCATGTGGCTCTGGATCTCGGTCGGCACGCTCGACTACGGCGCCGCGTTCGCCGCGGTCGACGGGATCGCGCCCAGCACCGCGACCGGCATCGCGCTGCTCTTGTTCATGGGAGCCTGCGGCAAGTCGGCGCAGCTGCCGCTGCACACCTGGCTCCCGGACGCGATGGAGGGGCCGACCCCGGTGTCGGCGCTCATCCACGCCGCGACGATGGTGACGGCGGGCGTGTACATGGTCGCGCGCAGCCACGTGATCTTCGAGCGCTCGCCGGTCGCGCTCGAGGTGGTCGCGTGGGTCGGCGTGGCGACGGCGCTCTTCGCGGCGACGATCGGCCTGGTGCAGACCGACATCAAGCGCGTGCTCGCCTACTCCACCGTGAGCCAGCTCGGCTACATGTTCGCCGCCGTCGGTGTCGGCGCGTACGCCGCCGGAATCTTCCATCTGGTCACGCACGCCTTCTTCAAGGCGCTCCTGTTCCTCGGCGCCGGCAGCGTCATCCACGGTCTCGGCGGCGAGCAGGATCTGCGCAAGATGGGCGGACTCTCGTCGCGCATGGTCGCGACCACGATCACGACGACGATCGGCGGTCTGGCCCTCGCCGGGCTGCCGGGGCTCTCCGGGTTCTTCTCGAAGGACGAGATCCTCGCAGCCGCGTACGGGAGCGGCCACAAGGGCCTCTGGGCACTCCTGCTGCTGGGCGCGTTCATGACCTCCTTCTATACCTCGCGGATGCTGTTCCTGGCCTTCTACAGCGGCCCGCGGATGAGTAAGGAATCGGCCCACCACGTTCACGAGTCACCCGGCGTGATGACCTGGCCGCTCTGGGTGCTGGCGATCCTCACCGTGATCACGGGCATCGCGTTCGGGATTCCCGCCGATCACGGCACGCGCTTCGAGCGCCTCCTGGCGCCGGTGTTCCCCGTGCACGAGAGCGGGCACAGCGGCGTCGTGGCGCTGATGCTGCTGCTCTCGGCGGTCACGGCGTTCGTCGCCGGCGTCGTGGTGGCCTGGTACATGTACATGGCGACGGGCGTGCGCGCCGACGAGATCGGCAAGCCGCGGACGCCGGTCCACGCGCTCCTGCTCAACGCCTACTACGTCGACGCGTTGTACGATCGCGCGATCGTGCGACCGCTCCTGGCGCTCTCGCGGTTCCTGGCCGGCGTCTTCGACGCGGGCCTGATCGACGGAATCGTCAACGCGGTCGGCCGCGCCGTCATCACGTGCGGGGCGGGCCTGCGGCGGATCCAGACGGGCTACACCGTCAACTACGCGCTCACGATGCTCGCCGGCGCCGTCGCCATCGTCATCTTTCTCCTCGCCAGATGACCCACAATCAAATCAATTTCAAGACGTACGGAGCCGGCAGGCATCTACGTCAGGCCACCCTCGGTGTATCCGTCCTCCAGGCACTCTATAAATGACCTTTCCGCTCGTCTCGCTGGTCACCTTCCTGCCGGGCGTCGCCGGGCTCGCGCTGCTGTTCGTGCCGCGGCGCGCCGCGCACGTGCTGCGGCCCGCCGGGCTCCTCGTGGCCATCGTCACGTTTTTGCTCTCGCTGCCGCTCTACTTTGGGTTCGATTCCGAGATCATCGGCTATCAGTTCGAGGAGCAGCTGCGCTGGATGCCGACGCTCGGTGCGAGCTATCACGTGGGCGTCGACGGGATCAGTCTCCTGCTCGTGCTGCTGACGACGTTCCTCATGCCGCTGGCGCTCGCCTCGGCCTGGGGCTCGATCGAGGACCGCATCAAGGAATTCGTCGCGACGATGCTGATCCTCGAGACCGGGATGCTCGGCGTGTTCGTCAGCCTCGACCTGTTCCTGTTCTACGTCTTCTGGGAGGCGATGCTGATCCCGATGTACTTCGTCATCGGGGTGTGGGGCGGACCGAACCGGATCTACGCGGCGGTGAAGTTCGTGCTCTACACGATGGTCGGCTCGCTCCTCATGCTGATCGCGATCCTGGCGCTCTACTATCAGTACGGCGGCGCGACGGGCCGGTACACGTTCGACCTGCCGGTGCTCACGCAGTACGTGATGGCGCCCGGCCGCGCTCAGAACTTGATGTTCCTCGCGTTCGGGCTGGCCTTCGCGATCAAGGTGCCGCTGTTCCCGTTCCACACCTGGCTGCCCGACGCCCACGTCGAGGCGCCGACGGCGGGCAGCGTGATCCTGGCGGGCGTGCTGCTGAAGATGGGGACGTACGGATTCCTGCGCTTCTGCCTGCCGCTGTTCCCTGACGCGAGCATGACGTTCGGTCCGCTCGTCTTCGCGCTCGCGGTGATCGGCGTGATCTACGGCGCGTGGGTCTCCACCGTGCAGCCCGACATGAAGAAGCTGGTCGCGTACTCGAGCGTGAGCCACCTCGGCTTCGTGATGCTCGGCCTCTTCACGCTCAACCAGCAGGGGCTCGTCGGCGGCCTCATCCAGATGGTCAACCACGGGCTCTCGACCGGCGCGCTCTTCTTGATGGTCGGCATGATCTACGAGCGCCGTCACTCGCGGCTCATCGCCGACTTCGGCGGTCTCTGGCAGGTCGTGCCGGCGTTCTCGGCCCTGTTCCTGGTGGTGACCTTGTCCTCGCTGGGGCTGCCCGGGCTCAACGGGTTCGTCGGCGAATTCCTGATCCTGCTCGGCGCCTTCCAGCGGAGCCCGTTGACGGCCGCGCTGGCGACGAGCGGAATCATCTTCGCGGCAGTCTACATGCTGTGGATGTACCAGCGCGTCGTGTTCGGCCCCATCACGCACGAGGCCAACCGCCGCTTGCCGGACCTCACGACCCGTGAGTGGGCGGTGCTGGTGCCGGTCCTGGTGCTGATCGTCTGGATCGGTGTCTATCCCGCGGCGTTCACCGGCAAGACCGAGACGACCATCGAGGCCCTGATCGCCCAGATCCAGGCCAAGACCGGCGCGAGCCGCTAGGCATGGACGCCATCGTTTTCCCGCAGGTGCTCATCGGCCCGCTCGCGCCGACGCTCGTCGTCCTGGCGGCGGCCGCGATCGTGCTCGTGCTCGACCTGGTCCGGCGCCCGCTGCCCCGCGAGCTGCCGGCGATGGTGGCGCTCGCCGGCATGGTCGGCGCGCTGCTCGCGACCGTCATGCGGTGGAGCACGCCGGGCCGCGCCTTCCGCGACATGGTCGTGCTCGACAACTTCGCGCTGTTCTTCAACGTGGTGATCTGCTACGCGGGCGCGCTCGTCGTCCTGCTCTCGATGGACTATCTCCGCCGCACCGGCACGGAGTCGGGCGAGTACTGGGCGCTCGTGCTGTTCTCGACCTCCGGCATGATGCTGATGGCCGCCGCGGGCGACCTGATCGTCGTGTTCCTGGCGCTCGAGCTCATGTCGCTCTCGCTGTACGTTCTGGCCGGGCTCTTCAAGCGCGAGCTCGTCTCGAGCGAGGCGGCGATGAAGTATTTCCTCCTCGGCGCGTTCGCGTCCTCGTTCCTGCTCTACGGCATCGCGCTCATCTACGGCGCCACCGGGACGACGAACCTGGACCGTATCGCCGCGGCGGTGGCGTCCAAACCGCGCGATCCCCTGTTCATCATCGGGCTCGGCCTGATGATGGTCGGATTCGGCTTCAAGATCTCATCGGTGCCGTTTCACATGTGGGTCCCCGACGTCTATCAAGGCGCCCCGACGAGCGTGACGGCCCTGATCGCCACCGGCTCCAAGGCCGGCGCCTTCGCGGCCTTGATCCGCGTCCTGATGGTGACGTTGCGCGGCGTCCCGCCCGACTGGGCGGCTCTGCTCTGGGCGATGGCCGCCGTGACGATGACGGTGGGCAACGTCGTGGCGCTCGCCCAGTCGAACCTCAAGCGGATGCTCGCCTACTCGTCGATCGCGCACGTCGGCTACATGCTAGTCGGGCTGGTCGCCGGCGGCGTGGGCGGCGCCGGCTCCGTGCTCTTCTATCTGCTGACGTATACCTTCACGACGGCCGGCGCCTTCGGCGTGATCACCCTGTGCGAGCGCGCGCGCGGCGAGGCGGTCGAGGTCGCCGACTACGCGGGGCTCGCCCGGCGGCACCCGATCCTGGCCGCGACGCTCACGCTGTTCCTGCTCTCGCTGGTCGGCATTCCGCCGTTGGCGGGATTCGTCGGGAAGTTCTACGTGTTCGGCGCCGCCGTGCGCGCGGGCTACATCTGGCTGGCGGTCATCGGCGTGCTCAACTCGGCGGCCGCGGCTTATTACTACCTCCGCATCATCGTCTACATGTACATGCGCGAGCCGGAGGGCGCCGCCACCACGTACGCGTCGTCGTTCGCCGGCGGCCTGGCGCTCGCGATCGCGCTGGTCGGGATCGTGCTGCTGGGCGTGATGCCGGCGCCGTTCGTCGATCTCGCGCAGGCCGCCGTCGCGCCGCTGCTCCGCTAGCCCGACAAGGCATGCCGGGCTTCGTCCTGCCGCATGGCGGCTGGCTCTTCGACCTCGACGGCACCGTGTATCGCGGCGAGTCGCTGGTCCCCGGCGCGGACGCGACGATCGCCGCCTTGCGAGCGGCCGGACGGCGCGTCGCCTTCCTCTCGAACAAGCCGCTCCAGACGCGCGCCGACTACGCGCGGAAGCTCACCCGGCTGGGCATCCCCACCAGCGAGGACGACGTCGTCAACTCGTCGCTCGTGCTGGCCCGCCACCTGGCCGGGCTCGATCCAGGCGCGCCGGTCTTCGTGATCGGCGAGCCGCCGCTGATCGCGGAGCTCCAGGCCCACGGGCTCGAGGTGCGCGGTGATGCGCTCGTGCGCTGGGTCGTGATCGCGTTCGATCGCACCTTCGACTACGCGAAGCTCAACACCGCGCTGCAGGCGGTGCGACGGGGCGCCCGGCTGATCGCGACGAATCCGGACCGCACGTGCCCGACCGAGGACGGCGAGATCCCGGACTGTGCGGGGATGACGGCCGCGGTCGAGGCCGTGACCGGGCGGGCGGTCGAGGTGATCGTGGGCAAGCCGTCGCCGATCATCCTGAAGGTTGCCCTCGAGCGGCTGGGCGTCGAGGCGCGCCAGTGCGTCATCGTCGGCGACCGGCTCGAGACTGACATCCTCATGGGCAAGCGACTCGGGCTCGCGACGGTGCTGGTGCTGACAGGCGTCACGACGGCGGGCGACGCGCGCATCGCCGACACGGGTCCCGACCTCGTCGTTCCCTCGATTCGACATCTGGTGACCTGAGCGTTACCCGCGCCACGCCGGCGCCGGGCCAGCCGGGGAGCCGGAATGGCCCGCGGCGCGCCGCCGAAGTTGACGGCCGTCGTGGCCGGGCAGTACGGTGATGTCTGGCGTCGACGCTCGGCGCCCGAGGGAGCGAACGAATGATCGAGGTCGCGGTGCGGCTCGGGAGCCTCTGACCGGTGCACGGACGTCCGTGGCCGCTGGAGGACGCCGAATACGACGTCGTCATCGTCGGCGGCGGGATGGCCGGCGCCGGCGTCGCGCGAGAGCTGGCGCTGCGCGGCGTGTCGGTGGCGCTGGTCGAGAAGGGCGACTTCGCGTCCGCCACGACCTCGCAGTCGTCCAAGCTCGTCCACGGCGGGCTCAGGTACCTGGAGCTGTTCGACTTCGGTCTCGTACGCGAGTCGCTCCGCGAGCGTGAGACCTTGCGGCGCCTGGCCCCGCACCTGGTCCGGCCGCTGCCCTTCCTGGTGCCGATCTACCGCGATTCGTCGCGGAGCCTGATCAAGGTGCGCATCGGCTTGAAGCTCTACGACTGGCTCACGCCTGGACGCACGCGCGAGCGCTATCGCGTGCTGCCCGCCGTCGACGCGCTCTCGCTCGAGCCGGCCCTGCGGGCGGGCGACCTGCGCGGCGCGGGGTATTACTTCGACGACCTGCTGGTCTTTCCCGAGCGGCTCTGCCTCGAGAACATCCTGTCGGCCTGCCGGCTCGGCGCGCGCGCGTTCAACTACGCGCAGGTCGCGGAGCTCACGCGCGACCAGCGCGGCGTGATCACCGGCGTGCGCGTGCGTGACCTCTTGACCGGGAGGGTCGTCACCCTCGGCGCGCGGATCGTCGTCAACGCGACCGGGCCCTGGGTCGACGAGCTGCGCGCGGCCGCGGGCGTGTCCGAGCGAGGCCCGCAAATCCTGAGACGGACGAAGGGCGTCCATTGCCTGCTGCCGCGCCTGACCGACCGCGCCATTTACCACTCGACCGGCGACGACCGGATGATCTTCGTCATCCCGTGGCGCGAGTTCTCGCTGATCGGCGCGACCGACACCGATTTCAACGGCGACCTCGAGCGTCTGCACGCAACCGGCGACGAGGTCACGTACCTCCTGGACGAGGTACGCAAGGTCCTGCCCGACGCGCGCGTCGCCATGAACGCGGTCGTCTACACCTATGCGGGCGTGCGGCCGCTCTCCTACGAGAGGGGCAAGCGCGAGTCCGACGTCTCGCGCGCGCACAAGGTCGTCGCCGAGGAGCGCGGGCGCTTCCTGTCGATCACCGGCACCAAGCTCACGTGCTTCAGGAGCCTGGCCGAGGACCTCGGCGATCAGGTGATGCGTACGCTCGCCCGGCGCGGCGAGAGCCGGAGCGCCCGGATCGCCCTGGACGGCACCGACGACGAGGCGCCGACGACCGAGGCGCACGCGTGGCTCGACGTCTCGGACGAGGCGGCGGCCACCGGCCTTCACCGCGACACGCTCGAGACGCTGGTGACGGCGTACGGCCGCGGCTGGACGCGCGTGCTCGGCCTGGCCGGCAAGGTCGCGGGCGGCAGCGAGCGGCTCTGCCCCTCGAACCCGGACGTCGTCGCCGAGCTGCACCACGCGGTGCAGGACGAGATGGCGGTCTCGCTGCAGGACGTGATGCTGCGACGCACCGGCATCGGCACCAGCCGCTGCCAGGGGCAGGACTGCGCGGAGTCTATCGGCCAGCGCATGGCGCAGCTCCTCGGCTGGACGCCGCGGCGGCTCGACGCCGAGCTCGAGGCCTATCACGCCCACGTTGCCCGCTCGCATCGCTTCCGCAAGTAGTCCCGTCGCGCGCGGCGAATCGTTGCCGCGCCGTCACCGAGTCGTCGCACGGGCGTGTGCTATAGTGCGGCGGACCTGGCACGGATGATTCCCCGCACGAACACTGTGAAATCAGCCATGGAGGCTTTCATGAAGCGCTCCACCTTGAGCATGCTCGCGGCGGCGGTACTGCTCGTCGCGCTGCCCGCGACGTCGATCGCCGCGACCGAGATCCAGTTCTGGCACGCGATGACGGCCGTGCTGGGCGAGCGGGTCAACGAGATCGCCGCGAAGTTCAACGCGTCGCAGAGCGACTACGTCGTGAAGGCGGTCCACAAGGGCTCGTATGCGGAGACCCTCACCGCGGCCGTCGCCGCATATCGCGCCAAGCAGCCGCCGCACATCGTGCAGGTCTACGAGGTCGGCACGCAGACGATGCTGTCCTCCGGCGCCGTGTATCCCGTCTACCAGCTGATGAAAGACAACGGCGTCTCGATCGACTGGAACGATCTGATCGGCCCGGTGAAGAGCTACTACTCGACCGGCGGCAACCTCTACTCGATGGCGTTCAACTCGTCGACGCCGATCCTGTTCTACAACAAGGACCTCTTCAAGAAGGCGGGCCTCGCCGACAAGGCGCCGACGACGTGGGACGAGGTCGAGGGGATGGCCAAGAAGCTCCACGCGGCCGGCGTGAAATGCGCGTATGGCTCGGCGTGGCCGTCGTGGGTGCTCGTCGAGAACATGCACGGCTACCACGATCAGCCCTTCGCCGACCACGCCAACGGCTTCGACGGCCTGGCCACCACGCTCAAGATCAATGGCCCGTTCGGCGTGAAGATGATGGAGCTCCTGGCGCGCGGCGCGAAGGAGGGCTGGTTCACCTACGGCGGACGCGCGAACAAGGCCGAGGCGCTCATGACCGCCGGAGAGTGCGGGATCTTCACGACCTCGTCCGCCTACATCGGCAACCTCACCCGCGCGGCCGAAGGAAAGTTCGCGTGGGGCACGGGCTCGTTGCCGCGCCTGTCCGGCTTTGCGCAGGGCAACTCGATTATCGGCGGCGCCACCTTGTGGGTGATGAAGGGCGCCAAGCCCGAGGAGTACAAGGGCGTCGCGCAGTTCTTCAAGTTCGTCGCCTCCACCGAGAACCAGGCATGGTGGGCGGGCGTGACGGGCTACCTGCCGCTGACGAACGCCGCGGCGAAGGCAATGGAAGCCTCCGGCCACTACACGAAGAACCCGAACCAGAAGACCGCCGTGAATCAGATGAACGCCGGCAAGACCACGCCGAACAGTCAGGGCATCCGCCTGGGGAACTTCACCTCGGTCCGCGACGCGATCGAGGAGCAGATGGAGCACATCTTCAGCGGCAACAAGACGGCCAAGCAGGGCCTCGACGAGGCGGTCACGAAGTCCAACGAGATCCTGAAGGAGTTCGCCGCCCTCTACAAATAGTCGGCGGGTCGGGCGGATGAAACGGACGGTCTTCCCCAATCGCTGGCTTCCGTACGCGCTGGTGGCGCCGCAGCTGGCGGTGACCATCGCGTTCTTCTTCTGGCCCGCCTTCGACTCGCTGCGGCTGTCGCTCTATCGCGCCTCACCGTTCGGCGACCGGCTGATCTTCATCGGCCTCGGCAACTTCGAGCGCCTCCTCGCGGATCCCGCGTACTTCCGCAGCGTCGCGACCAGCTTCGTCTTCTCGGCGCTCGTGACGGTGCTCGGGCTCGCGGTCGCGCTGCTCCTGGCCGCGCTCGCCAACGCGAAGATCCGCGGGCTCGCGATCTACCGCACCTTGCTGCTGTGGCCGTACGGGATCGCGCCGGCGATCGCGGGCGTCATCTGGCTCTTCGTGTTCCATCCGTCGTTCGGCGTGCTGCCCTACGTGCTCTCGTTCGTGACGGCGTACCAGTTCAACTGGTTCTTGAAGGGCTGGGTCGCGCTCGTGCTGATCGTGGTCGCGGCCATCTGGAAGCAGTTCGGCTACAACCTGGCGTTCTATCTCGCCGGGCTCCAGGCGATTCCCGGCTCGGTGCTCGAGGCGGCCAGCGTCGACGGCGCGGGGCCGATCCGGCGGTTCTTCGCGATCACGTTCCCGCTCCTGTCCCCGGTGACGTTCTTTCTGTTCACCTTGAACATGACGTTCTCGTTCTTCGAGACGTTCGGGCTCGTGCACGCGGTGACGCAGGGCGGGCCGGGCGACGCGACGTCGATCCTGGTGTTTCGCGCCTGGAAGGACGGCTTCGAGGGCCTCCAGCTCGGCTACTCCGCCGCCCAGTCGGTGCTCCTGATGCTCCTGGTGGTGGCGTTGACCGCGGCGCAGTTCCGCTTCGCCGAGAAGAAGGTCACGTACTGATGGCGGTGAGTACCCGCGCGGCCACCGCCGGCGGCACCGTCGTTGCGGCCGAGATCATCGGACGCGTACCGGCGACCCGGCGCCGCGACTGGAGCGGCGCCATCGCCCACGCGATCCTCATCGCGTCGGTGGTCATGCTGGCGTTTCCGCTCTACTACGCGTTCGTCATCAGCACGCAGACGCTCGACGAGGTGACGAGCCTGCCGCCAAAGCTGGTGCCGTCGACCCACATGCTCCAGAACTACGCCGATGCCTGGACGCGGGCGAAGATGGGCCGCCTGCTGCTGAACAGCGCGATCGTCGCCCTCGCGGTGGCGATCGGCAAGATCGCGATCTCGCTCCTGTCCGCATTCGCGATCGTCTACTTCAACTTCCGCGGCAAGCAGCTCGTCTTCTGGATGATCTTCATCACGCTGATGCTGCCGGTGCCGGTGAGGATCGTGTCCACCTATCAGGTGATCAGCGTGCTGGGCTGGGTCGATACGTACTGGGGCCTCACGGTTCCGCTGATGGCCTCGGCCACCGGCACGTTCCTGTTCCGCCAGTACTACCAGACCATCCCGGACTCGCTCGCCGAGGCGGCGCAGCTCGACGGCGCCGGCCCGCTGCGCTTCCTGTGGTCGTTCCTGTTGCCGCTCTCGAAGGCCAACATCGCCGCGCTGTTCGTGATCCTGTTCGTCTACGGCTGGAACGACTATCTGTGGCCGCTGATCGTGACCAACAGCCCGGAGATGCGGACGGCCGTGATCGGCATCGATTCGCTCATCCCGCGCACCTCGCAGCTGCCGGAGTGGAACGTGGCGATGGCGGCCGCCATGATGGTGCTGCTCCCGCCGGTCGTGGTGATCGTCGTGATGCAGCGGTGGTTCGTGAAAGGCCTGATCGAGACCGAGAAGTGACGCGCATCGCGGCGCATCGCGGCGGCGCGGCGCTCTGGCCCGAGAACAGCCTGCTCGCGTTCCAGAGCGCGATCGCGCTCGGCTGCGACCTCCTGGAGCTCGACGTGCACCTCACGCGCGACCGGAACGTCGCGGTCATCCACGACGCGACGCTCGAGCGCACCACGAACGGCGCGGGGCCGGTCGTGTCGCTAACGGCCGCCGAGCTTCGCCGGCTGCGGCTGCGCGGCCCCGGCAAGGAGCTGACCGGCGAGCCCGTGCCGATGCTCGACGACGTGCTCGCGCTGGCGGCGGGGGCGCCCACCGCGGTGGGCCTCCTCGTCGAGGTCAAGGAATCCGCCACCGGGGCGAGCTACGACGGGTTGGAGCAGCTGATCCTGACCGCGCTCACCCGCGCGGGGCTCCAGGGCCGCGCCACCATCATGGCCTTCGATCGCGACGTGATCACGCGCGTGCGCGCGCTGGCCCCGCGGATGCCGACGAGCTTTCTGGTCGACCGCGACGCGGTCGAGAAGGCGGGTGCGCGCCCCGAACAGACCGTCGACTGGGCAGCGGCCCTCGGAGCCAGTGACCTCGGGCTCCAGTACACGCTGGCTGACGAGCGGGTGATCGCCAGGGCTCGCGAAGCCCGGATCGCGCTCGGCGTGTGGACCGTCAACGACACGGCGAGCATTCGGACGATGCTCGGCCTGGGAGTCGACATCGTCACGAGCGACCGGCCCGATCTGGCCAGGCGCCTGGCACGAGGCGACGCGTGACGCGCCGCCACCCGATCGCGGCCGTCGGCGTGCTGCTGCCGGCGCTCGCTGTCGCGCTGGCGGCGTCGGCCGGAGCTCCGGCGACGCGTGTCGCCGCCCATCGGGGCGGCGCGGCGCTCTGGCCTGAGAACAGCCTGCTGGCCTTCCGCTCGGCCCTGGCCCTCGGCGTCGACGCGCTCGAGCTCGACCTGCACCTGACCGCCGACGGCGAGGTCGTGGTGCTCCACGATCCAACCCTCGAGCGCACGAGCACGGGCCGCGGCGCGGTGCGCGACACAATGCTCGCCGATCTCGCGTCGGTGCGGCTCAAGACGCCTGAGGGCGCGGCGACTGCCGAGCGTGTTCCGACGTTGGCGCAGGTGCTCGACCTCGTCGCGCAAAGCTCGAGCGAGCTCTTGCCCGAGATCAAGCTCGACGCGCACCGGCAGCGATACGACGGGATCGAGGAAAAGGTGCTGGCACTGATCCGGGCACGGGGCCTGCTGGCGCGCACGACCATCCAGGCGTTCCAGGGTGACACGATCCGCCGCCTGCGCGAGCTCGAGCCGGCGGCGCGCACGATGCTCCTGGTCGGGCGGGGCGACGTCGGGCGCGACCGCGCGCGGCCGGCCGAAGCGGTGCGGCGCGCCCGCGAGCTCGGCGCGACGGACCTCGGCATGAATCACCGGCTGATCGACGCCGACGTCGTGGCGGCGGCCCGCGCCGCGGGCATCCGCCTCGCGGCGTGGACCGTGAACGACGAGACCGACATCCGACGGATGATCGATCTCGGCGTCGACCTGGTGATGAGCGACCGTCCCGACCTCGCGAAGCGGCTCGCGCGGCGATGACGGGGCGCCGCTACGTCCTGGCGCTCGATCAGGGCACCACCGGGTCGACCACGCTGGTCATCGACCTCGAGGGCCGCGTGCTCGCGCGCGGCTACGCAGAGCTGCCCCAGTACTATCCCCAGCCCGGCTGGGTCGAGCACGACCCGGAGGAGATCTGGTCGACCGTCGAGCGATCCGCGCGCGCGGCGCTGGCCGAAGCTCGCGTGACCGGAGGCGAGATCGCCGCGGTCGGGATCACGAACCAGCGAGAGACCGCGATTGTGTGGGAGCGCGCGTCGGGCGCGCCGATTCATCGCGCGATCGTCTGGCAATGCCGGCGCACGGCACCGATGTGCGAGCGGCTCCGCGCCGAGGGCCTGGAGGGGCGCGTGCGCGGGACCACCGGGCTCGTGCTCGACGCCTACTTCTCGGGCACCAAGATCCGCTGGCTTCTCGACGAGGTCTCGGACGCCCGGCGGCGCGCCGAGCGCGGCGAGCTGGCCTTCGGCACCGTCGACTCGTGGCTCGTCTGGAAGCTGACGGGCGGCCGCGTTCATGTGACGGACGCGACCAATGCCTCGCGCACGCTCTGCCTCGATCTCAGGACGGTCGACTGGAGCGACGAGATGCTGAAGATCCTCGGCATCCCGCGCGCGCTGTTGCCGACAGTCGCCCCGTCCTCGGGTCTCATCGGCGAGACGAACGATCTCGGCTGGCTGCCGCGCGGCGTGCCGATTGCGGGGATCGCGGGCGACCAGCAGGCGGCGCTGTTCGGCCAGGCGTGCCTCGCGCCGGGCACCGCGAAGAACACCTACGGCACCGGGTGCTTCATGCTGCTCAATACCGGGTCCGAGCCCGTTGTCTCGTCGCACGGGCTCCTGACGACGATCGCCTGGCGGATCGGCGGCGCGACGACCTACGCGCTCGAGGGCAGCGTCTTCATCGCGGGCGCGGCCATCCAGTGGCTGCGTGACGGGCTCGGCCTGATCCGGAGCGCCGCCGAGAGCCAGGCCCTGGCCGAGTCGGTGGAGGACACGGGCGGCGTGCACTTCGTGCCCGCGTTCGTCGGCCTGGGCGCGCCCCACTGGGACATGTACGCGCGCGGCACGATTGTGGGGCTGACACGCGGGACCACCGGCGCTCATCTGGCGCGGGCCGCGCTCGAGGCGATCGCGTTTCAGAGCCGCGACGTGCTGGAGGCGATGGCGGCCGACGCAGGCATCGCGGTGCGCGAGCTCCGCGTCGACGGCGGCGCGGCGGCCAACGACTTCCTGTGCCAGTTCCAGGCCGACGTGCTCGACGTCGCCGTGCTGCGGCCGCGCATCATCGAGACCACCGCACTCGGCGCCGCGTACCTGGCCGGGCTTGGCGCGGGCCTCTGGCGCTCGCTGGACGACGTCGAGCGGCGCTGGTCGCTCGAGCGTCGGTTCGAGCCGAGATTGGACCAACAGACGCGCGCGGCGCGATACGATGGCTGGCGCCGGGCGGTAGAGAGAGCCAAGGCATGGGTGCTTCCCTGAGAGGAGACGAGCGATGAGGCGATTCACGGCTGTGCGCGCTGCAGGCCGTCGCGGGGCTGGGGCCCCGCCGGCCGAGGCGCGCCTACTGATAGTAGTGACGCTCGCGGCCCTGCTGGTCGCGGGCTTGTTCGCAACGGCTGGCGCACAGACGCCGCCGATCGAGGGCGAGCTGGCGCTGATCACGCCGGTCTCGAAGTTCATCCACGACGCCGCCCTCAAGGCGTTTGCCGACTACGCGAAGGAGAAGTGGAACGTCACCGTGAAAGTCAGCGCGATCCCGGCGGGCACGCCGGTCGCGTACGGCCGCATCGTCGAATGGAAGGGCCGGCCGGAGGTCGACATCTTCTGGGGCGGCGAGTCGGCGCTGTTCGCGGATCTCGCCGACAAGAAGCTCCTGCAGAAGGTCGAGATCTCGCGCGAGGCGTGGGACTCGATCCCGGCCACGATCGGTAAGCCGAAGCCGATTCCGCTCAAGGACAAGGACAGCTACTGGGTCGGCACAGCGCTCGAGCCGTACGGGCTCGTCTATCACCCGAAGAAGATCCAGCGCCTCGGCATCCCCGAGCCGCGCGAGTGGGACGACCTGCTGAATCCCAAGCTCAAGGGCGAGGTCGCTCAGTGCGCGCCCACGCGGTCGTCGTCGTCGAACGCCACCTACGAGGTGATGCTCTCGATGCACGGGGAGGAGAAGGGCTGGGAGTGGCTGCGCAAGCTCGCCGGCAACACCGGGCTCTTCACCGCGCGCAGCCGCGACGTGCCGACGGTCGTCGCCAAGGGCGAGTTCAGCGCGGGCTTCGCGGTGCCGTCGTACATGGCCTTCGAGGAGAAGCTGGCGGGGTTCGACCTGAAATTCGTCGCGCCGAAGAATGCCTTCGTCACGCCCGAGCCGATGGCGATCCTCGCCGGCGCCCGCAATCCCAAGGCGGCGCGCGCCTTCATCGAGTTTCTCCTGAGCGAGCGCGGGCAGCGCGTCTTCATGGAGCGCGGGCTGTTCCCGATCACGCCGAAGTACAAGGTGCAGGGGCCGCCGGGCTCGACCGCAGAGATGGCCGTCGAGTTCACCGGGGGCGTCCGGTCCTACTTCGACCGCGACGTCTCCAACGTGTACGACGAGGCGGTCGCGCAGAAGCGGTCCGAGGCGCTCAAGAAGAAGTTCCAGGCGGACATCGAGGCGACCTGGAAGAGGCCCTGAGGTCCGCGCGGACCAGGGCCGGCCGGCGCGCCATCGCGTTGACGTCATCGCGTTGACATGAAGATCCGGCTTCAGCGGGTCCTCAAGCGGTTCGGAGCCGTGACCGCGGTCGACGGCGCGGATCTCGAGATCGGCGACGGCGAGCTGTTCACCTTGCTCGGCCCGTCGGGCTGCGGCAAGACGACCCTGCTGCGTCTGATGGCCGGCTTCTACGCGCCGGACGCCGGCGAGATCTGGTTCGGCGAGCGCCGGGTCGACGGGCTCAGACCGTACGAGCGCAACATCGGCATGGTGTTTCAGAACTACGCGCTCTGGCCGCACATGACCGTGCGCGCGAACATTGCCTACGGCCTCAAGCTCAGAAAGCTCACCGCGGCCGCGATCGCCGAGCGGGTTGCGGCCGGTCTCGAGAAGGTGAACCTGGTGGGCCTCGAGCTGCGCTATCCGGGCCAGCTTTCGGGCGGCCAGCAGCAGCGGGTGGCCCTGGCGCGCGCGCTCGTGCTGAATCCCGATATCCTGCTCCTCGACGAGCCGCTGTCGAATCTCGACGCGAAGATCCGCGTGCAGGTCCGCGCCGAGATCCGCAAGCTGCAGAAGGACCTCGGGATCACCACGGTATACGTCACGCACGATCAGGAGGAGGCGCTCTCGATGTCCGACCGGGTCGCGGTCATGCGCGAGGGGCGCGTGCTGCAGGTGGCCTCTCCCAAAGAGCTCTACGAGCGGCCTGCCGGGCGCTTCGTGGCGGATTTCGTCGGGACCAACAACTTCCTCGACGGCACCTGCCGCGAGCTCGCGGGCGGCCGGACCGTCGTCGAGACCGCCCTCGGAATCGTCCGGGGCGCCGCGACCCCGCGGCTCGCCGCAGGCCAGCGCTGCGTGCTCGCGGTGCGCCCCGAGAACATCGCGCTCGGGGACGCCCACGAGAACACGTTCGCCGGAAAGGTCATGCTGGCCGCGTACCTCGGCAGCACGCTGCGCTACGACATCGAGGTGCAGGACGGCGTCGTGCTCAAGGTGGACGTCGGCGACGCCTGGCACCACGAGGTGCTGCCGATGGGAGCCGCGGTGCCGGTCACGTTCCCCGCGTCGGCCGCGCTGACCTTGCCAGCCGAATGAGCACGCCTACCGTCGCGCCCGCCGCCCGCGGTTCCGCGGCCCTCGCCGCGCAGCGGTTGCTGCCCGCGCTCGGCGTCGGCGTCGTGTGGCTCTTTCTGCTGCTCTTCCTCGTGTATCCGCTCGGGCGAATTCTCTACGACGCGTTCAGCGACGAGGCGGGGCGGCTGACCCTGGCGAACTTCGTCGCGTTCGCCCGCGATCGGTTCTACCTGCGCTCGCTCCTGAACTCGCTGCTGCTGGGCTTCGGCACCGTGGTCGCGACCTCGGTGGTGGGCTTCGCCGTGGCGTTTCTGCTGGTCCGCTACGACTTTGTCGGGCGCGGCCTCTTCAGCTACCTGACCTTGATCCCGATCATCTCGCCGCCGCTGGTCGGCGTGCTCGGATTCACGTTCATCATGGGGCGCGCCGGCACGGTGAACGTGCTGCTCGAGGACTGGTTCGGGCTCGCCCGCCCGGTGAACTTCGTCTACGGACTACACGGTGTTTTGCTGGTCGAGACCTTGCACCTCTTCCCGATGATCACCTTGAACGTCGTCGACGCGCTGGCCAAGATCGACCCCGCGCTCGAGGAGGCGGCCGAGAGCGTCGGCGCGCGCGGCTTCACCAAGCTCATGCGGATCACGCTGCCGCTCACGACGCCGGGCTACGTGGCCGGCGCGCTGCTGGTCTTCATCTGGACCTTCTCGGATTTCGCCACGCCGCTGGTGCTCGGCGTCCACGACCTGCTCGCGTCGCAGGCGTACCTGAACATCGTCCAGTTCGTCGACCGGCGGCTGTTCAGGATGGGGATCGTGATCTCCGCGCTGATGGTGGTGCTGGCCGTCGTGTTCCTGGTCGCGGCGCGGCGCTACGTCGCCATCAAGGACTACTCTTCGCTCTCGTACTCGAAGGTCGCGCGCCGGCGGCTCTCGCCGCTCGGCCAGACCGCCGCCGTTGCGTTTCTCTCGGCCCTGATGCTCGTTTCCTTCATTCCGTACCTCGGCGTGTTTTTGGCATCGGTCGGGAAGGGCTGGTCGCTGACACCGATTCCGGTGCAGTACACCCTGGCCTATTTCGAGCGCGTGATCGTCGAGACGCCGAAGTACATCGTGAACAGCTTTCTCTATTCGGGGCTGGCCGTCGTGCTGTGCATCGCGATCGGCGTGCCGATCGCGTGGATCCTCGCGCGCACCCGGTTGCCCGGACGCGACACGCTCGACTCCCTCAACACGCTGATCCTCGCGATCCCGGGCACCGCGATCGGCATCGCGTACATCCGCGCGTTCCACTTCGACTTGCCCGGACTGGACCGGGCGCTGACGAGCTTCTGGATCATCCTGCCGATCGTGCTCGCGGTCCGCCGGCTCCCGTACACGGTGCGCGGCTCGTACGCGTCGCTCCTGCTCGTGCACCGGTCCATGGAGGAAGCCGCGGCGAGCGTCGGCGCTCGTGGTCTGCGCTCGTTCAGCGACGTGACCCTGCCGCTGATCTGGCGCGGCGTGCTGGTAGGCGCGCTCTTCTCGTTCATGACCTCGCTGCAGGAGGCCTCCGCGGTCCTCTTCCTCTCGCTCGGCGGCTGGGAGACGATCACCGTCGGCATCTTCTCGTTCTACATCGCCGGCAGCGCCAACGAGGCAGCCGCGCTCGGCGTGATCCTGATCGTCGTCGCCGCGATCAGCGTGGCCGTGATCAACCGCGTCGCGGGCGCGCGCATGGGCGGGATGTTCGGTTGAGGTTGTGCGGCACCGACTCGAGACCGCTCGCGTTCCCCGCAGCGAAATCAGCCACTTCCCGTCGCTTGTCCGGTCGGATTCGTTGTGCTAGTGTCCTTCTTCACATGGCGCCGTCCGGGGATCAGGGGACCTGGAAAGCGCTCGGGGAGCTCTCCTCGATCGGGCTCGTGCTGGTGGTTTCAACGATCATCGGGCTGGTCGGGGGCTACTACGCGGACCGCTTGCTGGGAACGTCGCCCTGGCTCTTGCTGGTGGGCCTGGTGCTCGGAATCGCGGCGGGATTCGTCAACCTCTTTCGATCGGTGACTCGCGCCGACCGGGAGCTCGATGACACCAAGTGAGTTGGCGACGAGGGTGACGCTCGACACGTGTCTCGCGGTCGCCGCGCTCGCGGCGCTCGCAGGGGGGCTGCTGAGCGCGCCGATCGGCGTGGGCGTGCTGGCGGGCGGCGCGCTCGCGGTCGTGAACTTCCGCTGGCTCGTCGCGCGCGCGTTCGTTGCGACCGAGCTCGGCAGCACGTCGACTGCGGCGTGGATCCTGGGCGCCGGCCTTCGCTTCGCCGTCTGCACCGCGGCGTGCGCGATCCTCCTCGCTACCGGCTCGGCGCATCCGCTGGCGCTGGTGGCGGGCTTCACGGTTCTGCCCTGCGACTTGATCGCGCGCGGTCTGATGTCGGCGCGCACGGAAGGCTGAGCGATGGAAGCGATCGAGCATCCCCCGATATTTCGGCTGCCGGGCATCCCGGATCACGTCACGTACACGTGGCTGATCATGGTGATCCTGGCCGGGCTCACGTTCGTTGCCTCGCGCAACCTACAACTGGTCCCGCGCGGCCTACAGAACTTCCTCGAGGTCGTGCTGGAGCAGTTCCAGCAGATGATCGACGATGTCATGGGGGAGAAGGGCCGGCCCTATCTGCCGCTGATCGCAACGCTCGGCCTGTTCATTCTCGCCGGCAACCTCTTGGGGCTGGTGCCCGGGATGGTCGGCGTGACCGGCAACCTCAACACCAACGGTGCCTGCGCCCTGATCGTGTTCGTTGCCTACCACTGGATCGGCGCCCGCAAGCAGGGCCTCGGGCCCTACCTGGCGCACTTCGCCGGACCGGTGCCGCTGGCCCTCAAGCCGCTGATGTTCGTGATCGAGATCATCAGCCACCTCGCGCGTCCGCTCTCGCTGACGCTCAGGCTCTTCGGCAACATCGTCGGCGGCCACATCCTGCTCGCCGTGATCTTCCTCCTGATGGGCCTGGACGGCCTGATCGGGTGGGCGCTGTCGGGCAGCGTGCCGGGCGCGATCATCGGCGGGATCGGCGGCCTCGTCACGATCGCCTTCACGGTGGGATTTCTCTATCCGCTGAAGATCCTGGTGGCGTTCCTGCAGGCGTTCATCTTCGTGATGCTGACGATGCTCTACATCTCCGGCGCGATCGAGGAGTCCGAGCACCATTCCGAGCATCATGCCGAGCACCACTAGCAGATCACACGTAATAGAGGAGGGAGTCGTGCGACGTTCACTGATTCTGGCGGGGTTGGCGGTTCTGGCGTTTCCGACCGCGGCGATGGCGGCCGACGGCACGGGCGGGTGGATCGCGCCGTTTGCGGTCATCGCGGCCGGCATCGGCATGGCGATCGCGGCCGGGTTGTGCGGGCTCGGTCAGGGGAGAGCGGTCGCGTCGGCCGTCGACGCGATGGCCCGCCAGCCGGGCGCCGCAGCGAGGATTCAGACCGCGATGATCATCGGTCTGGCGCTGATCGAGTCCCTCGCGATCTACACGCTCGTCATCGCGTTGATCTTGTTGTTCGTGAAAGGTATCAATTTCGCATGACGTTCACCGTATAGCGGAGAGCCGGCGCGCCGCACGCGCCTCGCGTCGCGGCGCGCCGCACGATGGCGCCACGCCCTAACGCACGCCTGCCGAAGATCCCCGAGATGACGATCCGTCGTCTCTCGGTCTACACCCGGTGCCTGCTGCAGCTCGAAGAGGACGGCGTCAAGACCGTCTCCTCGCAGGAGCTGGCCGACCGGTTCAATCTCAACTCGGCGCAGGTCCGGAAGGACCTGGCCTACTTCGGCGAGTTCGGCGTGCGCGGCATCGGCTACTACGTGTCGGGGCTCAAGGCCGAGCTCCAGCGCATCCTCGGCCTCGACCGCGAGTGGCCGGTGGCGCTCGTCGGCTTCGGCAACCTCGGCTCCGCGCTCTTCCACTACCGCGGATTCGCGCGCCAGGGATTTCGCATCGCCGCGATCTTCGACGAGGACCCGTCAAAGGTCGCCCGCGAGGTCGACTCGACGCCCATCTTCGCGGCCCGCGACCTCGCCCGGGAGATCAAGGCGCGGGGGATCCAGATCGCGATCGTCGCCGTGCCCATCGAGGCCGCGCAGGGGGTTGCCGATCAGCTCGTCGCCGCGGGGATCAAGGCCATCCTCAACTTTGCGCCGGCGCGGATCAAGGTTGCGCGCGACGTCCGGCTCAAGAACGTCGACCTTTCGATCGAGCTCGAGACTCTCTCCTTCTACCTCGCCAAATCTTCTCGCTAGCTTCATCTCGACTTCACGGGCCGGCGGGTGGGGTGGCGGTGCGGGGGTGGGGTCCCGGCTACCACGCGGCACGCGTGCGCTGCTCCGAGGCGGCTGGGCTCCATCTGGACGCGCCTCTCCCGCCGCGCGCCAAAGGGAACGGGTCCCGGGACCCCCACCCCCGCACCACCACCCCACCCGCCAGCCCTCCGCTGTCGGCCTAGCACCCGGAATCCGGCTGCGTAGCGGCGACCGATCTCGGACTCGATCGAGCGTGTAGGCTCGAGCGCGTCGACTTGCGTGATGACGGTGTGCAGGGCTAAGCACGGAGACGGACTAGCGGTGGGGCGTGGTGTGGGGGTAGGGGTCCCGGGACTCGTTCCCTCCAAGCGGCGGCGGATGTGACGCGTCCAGATGGAGCCCAGCCGCGCAGGAGGAGCGGACGCGTGCCGCGTGGTCCCGGGACCCCTGCCCCCACCCACCGCCCCACCGCTAGTCCGCCGCTAGCGTCGTGATACCGTAGATTGCTCGGGTCGATGTTGAGAGAGTGGCCGGCATTCGAGGCGCTGGCGAAATCGTTCGCCGAGGGAGACGTCTGCCTGCGTGTCGCCGGCCTCACCGGGTCGGCGCGCGCGCTCGCCGTAGCGGAGCTTCTTCAGGCTCATCCGCGGCCTGCTCTCGTCGTCGTTGCGAGCCTTGCCGACGCTCACCGCTGGACTCAGGATCTCAAGGTCTTCGGAGCCAACGCGCTCGAGTTTCCGCCGCCGGAGCCGCGCCTCTGGCGCGGCGGCCACCATCGCGAGGCTGACGCCGAGCGTGCCGTGATCGCGCGGCGGCTGGCCGTGGCCGAGCCGGTCACGGTGGTCGCGACGCCGACGGCGCTGACGATCCCGCTCTGGAGCCGCGAGGAGTTCGCCGGCCGCACCCTGCGCCTGGCGAAGGGCGACAGTCTCGATCGCGAGCTCCTGCTCGAGGCGCTCGAGCGCTGCGGCTACGAACGGGTCGACACGGTCGTATCCGTCGGGCAGTGGAGCCTGCGCGGCGGGATTGTGGACGTCTTCTCTCCGAGCCAGGCGGGCCCGGCGCGGCTCGAGTTCTTCGGCGACGACATCGAGTCGATCCGTCTCTTCGATCCGACCTCTCAGCGGTCGGTGGGAACTGTCGACGAGCTGCTCGTCTTGCCGCTGACGCCCGAGGACGACGCGCCCGAGCCTTCCGCGCGGCTCCTCGACTATCTGCCCGCCGCCGCGCCGGTCATCATCGATCTGCCGAAGCTACTCGACGAGGCGACCGACGAGACCGTGAACGAGCGGCCGATGCGGGAGCGCCTCGCGGGCCGCCAGATCGTCGAGCTGAGCCTCGTCGCGGGCACCTCCAGCGCCGCCTCCGGGGTGTCGGCGCCCGCGACCGAGATCACGCTGGAGACGCAGGAGGTCCCGCGCTTTACCGGGCGCTTCAATCAGCTCACGTCGGAGATCGCGCGCTGGCGGACCGAGGGCTTCCGGGTGCGCCTCACGGCGGCCGACGAGCGCCAGGCCGAGCACGTGCGACAGATCCTCCGCGAACATCAGGTCGACGCCGAGGTTGCGCCCTCGCTCGAGGGATCCGAGAGCCTGGCGATCGTCGTCGGCGAATGCTCCGCCGGCTTCTCGATCCCCGCGCTCGGCATCATCGTGCTCACCGAAGGCGAGGTCTTCGGCGCGCGCCGGCGCTCGCTGCGGCGGCCCAAATATCAGCGCGGTGCCGCGCTCACGGCGTTCACCGACCTGGCGCCCGGCGACATCATCGTCCACGAGGATCACGGGCTCGGACGCTACCTCGGTCTGCAGACCATGAAGGTCGGCGACCGGGAGAGCGATTTCCTGCTGCTCGAGTACTCGGAAGGTAACCGGCTCTACCTGCCGGTCGAGCGGCTCGAGCTGATCTCGAAATACCTCGGCGGCGACGCCGGCGCCGCGCGGCTCGACCGGCTGGGCGGCGCCTCGTGGCAGCGCGTGAAGGAGTCGGTGCGGGCCGCGCTGCGCGAGATGGCCGAGGGGCTGCTGCGCCTCTACGCGCAGCGCGCCGTGGCCGATGGCCACGCCTTCGCTCAGGACACGCCGTGGCAGCGCGAGTTCGAGGCGGCGTTCCGCTTCGAGGAGACGGCGGATCAGCTCAAGGCGATCGAAGACGCCAAGCGCGACATGGAAGCCGGACGCCCGATGGATCGGCTCGTGGCGGGCGACGTCGGGTACGGCAAGACGGAGGTCGCGCTCCGCGCGGCCTTCAAGACAGTCGCCGACGGCATGCAGGTCGCGGTCCTCGTACCGACGACCGTGCTGGCCCAGCAGCACTGGTCCACGTTCGCCGACCGGTTCGCGCCGTTTCCAGCCAAGGTCGAGCTGCTCTCGCGGTTCCGCTCGCCCAAGGAGCAGAAGGCGGTCGTCGAGGGCCTGCGCCAAGGCACCGTGGACGTCGTGATCGGCACCCACCGCCTTCTGTCGAAGGACGTCGCGTTCAAGAACCTGGGTCTCATGGTCATCGACGAGGAGCATCGCTTCGGCGTGGCGCACAAGGAGCGGATGAAGCAGCTACGCGCCTCGGTCGACGTGCTGGCGCTCACCGCCACGCCGATTCCGCGAACGCTCTACATGTCGCTCTCGGGCGTGCGGGACATGTCGGTGATCGAGACGGCGCCGCTCGATCGATTGCCGGTCGAGACCGTCATCCGTCGCTTCAGCCGCGGCGTCATCAAGGAAGCGCTCGAGCGCGAGCTCGAACGCGGTGGCCAGGTCTTCTTCGTCCACAACCGGGTCCAGTCGCTGCCGTCGATGGCCAAGCTCGTCCAGGAGCTGGTCCCCGAGGCGCGGGTGATCATGGGCCATGGCCAGATGAAGGAGCGCGAGCTCGAGGCCACGATGGTGAAGTTCGTCACCGGCCAGGCCGACGTGCTGGTCTCGACCGCGATCGTCGAGTCGGGGCTCGACATCCCGGCCTCCAACACGATCATCATAAACCGCGCCGACCGGTTCGGGCTCGCCCAGCTCTATCAGCTCCGCGGGCGCGTCGGACGCGAGCGGCAGCAGGCCTATGCCTATTTGTTGGTTCCAGCCGACGGGCGAGTCGACGAGCAGGCGCAGCGGCGGCTGCGGGCCTTGCAGGAGCTGACCGAGCTCGGCTCGGGGTTCAAGCTCGCCATGCGCGATCTCGAGATCCGGGGCGCCGGCAACCTCCTGGGCGCCCAGCAGCACGGCCATATCGCGGCGGTCGGCTACGATCTTTATTCGAAGCTCCTGGCCGAGGCTGTGCGAGAATTGGCCGGCGCTTCGACCCCTTCGACGGTGGATCCGGTCATCAGCGTGGCCGTGGAAGGGTTCTTGCCCGACGAATATGTGCCCGAGGTCAATCAGCGGCTCGCGCTGTACAAACGCCTCGCCGGCGCGACCAGCGACGCGGAGGTCGCAGATCTGCGCGCGGAGCTGGCGGACCGCTTCGGTCCGCTGCCGGCGCCGGCCGATCAGCTCCTGGACATCGTTCGCATCCGCGTGGCCGCTCGCGCCGTCGGCATCGAGAAGGTCGAAGCCGGAGAGGGCAAGGCGCTGGTCACCTTCTCTCCCGGCACCACGCTGGCTCCAGAGCACCTCGTGCGTGTCATTCAGCGAAGCCGCGGCCGTTTCAAGATGAAGCGCGAGTTCACGCTGGAGGCCGCCATCCTGCGCGGCGAATGGCCGCGCGTTCGCGACTCGATCCTGGGCATGCTGGCCGAGCTGGATCGCGCGTGAGAAGGCTACTCGCGTTCGTCGCGTTCGTGACGCTGGCCCTCGCCGGCTGTTCCATTCCGCAATGGATGCCGCTGATCGGCGAAAAGCCCACGCCCGACGAGCCGCCGAAGGCGGCGCCGGCGACCTCCGCGGTGCCGGTGCGGCTCAGCACCGCGGGGACGACGGCGCCCGATGAGCGAGTAACCGACCGTGTGCTGGCCATCGTGAACAACGACGCGATCACGCTCTCCGAGCTGCAGGAGGCGCTCGCGGTCTACCGCTACGAGAACCGCGATCGCACGACCGAGAACTCGGACCAGCTCATCCAGCAGTTCCTGACGCGGATGATCGACAGCCGTCTTCAAATTCAGGAAGCCGAGCGCGAGAAGATCGTCATCGAAGAGGCGGAGATCGACGAGGAGCTGGCGGACCGTATCAAGAAGATGAACTTGAAGGGCCGCGAGGAGTTCGAGGCGGCGCTCAAGGCGCAGGGCATCCCGATGGCCGCGGTGCGCAAGCGCGTCGCCGACGAGCTGCGGCGCGGCCGGATCGTGAGCCGCAAGGTACGGCTGCGCATCTCGGTGACCGAGCAGGAGGTCTCCCAGTATCTCGAGGCCAACCGCGCCAAGCTGGAGACCGGCCTGTCCTATCACGCCGCACACATCCTGATCGTGCCCGAGACGGGTCCGGAGGACGCGGCGTGGGAGAACGCCCGGATCAAGGCCGACCTCATCCGGGCCGACCTGCAGCAGGGGGCCGATTTCGCCGAGCTCGCCAAGCAGCACTCGCGCGACGCCAGCGGGAGAGACGGCGGAGACCTCGGAACGCTGAAGCGCGGCGAGCTCGCGCAGGACATCGAGGCGAAGATCTTGAGCTTGTCGCCCGGCCAGATCTCGCTGCCGTACCGCTCCGCGCTCGGCTATCACGTGTTCCGGCTCGAGTCGAAGGAGACGCTGGAAGGCGAGGGGCTCGGCCGTGTGCGGGCGCAAATCCGCGAGATCCTGTTCCGCGAGAAGTTCGACACCCGTCTGGACGCCTGGCTGAAGGAGATCAAGCAGCGCGCCGTGATCGACGTGCGGCTGGACGGGCAACTCTGAGCCGTTTTTCTGAAAAGCATTGACATTCGCGGCACAAGGTGGCAGGATATTTCACGGCGTTAGCTTTCCAACCCCGCAGAAAATCTAGGGAAACAGGCTAACCTATCCACTTGCTTGCGGCGCAAATCGCCGCGCCCGGAGCCCTTTTGATGAGCGCCCGCCGAGAAAGAAGTCAAGGTCAAGGTCAAGGAAACCCACCGCAGAACCCCGAAGTGAACGGGATGAATCTTTCCGAACTCAAGGAAAAGAGCATTTCGGACCTCAATGTCATCGCCCGCGATCTGAGCGTCCAGAACATGGGCGGCCTGCGCAAGCAGGAGCTCATCTTCAAGATCCTGCAATCACAGGCAGAGAAGGACGGTCTGATCTTCGCCGAGGGCGTGCTCGAGGTGCTGCCCGACGGATTCGGGTTCTTGAGAGCGCCGGACTATAACTACCTGCCGGGACCGGACGACATCTATGTCTCGCCGTCCCAGATCCGGCGGTTCGATCTCAGAACGGGCGACACGATCTCCGGTCAGGTGCGCCCGCCGAAGGACACCGAGCGGTATTTCGCCCTGCTGAAGGTCGAGGCGATCAACTTCGAGACGCCGGAGCAGGCGCGCGAGAAGATCTTCTTCGACAACCTCACGCCGCTCTACCCGATGGAGCGGCTCCGGCTCGAGCACGACTCCGAGAACCTCACGACCCGGGTGATGGACCTTCTGTGTCCGATCGGCAAGGGCCAGCGCGGGATGATCGTGGCCGCTCCGCGCACCGGTAAGACGATGATGCTGCAGTCGATCGCCCACGCGATCGCGACGAACCATCCCGAGGTCTATCTGATCGTCCTGCTGATCGACGAGCGCCCGGAAGAAGTCACCGACATGCAGCGGTCGGTCAAGGGCGAGGTTATCTCGTCCACGTTCGACGAGCCGCCGCAGCGCCACATCCAGGTCGCCGACATGGTGATCGAGAAGGCCAAGCGGCTGGTGGAGCACAAGCGGGACGTCGTGATCCTGCTCGACTCGCTCACCCGCTTCGCGCGCGCCCACAACGCGGTCATCCCGTCGTCGGGCAAGGTGCTCTCGGGCGGCCTCGACGCCAACGCGCTCCAGCGGCCGCGCCGCTTCTTCGCGACCGCGCGCAACATCGAAGAGGGCGGCTCGCTCACGATCATGGCGACGGCCATCGTCGATACCGGAAGCCGGATGGACGACGTCATCTTCGAGGAGTTCAAGGGGACCGGCAACATGGAGGTCCACCTCGACCGCCGGTTGATGGACAAGCGGATCTTTCCGACCATCAACATCGAGCAGTCGGGCACCCGGAAGGAAGAGCTGCTCCTCGAGAAGGACGAGCTCCAGAAGGTCTGGCTCCTTCGCAAGGCACTCTCTCAGCTCAACCCCGTCGAGGGGATGGAGCTCCTGTTGGACAAGCTCAAGCTGACCAAGACCAACAAGGAGTTCCTGGCCTCGATGCACTCGATGGGGTAGGCGAGCCGAATTCCCTGGTTTTGCGTGGACCGGCCGGGGCTGGTATCCTCTGTAGCCCTGAGGGGGTGGCGACAGTGAAGGTGGGTATTCATCCGGACTATGTGGACACGACCATTACGTGTGCGTGCGGAGAGGTGGTTCACACCCGCTCCACCAAGCCCGACATCCGCGTGGAAGTGTGCTCGAAGTGCCATCCGTTCTACACCGGTAAGCACAAGCTCATGGACACGGCGGGTCGGGTCGAGCGATTCCAGAAGAAGTACAAGCGCCAGCCGCTGGCGACTTCGTAACACGCGCTCCGAGGCCGGCGGGATCGATTTCCTGCCGGCCTTTTCTCTGTCCAGAGGCGCGCCTCGGCCGGCGGGGGCCCCGGGACGGCCGGCAGCGCGCACGACCGCGCGCTTCGAACGGCGTCCGCGAACGGGGGCGTTGAGCCGCCATGCTGTTTGACAAGCTCCGCCAGATCGAAGAGCGCTCCAACGAGATCTCGAAGGCGCTGTCCGATCCGTCCATCTTCAGCCAGCCCAACGAGTACGCCCGGCTCCGCAAGGAGCACGCCGAGACCGTCGAGATCGTCGAGCGCTTCACCACCTACCGCGAGGTCCTGCGGCGCATCGGCGAGGCGCGGCACATCCTGGCCGAGGGCGGCGACCGCGAGCTGGCCGAGCTCGCTCAGGCCGAGATCGACGACCTTACCGCCAAGCAGACCGCCCTCGAGGACGAGCTGAAACGGCTGCTCCTGCCGCGTGATCCCAACGACGACAAGAACGTCTTCGTCGAGATCCGCGCCGGCGCCGGCGGCGACGAGGCCGCGCTCTTCGCGGCCGATCTGACCCGGATGTACACGAAGTACGCCGAGCGTCAGCGGTGGCGGGTCGAGGTGATGGACTCGAGCCCCACGGGCGTCGGCGGCTTCAAGGACGTCATCCTGTTCGTTCAGGGCAAGGGCGCCTGGAGTCGGCTCAAGTTCGAGCGCGGCGTGCACCGGGTGCAACGAGTGCCGGTGACCGAGTCGAGCGGCCGCATCCACACGTCGACCGTGACCGTCGCGGTGCTGCCCGAAGCTGAGGACGTCGACGTCAAGATCGACGAACGAGACCTCCGGGTCGACGTGTACCGCTCGTCAGGCCCGGGCGGGCAGGGCGTCAACACGACCGACTCGGCCGTGCGCATCACGCACCTGCCGACTGGCCTCGTCGTCACGTGCCAGGACGAGCGCTCGCAGATCAAGAACCGCGCGAAGGCGATGCGCGTGCTCAAGGCGCGGCTGCTCGAGCGCGCCCAGGAGGAGCAGCAGGCGGCGATCGCCGCGGATCGCAAGAGCCAGGTCGGAACCGGCGAGCGCAGCGAGCGCATCCGCACCTACAACTTCCCGCAGACGCGTGTCACCGACCACCGCATCGGCCTGACCTTGCACCGGCTGCCGACCGTGCTCGAGGGCGATCTCGACGAGCTGGTCGACGCGCTCGTGACGGCTGAGGAAGCGGAGCGGCTCCAGCGGGTGGAGAACTGATGGCGGCCGCCACGCTCGCTGCGGAGCTCGACGCCGCCACGACCGCCCTCGAGGCCGCCGGCCTCGCGAGCGCGCGAGTCGACGCCGAATGGCTGCTGGCCGGTCTGCTCGGCGTCGGCCGGGCCGCCGTTCGGCTCGAGCTCGCGGAGCCCGTGCCGGCGCCGATCGCCGAGCGCTACGCCGTCGCCGTGCGCCGGCGCGCAGGGCGCGAGCCGCTGCAGCGGATCCTCGGCTGGGAAGACTTTCGCGGCGTGCGCGTGCGCCTCACCAACGCGGTGCTGGTGCCCAGGCCCGAAACCGAGATGCTCGTCGAGTGGGCGCTGGCGCTCCTGCCCGAGCCCGGCGACCGCCGCCTCCTGGCGATCGACGTCGGCACCGGGTCGGGATGCATCGCCTGCGCGCTGGCCTGCGAGCGGCCCGATCTCGACGTGATCGCCGTCGACGTCTCGCCGGCGGCGGCCGCGGTGGCGCGCGACAACGCGCGGGCCCTCGGCGTGGCGGAGCGCGTGCGCGTGGTCGCGGCCGACCTGCTCGAGTGCGTGCGCGGCCTGCGCGCTGACCTGATCGTGAGCAATCCGCCGTACTTGCCGACCGCGACTGTTCCGGAGCTCGAGCCCGAAGTGCGAGCGCACGAGCCGAGACTCGCGCTCGACGGCGGCCCCGACGGTCTCGCGCTGATTCGCCGGATCGCCGCGACCGCGCGCGGCTGTCTGAAGCCGTCGGGCGCGCTCGCGCTGGAGACCGCCGGCGACGCGCAGGCCGAGGCCGCCGCCGCGTTGCTGCGCGGCGCAAGACTGCAGGCGGTCGCGGTGCGCGCCGACCTCGCCGGGGTCGACCGGTTCGTGGCGGGGAGGGCTTGATGCGCGCGAAAGAGCGCCTCACGCTCGCGCTGCCGAAGGGCCGACTGCTCGACGGCGCGCTCGGACTCTTGCGCGACCTCGGCGTCGACGGCGTCGATCAGGACTCACGCAAGCTGATCTTCACCGACGATCGGAGCGGGCTGAAGATGCTCTTCTTGAAGCCGGTCGACATCCCGGCCTACGTGCTGTACGGCGCGGCCGACGTCGGCATCGTCGGCAAGGACATCCTGCTCGAGCAGGATCCCGACGTGTACGAGCCGCTCGACCTCGGCTTCGGCTTCTGCCGGCTCGTGGTGGCCGAGCCGCGCGAGCTGAGGGAGCGCGACGATCCGGCCAAGTGGTCCTGGGTGCGCGTCGCGACGAAGTATCCGCGACTGGCCGAGCAATACTTCAGCGAGCGCGGCGTCCAGGTGGAGCTCGTACGCCTCGACGGCTCGGTCGAGCTCGCGCCGCTGGTCGGGCTGGCCGAGCGCATCGTCGACCTGGTCCAGTCGGGCGAGACGTTGCGGGCGAATGGGCTGGTCGAGGTCGCCGAGATCACCCGGTCGACGGCACGGCTGATCGTGAACCGCGCCTCGATGAAGACCGAGCACGCGGCGGTCAACGAGCTCGTCGACGAGATGAAGAAGGCGCTCAAGTCATGATCCGCACGCTCGACGCGCGGGCCGGGATCGACGCGGTGGTGGGGGTGCTGGCGCGCTCGCCCGAGACGGTCGCGCCCGAGATCCATCGCACCGTCGACGCGATCATCACCGCGGTGCGCGCGCGCGGCGACGCGGCGCTCTGCGAGCACACCGCACGCCTGGACGGCTGGAACCCCGCCCGCCCGGGCGACCTGGCGCTGACCCCGAACGACTTCGACGGCGCCCGGCGATCGGTCGCCGCCGACGTCCGCGCGGCGCTCGAGTACGCCGCGGAGCGCATCGAGCGCTACCACACGATGGCGATGCCGAAATCGTGGCGCATGACCGACGAGCACGGCTCCGTGCTCGGGCAGGAGGTCCGTCCGCTGGATCGCGTGGGTGTCTACGTTCCCGGCGGCCGGGCCGCCTATCCGTCCACGGTGCTGATGACGGTGATCCCGGCCCGCGTCGCGGGCGTGAGGGAGATCGTGCTGGTCACGCCCGCGGGGGCCGGCGGGCGTGTCGATCCGGTGGTGCTCGCCGCCGCGCAGATCGGCGGCGTCACGGAAGGTTATCGGATCGGCGGGGCGCAGGCGGTGGCCGCGCTCGCGTACGGCACGTCGCTGATCCGCAGGGTCGACAAGATCGTGGGGCCGGGCAACGTCTACGTCGCCCTGGCCAAGGCGCGGGTGTTCGGCGAGGTGGGGATCGACATGGTCGCCGGACCGAGCGAGGTCGTCGTGATCGCCGACGCGGCGGCCGACGCCGACTGGATCGCGAGCGACATGCTGGCCCAGGCCGAGCACGATCCGATGGCCCGAGCGCTCCTGATCACCGATACGAGCGAGCTCTTGCCCCGCGTGGAGAAGGCGCTCGAGCGTCAGCTCGAGGTGCTGCCGCGGCGGGCGATTGCCGAGCAGTCGCTGCAGGCCAACGGCGCGCTGATCCGGGTCGCCAACCTCGACGACGCGGTGACGCTCGCCAATCTCCTGGCGCCCGAGCACCTCGAGCTCCTGGTTGCCGTGCCGGCCACGCTGCTGCCGCGAGTCAAGCACGCCGGCGCGGTCTTCATGGGCGGCCACACGCCCGAGGTGGTCGGCGACTACGTCGCCGGGCCCAATCACGTGCTGCCGACGGCCGGGACGGCGCGATTCGCCTCGCCCCTGTCGACAGACGATTTCGTGAAGCGCTCGAGCATCATCGAGTACTCGCGCGGGGGACTGCGCGCCGCCGCGCCGCACCTCAAGACCCTGACGCGCATCGAAGGCCTGGACGGGCACGGCAACGCAGCCGCCTTGCGACTCGAGACCGACGGAGGGACACACTCATGAGCGCCGATTCGACTGGCCGGCAGGCGCGCGTCGAGCGCAAGACGAAGGAGACGGAGATCACGCTCCACCTCAACATCGACGGTACCGGCGCCTCCAAGGTGCAGACGCCGATCCCGTTCTTCAGCCACATGCTGGAGGCGTGGTCGAAGCACGGCCTGATGGACCTCGCGGTCGAGGCGCAGGGTGACGTCGAAGTGGACCAGCACCACACCGTGGAGGACGTGGGTATCGTCCTGGGCCAGGCCCTCCGAAAGGCCCTCGGCGACAAGCGGGGCATCGTGCGCTACGGGACCGCGTACATCCCGATGGACGAGGCGCTGGTGTCGTCGTCGGTCGACCTCTCCGGGCGCCCGTTCCTGGTCTTCAGCGTGCCGGTCGCCCGCGCCCGCGTGTCGAACTTCGATCTCGATCTGCTCCAGGAGTTCTTCCGCGCGTTCGCGTTCAACGCGGAGATCACGCTGCACGTGACGATGCACTACGGCCACAACCTGCACCACGTGACCGAGGCGGTGTTCAAGGCCGTCGGGCGCGCGCTGGCCGAGGCGACGCGCCTGAATCCGCGCATCGCCGGGATCCTGCCGTCGACGAAGGGCACGTTGTGATCGCCCGCAGTGCGAGCCGCAGCCGGAGGCGAGGCGAGCCTGTAATCGCCCTGATCCGAGCCGCAGCCGGAGGCGAGGCGAGCCTATGATCGCCGTGATCGACTACGGCCGGGGTAACCTCGGCTCGGTCGAGAAAGCGTTCCGGCGCGTCGGCATCCCGGCGTCGATCACGCAGGATCCGCGCGCCGTCGACGAGGCGGATGCCGTGGTGCTTCCGGGCGACGGCGCGTTTCACGACGCGATGGCCAACCTCGAGCGCCTGGGCCTCGTGCCAGCACTCCGGCGCGCGCTCGACGGCAGCCGGCCCTTCCTGGGCATCTGCCTCGGCTATCAGCTGCTGTTCTCAACGAGCGAAGAATTCGGCGAGGGGCGCGGCCTCGACGTCGTCCCCGGGGCCGTGCGCCGGCTGCCGGAAGGCCGAAAGATTCCGCACATGGGCTGGAATCGCATCGAGCACGCGGGCGACCTGAAGCTGTTCGACGGCATCCCGTCGGGCGCGCACTTCTACTTCGTGCACTCGTATTATCCGGAGGCGCGGACCGTTGTAGCGGGGTCCGTGAGCACGGTTTTGACCGAGGGTGGCCTGAGACAGGCGCGGGTGACTCCGGACGCCCGATCTGACGCTCAAGGCACGCTTTCTCTGCGTAGTGCCTGGTGCGAGTACGGCGTGCGGTTTGCCGCGGCGATCGAGGTCGGCCGGATCCACGCCACGCAGTTTCATCCCGAGAAAAGTCAACGGTGGGGGCTCCGCATGCTGGAGAACTTCGCCGCGGTCGTGAAGAGCGGGCGGTGATCGTCATCCCGGCGATCGATCTGCGCGGCGGGCGGTGTGTGCGCCTGCATCAGGGGCGCCGCGACCGCGAGACCGTGTTCTCTGACGATCCGGTGGCGGTGGCGCTCCAGTGGAAGGAGCTCGGCGCCGAGCGGCTGCACGTGGTCGATCTCGACGGCGCGTTCGCCGGTGAGCCGCGGCAGACCGCGCTCGTCGCCAAGATCGTCGCCACGATGGCGCCGATTCCGGTCGAGGTCGGCGGCGGCCTTCGTGACCATCGCGCGGTCGAGGCAGCACTCGAGACCGGCGCCCGATGGGCGGTCGTGGGCACGCGCGCGGCGCTCGATCGCGCGTTCCTCGACGAGGTCTGCCGCCGCCATGCCGGGCGGATCATCGTCGCGGTGGACGCCAAGGGCCAACAGGTGGCGGTCAAGGGCTGGACCGAGGTCGTCGAAGACACCGTGGTGGAGATCGGCGCGCGGGCGCGCGCGGCGGGCGCTGCAGCGCTACTCTACACCGACGTGAGCCGCGACGGCACGGAAGCCGGTCCGAACGTGGAAGACACCGCCGCGCTGGCGCGCGAGGTCGCGCTGCCGGTCCTCGCGTCGGGCGGAGTCGGGCGCGTGGAAGATCTGGCGCGACTCGCCGCGATCGACGGCGTCGTCGGCGCTGTCGTCGGCCGCGCCCTCTACACGGGCGCGATCGATCTGCGCCTGGCCAAGCAAGCGGCGTCGGCCGGGCCTGCGCCTTCCCCGAAGAGCTGACCGTGCTGGCCAAGCGCGTCGTCCCGTGCCTCGACGTGAAGGACGGCCGCGTCGTCAAGGGCGTGCAGTTCGTCGATCTTCGCGACGCGGGCGATCCGGTCGAGGCCGCGCTGGCCTATGATGCGCAAGGTGCCGACGAGCTCGTGTTCCTCGACATCACGGCGTCGCACGAGGCGCGCGACACGATGCTCGACGTGGTCCGGCGCACGGCCGAAGGCATCTACATGCCGCTCACGGTCGGCGGCGGCATCCGCTCGGTCGACGACGTCCGGAGGCTGCTCCGCGCCGGAGCAGACAAGATCTCGCTGAACACCGCGGCCCTCGAGCGGCCGGCCGTGATCCGCGAGGCCGTCGAGCGGTTCGGCAGCCAGTGCATCGTGGTGGCGATCGACGCCCGGCGCGAGCCGGGTCGCGCTAGCGAGCCGGCGCGCTGGGGCGTCTACACCCACGGCGGACGCCGTCCGGCCGGGCGGGACGCGATCGAGTGGGCGTGCGAGGCGGTCGACCTCGGCGCGGGCGAGATCCTCCTGACGAGCATGGACCGCGACGGGACCAAGGACGGCTACGACCTCGAGCTCACGCGCGCGGTCTCCCAGCGCGTGTCGGTTCCGGTGATCGCCTCGGGCGGTGCCGGCTCGCTCGAGCACCTCTACGAGGGGCTGGTCGACGGCTGCGCCGACGCGGCGCTCGCGGCGTCGATCTTTCACTTCGGCACGCACACGATCGCCGAGGCCAAAGCTTATCTGCGCGGCCGCGGCGTCGAGGTACGGAGCGAGTCGTGACGCTCGACGAGCTTCGCTTCGACCCTCAGGGCCTGCTGCCGGCGGTCGTTCAAGAGGCCGACACCGGCGAGGTGCTCATGGTCGCGTGGATGGATCGCGCCGCCGTCGAGGCCACCTTGTCCAGCGGCGTGACCCACTTCTGGTCGCGCTCCCGCGGAAAGCCGTGGCGGAAGGGCGAGACGTCCGGACACGTCCAGCACGTGCAGTCGGTCTACGCCGACTGCGATAGCGATACGCTGCTCGTCCAGGTTCACCAGGAGGGTGTCGCCTGTCACACCGGGCAGCGCACGTGCTTCTTCACGGCGCTCAAAGGAGACGAAGGCGCCGAACCGCGCCCGGCCGCGTCGACGATGCTCGAGCGGCTGGAGCGCACCATCGAGGAGAGGAAGAGGAGCCGGCCATCGGGCTCGTACGTCGCCGGCCTGCTGGCCGCCGGCGAGCCCACGATGTGCCGGAAGATCGGTGAAGAGGCGACCGAGGTGATCACGGCGGCGCTCGGAGGAGAGGGCGACCGGCGGCTCACCGAGGAAGTCGCCGACCTGTGGTTCCACACCCTCGTGCTGCTCGGCGCGCGTGGGATACCGCTCCGCGAGGTCCTGAAAGAGCTGGCGCACCGCCACGCGGCACGGCCCACGCCGGATCGGTAGCCGAGCGTGGGCCGGGCGCCGCTGGCGCTCGCGCTGGGGGCCGTGCTCGCATTCGTCGGATGCGCCGGCGCCGGCCGGCGGATCGAGAACGGCGTCTACCATTCGAGCAAGGGGTATCGGCTGACCTTGCCGAGCGCCGAGTGGTCCGTCGCCGCCGACAGCAAGGCCGACCTCGAGCTCCGCCACCAGGACGGCGTTGCGGCGATGCTCGCCAACGCCGAGTGCGACGCGAGCGCCACACCCCGAAGCGCCGGTGTGCTGCTCGGTCGCCTGTTGATCGGGCTGCGAGACCGCGCGACCATCGAGCAGGGCGAGGTCTCGGTGAACGGGCGGGCGGCGCTGCATCGGGTGCTGGACGGCCGCGCAGACGCCGACGGCCCGCCGACCCGAATCGAAGCCTACGTGCTGCAGGACGGCGCGTGCGTGTACGACTTCGCCTATGCCGCGCCGCCGGCCGCGTTTGAGACGTGGCGCGCCGATTTTCGGCGCTTCGTGGAGAGCTTCGCGAAGGAGCGCGCGGACTGACCGATGGAAGGATATCTGAGACGCACCGTCGTGTGGTACGGCGGGGTCGGCCTTCTGACCCGCCAGGTCTTCCGGAGCCTCGCGCTGCCGCCGAAGTACTTCCTGCTGATCGTGCAGGAGATCGAGGTGATGGGGGTGCGCTCGCTCGGGGTCGCGATGACCGCCGCGATCTTCACCGGCATGGTCTTCACGATCCAGAGCGCGGTCAACATGGGGCGCTTCGGCGCCGAGAGCTACGTCGGTCCGGTGGCCGCGCTGGCGATCTTGCGCGAGCTCGGCCCCGTCCTCACCGCGATCCTCGTCGGCGGCAAGGTGGCCTCCGGCATCACCGCCGAGCTCGGCTCGATGAAGGTCACCGAGCAGATCGACGCGCTGCGCATGCTCGGCGTGAACTACATCAAGCGCCTGGTGGTGCCGCGCGTGCTCGCCGCGCTCATCGTCTTCCCGCTGCTGACCGTGCTGGCCGACGCGGTCGGCGTGCTCGGCGGTATGCTGATCATGTTTCTCGAGCGCGGCGCGGACATGTACGCCTACTGGAACATCACGTCCTACTGGGTCGTGCCGAAGGATTTCCTGACCGGGGTCGGCAAATCGGTGTTCTTCGGAGTCATCGTGACGCTGATCGGCTGCTACAACGGCCTCAGCACCGAAGGCGGGACCGAAGGGCTCGGCCGGGCGACCACCGCGACCGTCGTGCACGTGACCATGGCGGTGATCGTGTCCGACTTCTTCATCACCAAGCTGTTTTTGACCCTTTTCTATTGATGGCCATGCCGGAGCCGATCGTCGACGCGCACGATCTCCGCAAGAGCTTCGACGCCAACGCGGTGCTTCGCGGGGTGTCGTTCGAGCTCGCCAAGGGCGAGACGCTCGTGGTCATGGGCGGCAGCGGCGCCGGCAAGACGGTCCTGCTCCGGCTGGTCGCCGGACTGATTCGCCCGGACAGCGGGCGGCTCCAGGTCTTCGGGCGCAGTATCGAGCGCCTTTCGGAAGAGGCGCTGCTGCCGCTGCGGCGCCGGATGGGCTACGTGTTCCAGAGCGCGGCGCTGTTCGATTCGCTGTCCGTTCATGACAACGTCGCGTATCCTCTTCGCGAGCACACCAGCCTCGGGGAGGCGGAGATCGACGAGCGGGTGGTTCGGAACCTGTCGGTCGTGGGTCTCTCGAGCGAGGTGCTGCCGCTGTTGCCGTCCGAGCTGTCGGGCGGCATGCGCAAGCGTGTCGGCATCGCCCGCGCGCTTTCGGTCGAGCCGGAGATGCTCCTGTTCGATGAGCCCACGGCCGGGCTCGATCCGACGAACTCCAAGCTGGTCGCCGACCTGATGCTCGAGCTACGCGGCGGCGTGTGCGACACGGCGATGGTGGTCACCCACGACGTCGAGCTGGCGCGGACGGTCGCCGACCGCGTGGCCGTGCTCATCGCCGGGGAGTTCGCGGCGCTCGGTCCGGCCGACGAGGTGCTCAGCGGCAACAATCCAGCGGTCCAGGCGTTCTTGGCCGGCGGCGCCGGCCACGGGGCCGCAGGCTTTCGGGCCGGGAGGTAGACGGTGGACGACAAGCGCGAGATCCTCGTGAAGTTTCGCGTCGGCCTCTTCGTGCTGGTGGCGCTCGCGACCTTTCTCGGCCTGGTCTACGCGCTCGGCGCCCGGGCGCGGCTGTTCGAAGCGCGCTACACGATCCACGCCGAGTTCACCGAGGTCGGCGGGCTCGTCGAGGGCGCGACGGTGCGGCTCGCCGGCGTGCAGATCGGGCGCGTCTCGGCCGTGAACCTCCCGCCCCAGCCGGGCGGCAAGGTCCGAGTCGACCTCAATATCGCGCGGCGCTTCTCGGACCGGATCCGTAAGAACTCGATTGCGCGCATCGAGACCCAGGGATTGCTCGGCGACCGCATCGTCGAGATCACGGTCGGCGACGCGAGCGCGCCGCCGGTGGCGCCGGGCGAGGTGCTGGCCTCGCGCGATCCCGCCGATTTCGGACGCGTCATCGCTTCCGGCGCCGAGACGGCGAAGAGCGTCGGGGCGCTCGCGGAGGCACTCCGCGAGACGGCGGAGCAGATCAACAAGTCGAAGATGATCGAGGACGCCGCGAAGACCGTGAACAAGCTCGGCCGCGTGGTCGATCAGGTCGAGCACGGCCGCGGATGGGCGCACACGCTCCTCTACGAGGAGCCGGTCGCGCTGCGCCGGGTCAACGACCTCATCGCGACCACGCAGACGTTGATCGAGCGAGTCGAGAAGGGACAGGGCGCCGCCGGCGTGCTCACCTCGCCGGAAGGCACCGCGTCGGCGAAGCGGTTCGTGGCCGCGATGGATCGCCTCAGCGCCATGGTCGAGCAGCCCGAGCGCGAGCCCGGGCTCGTGCCCGGTCTGTTGTTCGATCCGAAGTACCGGGTGGTCCTCGACGACCTCCGCGCCGTCTCGCACAATTTGCGCGTGATCTCGGACCGCGTGGCCGGCGGCAAGGGCACGCTCGGCAGCCTGGTGGCCGATTCGGCGGACGATGGCTCGCTGTCGCTCACGATGCAGGACTTGAGGGTCGCGGTCGCCAACCTCAAGTCGGTCAGCGAGAAGGTCAACGAGGGCGAGGGGACCCTGGGCCTCCTCATTGCCGACCCGACGGTCTACGAGCGCCTGGTCACGATCCTCGACGGCGCGCAGCGGAGCTTCCTCCTGAGATCGATGATCAAGAGTCTCGGGGACAAGGGAGCGAAGTCGAACAATGGCGACACGCGACGCTAGCGTCTACCGCTGCCAGGAGTGCGGCTTCTCGAGCCCCAAGCCCGGCACGTGTCCCGACTGCCGCCGCGCCGGCAACAACTGGGTGCAGCTGGTCGAAGAGCGGCCGGCATCGTCGTCACGCGCGTCGCGCCGCGCGTCCGTGGCGTCCGTCCGGCCCCGCGCGCTGAAGGACATCTCGATGGAGCACGACGACCGCGTGCGCACCGGCATCGGCGAGCTCGATCGCGTGCTGGGGGGCGGCGTGGTGCGCGGCTCGCTGGTGCTGATCGGCGGCGACCCCGGCGTCGGGAAGAGCACGCTCTTGCTGCAGGCGGCGCGGGCGCTGGCTCAGGCGGCTCCGCCGGTGCTGTACGTCACCGCCGAGGAGTCGGCGGCCCAGGTGAAGATGCGCGCCGACCGGCTCGGGATCGCGACCGACGGGCTCCTCTTGTGGCCGGAGAACGATCTGTCGGTCGTCCAGGGCCACCTCGACGACGTCAAGCCTCGCGCGCTCGTCATCGATTCGATCCAGACGGTGTTCCTGCCGGATCTCGAGTCGGCGCCCGGCAGTGTCGCGCAAGTTCGCGAGTGCGGCGCCCGGCTGATGACTCTGGCCAAGGGCCTCGGCATCGCCACGTTCCTGGTCGGTCACGTCACGAAGGAAGGTGCCCTCGCCGGGCCGCGCGTGCTGGAGCACCTGGTCGACACGGTTCTCTACTTCGAGGGCGAGCGCCATCACTCGTACCGTGTGCTCCGCGCAGTGAAGAACCGGTTCGGCTCGACGAACGAGATCGGCGTCTTCGAGATGGTCGAAGGCGGCTTGGTGGAAGTAAGAAACCCGTCGGGATTCTTCCTCGCCGAGCGCCCGCGCGAGGCGCCGGGCTCGGTCGTGGTCTCGAGCCTCGAGGGCACGCGACCGGTGCTGCTCGAGCTGCAGGCGCTCGTCTCGCAGGCATCCGTCGGCACGCCGCGCCGCACGGTGCTCGGCGCCGACTACAATCGCGTGTGCCTGCTGCTGGCGGTCCTCGAGAAGCGCGCCGGGGTTCCGCTCGGCAGCCAGGACGTGTACGTCAACGTGGCCGGGGGCGGCCGCGTCACCGAGCCGGCCGCCGATCTCGGGATCGTGGTGGCGGCGGCGTCGAGCTACATGGATCGCGTCGTGCCGCCGGATGTGCTCGTCGTGGGTGAGGTCGGGCTCACCGGCGAGGTGCGCGCGGTCGCGGGGCTCGAGCTTCGTCTGCGCGAGGCGGCGGCGCTCGGCTTCCGCCGCGCGATCGTGCCGCGGAGCAACGTCCTCGAGCCGGCGAAGGTGTCTCTCGAGGTCCGCGGCGTGGCCACAGTGGGCGACGCGCTGACCGCGCTGCTCGGCTAGCTAGAGGAGGCAATGGCGGAAAGGCCGAAGGCTCAGAAGCTGGCGGTCGTCATCCCTGCCGGCGGTGTCGGGATGCGCTTCGGTGGGCGTCTGCCCAAGCAGTTCATCAAGCTCGGGCGCGCGCCGATCTTGACCGAGACGGTCGGCCACTTCACGCGCCACCCGGCGGTCGTCGCAGTCGTCGTCGCAGCGCCCGAGATTCACGTCGAGCGCACTCGCCGCGCGCTGGCGCCGATCGCGCGCCGAGCCTCGGTGACGGTCGTCCAGGGCGGTGGAATGCGCCAGGACTCGGTGTGGCTCGCGCTGCAGGCGGTCCCGCGCGACGCCGACGTCATCATCGTCCACGACGCCGTGCGGCCGCTGATCACGCGCCGTCTGATCGACGAGGTCGTCCGCGCCGTGGCCCAGTCGGGCGCCGCGATCTGCGCGCTGCCGATCACCGAGACCATCAAGCGCGTGCGTGACGACGTGGTCGAGGCGACGCTCGACCGCTCGGAGCTCTGGGCCGTCCAGACGCCGCAGGCGTTCCGGGCCGCGCTGCTGCGCGAAGCCCACGAGAAGGCGCGGCGGGATAGCGTGGTCGGCACCGACGACGCCATGCTGGTCGAGCGGCTCGGCCACCCCGTCCGCGTGGTGAAAGGGCTCGCCGAAAACGTCAAGATCACCACGCCGGACGACCTGCGCCGGGCGCGCCGAGCATGGGGCCGATGACCCGCGTCGGCTTCGGTTTCGACTTGCACCCGCTCGCCGTGGGCCGGCCGCTCGTGCTGGGCGGAGTTACGGTAGAGTTCGAGCGCGGGCTCGCCGGACACTCGGATGCCGACGTCTTGTCGCACGCGGTCGGCGAGGCGCTGCTCGGCGCACTGGCGCTGGGCGATCTGGGCCGGCACTTTCCGGACACCGACCCGCGCTATCAAGGCATCTCGAGCCTCACCTTGCTCCGGAGCGTGATCGAGCTGGTGGCGGCGCGCGGGGGCCGGCTCGTCAACGTGGATGCGACCGTACTGGCCCAGGCTCCGCGTCTGGCGCCGCTGCTGCCGGAGATGGCCAAGCGGCTGGCCGATGCGCTCGGGCTCGAGGTCGATCGTGTGAGCGTGAAGGCGAAGAGCCCGGAGGGACTCGGTCTGGTGGGCCGGCAAGAAGGGATCGCGGCGATGGCGGTAGTGAGCGTCGAGGTGACGGCATGATCCGGATCTCCAACACGATGACGCGCACGAAGGAGGAGTTCGTTCCGCTCGTGCCGGGTGAAGTCCGCATGTACGTCTGCGGAGTGACCGTCTACGACTACTCGCACATCGGGCACGCCCGCAGCGCGATGGTCTTCGACGTCATCCGCCGCTACTTCACGTTCAAGGGCTATCGCGTCACGTTCGTGAAGAACTACACCGACGTCGACGACCGGATCATCAAGCGCGCCAACGACGCGGGTGTGACCGCGCGCGAGTTCGCCGAGCGCTTCATCGCCGCCGAGCGCGAGGACATGGCGTCGCTCGGGGTGCTCGCGCCCGACGTGGACCCGAAGGCGACCGAGCACGTGCCGGAGATGCTCGACCTCATCGAACGCCTGACCAAGAGCGGCCACGCGTACCCGGTCGACGGCGACGTGTATTTCGCGATCCGGAGCTTCCCGCCGTACGGGCGGCTGTCGGGCAAGAACCTCGACGATCTGCTGGCCGGCGCCCGCGTCGAGGTCGACGAGCGCAAGCGCGACCCGCGAGACTTCGCGCTCTGGAAAGCCGCAAAGCCCGGCGAGCCCGCCTGGGACAGCCCGTGGGGCCGCGGACGTCCCGGCTGGCACATCGAGTGCTCGGCGATGGCGATGAAGTACCTCGGCGTATCGTTCGATCTGCACGGCGGCGGCGAGGACCTGATCTTCCCGCACCACGAGTGCGAGATCGCCCAGGCCGAGGCCTGCACCGGTAAGACGTTCGCGCGCTACTGGGTGCACAACGGCATGGTCAACATGGGCAAGGAGAAGATGTCGAAGTCGCTCGGCAACACGCTGAACATCCGCGAGATCGTCAAGCGTCACACGCCCGACACGCTCCGGCTCTGGATGCTCGGCACCCACTACCGCAACTTGATCGAATGGTCCGAGGAGCGCGTCGAGGAGAGCAAGCGCGCGTTCGAGCGCTTGAGCCGGCTGGTCCACGACGCGGCCGCGGTGCGCGATGGCGGCCCCGCCGCGCCGCTGCCGCAGGCGTTCGCCGAATTTCGCCCGCGCTTCGAGCGCGCGATGGACGATGACTTCAACACGTCGCAGGCGCTCGGCGTGCTCTTCGACTTCGGACGGGCGCTGGCCGACGCGCGCGATCGCGGCGCCGAATCCCGAGGCGCGTTCGTGGCCGGCGTCGACGAGCTGGTCCGGCTCGGTCGCGTGCTCGGCCTCTTCGCCGGCGAGGCCGCGACCGACGGGCCGCCGCACCAGGTGCAAGAGCTTTTGACCGCCCGCCGCGACGCGCGGGCGCGCCGCGACTTCAAGCGCAGCGACGAGATTCGCGACGAGATCGCGCAGCTCGGCTGGCTCGTCGAAGACACCCCCGCGGGGCCACGCCTCACGCCGAAGGGCCGCTAGGTGTCCGAAGGCCGTATCTACGGCCGCAACCCCGTGCTCGAGCTGCTGCGCGCTCACGGCCGGCGTGCGGACGAGATCGCGGTGCTCGCCGGCGCCCGGGGGCCGATCGCCGAGATCGTCGCGCTCGCGCGACGCGCGGGCGTGAAGGTATCGTATCGAACGCGCGAGCAGCTCACCGCGATGGCCGACTCCGACCGCCACCAGGGTGTCGTCGCGCGCGTGGCCTCGGCCGAATACGTCGAACTCGGCGCGCTCCTCGAGATCCCGGCCACGCGCCGGGAGGCCGCTTTCTTCTTGGCGCTCGACCAGGTTCAGGACCCGAGGAACTTCGGCGCGGTCATCAGGACCGCCGAGGTGTTCGGGGCGCACGGGGTCATCGTGACAAAGCACCACCAGGTCGGCCTCACGGACGCGGCGGCGCGCGCCGCGATGGGAGCCGTCGAGTACCTGCCGGTCGCCCGGGAGACCAATCTGGTGAACGCGCTCGAAGCAGTGAAGAAAGCTGGCGTTTGGGTCTATGGTGGGGTCGCCGGCTCGGGAATCCCCGCCTGGGGCGCCGACCTCACGGGCCCCCTCTGCCTCGTTCTCGGCAGCGAGGGTGCGGGGCTCCGGCCCCTGGTCGCCAAGGCGTGCGACGTGCTGCTGACGATCCCGATGCGCGGGAAGGTTGGCTCGCTGAACGTCGCGGCCGCCGGGGCGGTTCTCTGCTACGAAGTCGCGCGTCAGCGAGCGGTCGCAGGCAAAGTGCTTGACTTATCTAAAAGTCAAGCCTAATGTGACCTTTTGTCTGTGCTGGCGTAGCTCAGGGGCAGAGCAACTGCCTTGTAAGCAGTGGGTCGGGGGTTCAAATCCTCCCGCCAGCGCCAGCTTTTTCGAGGAGTTGCCAGGTGCGGCCGGCGGATTCGGGGAGGTACCCAAGTGGCCAAAGGGGGCAGACTGTAAATCTGCTGGCGTACGCCTTCGGGGGTTCAAATCCTCCCCTCCCCACCACGTTACCGGGTGCCAGGAGCCCGGAGCAGACCGAGGGTGGCCTGAAACAGGCGCGACTAAGAGAGGCACGCGCGTTTCTGCGCTTGGAGAGCGGGGCGCGCTTCCCGCGCTCGGCGTGCGTTTCCGCGCTCGGCGAATGAAAGAGGTTTTCGTGGTTCTGCAATCGGGCGGGAATAGCTCAGCGGTAGAGCGCCAGCCTTCCAAGCTGGGGGTCGCGGGTTCGAATCCCGTTTCCCGCTCCAGGTCTCGCGTATGTGCCCATGTAGCTCAGTCGGCAGAGCGCGTCCTTGGTAAGGACGAGGTCTCCGGTTCAATCCCGGACATGGGCTCCAGGACAGATAGGCGCGCTACAGCGCGCACGACGTGGATTTGTGAGCCGCAGGACGTCGCGGGGCTGGGCCCCGCCGGCCGAGGCGAGCATAAGGTGAGTGTGATCGCTACCGCCAACGGGAGGGTGTGAGGAATGGCGAAGGCGAAGTACGAGCGGACGAAGCCGCACGTGAACGTGGGGACGATTGGGCACATCGACCACGGCAAGACGACGTTGACAGCGGCGATCACGAAGGTGCTGCACACGAAGAACAAGACGA
>Ga0209382_10000798_pt1 | contig 50969 bp, 31 predicted proteins | sample SoiMetdeltSBSDD5_FD_187599 | JGI IMG/M metagenome (GOLD analysis project Ga0209382, IMG submission 187599) | Bulk soil microbial communities from a Populus tree surrounding site in Tennessee, USA - Soil MetaG P. deltoides SBSDD5 (SPAdes) (version 2) | ecosystem: Environmental > Terrestrial >...
TGAGCGTCCCGGCGGGGCCGACAGATCAGCGCTGTCGTCCCGTTCGTCGCCGCGAATCTCTGGCGGGACATCGGCCACGGCGATGGTCGTGGCGTCGGAGGCAATCATCATCCGTTCCAGGCAATTCCGGAGCTCCCGGACGTTGTTTCTCCGCCAGTCGTAGGCGGCGAGCAGTGCGACCGCCTCGGGAACGATCGTCTTTGGCCGCATCCCCAGATGCGACGCAATCGTACGAATCAGATGATCGACGAGCACGGGGATATCGGACAGGCGGTCGCGCAAGGGGGGGACCCTCAGCGTGTGGACGTTGAGGCGGTAGTAGAGATCCTGACGGAAGCGGCCGGCTTCGACCTCGCGCTCCAGATCGCGATTGGTGGCCGCGACGATGCGGGCTGTGAGCGAAATCGCCCGGTCGCCGCCGAGGCGCGTCACTTTCCGATCTTCGAGCACGCGAAGGAGCTTGGCCTGCGCCGGCAGCGGGAGCTCTCCAACCTCGTCGAGGAACAACGTGCCAGCGCCCGCGTTTTCAAACGCACCCCTGCGCAGCCGATCGGCGCCGGTAAACGCCCCGCGCTCGTGGCCGAACAGCTCGCTCTCGACCAGCTGTTCGGGCAGGGCGGCGCTATTCACCGCCACCAGCGGCGTTTTTGTGCCGGGCCCTCGTCGATGCAGCTCGCGCGCGACCAGCTCCTTGCCCGTCCCGCTCTCCCCGACGATGAGGACGCTGCTCGGAATCGGCGCGACGCGGGCGATGGCCGCGCGCAGCGCCTGCATCTCGGGGCCGTCGCCAATCAGCGGCGTCTCGTCGTGGAGCCTGGACCGCAGCGATCGAACTTCCCTCACCAGCTGCCCGCGCGAAAGGGCGTTCTCGATCTCCTGGACCACGCGCTCGATTGGCTCTGCCTTGTCGACGAACCCGTAAGCGCCGAGGCGAACCGCCTGCACGCAGCGGTCGAAATTGCCGGTGCCCGTATAGACAATCACCGGCGTGTCGATTCCGCGCCGCTGCAGGCGTCTCAGTATCTCGAAGCCGTCGACTCCCGGCATCTCGAGGTCGAGGACGATGCAATCAACCGGTTCCCTGGCGAGGATGTCGAGCGCCTCGTCCCCGCCACGGCCGACGATCGTGTGATAGCCGCCAACGCGCTTCAGATCGTAGGCATATTGCTCGGCCATCGCCGGCACGTCGTCGACGACCAGAACCTGCGTCATGGTTCCCCCGCTGGAATGTCGATGACCATGCGCGTTCCCTGGCCGGGCGCGCTGTCGACGCCGATGGTGCCGTCGAGGTCCATCACGAGTCGTCGAACGATGGAAAGGCCGAGCCCGGTGCCGCTCTCCTTCGTGGTGTAGAAGTCGTCGAAGATCCGGCCAGCTTCGTCCGCGGACATTCCCCGGCCGGTGTCGGCGACGGTCACTCGAACCGCCGGCGGCTCGCTCTCTCGATGGACTACCTGCGTCGAGATCGTGATGCGGCCGGGCCTCGTCTGCAGGCTGTCCACGGCGTTCGACATCAGGTTCTCGAGGATGCGCCGGAAGGCAACGGCATCTCCCATCACTCGGGGGAGATCCGCGAGGCTGGTCGTGAACTCGACGTCTTCCTGCCCTCGAGCGGCGCGCACGACTTCGGTGATGACCGCGTTCAGATCGCAATCGCGCCGGTTCAGCGGCACGGAGAGTCGCTGGTAGCTCGTCGCCAGAGTTTCGAGATAACCGATGCTGGAATCAATCGTTTGCCGGCGCTCGCCGAACACTGCCGGCAAGGCTGCCGGGTCCGCTCGTTCGACTTGCGCCAGATGACGCATCACATTGCGAAGCGGGATCAGCCCGTTCTTGATGTCGTGGTTGATCTGGCGGGCCAGGTCGCCGACGGTTGCCCGCCGTTCCGCTTCGCGTACACGCGCCGTGCTCGTGCGGAGTCGCGCCGCGAGGTCGCCGAGCAGCCTCGACAACCGGCCGACTTCGTCGGTCCCGGGATCGAACTCGACATCGAGACGATCGAGATCGAGCACCGCCGTCTTTTCGGCAAGAGCGGCCAGGCGCCCGCTGACCCGCGACGACACCCACACTGCGAGGACAAGCGCGAACAGGCCTGCTCCCGCCGCGGTCGTGAACAGCCACGAATCGGTCCCGCGCAGAAGCATCCTGAGCGGCGTCAGCGGCTGAGTGACCTCCAGCCGCGCCTGTGCCACCTGCACTGGACCATCACCTCTCTCCCTGATCACCGGGACGTGGAGCTCGCCGACGGCGAAGTCGTCCAGGGAGTTCTGTCTTCCCGGTCCCGTCGACAGTCCACCCCCAGGGTAATCCAGTGAGATGCCGATCGCTCGATCGCGCGCCAGCCGCGCGAGGAACGCTTCATCCACTGCGACGCCCCCGACGATGGTGAAGGTGCGTCCGCTGATGAGAAACGGCTCGACCCGGGCAAGGGCGGGGAACTCGCGTTCGGGACCACGAGTCACGATGAGGGCCGGCCCTGGGGCGTCACGCAGGGCCGTTGTCAATCCGGCGTCGATGCGGCCATGTTCGTTTCGGAAGTGACCGGAGCTGAGAATCCGCCCTTCGTCGTCCTGGATCTGGAGTATCGACAGGCCAGTGAGCCGCATCGCGCTACCCGCGTAGTCGAGCAGATAGTCCCGCTCTGCCTCGACCCCGGCCACCGCGGCAAGACGGAATCGATTGTCGTTGAGCAGAGCCGTCTCGAGCGACGTCAGCCGCTCTGAGATCCCGGCACTCTCGCGTGTCAGGTCCTCGCGGATGATCTCGACGACCCTGTCGACGCGCAGCTGGTACTCCTGTGAAAGACGCCTGGTCATCTCCTGCCGAAGTCCGAACGCGAGCACGGCTAACGGGACCAGCACGACGGCACCAAAGGCGACGAGCAGGCGTGTGCGCAGGCTCATTCTCTTATCTCGGACCGCCCGGACCTTCGATCACCACACCTCCATCCCATTCGGCCGATACACCCGACCGCCCGCGCCGTACGATCGCACGCATCCGCGTCTCGACCAGGGGAACGATGGCCTCGGAGTCGAGCCATCGAGCGTCATCCAGCAGAGCCTGCAGATCCCGACACGCATCGATCGGCCGGTTGTCGAGGGCGACGATGTAACCGGCATCGTTTCCCCGCCGGAGCGCCAGTGTCAGGGCTTCACCGGTCAACCCCGTCGCGCGCTCATACTTGCGGCGCGGACGGTCCGGAAGCAGCGCATCCAGGAACGCCGTCGCGGACGGCCCCGATCCGCGAGCCAGACCGACGAGGCGCTCCGCGATGTCGCGCGCTGTGGCGTCGCCCGCGTCGTAGACGATCCGCGGCGCAGGTGAGGACTGGTTTGGCGGAGGAAAAGCAGCGACCGCGCAATCAGTCAGCTGCTCCCACCAGAACGGTCCCCGCGCTCCTCGCGCCTCGCCTCGAACCGCATCGTGGGCAAGCGCCTGCCGTGCGTCTTCCGAGAGCGACGCGGCCGAGCGGCTTCGCCCCGGTGTGAGGAGGACGTGCACTCGTTGCCATGCCATCGGCACTGACTGGAATTGCGGCAGTGTGGCGGCATAGTCGAGGGCGACCGGATCGCGGGTGAGCAACAGATCCACGCCGCGATCCAGAGAATCTCGCGGGTCGCCCGGGGCAACGAGAAATCGGACAGGCGAGAGGTTCTCCCGCGTAACCGTTAGAGCGGACACTGCCGCGCCGCGTGATGTGTCACCGTCTGGGGCGATCCGGCTGGCCCGCGTGCCGAGCGGCCACGGCGAGTTGGCATCCGGCTTCGTGATTGCCAGATTCGAATGACCAAGAGCCACGGGTGCGTCGCTGCGGTGACCGCGCAGCGTGACAGCAAGATCGCGGCCGCCGACCGGCACGACTGACTCGACGAGCTGGCTCACGTTCTGCCGCAATTCGCCAGCGCTGCCACTACTGGTCCAGCTCGCGCGCACGTCAGCGGAGGTGACGGCGGAGCCGTCGGCGAAACGCGCGTCGTCGCGCAGCGTGATGATCCACGTGCGGCCATCTGTGTCGAGGCGCCAGGAAGCGGCCAGACCCGGACCGACGCGTCCCATGCAGTCAATTCGGATCAGCGTCTCGTACAGCTGACGGAACAGCAGCCGCTCGCTGTCATTGGAAGGACGAGGCGCGCGCGACGGGTCGACGCGGTCCGCCAGCGCGACGGTCGCGATCGCTTCGCCCGGTGCGGCAATCAACGCGCAGTCGTCTGAGCCAGCCTCAGGGCGGGGAGCCGGTGCTACCGGAACGTGCGCCGGCGGTTCAGGACCGACGGGAATCGTCTGGGTCGGATCGGGTGGCCGATCCGGTTCCGTCGGAGTGGGAATCGCCGGCGGTGTCGTGCGGGGGACGCAGGCCGATGTCGCTGCCGCAAGACCCACCACGAACCCGAACGCGGCGAATCGTCGGGCTGTCAGGCGTATTACCCCTTCAGCCTGACCATACCGCCGGGTGCAAGAACAACGCTGCCTCCCGATCCGTCGTCGTCTGCCAGGTCAAATGACAGGTCGTCGGATGCGCCGGCGCCGCGCGGTACCCATTTGCCGTTCTCGAACGAGACCTCGAACAGCTTGAAGGCGAACGTGGCCTTGACCGTGCCCTTGAACGTGATCTCGCTGGATGTGCTGCCGCCCGCCTTGACCGAGACGTTCGCGTTCAGCGCGCCGCTCAAGGCTCCTACGTCTGCGCCAACCTCGGTGCCGCTGTCGGTCTTGGCGGTGACACTGAGCGAATCGGACTTCAGCACGTCGAAGATGATGTATTCCTGTGTCTCGTCGTTGCCGAAGTAGTGGGCCGCGAATGGATTCGACAGGTCGAGCGTGCCGCTACCGAGGAACTTGCCGAGCGCGAACGGCGTGATGCTGGTCGATTCGACGTTGACGAACTGGAACTGGACCTTCTTGGCGCGCTTGAAGGCCACGTTCAGCGAGGGGAGACTGATACCACCGCCCAGACCCGCGAGCGCGTTGCCGAGCAGCTTCAGGCCGATGCCAAGATCCAGGTCGCTCGACTTCTCACCGGTGATGCCTGCGACAGGTGACGGCGCACTGACGCTCGGTACGGTTCCGGTCGATGTCCAGACTTCCGCGATCGAGCCGAGTTTCTCCAGCGTGCCGTTCTCGCGACCCAGCACGTCCATCGGCTCGATGCCGACCCGAGGGAGCTTGACCAGGTTGTATCCGCGCTCGTTGAGGGTTTTGGTGATCGGATCCTTGCAGAGTCCCATGCCGACGTCCTTTCCCGACCCCGATAGCGAGTGTGCAATCAGGGAGCGGGAGTGTAGCACGGTCGTTCCGGAGGGCCCGCCGTCCGGTGGGATTCTTGCTCCGATCCGTCCCGGCACGCGATTCTGCCAGGATTTCGGCTTTTTTCCGCTCCGTTGCCCGTCAGAACCGTCAGTCACGACTCAGATTCGTGGCTCGGCAAGGCGCGAGGGCGTGTCGCAGGGCAGAGCAGTGCCAGGAGGAGTGAGATGCTTCGCCGAGTCACGGCCGTTGTCTTCATGCTCGTACTCACGCCGGCGCTCGTTCGTGCGCAGGACACGGTGTTCAAGGTCAGCGTTCAGTCGGCCGAAATTCACAAGGGACCGAGCATCGGCACGCCCGTCATCGGACGGGCGCCGAACGGCACCGCGCTCACGGTGTCGCAGCACCTTGGCAGCTGGGTCAAGGTCCCATGGCCATCCGCACCGGACGGTGTGGGTTATGTGCACCTGACGTCGGGGCAGTTCGTGTCGGCCACGGGACAGCCCGCCACGGTGATGTCGCCGCAGTTCTCGCAAACCGCTGGGCCCTCGTCCTTCCCGCAGATGCCGCCGCGCGTGCCCGCTGGCCCGCCAACGGCGGCGCCGGACACTAAAGGGAGCGTGCAGCAGCGAGTAAGCCATGTCGTCGGACTCGGCGGACTGATTGCGTCACCGCGCGGGTTCGGGGTGTCGGCTCGCGTCTGGGGCAATCGCCGCATCGCGATTCCGCTTGCCTACACACGGGATACCCTGACGAACGACCTCGTTTCCGATCGCGTCACCTCGACGCGCTTCGAGTGGGGGCTCATCTACTCGCCGGTCGATCGTCTCAGCGACTATGTCTGGTTCCGCCCGTATGCCGGAACGGTGGCCAGCTACGGCCACCAGACGATGCGGATTGGCGGGCCGGCGGGTCTCGAGGTGGCCTCGGACAACGGGATGGGATATCGCTTCTTCGGCGGCAGCGAGCTGACGTTTGCGAGCGTGCCGTGGGTCGGCGTGAGCTTCGAAGTCAGCTACCGAAAATACCCGACGCCATTCGTCGATTTCGAGACGAAGCCCGTGAGCCTCTCAATCGCGGGACACTGGTACGTGAAGTAACCGCGCAGAAATTCTCGCAGGAGGGCCAGGAGTTCAGGAGGAAAACTATTCTTTCCTCTTGAACTCCTGGCCCTCCTGCAAGAGATCGGTGTAACGTCTTACCCCACGTGCGCGGCCAGCCGATCGCACGCCGTCTTCAGCACCTTCAGCCGCGCGAAGTTCTTGTCGTTGGCCTCGACGAGGGTCCAAGGCGCCTGGCGTGTGCTGGTGCGCTCGATCATGTCGTTGACGGCGATCTCGTACTCCGGCCAGCGCTTCCGGTTCCGCCAATCTTCGTGGGTCAATTTCCACCGCTTGTAGGCGGCGGTCTCGCGTGCGCGGAAGCGGCGGAGCTGCTCCTCCTGCGTGATGTGAATCCAGTACTTGATCAGCACGATCCCGTGCGCGGCGAGCTGCGACTCGAACTGGTTGATCTCGGCTGACGCGCGCATCCATTCCGGCTCGGTCGCAAACCCTTCGACACGTTCGACCAGCAGGCGCCCGTACCAGCTTCGATCGAAAATCGTCACGCGTCCGCGCCGTGCGAGATGGCGCCAGAAGCGCCACAGGTAGTGCTGCGCACGTTCCTCCTCGGTCGGGGCGGCAATCGGAATGACTTGATAGTCGGCCGCGTTGATCGCGGCGGTCAGTCTCCGGATCGCGCCTCCTTTGCCGGCGGCATCCCAGCCTTCGAACACGAGAATCGTCGAGATGCCATGCCGCTGCGCCTTTCGATGAAGGAGGTTCAACCGGCCCTGGAGCCGCTCGAGCTCGACCTTGTAGTGCTTCGCGTCGCTGTGCTGCGACATGTCGAGCTTGCTGAGGATCGTCTGCTTCGTTGCCCGCACCGCCGGACGCGATTTCGGAACGGCGGGCTGCCGCCGTTTCGCGCTGCGGACGATGAGTGCCGATCCTGACGAGTTATTGGCAGGCGACCCGTTCAGCCGTTTGCGGATCGCGTCGCGGATCGCCGAGGCCACGGTCAGGCTCCGGTACCGTTCATCACCGCCCTCCACAATCATCCAGGGGGCATTGGCGAGACTGGTCCGCGTGATGATCTCCTCGGCCGCCTCGATGAATCGGCCGTACAGGGCCCAGTTGTCCCACTGCTCCTTGGTCACGCGCCAGCGGGTCAGCGGTTCGCTGTGGAGCTTCTCGAGCCGCTCCTTCTGGGACCGCTTGTCGAGATGCATCCAGAACTTGAGAATCAGCGCCCCGTCGTCTGTGAGCGCGCGCTCGAAGTCGACGGCGTCGTCCAGGCACGCTCCGAATTCGGCACGGCGCAGGTTGCGATGCACGCGATCGAGGAGGGGACGCGAATACCACGCGCTCAGGAAGAAGCCGATCCGGCCCCGTGCCGGCAGGTCGCGCCAGAAGCGCCAGTATTCGGGACGCTCGCCCTCCTCGTCCGACGGCGGCCCATAGGCCCGGGTCACGAGCCAGCGCGGATCCATCCATTCATTGAGCAGGTTGACGCTTTCGCTCTTGCCGGCGCCCTCCACGCCGCCGAACAGCACGATGACCGAAGACCGGCCGGCCTCGCGCAGCTGGCTCTGGACGTCGAGCAACTCCTCGCGCAGCGCGGGCACCTGGGCCTTGTAGTCCTTGCTCGAGACTTTGCGCCCGAGCTCTGCGGCTTCAAACATGGGAACGGCTGTAATCCTACGGGGGTCAGATCTCGAATTTCAACCGCACCGGCCTTGGTTGATCGACCGAAGTCGGGGTCCGGGGTCCGGGGCCCGGGGTCCGAAAGCCGGTGGCAACCAGAGGTAACAAGCCCTTGTATTTGGTCCTGTTGCTTCTGAGTGCCACCGGCCCCGGACCCCGGACCCCGGACCCCGGACCCCGGACCCCGGACCCCGGACCGTCAGTGAAATAGAGTTACGAGACAAAATCTGACCCCATGGCGCCCGTCAACCCTGACCCTGACAGGATCAAGACCTTCCGGACCGAGGCGGCTTTCGAGAGCTGGCTGCGCAAAAACCACGCGCGGGAGACCGAGGTGTGGCTGAGGATCTACAAGAAGTACTCCGGCATTCCCTCGATTACACCTGCGCAGGCGCTGGACGTGGTCCTGTGCTGGGGATGGATCGACGCCATCCGGAAGTCCTTCGATGACGAGTCGTTTCTGCAGCGCTACACGCCGCGTCGCAAGAAGAGCATCTGGAGCCAGATCAACCGCGATCACGTGACGCGGTTGACGGCCGCCGGGCGGATGACGCCGCACGGCCAGAAGCAGGTCGACGCGGCCAAGGCAGACGGCCGGTGGGACGCGGCCTACGCCCCAATGCGCAGCGCCTCGAAAGACACCATCCCAGAGGACCTTCGCGCCGCGATCGAAGCGAGCCCGCGTGCCCGCAAGACGTTCCGGACCCTCGGACGTCGGAACCTCTTCGCCCTGGCGTTTCGCACGAACAACATGAAAACGCCTGCCGGTCGCGTGAAGAAGATTGCGGCCCTCGTCACGATGCTGGAACGCGGCGAGACGATCTTTCCGGAGGCGGGGGGTTGAATGTTGCGGTAGCGGGTGGTAACTGGCCGTAACTGGCGGTAACTGGCTGGTAACGGGCTGGCGGTAACGGGCTCAGGTAACGGGCTCCTTGACATCATCCTTCAGGCTCCGTAGGGTATCCCCGATCGAACTCCCCCCGTCCGTGGCAGAGCCGCGAAGAGGGGGGGCGTTTGTGCGTCGGCAACAGTGGTGAGAGGAGACCGATGATGAGGAGTTCCCGGTCCGGGCAGTTCGCGGTGCTCCAGCGTGCTCGTTCCCAGTCGTTGTGGGTGACGGCTCTCGTCCTTCTTTTGACCCTGGGTGGCTCAGCGGTGTCGCTGCGGGCCCAGGTCCTGTACGGATCGATCGTCGGTAACGTGACCGATTCTACCGGCGCGGCAGTACCGGGCGCGACGGTCACTATCGAGCAGACTGAAACGAAGCTGAAGCGCGAGCTCGTCACCGATACGGCGGGGGCGTATCACTTCACAGCCGTGCCATCGGGCACCTACACGATTACGGTCACGATGAACGGATTCCGCTCGTTCGGGCGCCCGGGTGTTCCCGTGACGCTGAATTCCACCGCGCGCGTGGATGCCAAGCTCGAGGTCGGCGCCCTCACGGAAACCGTGAGCGTCTCGGCCGAGTCGCCGCTGCTGCAGACCGACCGCGCGGAGGTGCGATCGGAGCTGAACGCGAAGCAGCTCACGGAGCTGCCGGTGCCCATCGGCCGCAATTACCAGCAGCTCTTCAAGACGCTGCCTGGGTTCACGCCTCCCGCCGACGCGCACTCGATTCCGTCGAACCCCTCGCGCGCACTCGTGTTCAACGTGAACGGCGCGAGCCGCAGCTCGAACAACACGCGAATCGACGGCGTGAGCACGACGAACATCTGGCTGCCGCACGTGGCCGCCTACGTGCCGGCGCTCGAGTCGCTCGAGGCGGTCAACGTGGTCACGAACAGCTTTGACGCGGAGCAGGGGCTTGCCGGCGGTTCGGCCATCAACGTCCAGATCAAGAGCGGAACGAATGATCTCAGGGGCTCGGGCTACGAGTACTACACGAACGAGCAGATGAGAGAACTGAACTATTTCGCGCCGCCCGGGACGTCGAAAGGCGATTGGTCTTACCATCAGTACGGCGGAACCCTCGGCGGCCCGATTCGCCGGAACAAGGTGTTCTTCTTCGGGAGCTACGAGGGCACGCGCGACAAGCAGCAAGCCACGCGAACGGTATCCGTTCCGACCGCGGCTGTTCGGAACGGTGATCTTTCCGTCGCCGCGAATCCGATCTACGACCCGGCGACGGGCACCGGCAATGGTGTCGGCCGCACGGCGTTTCCCGGCAACATCATTCCTCAGGATCGCTTCGATGCCACCGCGAAGAAGATTATCAGTCTGATGCCCCTGCCGAACCTGCCGGGAGAAACGAACAACTATTTCGTGCAGGCGCCCTTCGAGTTCAACCGCTGGACGCTCGACTCCAAGGTGAATTGGAATGCCACCTCGAAGCTGAACATCTTCGGCCGCTACAGCCACCTGGATTTCTGGACGTTCAATGAGACGGTTTACGGAGACACTCTGCAAGGTTCCCCGATTGCCGGCGGCAATCCAGGAACGGGCCAGGGCTACACGGCGAACTTCTCGGCGGGCGGCACGTACGTCTTTTCTCCGACCCTGGTGGCTGACGCGCATTTCGGCTACGTGCGTATGTACACCGACGTCGCTCACTCCGACATCGGCCAGAACAAGGGCAGCGAGCTGTTCGGTCTTACGGGCTTGAATGGGCCACGCGCCTTTGAGGGCGGGATGCCGGTCTTCAATTTCGACACCTACCACTCCCCGGGCATCACAGAGCTCTACATGCCGTACAACCGCAACGACGATCAGTATCAGACCGTGCTGAACGTGACCTGGTCGAAAGGGAAGCACAACGTACGGTTCGGCACCGACATCTACTTCCAGGCCCTGAACCACGTCCAGCCCGAGCTCAGCGGAGGGGACAACTTTGGTGCGCGCGGCGGGTTCCGGTTCCGCAGCGGCCCGACGCAAATCAACGGCGGCCCGGGCGGCAACATGTACAACTCCTGGGCGTCGTTTCTCCTTGGATACCCGGACCAGCTCGGACGCCTGAACCTGGCGGTTGCGCCCTACTCCACCCGCATGCGGAGCTACAGCTTCTACGTGCGGGATCAGTGGCAGGTGTCGAACCGGCTGACACTCAGTTACGGCACGAGGTACGAATACTTCCCTGTGCCGACCCGTTCCGATCGTGGCCTGGAACGCTACAACCCCGAAACCAACATGATGGAAATCGGTGGCGTCGGCTCGGTGCCGACGGATCTCGGTATCAGCGTCGAGAAAGCGCTCTTCGCGCCGAGGGTCGGGGCGACATTCCGCGTCTCGCCGTCGATGGTTATTCGCGGGGGCTTCGGCATTACCAACGATCCCTATTCGCTCGCGCGACCGATGCGAACGAACCACCCGGTCCTGTTGAACTTTACCGTGCCGGCACCCCAGAACTTCCTATGGGCGGGACGGACGGCGGACGGGGTTCCGCCGATTCCGAATCAGGACGTCGGCAACGGGATCATTCCGATCCCGGCGCAGGTGACGGCATTCACGCTGCCAACAGACTTCAATCGCGGGTACGTCGAGTCGTTCAACGTCGCCGTCCAGAAGGAGCTCAAATGGGGCTTCGTGGGAGAGGCCGCCTACGTGGGCACGCGACAGATCGATCAGCTCGGAAATCTGCAGCTCAATTGGACACCGATTGGCGGAGGTGAAGCGGGACGTCAGTTGCGAACGAAATGGGGACGCACGGCCGACACGCTCATCGTCAGCAATATCGGTGACAGCGAGTACAACGCCTTGCAGGCGCGTCTCGATCGCCGTTTCGCCAACGGGATCCAGCTTGGTGTCGGGTACACGTTCTCGAAGTCAATGGGCCAGGCCGGCGCTCCTGACAGCGACAACACGCCAAGTATCCAGATCCCCGAGTTCTACTACCTGAACTGGGCACTGAGTCCGTTCGACCGGACGCACAACCTCCAGATCACGAACCTCACAGAGCTGCCATTCGGACCCGGACGTCGATGGCTGAACAGTGGTGGTGTGGTGGCCGCGGTCGTCGGCGGCTGGCAGGTGAACAACATCCTGAGCTTCACGAGCGGCACGCCGTTCAACGTGACCGCGAGCGGGACCTCCCTCAATGCGCCAGGAAACACGCAGCGCGCCGACCAGGTGAAGGAGGATGTGGAAATTCTCGGTGGCATCGGAGCCCGCAACTCGTACTTCGATCCGTTCGCATTCAAGCCCGTGACCGAAGCACGCTTCGGGACGGCGCCGTTCGGTGTTCTGCGCGGGCCAGGCTACGCGAACTGGGACGTCGGGATCTTCCGGCAGTTCGACCTGCACAAGACCACCAACATCCAGTTCCGGTTCGAAGCCTTCAATGCGCTGAACACGGCGCATTTCAACAATCCGGGTGGAAACGTGAGCAGCATGCAACTGAATCCGGACGGCAGCATCCGCAGTCTGGGCGGCTATACCGAAGTCACCGGCGCCTTCGGCGAGCGCCAGCTGCGGGTCGGGTTGCGTCTGGGCTGGTAAAAGAAAAGGAAGAAGGAAGGAAGGAGTTCAGTAATCAGTTTCCAGTAACCAGTTTCCAGGAGTCAGTTGGAAGATCGGATCACGTTCCAACTGGAGACTGGAAACTGGAAACTGATCGAGTCCCTCATTTCCGCCCCGTCATGATCCCTCGCGCGGCCGCACCCGCCGTGTAGTGCGGGTCTTTGAAACCGGCGTTCCGAAGATAGCCTTCCATTTCCGCGGTCGAGTAGCAGCGTCCTTCCGACGCGTGCATCAGCAGCACCGAGTATTCAGCGACGTGGAGCGGCCCCGTCTTCGCCGCATCGAGGAAGGCGTCGTGCACGACGACCAGGCCTCCCGGCGGAAGCGCGGCACATGACTTGTTGAGAAGATCGGTGACGACCGGCACGTCCCAGTCGTGCAGCACGTTCGAGAACAGGTGCACGTCGGCGAAGCCTGGCAGCGGATCGGCGAGCATGTCCCGGGCGATGACCGACACACGGTCGCTCACGCCGCGGTTCGCGATGGCCGCCGCAGCAATTCGATCGACCGGCGGTTTCTCGAGCACGGTGGCCTGAAGCGCAGGGTAGTGCGCCGCGAGCGCGCAGGCGTAGATGCCCGATCCCCCGGCGATGTCCAGCAGATGCTGATGCTGTCGCAGGTCGACGGCGCTGGCGACCGCCTGTGACAGATAGATCCCCCGGCAATCCATGGCCGCCGTGAACGACGCGGCAAAGTCCTCGCGCTCCATCGCCTTGTGCCAGTCCTGATTGGCCTGGTGCGTGCCCCAGTTCGCGGGCCGGCCGGTGCGGAGCACGGTCAGCAGGTCGCGGGCGATCGGTCGATCTTCGAGCCGGGGATAGTACGGGCCCAGATACCAGGGACTGCCCTTGACCAGATGTTCGCGCCCGGTCGGAGTGAGCTGGTACAGATCACCGCTCCGTTCGAGCAGTCCCATGGCCGAGAACAGCGTGAGCATGACGTCGGTTGGACGGGGTGTGATGTCGAGGGCGGCGCAGATGTCCTCCATCCTCGACGGCTGAGAAGCCAGGCGTGTGAACAGATCGAGATGCAGGCCGACGATCAGCATGTCGGCGGCGTACATGGCGTCGCGGTAGCGGTAGAGCAGGGTCGGATCGCTGTTGGGCGTCGCGGTGAGATCGTCGAGTGTCATGAAGATTGATTAGTGCTGCGTGGCTTCCGGCTTTAGCCGGAAGGATGCGAGCGGTGCTCGAATGGTCTGCAATTCAACGGCAGCCACAGCTTTCCGGCTAAAGCCGGAAGCCACAAGAGACTCAGAGTCAGGACGCGTCCGCCGTCCGGAGCCCGACCTTGCCCGTGACCACCTGGACACAGCGCCAGGCAGCATTGGCGAGGATCACCACTACCGACACCATCATCATGATTGTCAGCATGGTGTTGAGATAACCCTGGAAGTGAGTGGATGGATTGGGACCGATCGCCAGCGGCCAGAAGATCGTCTGCACGCTCATCACCCCCGCGGTCAGCGTGGTGACCGCCACGAACGAGAGGGGCAGCAGCGTGACCCACGCGTAGCGCGCCTTGCCACTGTTGATGATGATGGTCGTGCCGACGGCCAGCGCCACGGACGCCAGCAGCTGGTTGGCAATCCCGAACATCGGCCAGATCGTGCTGATGCTGCCCGTCCAGATGAAATATCCCCAGGCGCTTACGACCAGCAAGGTCGAGACGACCGAACCGGGGAGCCACTCCTGTTTCGCCATCGGCGCGTAGAACTGTCCGAAGAACTCCTGCACCAGGAAGCGCGCGACGCGCGTGCCGGTATCGATCGTGGTGAGGATGAAGAGCGCTTCGAACATGATCGCGAAGTGATACCAGTAGTCCATCAGCCCGCGCATTCCCGGCAGGCCGGTGAAGATCTGGGCGATCCCGACCGCCAGCGACACCGCGCCGCCAGGGCGGCCGGCGACGGTCTCGCCGACGGCGCTCTCGAGGCTCGGCAGGTTCACGACGGGGATGCCGAGATTCGCGAACGCGGCGGGTGTCGTGTTGATGGCGAAGTAGTCGCCGGGGTGCATCGCCGTGGCCGCCACCAGCGCCATCATGCCGACCACGCCTTCGATCAGCATCGCGCCGTACCCGATCGGGCGGATATCGGTCTCCTTGTCGATCATCTTCGGTGTCGTCCCCGAAGAAATCAGCGCGTGAAAGCCGGAGATGGCGCCGCACGCGATGGTAATGAAGGCGAAGGGATACAGCGGTCCTGGAATGATCGGTCCGCCGCCGGCGGAGAACGCGCTCACCGGCGGCATCTGGAGCGTGGGATTGACCAGCATGACGGCCAGCACGAGGAAGGCGATCGTGCCGATCTTCATGAACGAGCTCAGATAGTCGCGGGGGCAGAGGAGCAGCCACACCGGCAGGACCGACGCCACGAAGCCGTAGGCGCCCATCGCGACAATCAGTTCGCCGCGCGACAGCTGGAACAGCGGACCCCACGCCGAGGCGGCGAGTGGTTTCCCGAGGATGACCGCGAGCAGCAGGCCGGCGACCCCGATGGCGGTGGCTTCCGCGATGCGGCCCTTGCGGAAGCGATACATGTAAAGGCCCATGAACAGGGCGAGCGGGATCGACATGCCAATGGTGAACGTGCCCCAGGCGCTCTCGTGGAGCGCGTTCACCACCGCGAGCCCGAGCCCCGCCAGGGCGATCACGATGATGAAGAGGATCGCGACCGCGGCGGTCGCGCCCGCGACCGGACCGATCTCCTCGCGGGCGATCTGCGCGAGCGAGCGTCCGCCCCGCCGTGTGGAGGCCCACAAAATGATGAAGTCGTGGACCGCCCCCGCCAGGCAGACCCCCGCCACCAGCCAGATGAGTCCTGGCGCCCAGCCGAATTGCGCGGCGAGCACCGGCCCGATCAGGGGGCCGGCCCCGGTAATTGCGGCAAAATGATGGCCGAACAGGACGATCCGTTGAGTCGGGTGATAATTCTGGCCGTCATTCCGCACGTGCGCGGGGGTCACGCGGCGGTCGTCGAGAACCATGATCCGCGCGGCGATAAACGCGCTGTAATAGCGGTATGCGATCGCAAGGATGCACAGAATGGGCAGGATGAGATACAGCGCACGCATCGGGGGCGCAGTGTATCAAAATGGCGGGTACACCCATTGCACAGGGGGCCGCATGGCAAAAATCAGGGCGTCGGTAGCTTGGCGCCTCCAGACATTCTTTCTCGCTCTCGCTATTCTCACGATCCCGGCGGCGGCGCACGCCCAGGGCGGGTACTTCGGCCGGAACAAGGTGCAGTACCGGGAATTCAAGTTCCAGGTCCTGAAGACCGAGCACTTCGACATTCACTTCTACCCCGAGGAAGAAGCCGCGGCGCGGATGACCGCCCGCATGGCCGAACGCTGGTACGCCCGTCTCTCGAAGCTGCTGAATCATGAGCTGAGGGGCAGGCAGCCCGTCATCCTCTACGCCAGCGCGCCGCATTTCTGGCAGACGACGGCGCTCGAAGGCGATATGGGTGAAGGTACCGGCGGCGTGACGGAGGCATACAAGCGCCGTATCGTGCTGCCGCTGGCGGGGCCGATCCACCTGACCGACCACGTGTTCGGCCACGAACTGGTCCATGCCTTCCAGTACGACATCACGAGCACCAACGTGAGCTCGGGCAACGGCGGAGCTCTGAACCTGCCGCTCTGGTTCATCGAGGGCATGGCGGAGTACCTCTCGATCGGTCCGGTCGATCCGCATACGTCGATGTGGATGCGCGAGGCGGCCCGCCGCGAGAAGCTGCCCGACATCGATCAGCTCGACGATCCGCGCTACTTCCCGTACCGCTATGGCCAGGCGTTCTGGGCCTACGTCGCCGGACGGTTCGGCGACGAGGTGATCGGAGACATGCTGCGGGCCGGAGGCTTGTCGCGCGGCGGGTATCAGGTCGCGATCGAGGGCGTCCTGCAGACCAACAGCAAAGATTTGTCAAAAGAATGGCACGAGGCCCTGTTCACCGCTTACCGGCCGATCGCCGAGTCGACCAAGATGCCCAGCGCGACAGCGCGGGCGGTCGTCAAGAAACGTCGAGAGGGAGAGCTCAACGTCAGCCCCGAGCTGAGCCCGGATGGGTCCAAGGTGGTCTTCTTCTCCGAGCGCGACCTCTTTTCAATCGACCTCTACGTGGCCGACACCAAGACCGGCGAGGTGCTGCGCAAGATCACCGACACGGCGACCAGCGCCCACACCGAGAGCCTGCAGTTCATTGCCTCCGCCGGCGCATGGGATCGCTCCGGCAAGAAGTATGTCTTTCCTGGCATCGCCAGAGGACAGGCAGTGCTCACAATTGTGGACGTCGACCGTGCGAAAAAGGAGCGGGAAATCACGGTCGCGGGTGTCGATGAAGTCCAGAACCCGACCTGGTCGCCGGATGGCAATTCGGTCGCGTTTTCCGCACTGGCTGGCGGGTTCAACGACCTGTTCGTCTACGACCTGACATCCAGTCAGCTGCGTCGCCTGACCACCGACCAATTCGCCGAGCTGGATCCGGCCTGGTCTCCCGACGGCAAGCAGCTGGCCTTCAGCACCGATCGGTTCACGACCGATCTCCAGAACCTGGTCGCGGGTGACTTCCGCCTGGCCCTGCTCGATCTGGAGTCCGGGAACGTCCGTCCGGCCGGTGGCTTCGAGCGGGCGAAGAACATCGATCCGCAGTGGAGCGCGGACGGCAAGTCGCTCTTCTTCATTTCGGACCGCGGCGGCATCTCGAACATCTATCGCATCGAGATCGGCGGCGAGACGACGCAGCTGACGAACTTTTTGACCGGGACGAGCGGGATCACGGAGTTGAGCCCCGCGCTGTCGGTCGCGAACAACAAGCTGGTGTTCAGCGCGTTCGAGGACAACGGCTACACGATCTACGCGCTGGAGACGCCGGAGCAGCTGGCGGGTGGTCCCGTGGTCCCGCTGCCGACCAATGCGGCCGTGCTCCCGCCGCGCCGCGAAGGGGCCGGTCCGGTCTTCGCGATGCTGCAGAACGACACGCTGGGTCTGCCACCGGAATCGGCCACGGCGACTCCCGCCGAGGAGTACAAGCCGAAGCTCGGGATCGACTACGCCGGGCAGCCGGTGATCGGCGTCGGCAAGGATCCTTTCGGCACCTACGCCGTCGGCGGCATATCGATGGTGTTCAGCGACATGCTCGGGAACCACACGCTCTATACCGGCGCGCAGGTCACCAACCGGTTCGACGAGTTCGGCGCCACCGCGGCCTACATCAACCGCACCCACCGCTGGAACTGGGGCGCCTCGATCGATCAGACGCCGTACGTCTGGCGCAGCTACACGGCTGGCGTCGGGGTGTCGCAAGGAGTGCCGGTCTACGTCGAGAACGAGTCCAGGTTCCTGCAGATCGACCGCTCCGTGGGCGGGCTGATCTCGTATCCGTTCAGCCGCGCGATGCGGGTCGACTTCAGCGGTGGCGGCCGGAACATCGCGTACAAGCAGGACGTCAGGTCACGCACCTACGACTTCAACAGCGGCCAGCAGATTGCGGAAGACACGACGGAATTGCCGTCGCCCGACGATCTGATTTTCGGTGAAGGCTCGGCGGCGCTGGTGTTCGACACGTCGATCATGGGTGCGACCAGTCCGATCCGTGGCAGCCGCTATCGGCTCGAGCTGGGACAAAGCGCTGGCAACATCACCTTCACCAACCTCACCGCGGACGTCCGGACCTACTTGATGCCGGTCAAGCCGTACACGTTCGCGTTCCGGGGTCTGTACTTCGCGCGGTACGGGAACGATGCCGAGGACTTCAGGCTGCCAACGCTGTATCTGGGCTATCCGGGACTGGTTCGCGGCTATGCTCAAGGGTCCTTCGAGACCGGCGAGTGCGGCCTGCAGCCCGACGGGTCGTGCCCGACGTTCGACCGCCTGCTCGGCAGCCGTGTCGCTATCTTCAACGCCGAAGTCCGGTTCCCGCTGTGGGGAGCGCTCACAGGTGGCCGCGGCAGCTTCTACGGCCCGCTGCCGGTGGAGATGGCCGTATTCGCCGACAGCGGCGTGGCCTGGGGCCAGTCGACCAGCGTGCTCTACGGCGGCAACCAGAAGGAGCCGGTCGCGAGCGTCGGTCTCGCGTGGCGCGTCAACCTGATGGGATTCGCGGTCGCCGAGATCGACTGGGTCCGCCCGCTCGATCGGCCGGGCCGCGGCTGGCTCTGGCAGTTCAACTTGATTCCTGGGTTCTAATCTAGTCCGGGGGGCTTCGCCCCCCGGAGCCCCCCTACACGCTCTCTCGCGCGCCGCTTCGCCGGCGCGCTCCGTTCGCGTGGCTCGCTCGCTGCGCTCGCTCGCGTCGCAGGTCCATCGCACCAAGCTTTTCTCCTGAAGGCCCGCAGGCCCGCAGCCCGCAGTCTGCAGTCTGCAGTCCGTAGTCCGGGCTGCGGACTTCGGGCCGCGGGCTGCGCTCTTTGTCATTCGAATGGCGGCGTCAGCAGAACTGCCGCGCCGGTACGCAACGCGGTGGTCTGACGCATGGCGCTTCGCTCGAGCACACCGCGCTCGATCAGGGACCGCACGGTGTCGCTGTTTCGATAGTCGGTCAGCAGCGAGCGCCGTGGACTCGTGTAGGCCTGGTCCATCGCGTAGGCGAGCACCGTGTCCATCACGAGTCCTTCCTCAGTGTTCGTGTCCTTGAAGCGACGCCTGAAGTCTGCCAGCACGGGCGCAAAGGCAGGATTGTCCCATCGCTCGACGCCAGGGTCGAGGCGCATGAAGTCGTCGAGAACCGCCGCGTAGGACGGGCTCGGCGGCCGCCGCCAGAACGCGACGTCAGAACCAAACTCGTCGACGTAGATCGGAAGATAGAGCGTGGCTCCCGCGGGCACCCGATCGACGAGTGCCGGGTTGAAGCGGCGCACCTCGCCCGGAGGGAGACCCGTCCGCTTGACGATCTCGGCCAGCGAGAGTGCGCGCGGCGTGCGCATCGCGTGAATCGGGATCTGCGATGTCGACGCGATCGCCTGACTCACGTTCACCGCGCTGCCAAAGACCATCTCCGCGTAGAGGTGCGATCGGATGCCATAGCTGCCGTACACCTCTTCGTAGCCCGGCAGCGTTCGCAGGTCGCGGGCGAGCTGCGAACCCAGCAGGTATCGGGCGCGCACGTCCGCTCCCCCCAGGCGCTCGCCGGCGATCAGCGCTCGTCCGACGTTCGTGCCGCCGGCGTTGTGCTCGGAGAGCGCGGGAATGAACGATCCGTATTTGGTGGCGAGGATCGACAAGTACGCCGCGCAGTACGGCGCCTGCGTCGTCTGGTTCCGCTCCTGGATCGGGATCGGTGAGAAATAGTTCAGCCGCCTCCAGTTCTTGCGCTGCCACTGGCAGAAGCCGACCGCGTTGGCGTTCGAGCGCGCCGTACCGCTCAGGCCGGATTCGAAGATGACCTGGGCCAGGCCGATGTCGGCTGGCACGCCGAAGCGTTCATAGATCGAACCCCACTCCCCGAGCAGTTGACCGTATCGCGGCGTACTCAGGCGAAGTGCATCTCCGCGCGTGGAGTTGTGCAGCACCGGCCCTGCAGTACGTTCCATCAGCAGCGCCACCTGCTCTCGCCGCTCTCCCAGTGTGCGCGCCAGCGATCGGCCGTCGAGCGTGTGGGCGAGCGTTGGATCCATCCAGACGGCGCGACGCGCCCAGTCTCCTCTCGCCGGGAAGGTCGCGAGCAGCCGTCCGTCGGCGGCGCTGCCAAACGCGACCGAGCCGTCGGGAATGATGAACACGTGGCGCCAGAACCGATAGCCGGGCCTGAACGTCTGCATCGCCTCGACGTCCGCGCGCACGCGCGCGGCGACGGCATCTCTGGCTGTCTGTGGCGCACGGGTCGCAGCCTCACTGGCCGTCGTTTGCGCGCTCGAGCGGCGCATGGTGACATTCGACGCTGGTATTCCAATCGCCAGGGTCGCCAAAGCTGCCGCCACGATTGATTTCAGTCTCTTCATGCGTTGGGTGATGGGGCTGAAGGCTGCAATCGATACGCCGGCTATCCCGCTGAAAAAGAGGCGTGGAATTGGCCTCACCGGCGAAGTGTCGCGATTCGGGTCACAGCTGGGTGACGAGTTTGAGGTCGGGATCCGGAAATTCGCAGGTGGAGCGAACTGGCCGGCAATCGTGGACCTGCCGCGCGGATGGCGGCCGTCAATGAAGAGTCAGAGCCAGAAAACTCTTAATCTCCGGGAGCCATGCCTGCGCGTCGGCCTCGCCCAGCTCGATCAGCCGTTTGACATAGTCCTTCTGGAACATCACGAGGCTGAGCATGTCGTTCGAGCGGGTCTCGCGGGTGCCGAGACCGCGTGTGAGAAAGCGGAAGGCTCGTGGCAGCTCGGGCTCATAGGCGTTCGCCAGCCGACCCAGATCCTGCGACGGCCTGAGCACGAGCAGTTCGATGCGCCGGAAGCCGTCGCGGTGCGCCGTCGGCAGCCGCGCCACGAAGTCGTTGATCTGCTGCATGTGCAGCGCATCGGCGTCGAGTTGATCGAGAAAGATCGCGTTGTACAGCACACCGGCGACCTGCGCTGGAGGTGGGTACCCGACGACCTCAGGGCGGTCGGCTTCCTCGCGCGTTCGGGCATACCGCGTCGAGATGGCGAGGACGTGCCTGGCCCCCAGGTGAACTGCGGGAGACAAGGGCGAGGTCAGCCGGATCCCGCCATCTCCGTACCAGGCACCATCGACCTCCACCGCCGGGAAAAAAAACGGCAGTGCGGCGGAGGCCATGACGTGATCGGTGCGAAGCGTACAGGAGGCGCTCTTGCGCTGGGGCCGCTCCCACGCCTGAATGCCGGAGTCTCCCCGCGTCTGCACCCAGGTGATCGACTGGCCGGTGGTGTAGCTGGACGCGGTCAGCGCGACCGCGCGCAGCCAGCCCTGATCCAGGCTCCGTGCGATGCCGTCGATGCAGCCGCCATTCGTGTTAAGCACGCGATCGAGGAGCGAGCGAAGCGGAGTGGTGTCGACGAGACTCCGCGCGCGCTGGAGATCGGAGCGGCCTCCCGACAGCAGGCGTCCGCCCCATCCCACGGTCCGCGACGCCAGGTCGCGCAAGTCGACGCGGAACACGTCCTCGATGCGCAGGCTCGTCCACATGTCCACGAGATTCTCGAGCTTGGTGGCAAACGACTGCTGATGTGCCGCCAGGTAGGCCGCGTTGATGCCCCCGGCCGAGACGCCGGTGAGGACATCGGGCGCGAGATCGGGAAACACGCGCGCCAGTTGGCGGAGAACCCCGACCTGGTACGCAGCCCGCGCACCGCCGCCAGTGAGCACGAGAGTCAGATCCGAGTACTGGTAAGCGATGCGCACAGTTTATGCCGGAAGGGGGTGGCAGGTGAAACGTCCGACACACGGGTCGAGCCGCCAGCCGCAGGAGTTACCGTTTGAGCGCGTCGGCGACGAACGCGAACAGCTCTTTGGTCACGGGATCGTTTGCCACGCCGAGATTGTCGTTGAGGCTCGCGTGCGTGGCCTCACGCCCCGCGACGACCTTCACGGAAATCCCGGCGGCCTCGAGCGCATTCGCCATCCGCCGCGCCTGCGCGGTGGTGTCAGGATTCCCGGCGATGTGCAGGATCAGGAACGGAGGAATCCCCTTGTCCCGCGCGACGTGCGTGACCGGTGAGAAGTCGCGATGTTTTGCCGGGTCGTTGCCGAACTTCTGCCGGTGGCCATAGGTCGGCAGTGGAAGCTGATGAACCCGGGCCCGAGTTTCCGCCACCTCGATGATCGCGGGGATATCGAACGTGTCGGCGTCCACGGGCACGCACCCCTTGATCATGCTCAGCGAGTAGCCCTCAGCCTTCGCATAGCGGTCGTCCGTACACATCAGCGCGGCGAGCTGCCCGCCCGAAGAGTGGCCCATGACCAGCAGCCTGATCGGGTCACCGCCGTACTTCGCGATGCTCTTGTGAACCCAGCCCAGGGCGCCTGCGACGTCCTGTGTGATGGCCCCCATTTCGACCGTCGGCAACAGACGATGGCTGATGGAAACGAATACGAAACCAGCGTCCGTGAAGGCCTTCGGCTTGAGGGCCACCATCGTCTTCTCGCCCGACTGCCAGCCGCCGCCGTGAATCCAGAACACCACCGGCAGGTTCTTCGCGCCCGCGGGTGCGTAGACATCGAGCACCTGCCGTTCGTGCATGGTGGCGTAAGGGATATCCCGTGCCACGGGCTGGGCGTGCGCGTTGGACACCCACGCGAGAGAGATGAGGAAGAAGCAGAGGACGTGTTTCATCGAGGGCATTATCGAACACTGCCGGGCTTCCTCAGAAATACCACTTCGCCCCGAGCTGGATGATCCTGGGTGGCACACGCGTCTCCGTGATCGTGCCGAAACTGCCGGCCGTGACCAGGATGTTGGGATCCGCGAAGTTGACCGTGTCGAGCAGGTTGAAGATCTCGGTCCTCAGCTCGAGCCGCTGGCTGCCGAACGTGAAGCTTTTGAAGATCCCCAGATCGATCTGAAAGTATCCCGGACCCGTGAACAGGTTGCGCTTCGAGCCGGTGCTGCCGGCCTCTGGAGTCTGAAACATCGCCCGTTCGTCGGCGCTGAAGAAGTCTACGCCGCGTTCCGTCCGGCGCACTTCACCGATGTCCCCGGTGCCGGTGTAGTCGGCCCGGTTGGTCACGCCGTTCGCGCTGGTCGTGGCGACGCGCGTGCCGCTGTCATAGAACGTCGCCGTGTGGAAGCCCGAGTACACGCTGAGCGGGAAGCCGCTCGACGCATCGACAATGCTGTTGATCCGCCAGCCGCCTGCCAGGGCGTTCACCAGGCCTGATGCGCCGTCGAGGTACTTCTGTCCTCGCCCGAAGGGCAGATCCCAGATGAAGTTTCCACGGAAGACGTGGCGCACGTCGAAGTCCGAACGGCCCTTGTCGAGATCGAGCTGCCTGGGATCCGACGGGACCACCAGCTCTGTTCCAGCGCCCCGGGTATCGTTCGAGACATCGTCTGTGGATTTCGCCAGCGTGTAGTTCACGCCGAAGGCCAGGCCTTGCGCGAAGCGTTTCTGCAGCTGCAACTGCAGCGAGTTGTACTGCGAACTCGAGCAGGTGCAGCCGACCCCGGCGATGCTGAACTGTGGATTGGGCCGGAAGAAGTTGTCCGGCAATCCGGCCGCAGCCAGGCCGATGCCCTGCGTGCGCCGGTCCAGCGCATCGGCGAGGAGGCCGACGTTGTTGTTCTGGATGTCGGCATAGGCGGCTGTCGGAATCGTCCCGCCGTAAAGCTTGCCGAAGTTGCCGGTCGATTCTCCGATGTTCGGGTTGCCGCTGGCGATCAGGTTCCGCCGCGCAGCGGCGAAGTCCCGGATGAACCCGTTGGCCGCGAGATCCATCGTGTTCACGTTCATCATTCGGAACAGATCACTCCCGCGCGACCCTACGTAGGAGACGTCGACGACCGTGTCCTTCCAGACCTCGTGCTGAATGCCGACGATGACCTGCTGCATGTACGGGGTGGTGACGCCTGGGTCGAAGAACAGCGGCTGCTCGTTCCGATTGTTTGGCGGCGTCCGCACGATCGAGGCCGGAGTGGTGAGCTGCGGCACGCCGCCGTTGAAGCTCACGGCGACGCCGCCCTGTGACTGCGGAAGGCGCCCCGACTTGAGGAACTCGTTCAGCCTCAGCACCTTGTCCGTCCCGGCGATCGCCGAATCGCTCGGCGCGATCAGAAACTGATTCAGCGAGGTCGCCGGCTGCCGTTGCTCGACCACGTTCAGCGCCCAGGTGATGAGCCGCTGGTAGGCCAGCCGATAGCTCCCTCTCACCGACGTTCGTCCCTTGCCGGTGGGGTCCCACGCCACGCCGATCGACGGTGCGAAGTTGTTGTTGTCCTGGTTGAACCAGCTGACACCGGTGCCGGGCCCGCCCTGGACGAAGGTCACCGGCCCCTGGCTGCCGTCCAGCGGCCGGTCGGGAACGACCTGCACGCCGGCGGCATCGTACGGAACGGTGTTGAGCTCGTAACGGACTCCGGCGTTGACCGTGAGGTTCGGCCGGATCCGCCAGTCGTCCTGCACGTAGAAGTTGTACTCCTGCATCCGCTGATCGAGTGTCAACGGCTGGAGCAGCACGAATTCCTGGCCGTTGCTGTAGAAGACCTGATCGATACGGCCGATCCGCCCCAGCATGACGTTGTAGAGCGTGTTCAGGTTGTTGCGGTCCGTGGCGTTGATGCCGGAGCTGGTGAGGTTCGCGAGACTTCCGTCTGGACGAACCACGCCATTCGTTTCGTTGCCACTGAAGGTCGCGTCGGTGCGGGCGAAGGTCAGGCTCGGATAGATCCCGAACGGGTTGCCCGCCCCGCGTGTCTGCGAGATGTAATACAGCCGCGCCGTGCCGCCGCCCTTGAGTGCGTGCGAGCCTTTGATCCACGTCAGGTTGTCGATGAACTGGAGCTCGGTCGGCTTGCGGCCGGTGCCCGGCCAGTACACCAGCGGGCTGCCGAAAATGCAGCTGGCGCGGCAGATTTCGTAGGTACGGGGATGCTCCGGATCCTCGAACTCCAGGATGTTGCGGGTGAAGCCGCCGGTGACCTCGTTCACCAGGTGGCTGTTGATCGTCCACTTGTGCCCGAACGCGCCCCCCTGTTGATCCGAGATCCGCACACGGGCCGGCCAGCTCATGGGACGCGGCGTCGTGTTGATGATGTCGTTGATCAGATCGTTGCGCCAGGCGTTGCTGTAGCGACCGAACAGCGTCTGCGTCTTGCCAAGCGTGTAGTCGACACGGCCCGTGATGCCGTCGAGCGGCGATTCCGACGGGGAGTTCCATCGGTACCCCGCGGTGTTGAGGCCGTCGCCAATGGTGAAGTCGTTCGGAAGTGGCAGGAGCGCCAGTGTTTCCTGCTGCATGACCGGGTCTACCCCGAGCTGCCGCGGATCGTTGGCCACGAAGCTGTACGACGATACGGGCACGAGCGGGGCTCCGTTCGCGTCGACGCACGAAGGCCGGTTTCGAGTGGCGGTCTCTCCGGCGCATGCCTGCGTGACGAATCGGAATATGCCACTGCGCAATGCCGCCGTTGGAACGGTGACGGTCTGGCTGGTCTCCTGCGTCCGGCGCATGCCGTCGTAGTTCACGAAGAAGAACGCGCGGTCGCGTCTGATCGGCCCGCCGAGGGCGGCCCCGAACTGGTTGCGCTCGAGCTGCTCCTTGGGAAGGCCCTGGAGCTTGTTGAAGTACGAGTTGGAATCGAGCCGTGTGTTGCGGACGAATTCGTAGAGCGCGCCGCTCACCTTGTTGGTGCCGCTGCGGGTCACCAGCTCCACCTGGCCGCCGGCCGATCGGCCGTACTCGGCCTTCGCGTTGCTCGTGATGACCCGGAACTCCTGCAATGCCTCCGGGTTGACAGGGGAGTTGGTCAGCTCGCCGCGAGGAATCACTGGATCCGAAATGTCGATTCCATCCTGCGTCGTCGTAATGCCACGCCCGCGATCGCCGTTGATGTAGTGCGTCGCGGTGCCGCCAGACGACGTCGCTTCGGCGCTGTGACCCACGACGCCGGGAACCAGACCGATCAGGTGGAGCGGATTGCGCCCGTTCAAGGGCAGCGTGACGAGCGTCTCGCGGGCGACGAGCGTGCTCAGCGACGACTCGGTCGTCTGGACCAGGGGTGACTCTGACCGCACCGTGACCGTCTCCTCGACGCCGCCGGGCTCGATGTTGATCGTCAGGTTGATGTCGGTGCCCACGGTCAGCGCGATGCCGGGACGATTCACGGTCTTGAATCCGCTGAGCTCCGCGCGAACCGTGTACGGGCCGACAGGCAGACTGGGAAAGAGGAAGAGGCCAGCGTCGGTCGTCACCGTTTCGTGGCGCACCCCGGTCTCTTCGTGAAGCGCGGTGACCGTGACGCCCGGGGCGAGCGCGCCGGTGGCGTCCTTGACGAGCCCGGAGATTCGGCCAGCGCCGGTCTGTGCGAGTCCGGCAGATGCCGTCATCAGGGTGAGAGCAGCAGCGACGATCAGCCCGCGGCGCATAAGTCACCTCCGATGGCGGGGATTATCGGCCCCGGCCGCCAGCATTGCAAACGGGCGATGCCCGGGCGTCAAGTCCGTACGGGGCAAGCCTCGTCACACCGACCTGATCCACGCGAGCCACTCGTTTCAGACCGCCGTCAACGGACGACCGTACGCGGCGAGGAAGCGTGATTCGGTCGTCGATGCGGCGTCATCGAACGTCGTGGTCGCGAAGTACTTCTTCAGCGGGGTCAGTCCCTGCGAGTCGATCAGATAGCGGACGAACGAGCCGGCGCACGGATACATGATGTTCGCATCGAAACTGAAGACGTCCGAGCTCCGGAGGAGCGACGGCAGCGCGGGGAGGCGCATCGTATTGCCTGGCGAGCGCGTGGAGGTCCATACCGTTCCAGCGCGGCCTCAGGATTCCCTGGGGCGGATCCGTCTGGTGCGCGACCGCGTGCCCTTATTGAAGAGGGCCGGGGGATGGCCGATCTGCAGGATGACCAGCGTATGGACGCCTTTGTGGTTGTCGATCGGCCAGATGGAGTGGAAGCGCGTGGTTCCCGGATCCGCGAAGCCGTTCGTGTCACGCCCGGTCACGGCCTTGAGATGCCCACGGTCGCGGTACTTGTAGTAATCGAGCCGCGGCGAGGGCTGCAGTTGCAGCGCGACGGCGAGCCACTCGTAATACCCGTCTTGCCAGGCCGTGTTCACCGTGTCGCCGGGCGCCGAGTGAATCGTGTAGTGGACCAAGGTGCTCGTCTCCGTCAACGCCGGGTTCGCCGCGCTCGGGCAGCGGGGTTGTCGCCGCAGGCGGATCCGAGGCCCACCGAGAGCGTGAGCGTCACCCCGAGAGCCGCTGCGGGAGGACGGTAGGGTTCTGGCGTCGTTTCTGACGATGGGCGGGGGCGAATCGCCGCTGGATTGTAGGTTCCTTTGCCGGGTCGGGAGTCGCTTTCGATGGCAAAAACGGCCGCCGGCGAACGTGAATGTTCGCCGGCGCACCAGAGCGGCGTATCTACGGCCAGGTGGCGACCAGGCTCTGATAGACCTGCTGCATCAGTGCGATTAGCAGATCCACGTTAGCGCCCCGGGCTCGGGCGGTCTGCGTCCAGTTGATTGCGTCGCCGACGAGGCCTGCTGCGGCGTCAGGGCGGTTCGCCGCGAGCATCCGGAGCGCACCATCCTGCGCGAGCTCGTGTCCCACCAGTGCGACTCGCGCTTTTTCGAGCGCCGTGCGCACGGCGTTGTTCGATGACGCCGCAATCGCATCGTCGAGGAGCTTCAGGACTTCTGCCAGCGCCTCCTCCGGGGTGACCACTCGAACCGTGATCGACTCGACTCCTGCGCCTCCGTCATCGTCGGTGACCGAGAGCGCCAGCGGGTACTGGCCGCCCAGCGCATATCGGTGGGTGTGCGCGACGCTGCCAGTCGCGCCGTTGAAGGCCTCGGAGAACGACGTGAACGCGGCCTGGTTTTCGACGATGCCGTCGGCCCAGTTCACCTGCGCCGTCTGGTGATCCGCCTTGCCGGGATCGGTGAATGACGCGGTGACCGTCAGCGGTGTCCGGACGAGCGCGAACGGCACGTCGATGCCGATACGCTGTCCCGCGCTGTTCTTCACCTGGAAGCCGGAGATCGCTGGTGCGACGTTGCGAACCGACACGGAAGCCGTGGCGTTGAGATCATTGCCGAGTACAGGGGCGCCGACCGGGTGCGTCGCGTGCACCCGGATCGTGAAGGACGCGGGTCCGTCAATGGTGGTGGCGTCGAAGTCGAACGCGGCGCCTGCCGTCTCGAAGCTGCCGTTGTTGTCGCGGTCCCAGCGGACGTCGAAGGGCGTGTGGTAGTACGAGTCGCAGCCCTCGAGAAAGTCCACGCCGCTCGTGCGGCGGTCCATGGCGACCGTTCCGGTATCGTCCTTGATGTTCGCGAGGTTGCCGTGACCGAACGCGCCTCCGGCCCCGGCCAGCGTCCGCACGAACGGCACATCGTTCTGGTCGAAGATGTCGTCGGCGATTGCCTGAGCGTTGCAGAAGAATGGCGCGTACCACCGCCAGGACTGAGTCAGCCGATGCCAGCCGAATGGACCCTCCAACAGGAAGAGAACGTTGTAGTCGTCCAGGACGTAGTCGTCATAGTCCACGACGACAGAAAGGCCCGCGTATTGCGGATCGGAAAAGAGCTGCATCCACGCTCTCGTCACCGGCGGCTTCGCGTCAGCGCTCACGGCGCCGATGCTTCCTTCGTCGATCTCAATCGGGCCGTTCACGCTGAGCGTTGCCTGCAGCGTCGGGCTTCCCTCGCGGACGATGTCCTTGTGCCGCCACTCCCCGGCTTTCACCGTGCCGGATGGTCCGTCGTTGTCGTGCTCCGTGGCGTAGAAGACAAGCTCTCGGCTGGGGCTGACGTAGAAGGTCGATGCCGCTGCGAGGTTGGCGAGCCGTTCGCCGCCGGCGCTGGGGTTCGAGATCATGTGACGCGTTGAGGCGTGCTCGAGGCGGACCTGCTCTCCCGGAAGGCAGAGGGGTGTGCCGCACGCGACCCGGTAGAGGTCGATGAAGTCGTCGCCGAGGATGCGGCCGCGAGCGCCGGCCAGGAACAGCGAGCCATTGATCGTGCCTTCACGAATGAACTGCAGCGTCTGGTGCGGATTGCCGTTGCCGCTTCCCGTGGTCGGCCAGTTTGCGCCCATGGACACTTCGTCGGGCGACAGGCAGCGGTGATCCACACGGATCGAGCCCGGGTAACAAGGAAAATTCGGGATCCCTGGATCTGTCTGCACGAGCGGATCGGCGTCCCACGAGTCGAGCGGTACCCACGAAAGGGCCTCACTCATGAGATCTGTGATCGTGCTGCGGTAGAACGCGAGCTTCTCGTTGCTGCCGCCGGTCACCATCATCAGGTAATGACCGTCGGGCAGCTGCGTGAGCGCCACCAGCCCAGCCTTCTTCCCGACCTCGTTTTCGACTGAAAAGCGGCTCCTGATCTCCGGGTTGATCGGATCGGTCATGTTGATGAACAAGACCACCGTCTCCGGCAGGTTCGACTCGTACCGGTGCTCGACCGCCAGCGCGAGCATGTGGCCAGCGGTCTGCATCCCTCCGGGATGCCCGTAGTGAGGAAAACCAATCCCGTTCTGAAAGCGGAACCACGTGGCCACGCGATCGCGCGGATCGGGCGGCGTGTCGTTGACGGTCGCGTTCTTCGTCTGCCGGTTGCTGCGAAAGCGTTCGCCTTCAGTGTTCCGCGATCCCATCCGGACGACGATGAAAGCGCCGTCGCCGGTCTCGCCCGGCGAATCGTCGCAGACGGGATCGTCAGGCCCGGGAATCACGTCCGGGGTGTTGCCGCTCTTGGTAACGATCAGGTATGGCGTCCCGTCGGGACCTTCGATGCGCGCCAGTCCCTGATAGTGCTTGCACGAGCTGGGATCCGGCGAGTCACCGATATGGAATCCCATCGCATCGGCACGTTGGGTCAATGCGTTGAACTGTCCGACAGCGTCGGGGACGAACCATGAGGCCGGACGCTGCGCGTGGGCCGGCAGTCCGGCGCCGAGAATCGCGGCGACGGCAAGAACAATTGGATGCGACGACAAGCGATGGGGCACTGCACTCTCCTTTGATCGAAGAGATCGAAAAAGGAGGCGCAGAAGGCGACACGGGTGCGGCGCAGGGTATAACTGCGTCAAGGTGGACACTCACGTTCTCGACAGCAAGTACCTGCAGATTAGCCGGCGCATCACGGTCATGCGGCCGGCCAGCCTTGGCGGCAGTTCGACGCCCGTTCCGGTCCTGTATCTGAACGACGGCCAGAACCTGTTTGACCCCGCACGCGCGTTCGCGGGGAACACCTGGCGGGTCGCTGAAACGGTCAACCGGCTGGTCGGGGAGGGCCGGATCCCTCCGTTGATGGTCGTCGGCATCGACCATGGCGGGGTCCAGCGCGCGCGCGAGTACCTGCCGGTCGAAGACGATCGGAATCCTCACGCGCGGCGGCCGCTCGGACGCAAATACATCGAGTTCGTCACGCGCGAAGTGATCCCGTTCGTCGAGCGCAATTACGACGTGGTGCAGCGGACCTCGGGGCGGGCCTTCGGCGGATCGTCGTACGGCGCCGTGGCCGCGCTGCTCACGGTGCTCGAACGGCCAGGGGTCTTCGGGCGGCTGCTTCTGGAGAGCCCGTCCTTGTATGTCGGCGGCGGCATCCTGCTCCGCAAGTCGCGCCGGGCGCCGCGCTGGCCGGCGCGGGTCTGTCTCGGAGTAGGGACCGAAGAGACCTCACGCCACGAGGTCAACCGTGAAACAGTCGAGAACGTGCGCAGGCTCGAGTCGATGCTGCGGAGCGCGGGTCTCGGGCCGAAGCGCTTGAAGGTGGTGGTCGAGCCGGGGGCGACTCACAGCGAGGGGGCGTGGGCGGGGCGGTTGCCTGAGGCGCTGGCGTTCCTGTTCGGGCCATAAACCAAAAAACCTCCTGAACTCCAGGCTCTCCGGTTAGGTCTTCCGGGTGGGAATCTCGCCCGCCGATTTCAACCTTTCGTGCGCACCCCACCGTCCAACCCGCCATGAAGATGATCTTGGCAGCCAGCCTGATGCTGGCCTCAGTGGCGGTGTCGGGGCCGGCTGACCAGCCGCCCCAGGGCGCGGCGTCCATCTCGGGCACGTGGCGGGCCCGGCTCTCGGAGTCGTGGACGCGGCGGAACGGCGAGCGGTGGGTCTCGCTCGAGCTGCAACGGGATGGCGAGCGTCACTACGGCACGTCCGTACGCCAGTCCGAGCTCGAAACGGCCGGGATTCGCGGCGAATCGTTCTCCGGGAGCAACGTGCACTTTGCGCTCCAGAGGGACGCGGGACGGCTCGATTTCGAAGGCGCATTCGACTCCGGCCGCGGCGCGGGCACGTTCCAGTTCAGTCAGAACGCCGGCTTCGCCTCCGCCCTGCAGAAGAGCGGCCGGCAGGTCTCGACCGAGGATCTCCTGAGGCTCGCGCTTCATGACGTCGATCAGGCCTTCATCGCGTCGATCGAAGCGGCGGGATACAAGAACGTCAGTATTGAAGATCTCGTGAAGATGCGGATCCACGGGGTTGACGCGGAGTACATCGCCGGACTTCGGAAGGCGGGCTACGACAAGTTGACGATCGAGGACCTGGTCAAGACACGCATCCACGGTGCGACACCCGAGTACGTGGCCGAGATGCGCAAGGCCGGTTACACGGGTTTGTCGATCGACGAACTGGTGCGCACGCGGATCCATGGCGCGACGCCCGCATTCATGCAGGAAGTGAAGACGGCCGGCTTCGACAAGCTCTCCGTCGACGATCTCGTCAAGATGCGGATCCATGGCGTGACGCCCGACTTCATCCGCGAGATGCGCGGGCTCGGCTACAAGGACCTGTCCATCGACGAGCTGGTCAAGATGAGAATTCATGGCGTCAGCGCGGACTTCATCAAGGAGATGGCCGCGCTCGGCTACAGCAATCCTCCTCTCAGCGACGTGGTCACGATGCGGATTCACGGCGTCTCATCGGCGTTCGTCAAGGAACTCGCCGCACTCGGCTATACGAAGCTGTCGATTGACGACCTGGTGAAGATGCGGATTCACGGCGTCACGCCCGAGTTCATTCGCGAGCTCAAGGGCCTCGGGTACGGCTCGCTGTCCTCCGAGCGGCTGGTGCAGTTCAGGATTCATGGCGTTGACGGCGACTTCATCCGCGACGTCCAGAAGGCGGGGATGAAGGACATGACGGCGCAGGATCTCGTGGATCTCAGCATCCACGGCGGGCGTCGCTGGCTCCGCCGGATGCCGTGAGTCATCGGCCGAGCAGATAGTCCCTGAACGCGCGGAAGGCGGCGCCGCGATGGCTCACGCGGGCCTTGGCGTCGCCGTCGACCTGGGCGAGCGTGCAGCCGTACGGACGATAGTAGAAGATCGGATCGTAGCCGAATCCGTGCCTGCCGGCCGGTTCGCGCGCGATTTCACCCTCGACCACGCCGCGTCCTTCGAACGCAATCCGGCCATCCTCTGCAAAGGCGACCGCCGCGACGAATCGAGCCGGGCTGGTCCCGAGCCCACGCTCGCGCAGTAGCTGATAGATCATCCCGAACTTCACGGCGTAGTCGGTGCCATACCAGCGGGCTGAGTGCACGCCGGGAGCATTGTCCAGCGCTTCGATTTCCAGCCCCGAGTCGTCTGCCACGCTCGGGAGGCCGGTTGCCGCCGCGTAGTAGAGTGCCTTCAGCCTGGCGTTCTCGATGAACGTCGCCCCGGTTTCCTCGGGTTCCACGACGTCCGGGAACGACGCGAGCGTGACGAGCGTGACCGGCGCACCTGCGAGGATTGCCGTGATCTCGCGGATCTTGCCTGGATTGGTTGTCGCGACGAGGACCTGCTTCGGCGCCGTGCTCTCGCCGCTCACTTCAGGGGGCCGGTGATGCTGCGCTGAATATCCACGAGGCTGCGGATCCCCTCGTCTGCCAGCTCCATCAGGCTGTCGAGCGCCTTGCGCTCGAAGGGCGGCCCTTCAGCGGTGCCCTGCACTTCGACGAACCGGCCGTCGCCGGTCTTGACGACGTTCATGTCCACTTCGGCGCGCGAGTCCTCCTCGTAGGCGAGGTCGAGCATGGGTGTGCCGTCGATCACGCCGACGCTCGTCGCGGCGACGAAGTCCGTCACCGGGATGCTCCGCAGGACACTGGTGTCGCGCAATTTGCGGAGCGCGAGCACCAGGGCCACGAAGCCGCCGGTGATCGAGGCGGTCCTCGTGCCGCCGTCGGCCTGGATGACGTCGCAGTCGACCCAGATCGTGCGTTCGCCGAGCTCGGGAAGACGCATCACCGAGCGCAGCGAGCGCCCGATCAACCGCTGGATCTCCTGGGTCCGTCCGCCGACTTTGCCGGCGCTGGCTTCGCGCTGGGTGCGGGTCGACGTCGCGCGCGGCAGCATGCCGTATTCGGCCGTGACCCAGCCCTTGCCGGTGTTGCGCAGGAAGGGCGGAACCCGATCCTCGACGCTGGCGGCGCAGACCACGCGTGTCCGACCCACTTCGATCAGAACCGAGCCTTCGGCGTGCATCAGGAATCCAGGTGTGATGGTCGTCTTGCGCAGCTGCCCGGCGGCCCGTCCGTCGATTCGGGTAGTCATCATTCTCCCTTTTCGGTTCTGACCCACTTCAGGTTCTTCTCGAGCGGATGCCGGAGGTCGACGTGACCGGCCAGCGTATCCACCTCCTTGCCTTCGACCAGAATCTGCACGCGCGAGATCACCGGCAGGTTCACGGTGACGGCATCGACGATCGCGTAGATCGTGAACAGCTCGTCGAGCGCGCCACCCGTGTGCCCTGTCCTGGCCTGGGCGCTGAGGTCCACGAACGCGTCACGGTGGCAACCACTGGCCGGCGTCGCAGCACAATCCCGTTCCGTCACATACACCCCGCGCAGCGTCGTCCCTGCCGGCACCGAGGCGGCGAACGGCTGCGGCGCCGGTCCCAGCTGCGTTTCGACGATCCATCGGGCCTGTTCGGCAACCGGCTCGCCGAAGGGCACTTCGCGCTGCACGCCGACGAGCGACATGCCATCTTCAGCGATGTAGTAGAGCGTCGCGGTGATCTTGCGGCCGGGCACCGGCGGCACCTGCGTTCCGGGCGACGCGGTGGGTGCTGCAGGCTGGCTGCGCCAGCGGGGGAGCCAGTAGAAGAGCAGCCATGCGCCGACGATCGCCACCGCTCCTATGCCGATGACCGGGGCTGCCCGGCGCAGCATCAGCGCCGGGCTCCGGCTGCCGGCGGAGGAGTCTGCGTGCCGTGAGCGTCGCGGAACCGGAGAAGGCTCTCCACGAGTGCCTGGACGATTGACGTCTGGAACGACTCGGACGCGAGCTGTTTTTCCTGCTCAGGGTTCGAGATGAACCCCATTTCGACGAGGACGGCCGGCATGTTGGCCCCGACCAGGACGCGGAACGGCGCCTGCTGGATCGCCCGAGGACTCATCGGCACCCGCTCGCGGAGCGACCCCTCGACGAGACGGGCGAAGATGGCGGAGTCTTCGATGTGCCGCGCCTGCGCCATCTCCCAGAGAATGACCTCGATGTCGCGCGTGCCGCCGCCGAAGACGGGCAGCGCCTCGCCGTCGCCCTGGGCCGCGCGCTGCGCCTGCGCGCCGTAGTCCTCCAGGCTCAGGTAGAAGACCTCTGCTCCGGTCGCCGACGTCCGGACCGACGCGTTCGCGTGCAGGCTGATGAACACGTCCGCCTTGTTGTTGTTGGCAACCGCCGCCCGTTCGTCGAGGCCGACGGTCTGGTCTCCGTCGCGCGTGAGGATCACACGTCCGCCCATCCGCGCTTCGATCGCGGCCTTCAGCCGGCGGGCGACACCGAGCGTGACGTCTTTCTCGAGCGTGCCCTGCGCACCGCGGGCGCCATGCTCGTCGCCACCATGGCCAGCATCGATGACCACGATCCTGAGACCCGTGGTCGGCGAGGTCTCGAGCAGCGGCGGTTCGGCCGGCGTCAGCGTGGATGGCGGCGGGGCCGTGGGTGCGGCCGGCGCGGCAGGCTCGGTGGTTTGCGCAATCAGGTCGATGACGATCCGGCCCGCGCCCCGCTCGCCCGCGGCATCGGACGCGCGAAAGGACGCGAATCGCGGTCCGAGATCGAGCGCGATGACGACGGGCGGCTCGGCGACGCGCAGGGCTTGAAGAACATCCGGGACCGGGGAGGCCGGGAGGGTCGCGTCGAGCACGTCGGCGTCGAACCGAACCAGCAGGCGGCTGGCTTCCTGCGTCACCGTGTGCGGCGTTGCGGGTGTCACCTCGAGCGTGACCCGCGTCAGCGCATTCTGCGGCTCGACGCGCGCGGTGATTCGCGGCACCCGAACGTCGCCGGCGACGATCAATCGTGACGGCCGTCGCAGGTCCAGGCGCGTACCCAATGCCGGTGCGAGCGCGCGCGGGACGAAGTCAATCGGAACGAACCAGCGCTGGCCCTCCTTGACCGGCGGCGCGGGCAGTGACACGACGCGGCCACCCGCTGAGGCCAGTGCCTGCCCGGGCGTCAGCGCGATCGTCTGCGTCTTGGTGGTAACGGTGAGCGCTCCGACGACGGCATCTTCGCGGATCGCGAGATCGAACATCTTCGCGAGCTCGTCCAGCGCGAACATCTCCTGTCCGCTGAAGACCCGCGTGGCCAGCGTGCGCCGGCCGTCGCGCATGAGCACGGTATACGACGCGGGAGCCTGACCGGCGGGCTGCGCAGCGATGGCGGCGAGGACCGCCGTCATCAAGCTCGCGACGGTCGCGACGGTCGCGAAGACGGGCAGGATAGCGCCAGGCGCGCGGAAGCGTCTCAAGGGCAAAACGCTTCAATCATAAAGTTGCCAGTTACCAGTTGCCAGTTGCCAGCTGAGAAAGCTCTTAGTGGAGACTGAGAACTGGGAACTGGAAACTGTCCAGTAAAGCATCAATGGCCGGGCTCGTACCAATCGGCGTGCGGCGACCACTGATGGCACGACAGGCACGCAGTCTGCTCCCATTCCTTCGCACAGTGCGGACAGACACCGGCGGTGTCGAATGTGTTCCACCGGCAATGACAGCCGGGGTCGCAGAACCAGCGATCGTGCTTCTGCGGTTCCCAGCCGCAGCGCGGGCAGCGGATGCGCTGGTCGTTCGGGTGAAGGAGCTGTTGTTCCAGCCCGGGGGTGCGGCGCTGGAGCACGAACGACAGGCATGCGAGCGCGAGCAGAACTTCGATCACGGTGCTTCCAGTATCGCGTGATTCGACGGCGGGATCACGTCTTCTGTGTCGGCCACGGCGGCTGCGTGAACATGCCCCCGTCCACCCAGAGCGTCTGGCCGGTCACGAACGCGCTGTCGTCGGTCGCGAGAAACCGTACGGCCCGCGCGACATCGGCTGGCTCGCCAATACGCCCGAGTGGCGTCACCGCGCCCCACGTTCCGGCATAGTCGTCGAGCTCCAGCCGGGTTCGTTCGACGTCCACGGCTCCAGGCGCCACGCAGTTGACCCGTATGCGATACGGAGCCAGCTCGACTGCGGCGACCTTGGTGAGCATTTCGATGCCCCCTTTGCTCGCCGTGTAGGCGACGAGCCCAGGGAACGGCACCTTGTTGCAGCCGGAGCCAATATTGACGATGACGCCACCGGTGCTTCGCATGCGCCGCGCTGCGGCCTGGGTGCAGAGGAAGCAGCCCTTCAGGTTCGTGCGAATCACGAGGTCCCATTCACGCTCGGTGACCTCCAGGAACGGCGTCCAGGTCTGGGTGCCGGCGTTGTTCACGAGAATGTCGATCCGGCCGAAGCGCGTCACCACTTCGTCGATCATTCGCTGAGCGTCGGCGGCATCCCCGACATCGCCGGCCACGGTCATCCCGCGAACACCGAGCGCGGTGATGTCGGCGGCGGTGGCCTCGGCGCGTTCCGGTTCAACGTAGTAGTTGACGGCGACATCGGCGCCGGCGCGCCCCAGTTCGAGCGCGATCGCCCGGCCGATGCCGCGCCCCCCGCCGGTCACGAGCGCCGCGCGCCCGCGCAGTGTCGACGCAAGGTCTGCTGCCATCGCCGCGGGCTTACTTCCCCATGCTCCATCCGCCGTCGATGAGCAGCGGTGTGCCGGTGATGAACGCGGCCTCGTCGCTGGCGAGGTAGAGCACGGCGGCGGCGATCTCGTCCGGCCGACCCATGCGGCCGATCGCCTGCGTGCCCGCCATCTCGCGGTACGCCGCGTCGGGGTCGGGATACTCCTTGAGCCGCGCTTTGACGAATGGCGTCTCGACCCGTCCAGGGCAGACGCAGTTCACGCGGATGCCGTCGGATGCGTGATCCATGGCCATCGCCTTCGTCAATCCCACGACCGCCGTCTTGGTCGTCACGTACGCCAGCCGATCGCGGATGCCGAGGATGCCGCCGATCGAGGCGATATTGACGATCACGCCGGACTTCCGCGCGAGCATCCCGCCGATGAACGCCTTGCTGGTGTTGAAGACGCCGCGGACGTTGACCGCATACAGCCGGTCCAGGTCGCCGCCGCCGGTCGTGACGACCGTGCCGACGTGGCCGATGCCAGCGTTGTTGACGAGGATGTCGAGCGCCGTGTGCTGCGACCCGATCCGGCTCGCGAGCCGCGCAAGCGCCGCTTCATCCGTCACGTCGAGCGCGACGAACTCCGCGCGCCCCTGGTCCTGGTTGATTGCGTCAGCGACACGCTGCCCGTTCGCCTCATCACGATCCGCGACGTAGACGCGCGCCCCCGCCCCGGCGAGCGTGTGCGCGATCGCTTCGCCTATTCCGGATCCCGCGCCGGTCACCAGCGCGGTCTTGTCGTCCAGTCTGAACATGGAGATTGATTGTACTGAGTCGGGACTCGGGGCTCGCGGGTTCGCGGGTTCGCGGGTTCGCGGTTCGCGGGGTCGCAGGTTCGCGGTTCGCGGGTTCGGGTACGGTGGCTGAATTGGGCAGTTCGGCTGAAGGGGGACTGAATCGAGCAGTGGGGCTTAGTGATTGGCTCGATCAGCATTATTTGGTTTGCGTGCCGGGGCCCCACCCCCGGCACGCGCCGCGGGGCCCCACCCCCACAGCTGCCAGCGCCTCGCTGTGCTCGGCGCCGCTGTTTAGCAACCCTTAGCTGCTTGGATCGGCAGCCTCTTTTCCCGGCGTTTCCGGCGGCTGATGCCCTTCAGCGTCGCGAGCCGGCCCTCGGCGAGGGCCAACTTCTTTTCCCGAGTCCAGCGCTTGATCTGTCGCTCGCGCCGGCTGAGATTTCGGTCGAATGCTGCTCGCAATAGATCAGGGTGACGGGAAGGCGCGAAGAAGTGTGCAACGAGCCTCGACCGTCGTGATGCTGCTGAATCCGTGCACTGAGGCAGGATGTTTCGCCGATGTAGAGGGTGCTGTCGGCGCAGCGGAGGATGTAGACCCAGTACGTTGCGGGCATCGATGCTTCTCATCGACCCCACAAATCTTCTACGACTCTCCCACTCGCCCTTCGACTCGCGGTGTGATCACGGCGCTCGCTCAGGGCACCATTCGACTCGGCCCCTTCAGGGCCTGCCATGAGCGAGGCCCCGAAGGGGCCGAGTCGAATGGTGGAGGCGGCGGGATTCGCACCCGCGTCCGAACATACATCCCCGCAGGAATACTACGATGCGTATCCGCTTCTGAATTGTCGCCCCTGACGTGAAGAAGCGGCGAAGAACCGCCAGGGACCAACCCCAGAAAATCTTATCGTTGACGTCTGAGACACCCGCCAACGACCAGCCTGCTGAAATGACATCCAGTCCCGGCCCGCAGGCTGACCGGGGTGGACGCTCACAGGTTCTTAGGCTGCGAGAGCGAGCTGCGTGTCCGCAGTTATGGTTGTTTCCATCGGATTAACGAGGGTGATGGTCCTCGGCACGCATCCTGCGAAACCGTATCTCCGTCGAATCTAGGTCGCCCCCATACGGTGAGCCCTCGAATACGAGGAACTCCAATTGTACGGCGCTGCCTCGATCCCGTCAACTTGCTGTTGTCGTTGAAGTTGCGGCCATCAGACCGCTTGACTGCCTGATCAGGGACCCCGATAATGCCCGAAATGTCCCAAGATTCGCTCCGTACGGCGATCGATGCGATTCGCACGCGCCTTCACGACGAGCTCGAAGCGCAACTCACGCACTTGAGCTCACGCCACGACGAAGAGCTCGACGGCGCCCGCCGCGCCGCTGAGGCCGAGGCCGACGAGCGGTGGTCGGCAAAGGTCGAGGCCGTCCGGTCCGAGTGGCATGGGCGTTTGGAGGCCGAAGTTTCGGCCGCGCGGGCCGAGGCGGAGCGCCGCATCGCCGCCGAATCCACGCGGCTGCGGGCGGAGGCGGAACAGGTTGCCGCCTCTGCGGCCGCGATGCGGGGCGAGCTGGAGCAGGCTCTCGCCGCGGAGCGCGAACGCGCGCAGACCGGTCTCGACGCGGAACGCCAGCGGCTCGCCGCCGAGCGTGAGCAGCGTCAAGGCGAGCTCGATGCCGCGCGACAGGAGCTCGAACGAACTTGTAAGGAGCGTGACAGTTTTCGACAGGAGCTCGAGGCGTTCCGGCAGCAAGCGGGCCACCTCCGGGCCGAACTTGAAAGTGGCAGACAGGAAACGACAGCGTCACGCCAGGAGAGTAACCGGGCGCGTCACGAAGCCGACACCCTGAGGCAGGAGCTCGAAGCGGCGCGCCAGCGGCTCGGCGCCGCCGAGCAGCACCTGTTGACCGGCACCCGCGATCTCGAGGCCGTTCGGAGTGAGCTCGGCGCCGCGATTCGTGCCCGGGACGAAGCAACGCTGGCCCATCAGGCGCTCAACTCGAAACTCGATCAGGACCGGCGCCTTCGCGACGAGGACGCTCGACGTCAGGCCGAGGCCTCCAGGGTGCTGGCCGAGGCTCGCGTGGCGGAGCGCCACGCGCAACTGGCGGTGGTCGAGCGCCTGCTGACGGCGATTCGTCTGATGGATGGAGGACGGTCGCTGACCGATGTGCTGTCGGCCTTGACGTCGTCCGCTGCCGCAGAAACGCCCCGCGTGGCGCTGTTAGTGGTGAACGGCTCGGAGCTTCGCGGCTGGAAGAGCATTGGATTCGAGATGGACACGCTGACGGCAAGCCTGGAGGACACGGGCTTGCTCGGCGAAGCGATGCGGCGGCGTGAGCCGGTGGTGTGCGGCGAGGGACAAGGTCCTCCGGCGCCGGCCTTCGCTGCGCTGCCCGCGGATCGTGCCGCGATCGCCGTGCCGCTCATGGTGTCCGCACAACCGGTGGCGGTCCTGTACGCTGACGATGCCTCGGAGGAGCCTGCGGCGACGCCGGCCTCGTGGCCCGAGGCGGTGCAGATTCTCGGCCGGCACGCGTCAATCAACCTCGCCCACCTCACTGCCGCCCGTGCCGTGGAAGCCATGCGCCGCTCGATGGCGCCTGCGGCGGAGCCCGCACCGGCCAGGCCGGACAAGGAAGATGGCACGAGCGCTCGCCGGTACGCACGGCTCCTCGTCTCGGAGATCAAGCTGTACAACGAGGCGGCGGTCCATGTGGGCCGGCAGAAACGCGATCTGCTCGAGCGGCTGAAACCGGAAATCGAGCGGGCCCGAAAGCTGTACACTCAGCGTATCTCGCCGTCAGTCGATGAGCGTGCGGCCCTGTTTCAGCAGGAACTGGTGCAGACGCTCGCCGACGGCGATGTATCGCTCCTGGGCAATCCTGCGTGACTACCCGCACGTTCCGAATTCTTGCCTGTGCCGGCATTCTCGTCGCCGGCCTGGGCGCAGCAGTCCGGGCACAGAAGCCGCTCGGTCCCACCGAGCATCCAACCCTTCCGAAGAATGAAAGCGATCTCTGGCTGGTGCCGTCGGCCTCGGATCGGTCGGCGCGTGCCGGCCCGGCGGCCATCAGCCTGGCCGCCGCCGTTCGTCGCTACCAGGATGACGATTATGCGGGCGCGCTGACCACGCTTTCGCGCCTCCCGCCGTCGGCGGCGCTCGACGACTACATCGACTACTACACGGGCCTCGCGCAGCTTCGTCTCGAAAAGTACGCCGAAGCCCGGAAGACTTTCACGGCAGTCCTCGACCGCAAGCCACAGGGCGCGGTGTCGTTGAGGGCCGCGCTGGCGCACGGGGAGGCGGCGGAAGCCTCAGGCGACTACAAGGGCGCTGTCGAAATCTATCAGCGTCTCGCCGAGTCGAAGGGGCTGGTCACCGACGAAGTGCTGTCACGCCTCGGGCGTGCCGCGCTCGCCGCTGACGATCGCAAGGCCGCGGCGCAGGCGTACGTGCGTCTCTATTACGAGTTCGCGCTCACCGATGCGGCCACGGCCGCTGCGTCACAGCTGCAGTCGCTTCAGGAGCACGTCGTCAAGTCCGGGTACCAGCCGGATCTCGGCCGGGCGGCGATGCTGTTTGGCGCCCGCCGCTATGCCGAGGCGCGCACCGCGTTCCAGGACCTCCAACGCGTGGCGGGCGGCGACGACAAGGAGCTCGTCGATCTGAGAGTCGCGGAATGCGACTTCTATCTGCGGCGTTACGACTCGGCGCGTGAAGGCGCACGTCCGTACCTGGAGCGCGCGTCGCGCAAGGCCGAGGCGCGGTTCTTTTTCCTGTCAGCGCTGCGTGAGCTTGGCAGCCACGACGAGTACATCGCCCAGACGCGCTCGCTGGTGACCGATTTTCCGGGCGATTCGTGGTCCGAGGAGGCCCTCAACAATCTCGGCACGCACTACATCGTGACGAACGAGGACGAGGCCGCTGCGCAGATCTTCGCCGAGCTCTACCAGAAGTTCCCGACCGGCTCGCGCGCCGAGCGTGCCGCCTGGAAGTCCGGCTGGTGGAGCTATCGGAAGGGCGACTACCAGAACGCCGTTCGGACGTTCGAGTCGGCGGCGTCGTCGTTTCCGCGGTCAGATTATCGGCCGTCCTTTCTGTATTGGGCCGGACGGGCGCACGGGGCGCTCGGGCAGGGAGAGGTTGCGGCTGCACGCTTCCAGCTGGTTTTTCACGACTACGGAAGCTCCTACTACGGACGCCTCGCAAAGAAGCAGGTCTCGCGAATCGCCGGTGCCGATCCGTCGGCCGATCGGGCGATCTCGGCCTCCCTTCAGGGGGCTGCGACGATCGCGCCCCAGCCGCCAACCGCTGATCGAATCAAGCTCCTCCTCGCCAACGGTCTCTATGACGATGCGCTCGAGGAGCTCAGGTTCGCGCAACGGCAGTGGGGAACGAGCCCGGTGATCGAAGCGACGATGGCGTGGGCGTATCACCAGAAAGGGGAGCTTCGGCGCGGGATCACGCTGATGCGCCGGGCCTATCCGCAGTCGCTGACGTCCAGCGGCCACCTGCTTCCGGTCGCCATGCGCCAGGTGATTTTTCCGCTCGTGTACTGGGAAACGATCCGTGCGCACGCGAACAAGTACGACCTCGATCCGTACGTCATGGCCGCGCTGATCAACCAGGAGTCGACCTTCGATGCGGACATCAGGTCGTCGGCCAATGCGTGGGGACTGATGCAGATCGTGCCCCCGACGGGACGGCGGCTGGCGCGAACGCTGGGCGTCCGCCGGTTCTCGACCCGCAGCCTCACAGATCCCCTGACCAACATCCGGCTCGGGATGCTCTATTTCTCGCAGCTGGTCAAGCAGTTCGGCGGGACCTACTACGCGCTGGCCAGCTACAACGCCGGTGAGAGCCGTGTCGTGCGGTGGAAGGCGGAACGGCCAGGCCTGGACGAAGACGAGTTCATCGACGACATCCCGTTCCCGGAGACGCAGAACTACGTCAAGCGGATCCTCGGCACCGCAGAGGACTACCGGTTGCTGTATGGGCGCGATGGTGGCCGTCCACAGTCACCGGTCGTGCCACCAAAGTAGCCGTCAACGGCTGGTCAACACTTGACGACAGCAGCAGCCGTTCCAAACGCACGTGCAGAGACTGCGCGGACGGAGCAAACGATGAGCCATTCGGCATCGTTGCAAATGGGTGGCATTGCCGCTCTCTACGTCCTCTGGCTCTCGACGTGGCTTGTGATTGGTTCGGATGCGTTCGGGCCGGCGCAGTACAACTGGGATCAGACGCTGATTGCTGCCGCGGCAGCGTTCGCCGCGTTCAAAGCCGCCTGGCACACGGCTCGCCCCTACCCGCCGTTCCTGGTGATGATCGGCGTCGGCCTCGTGATGCTCGCCGTTTCGTGGGCCACCTACAACACGAACGACGCCCTGTCGCTTCGCTTTCCGGGCGAGGGAGCCCCGGAGTATTCAGACGTCGCGTACGCACTCTTCGTGTTCATCTGGATGTGCGCCTGGGGGTATCTCGCGCTCGAACAGTGGCAACGGCGGCCGCCGTCTACCCTGACCGGTCTGGTGTTCGGAGTGCTCGTGGTAGGGCTCGCAGGCATCCTCGTGGGCTTTTACTATCCGCAGTACCGATCTTCGGTTCACACGAACGAGGGAAGGCTCGACGCGGTCGTGTCCGGCCTCGAATTCGCGGCGCTGATCGCCGGTCTCGCGTGCCTGCTGCTCGGTGAGCACCCGGTGGTGACCTGGGTGCTCGTGTCCATGGCGCTTCTGCTGGCGAGCGACATGGCGTACAGCGGCGATGACGTTCCCCCGGCGATCGCGCCGGTCTGGCAGCTCGGACAATTCGTTCTGCTCGCGGCGCTCCTGGCGTTTCCCCGCTCGGCGCCCCATTCGGCCGAGAGGCCCGTGACCGCGGCGCCGCGCTCCGGGCTCTCGGGAGTGCTCGTTCTCCTGTCCATCGGATGCGTCCTCTTGTCTGCGGCCCTCGGACTCCTTCCGGTGCATCCGGTCTGGCGCTCGTTCTTCTCCGTCCTGTTCGTCGTGGTGCTGGTCGTCGCGATGGTCTGGCTCACCGACCGCTTCGACGAAGCGGTGGAGTATCTGAAGGCGTTCGCGTCGAAGCTGTTTCAAGAGCGCCTTCAGGCGGACGACTGGCGCGACTCGAACACCCGCATCCGCACGATCCTGCACTCCACCGGTCTCGGCGCGTACCTGGACTGGTTGCGCGATGCCGGCGGCCGGCTGAAACAGGACGTCCTGTTCCTCGGGCCCGAGCGTCTCTATCCGCCGCCAAAGCCGTCGGCGCGCGACAGGATCCGCTGCTTCCTCGTCATGCCGTTCAGCCTTGAATGGTCCAACGACGTCCATCGCACGCTCGCGGGCGCCTGCCGGAGCATGGGCGTGCACCCGGTCCGGGGCGACGACGTGTTTACCCCGACCGATATCCTCAACGACATCTGGCACAGCATTCACGCGGCCGATTTCGTGATTGCGGACATCACGGGCAGGAACCCGAACGTGCTCTACGAGCTCGGGATCGCTCACACGCTCGCGAAGCCCGTGCTCATCATCTCGAAGAACGCCGCCGACATCCCGATCGATCTCAGCACCAGGCGCGTGATCCTGTACGGGCAGTCAGGCGGTGAATGGACGGTCGATCTCGAAGCGAAAGTGACACGGTCGATCGAGGAGATCCTGAGGGTTTATGGGCTGGTCGCGACGGACTCAGCGCGCGAAATTCCAGGGACTTCTTCCTGAGTCCTTGTCACTTGCGCTCGACGATCCAGATATCCGACGCGGCCTGTGCCGCACCGTAGTAGATCGTCTTGTCGTCGCGGCTGATCGCGAACATCTCCTCGGATGCCGGCCCGGGGAGGGCGACTGTCACCGGCACACGCTTGCGGTTCGCCGTGTCGAGGACGACGAGCTGCCACCCCTTGTCGGTGAAATACGCGACCCGGCGGCTGTCGCTGAACCACTTCACGGCGAACGTCTGGTCGGCCGACAGCTCCGTGACCGTGTGCGTCGAGAGGTCGTAGATTCCGACCCCTGCCGGTCGTCCGCTGCTCGAAACGAACGCGCCCGCCAGCCGGGCGCCGTCGGGCGACCAGTCGGTCGCGGTGAAGAGCTTCCCTCCGACGGCAGCCCCCGGCAGTTCGCTGGGTACCGCCGGCGTCGGCTTGACCGGCGCAAGAAAACTGCGCCACCCCGAATCCCCGGCGTACACGATAGAGTCACCCTTCGGTGAGACATGGGGGTAGACGCCGCCCTCGGGGGAGTCAGTCAGCTTCCGCAAGCCTCCACCATCGATGTCGATCATCCAGATCTCCCACTTCCCACCTCGGTTCGAGTAGAAGGCGAGGGAACGTCCATCAGGCATGAACACGGGACCGCGATCGCGCCCGGGATCGTCGAGGACGCGCCGGATCGGGCCGCCCCTCGCCGGACCGACGAACAGATCCTCCTGGTGCTCCCCGATGTTGTAGTAGGCAATCAGGTTCCCGTCCGCTGACGCGTCGGCCGGGATCCGGACGTTGTTGCTGACGTCGAGGAGCGACGGCGTTCCGGCCTGCAGCGTCGCGGTATTCAGCGGAATCACAACGGGGTTTATCGACGCGACCCGCGACCTGAACGCCAGCCGTGTGCCGTCCTTCGAGAATTGGGGCAGGCCCACTGCCGCGTGCACGCCTGCGGTCACCGGCTCCGGCGCGCCGCTGGCACGGCCGCTCACCGGATCGACAGCGATCCGCCACAGGTTCATGGCGGTACCACGGTCGCTCCCGAAGTAAATGAAGCGTCCGTCGGGCGACCAGACCGGGCACCAGTCGATCGCCGGGTCCCGGGTCACCGCGACGGGTTGGCCGCCCGTGGCCGCGACGGTGTAGATGTCGCGCTGACCGCCGATGTTGCTCCAGTAGGCAATACGATCGCCGGGTCCCGGGTCACCGCGACGGGTTGGCCGCCCGTGGCCGCGACGGTGTAGATGTCGCGCTGACCGCCGATGTTGCTCCAGTAGGCAATACGATCGCCGGACGGCGACCACGCTGGTTGGATCCCGTCGCCGTCGATCACTTTGCGCGGCGTTCCGCCGGCGGCATCGACAACGTAGAGTGTGCTGTCGCCCAGCCGCGACGAGGGATCGCCGACCTCCTCGGTGGCGAACGCGATCTCCCTGCCATCCGGCGACCAGGCCGGATCGAAGCCGAAATCGGTGAGCCGCCGCACCGACTCTCCGGTCGCCCCGGCGACGAAGATGCCGCCGGTGGCGCCCGATTCGTGAAACGCGATCAGCGACCCGTCCGGCGAGAAAGCCGGTCCACGTTCGTTGCGTTTCGGGTCGTCGACGATCGGGGTGGGATTGCGGCCCCCGACACGCTGCGAGTAGATGCCCCAGGTGCCCCTGCCGGTCATTGCGTAGACGACGGTGTTGCCGTCCGGTGACAACGAGGGGGACGTCTCTTCGGCGGCCGATTCGGTGACCCGCGTGAAGGCGCTCCAGCGGATCTCCGACGATGGTGCTGCCGGTCTCCATATCCACGCCGCGGCGGCGACGACCGCCGCGCCCGCCGCGACGGCCCAGGGCACCCAGACCGGCAGCCTGCCGCGCGGCGCGGCCGCGGATGGTTCCGGCACCTGAATCGCACTGGGGTGAGCAGTCGAAATCGTCGAGAGCGTCTCGAGGGCGAACGCGAGATCGGTGGCCGACTGGAATCGAAGATCGGGCGACTTCTCCAGGCAGCGCCGGACGATGCGATCGAGTCCCGGTGAGATGGCAACGCGTGCCGAGTCGACTTCGGGCGGATCCCGGGTCAGGATGGCGCTCATCGTATCGGCAGCGGTTGCCCCCTGAAACGCGCGCTGACCGGTGAGCATCTCGTAGAGCACGGCGCCGATCGCAAAAATGTCGGTGCGATGATCGACGCTGAGGCCGCGCACCTGTTCGGGCGCCATGTAGCCGAAGGTCCCAAGGACGAAGCCGGCGTGGGTCGTCAAGCCGCCCACGCGCGTCATGTCGCCTCCGCCCGTCTCCAGCGGCTTGGCCAGGCCGAAGTCGAGAATCTTGACCTGGTCCTCGCGCGTGATCATCACGTTCTCGGGCTTGAGATCCCGATGTGCGACGCCGCGGGCGTGCGCGGCCGCGACGCCGCGGGCGATCTGCAGGGCGTAGGTGACCGCCCGGCGTGCCGGGAGCGCGCCAGTCTCGAGGCGGGCCCGAAGCGTCTCGCCGTCAATCAGTTCCATGACGACGAACGCCGTGCCGGCCTCGCGACCGAATTCGTGGATCGCCAGGATGTTGGCGTGAGACAGCCTGGCGACGCTCATGGCTTCTCGCTCGAAGCGCGCGAGCACGCCGGCGTCACCGGAGAGCGCCGGGGCGATGACCTTGATCGCGACCTCGCGATCGAGCCGCGGATCACGTGCGCGGTAGATTTCACCCATCCCACCAGCGCCGATGCCGGCCAGGATTTCGTAGTGCCCGAGCTGAGCGCCAGGCGGGAGTGCCACTTTGCTCGAATCCTCTCGACTGAAACGGAGTGCCGGTGATTGTAGCGCGGCCCGTGTGGCGCGTGGGTCGCGACGTCAGCTGCCGCGCAACAGATTACGGGAAGCCTACGACTTCGTACAGCGTCATCAGCTTGTCCGATGCCAGCTCGCGCAGGTACGGGGCGAAGGGCACCAGTCGGTCCCTGATTTCCTGTTCGCGCGGTCCGAACATGTCCCAGTGGACGCCGACGTACCGGACTCCGTACCGCTTCAGCAGCGCAAACGTGTCGGTGGTCGGAAACGAGTCGAGGACGAGGGCGTTCTCGCGGAAGTCGGCCGGGATGTGGTCGCTGTAGCCGTTCAGCATCGGCTGCCAGTGCGACGTGGAGAACAGCATGTAGTTGGTGTGAAGGTGATAGGCGACGCGTCCGCCATAGAAGGGGAACTCGGCGACTGGACCCCGCGGCAGCCGGGCCAGCATCAGGTAAGGCCTCGGGAACGGAGCCCTTCGGTACCAGGGAAACGGCACAAGGTTGAGTTCCAGAAGGGCGATGACGCCGATGACGATCGCGGCCACCGTCTGTCGCCGCTGCGGCACCCGCGCAACCGCCAGCGCCGCGAACAGCCCGAGGATGAGCGGGATGACCACACCGAAGCGGGACGGCGCGCGAAGAAACGAAAAGAGCGGGATGGCGTGATAGAGCGCCAGGTAAAGTCCGGCGTCCGGCCCGAAGGAGGCCCAGAGCAGCAGGGCGCCGAGCGAGCCGTAGAGCAGGACCGTCTCGCGGTCGTTGACGCCGGGCTGCTGCGCATCCGCCGGCCGCGGCTTCCAGCCGGCGAGCCACATGCCCGCGAGTCCCAACAGCGTTGCTACGAAGCCCGGGAACAAGACCTCGCCCCACCGGCCCACAGTCTTGCTCAGGTCCAGCAGCCATCGGTGCGCGTGCGCCGGCGACGCCATGTAACTGGCGAGGTTTGCCGAGTAGCGCTGGCTGTCCTCAATCGTCCTCCTGAACCCGCCTTCCTGTATTTCCAGGAACGGGATGAAGAAGGGCAGCACGCAGACCACTGACACGCCCGCGCCGATCGCGAGCGCGATCCAGTAGCGCCGATCCCGCCACAGGCCGCGCCTGACCGCCAGGAACAAGGCCGCATATCCCACCATCAACCCGGCGAAGATGCCGTAGTAGGCGCAGGCCAGCGCCTGAACCGCAATCGTGAGCCCCAGCGCTACGCCCGTGCGGCTGCCCGGCTCGTCGGCCAGCCGGTGCATCATGAGCAGTGACAGGGGAATGCCACCGGCCATGAGCAGCTGGATATGCGTGCTGTGAGAGAAGAAATACGGGCAGAATCCGAAAACGATTGCGGTGACCAATGCGGCAGACGGGCTCCCGGTGAGGCGGCGGGCAAGCAGCCAGGCGCCAATCATGGAGGTGCAAAACGCGAAGAGGAGCGCCGAGTTATAGGCGACCAGCGCGTTGTGCGTCACCAGCCAGCCCGGGATGCCGACGACGCCGGCGACGAGGTTCAGCTCGGAGAACGCGAGGGTACGGTGATGCGGATAGAAGATGTTGGCCTCGAAGAGCTGACGGGGATCAGACGTGAGCGAGTGTGCCACCCAACTGACGTTCCAGATGGCGTACATCCCGTCGGCATCCTCTCCACGCGTGCGACCGAGGGTGCCGAATCCGGCCACGAGCGGCCAGGTCATGATGACTGCCAGGCCCAGAGCCGCGACAACGCCGAGCGCCGCGCGTGCCACACGGCGGCCGATAGGCTGTCGTCGAGGCTCCATGTAGAATGCGCTCAATTCTACCAATCAGCCGCACGGGGTATGCGGCACGGCTTCGCGAGTTACACGACCGGCCCACACGCTGAATGGCTGTTCTCGCCCCGCTCGGGGCATTCCTGATTACCGCGCTTGCGGCATGGTTGTCCCTGGGCACGCTCGGGTTCGCGGGCGCCGGAGGAGCCAGGATCGCCGTCCTCCCGGTTTCGGTCTCAGTGATGCTGATCGGCGCGGGAGCCGGCGCGCTCGTCGTCGGCCTTTGGCGTTGGGGAGCGTCGCTCCGCCCGCTGGCGCTCCTCGCGCTCCTCGCCCTGCCATGGCTGCCGTTCCCGGTGCCCGCCGCATTCCTGCTCTGGGTGCGGCCGTTCTCGTTCTTGATCTGGGTGGCCGTGCTGCTGTCGATGGCGGTCTCGCTGCCGGACCGAAGCCGATGGCCCGCTGAGATCGCGATACGTCCACGGACCACCGCTGGTGTGCTGGCGGCGGTGATCTTTGCGTTTTCGGCGTGGCGCGTCGCGCCGATGATTCCGGGCGGCGACGAGCCGCACTATCTGATCATCACCCAGAGCCTGCTGATCGATCACGCGCTCACGATCGACGACGTGCATCGGCGTGGCGACTATCGGGCGTACTACCCGACGGAGCTCCAGCCGCACGTGCAGACGCGTGGCAGGAACGGCCGGATCTATTCGGTTCACGCTCCGGGGCTCCCAGCGCTGGTGGCTCCGGCGTTCGTCGTCGGCGGATACCACGCCGTGGTCGGCTTCCTGATTCTCATCGCGGCCTGCGGTTCCGCGCTCGCGTGGCACGTCGGCTGGCTGTCCACACGCCGCACTGACGCCGCGTGGTTTGGCTGGGCCGCGGTCACGCTTCCGGTCACCGCCATCTTTCAGAGCTTCACGATCTACCCGGACGGAGTCGGCGGCGTGCTCACCCTGACCGGGATGTGGGCGCTGCTGCGCGCACACGACGAATCGAAGAATGGCGAGACGCGGCTGCGCCCGTGGGTCTTGCATGGGGCGGGGCTCGCGTTGCTGCCGTGGCTGCACTCGCGGTTCGCCGTTCTGGCCGGCGGGCTCGGAGCGCTGGTGCTGCTCCGGCTTTCCTCGACGAAGAACCCGGCCGCCAAGGCGGTAGGCTTTCTGGCCATCCCGGCGATGAGCGCAGTCCTCTGGGTCGGCTACTTCGTGGCGATCTACGGTCGTCCCGATCCGAGCGCGGCCTACGGTGCCGGCGAGATTGGGTCGTTCAGTTTCGTCCCGGGCGGCCTGGCGGGCCTCTTGTTCGATCAGCGATTCGGACTGGTGACCTACGCCCCGGTCGTGCTGGTGGCGTTCATCGGCCTTGGCACGATGCTCATGCGAGGCGAGACTCGACGGCTTGCCCTCGAGCTGCTGTTCGTGGTCGTGCCTTACCTGCTGACTGTTACACACTTCGCGATGTGGTGGGCCGGATGGAGCCCGCCGGCGCGGTTCTTCGCGCCCGTCCTGCCGCTCTTCGCCGTACCGGCGGCCGCGGCCTGGACCTTCGCTCGACATCGCGCGGCACGGGTAGTCGCGGTCGTGTCCGTGGTCCTGACAATCTGCGCGTCCACCGTCGTTGTTCTCGTCGATCGCGGACGCCTGGCGTTCAACACCCGTGACGCCCCGTCGCTCTGGTTCGAGTGGATGGGACGCCTGGCCGATCTGACCGCGGCCATGCCGATGTGGGCGCGGGAAACGGATGCGCCGCTGTTCCGCGGGATCGCGACCTGGCTGCTGGTGGCAGCGGCTGGATGGCTGCTGCTTCGGGCGGCCGACCGGCACGGGCGGCTTCGGCCGAACGTCAACTTCCATCTGGTGGCTGCCGCGACGCTCGCCGGCGCCGTGATGCTCGGATCGTCGGTGATGTGGGCATTTCAGGGGACCAGCGGGCGCACGGCTTCGCCATCGCAGCTGCAGCTGCTCGAGATGGTGTCGTCTCAGGACCGTGGACTGGCGTTTCAGCTGAAC
>Ga0209382_10000799_pt1 | contig 50929 bp, 56 predicted proteins | sample SoiMetdeltSBSDD5_FD_187599 | JGI IMG/M metagenome (GOLD analysis project Ga0209382, IMG submission 187599) | Bulk soil microbial communities from a Populus tree surrounding site in Tennessee, USA - Soil MetaG P. deltoides SBSDD5 (SPAdes) (version 2) | ecosystem: Environmental > Terrestrial >...
GGAGGGCACCGTGAGGCCGCGGGACGACGAGGCCGGCTGGCCCGCCCACCCGCCTCACACGTTCGGCGCCCTCGGCCCTTGGCTCGCGTTCGGCGACGAGGCGGGCGGCCTGGTCGTGGCGTCGCGGTCGTTGACCGCGCCGCCCGTCTACGACTCCAGTGCCGGCACGGTGGCCGTGGTCGACCGGCTCACCGGCCGTGACCGGGCCGGCCTGCTGGCCCACGCACGGTCCGCGATCGCGGCGCGCGGCGACGTGCTGGTGGCCGTGGTGGCCGACGCGGGCGACACCGAGGGCGCCGGCATCCTGGCCGGCGCGGGGCTGACCCGGACGATCGACATCTACGCCTGGCCCTGAGCCCCGGCCCCGCGCGCATCGCCTCCGCATAAGGTCGCCCCATGACCGAGCCCTCCGGACGCATCGCCAAGCTCGTCGCCGAACTCACCCTCGACGAGAAGGCCGCGCTGACCGCGGGCGTCGACATGTGGACCACCGCGGCCGTGCCCCGGTTGGGCATCCCCGCCGTGCGCCTGACCGACGGGCCCAACGGGGCTCGGGGCACGGTGATGGGGCCGGCCGGTCCCACCGCCACGTGCCTGCCGTGTGGTTCGGCCCTGGGCGCCACCTGGAGCACGGAAACGGTCGCCGAGGTGGGCGCGGTCATCGGGGCGGAGGCCCGGACGAAGGGGGCGCGGGTGCTGCTGGCACCCACGGTCAACATCCACCGCTCGCCCCTCGCCGGCCGCAACTTCGAGTGCTACTCGGAGGACCCGGTGCTGGCCGGCCGGCTGGCCGTGGCCTACATCCAGGGCGCCCAGGACCAGGGCGTGGCCACCACGGTCAAGCACTTCGTGGGCAACGACGCCGAGACCGAGCGGTACACGATGAGCTCGGACATCGACGAGCGGGCCCTGCACGAGATCTACCTGAGGCCCTTCGAGCTGGCGGTTCGCGAGGGCGGCTCGCTGGGGATCATGACCAGCTACAACCGGGTCAACGGCCGCTGGTGCACCGAGCAGCCCGAACTGCTGGGCGGCATCCTGCGCGACGAGTGGGGCTTCGACGGCTTCGTGGTCACCGACTGGTTCGGCGTCACCGGCACCGCGGCCTCGGCCGAGGCGGGCGTCGACCTGGAGATGCCCGGACCGGCGCGGGCCTTCGGCGCCGCCCTGGCCGACGCGGTGCGGGCGGGCACGGTGGACGAGGTACGGGTCGACGCCCAGGTCACCCGGCTGCTCACCGTGTTCGAGCGGATCGGCGCGCTGGACGACTCCGAGCCGGGCGAGGACCGCTCGGTCGACGACCCCGTCCACGCCGCCGTGGCCCGCCGGGCCGCGGCCGATGCCATGGTCCTGCTGGCCAACGACGGGCTGCTCCCCCTCGACCGCGAGCTGCTGCGGAGCGTGGCCGTCATCGGTCCCAACGCCACCCGCCCCGCGGTCATGGGCGGGGGCTCGGCCGCCGTGCGGACACCCCGCATCACGTCGCCACTGGATGCGCTGCGGGCCGCGCTGGGCGGGAGCGTCAGCCTCGTCCACGAGCCGGGCTGCACCAACCGCAAGGCCGCGCCGCCGCTCGGCGGCGAGGGCACGGAGGCGCCCGGAGAGGGCCGGCCGGGCCTGGCGGTGGACTGGTTCGCCAACCCGGATCTGGCCGGCGATCCGGTTCACCACTCACACACCCCCGCGGCCGAGCTGGTCGCGTTCCAGCCCCCGGTCCCCGGCCTGGTGCCCGGCGGCTGGTCCCTGCGAGCCCACACGGTCGTGACGCCCACGCTCAGCGGCCCGCATCAGGTCAGCCTGATCCAGGCGGGCCGGGCGCGGGTGATCGTGGGTGGCCGCACGGTCATCGACGGATTCACCGACCCTCCGCCCCGGGGCACGGCCATGTACGGCATGGGCAGCGTGGAGGTGACGGCCCCGGTCGACCTGGAGGCGGGCACGCCGGTCGAGGTCACCGTCGAGTTCACGACCCGGGCGGGCCGCGACGGCGGCGGGCTGCGCATCGGCTGGGAGCCCCCCGAGCCGCCCGACATGCTCGACCGGGCCGTCACCGCCGCGGCGGCGGCCGATGCCGTGGTGCTGGTGGTCGGGACGTCGGGCGAATGGGAGACCGAAGGCCACGACCGCACCGCCATGGAACTGCCCGGTCGCCAGGACGAGCTGGTCCGCGCGGTCCTGGCCGCCAACCCGGCCACGGTGGTCGTGGTCAACACCGGCGCGCCGGTGACGCTGGACTGGGCCCCCGATGCCGGGGCCGTGCTGCAGACGTGGTTCGGCGGCCAGGAGATGGGTGCCGCGCTCGCCGAGGTGCTGCTGGGCGAGGCCGAGCCCGCCGGGCGGCTGCCCACCACGCTGCCGCTGCGGCTGGAGCACAACCCGTCCTACGGCAACTTCCCGGGCGAGGCCGGCCACGTGCGCTACGGCGAGGGCATCCTCGTGGGCTATCGCTGGTACGAGGCCCGCGGCCTGCCCGTCCGGTTCCCGTTCGGCCACGGCGGCTCGTACACGACTTGGCAGCTGAGCCCGCCCACGCCGGACGCCGCCAGCTTCCGGCCCGGCGACAGGCTGGCCATGCAGGTGCCCGTGACGAACACCGGGGCCCGGCGGGGCGCGCAGGTGGTGCAGTGCTACGTCGCACCGCCGGCTGCCCCGGTGGTGCGCCCGCCCCAGGAGCTCGCCGCCTTCGCCAAAGTGTGGCTCGACCCGGGTGAGACCGCCACGGTCGAGCTGGTCCTCGACGAGCGCGCCTTCGCCTACTGGGCCCCCGGCCAGCCCGAGCGGGCCGAAGTGGCGGCCCGGGCGTCGCACGTGCCCATGACCCGCCGGGCCGGCGACGCGGGAGGCCCGGGCTGGCGCGTCGACCCCGGCCGCTACCAGCTGCGCGTCGGCACCAGCTCTGTCGACATCGCGCACGTCGTGCCGGTCGACGTCGCCACCGCGTGACGGGCTAGGCCCAGATGGCCGGGGCGCCGGGCGGGGCGTTGTCCGGGAAGCAGCGGGCCTCACCCCGCGCGATCCGGCGGGCGGACCACGCCGCCACGGCGGCGTCGAGCACGTCGTCGGGCCCGGCGCGGCCGGCGTCGCCCAGATCCACCGGCACCACGATGCCCGCGGCGGCCAGCGCCTCCCGCCGCGCCTCCAGGCCCGCCCACGTGGCCTTGCTGGCGAGGATGGGCGCCCCGGCCAGCAGCGAGAACGACACCTCGGGGTGCACCTCGCGCACGGGGATGTCCACGCCTTCGCACCAGGCTTCGACGTCGAAGATCTTGGGGCCCAGGGCCCAGGCCTGGCGACTGGGGGCCTTTCCGGTCAGGCGGCGCGACACCGCGCACGCCTCGGCGTAGGTCGGCGCCAGGTACGCGGCGCGAGGGGGCGTGAGGAACAGGCTCGACCGCTTCGGCCCGAGGTGGAGCCGGGCGGCGAGGTCCGAGGCCCGCGGCTCGACCTCGTCCGTGACGTGCAGCGGCATGTCGATCCCGACGGCGTCCACCGGTCCCGCTCCCGCGGCCAGCTCGGCCATGGTCGTGCCGAACACGCCCCGCACGTTGCCGTCGGACGCCAGGACGATGCCGACCCAGCCGGCCCGGCACCCGTCCACCCCCAGCACATCACCGCCGTGCGTCATGTCACAACGTTCCCAGACGAGGACCCCGGGCTCCGGAACATGACAAGGCCTGGGATGGTTGGGGATGGGGTGAGCGCGCTTCCGGTCCCGCTGTCCGTCCTCGACCTCGCGCCGGTGGGCGAAGGTTCGACGCCGGACCAGGCGTTGCGCCATTCGCTGGCCCTGGTCGCCGAGGCCGAGCGCCTGGGCTATCGCCGCTACTGGGTGGCGGAGCACCACAACATGCCGGGCATCGCCAGCTCCGCGCCCGCAGTGCTGCTGGCCCACGCGGCGGGGGTCACCTCCGAGATCCGGCTGGGGTCGGGCGGGGTCATGCTCCCCAACCACGCCCCGCTGGTGGTGGCCGAGCAGTTCGGCATGCTGGAGGCGCTGCACCCCGGCCGAATCGACCTCGGCATCGGCCGCGCCCCCGGCACCGACCAGCTCACCGCGCTCGCGCTACGCCGGTCCCGCCGCCGGCTGGAGGTGGACGAGTTCCCCGAGCAGCTGGTCGAGCTGATCGGCTACTTCACCGGGACGTTCCCCGACGAGCACCCGTTCCGGTCGGTCACCGCGGTGCCCGGGCTCGGCTACCGGCCCGCGCTGTGGCTGCTGGGCTCGAGCGACTTCAGCGCCCAGTTCGCCGGCGTGCTGGGCCTGCCGTTCTCGTTCGCGTACCACTTCGCAGCGGCCAACACGCTGCCTGCCCTGGCTGCCTACCGGGCGGCGTTCCGGCCCTCGGACGACCTCGAGGCGCCCTACGTCATGTTGGGCGTGAACGTCGTGGCCGCCGAGGACGACGAGCGCGCCCGCTGGCTGGCCGGGTCGGGCGCCCTGGCCTTCCTCCGCCTGCGCACCGGGCGCCCGGGCCGCTACCCCACGCCCGAGGAGGCGGCCGGCTACACCTACACCCCGCACGAACGCGAGATCGTCAAGAGCTGGACCGCGTCGCACATCGTCGGCGGCCCCGACACGGTGCGCCGGGGCCTGGCCGAGCTGGTGGAGCGGACGGGAGCGGACGAGCTGATGGTCACCACGCTCACGCACGATCCCGGCGACCGGCTCGCCTCGTACCGGCTGGTGGCCGAGTCGGCCGGCATGGCTCCCATTCCGTCCCGGACACCTGTTTCCGGAGGGTGAGTCGGGTTAGCGTCGCGGCCAGCGAGCGGACCCGTGACGAGGAGCTGCAATGGCTGACGTGATCTCCGGTCTCAAGGACGAGGACATCGCCACGGAGTGGCGTCATGAGCGGGCCAGCGCCACGGCCGACGACGACGGCACCGACGGCGACGACGTGGCCGACGACGGCGACGGCACCGACGGCACGGACGGGGACGACGTGGCCGACGACGCTGACGGCACCGACGGCACCGACTCCTGAGCGCTGACGGAGCCCCCCATCCCCGACGCCCTCGGGCGCTGCGTCGGCGACGCTGACGCCTTCCGGACCACGATCTTCGGGGTGGCGCCGCACATGTGGCGCCACCCCGACGCGTTCGACGACGTGCTGTCCGTGGCCGACGTCGACCGCGTCCTCACCGTCACCGGGCTGCGCCGGCCCGCGTTCCGGCTCGTGCGCGACGGCGAGGTCATCGCCCCGCGCCGGTACACCCGGCACGCCCGCCAGGGCAGCGAGGACATCGACGACCTGATCGACACGGGACGGGTCATGGACCTGTTCGCCGAGGGCGCGACCATCGTCCTCCAGGGCCTGCAGCGATGGTGGGAGCCGGCCACCCGCTTCTGCCGGGACCTGGAGCTGGCCCTCGGCCATACGCTCCAGGCCAACGCCTACCTGACCCCGCCGGGGGCCGCGGGCCTGGCGCCGCACCACGACACCCACGACGTGTTCGTCCTCCAGTGCGAGGGGACCAAACACTGGGTGGTCCGGGAGCCGGCCGTCGACACTCCGCTCCCCCGCCAGAGATCGAACCACGCCGCCGCCGCCCTCCAGCCCGTGCTGTTCGAGGCCGAGCTCACCCCCGGAGATGTGCTCTACCTGCCGCGCGGGGTGGTCCACTCGGCTGCTGCCCAGCAGGGCGTGTCGCTCCACCTGACGCTCGGCATCCTGGCCACCACCGCGCACGACGTGCTCGCCGCCCTCGTGGACGCGGCGGCGGAGGACGCCACGTTCCGCCGCTCGCTGCCCGCGGGCTGGCCCTATGACGACGACCTCGCCGCCGGCGCGGTCAAGGACGTGGTCGCCGAGCTGGCGGACTGGCTCGACCGGGTGGACCCCGCCGCGCTCGCCGCCGGGCTGCGCGACCGCTGGGTGTCCAACCGGGGGCCGGTGCTGGCCGGCCAGCTGGGTGAGATCCTGGCGCTGCCCGCGCTGGACGACGCCACCGTGGTCCGCCCCCGGGAGGGCACGATCGCCCGGCTCGACCCCGCCGACGGGCGCCTGCAGCTCACGCTCGGCGACCGTGCCGTGGTGCTGCCCGCCTCGCTGGAGCCGGCGCTGCGCCGGCTGCTGGACGGGCCGGCCCTGCGGGTCGGCGACCTGGCCGACCTGCTCGACGAGCCGAGCCGGCTGGTGCTGGTCCGCCGCCTGATCCGGGAGGGTGCTCTGCGCACCGGCGCACCGGGTGCCGATGGCTGAGCCCCTCACCCTGCGCTGCGCCACCGAGTCGCTGGCCCGGGACGAGCCCCAATGGGGCACGGCGTCGCGGGTGCAGCGCTGGCTGCTGATCGAGCAGCCCGGGGCATGGGGCTACCACCCCGTGACCGAGTCCGAGCTCGACCCGGCGGTGGCCACGGCGCTCGAGGCCCACGCCCGGCGGCACCGGGTGCGGGTCCTGCTGGTCCGGCGCCCCGGGCAGCGGCGGCGCGATGCCGACCGCGCCGTGTTTCTGGCGCACTCGGGGGTCGAGCGCTGGTGGGTGGAGCAGCTCAGCGTGCCCGCGTCGCAGCCCGAGGCGTTGCTGGACATCGACCTCGGGGTGCTGGCGTTCCCCGACCCGCCCGGCGTGGGCCGGTCGGGCCCGCTCGGCCTCCACCTGGTGTGCACCAACGGCCGCCACGATCCCTGCTGCGCGGACCTGGCCCGCCCGGTGGTGCGGGCGCTCACCGCCGCGGGCGCCCCGGATGTGTGGGAGTGCTCGCATGTGGGCGGCGATCGCTTCGCCGCCAACATCGTGTGCCTGCCCGAGGGGGTCTACTACGGGCGGGTCGAGCCGGAACGGGCCGCGTACCTGCTGGCCGAGCACCGCGCCGGGCTGGTCGACCTCGAGCACTTCCGCGGCCGGAGCTGCCATCCCCCGCTGGTGCAGGCGGCCGAGCTGTTCGCCCGCAGCCACCTGCGGGAACGCCGCATCGACGGCGTGGGCGTGCTGTCCGCCGAGCCCGGGCCCGAAGGGACGGTGGCCGTGCTGGTCCAGCAGCGGGGCGGCGACGCCCTGGAGGTGATCGTGCGCCGCGAGCACGGCGAGCCGGTCCAGCTCACCTGCCACGTGCACGAGGAGAGCCGGCCGTGGGCCTACCGGCTGGTCGAGGTACGCCCCGCCTGATCGCCGTTCCCCGACACCTCGGCCAGGCGCTCGTGCAGCCGCTGGCGTACGGCATCGGGGTCGTATGCCTGCTGGGCGCGGCGCCGGCGCGCCACCACCACTCCGGTAGCCGCCACGCCGGCCAGGCCGGCGAGTCCCAAGATCTTCCATCCGAGCCGCATGCGGTTCCGTACGCTACCCGCCGTGAGCACCGCCACCCTCGGGCTCGACGAGGCGGTCACCACCGCGGCCACCGGCGATCTGTGGCTGTTCCGCGGCAGGTCACTCGCCGACCGGGCCATCCAGACCGCCACCAACAGCCCCGTCAACCATGTGGGCATGGCCGTCGCGCTCGATGATCTGCCCCCGCTGCTGTGGCATGCCGAGCTCGGCCGCTCGCTGCCCGACGTGTGGAGCGGCCAGCACCACCGGGGCGTGCAGCTGCACCTGCTCGCCGACGCGGTGACGACCTGGCGGGAGCGCTACGGCCAGCGGGCCTGGGTCCGGTTGCTCGACGGCACCATCGAACGCCACCACGAGGACCGGCTCATGGAGGTGATCGCGCGCTTCGACGGCCGGCCCTTCCCCACCACCCTCGGGCTGGTGCGCCAGTTCATCACCGGCCGCCTGCGGCGCCGCTCGCCGCTGGAGACCATCTACTGCGCGGAGCTCGTGGCCACCACCTACCAGCACATGGGACTGCTGCCGGCCCGCCGGCCTGCGAGCTGGTACGACCCCGGTCGCTTCTGGAGCGGGGACGATCTGGAGCTGGTGCCGCCCTTCAGCCTCGGGGGCGAGATCCCTGTGAGCTGACGAGGTCCGCGTACTCGGGGTGGCGCTCGATGTAGGCCCGGATGAACGGGCAGCGGGGCACCAGCGTGCGGCCCGAGGCTCGGACGTCGTCCAACGCCTCCCTCGCCAGCGTGCTGCCGACACCGTGGCCCTCGAAGGCGTCGTCCACCTCCGTGTGGACGAACACCCGCACTTCGCCCTTGTCGTGGTAGTCGGCGTGGCCCGCCAGCCGGCCGTCCACGGTGATCTCGTACCGGGACCGCTCGGGGACGTCGCGCACGCTCATCATGGCGCGGAGGCTACCGGGGAGCTGCCCCCGTCCACTTCGTGCCCTGCTGGCATGCCGGCGACCGCGCCCATCCGCAGCGGGACGAAGGGGCCGTCGCTGTCGGTTCGGATGGGCGAGGACACGAAGCAGGCGTGGTCGCCGCCCTCGTCGATCAGCGTGACCCGCCGGCCGACCAGCCGGTGCGGGCAGGCGTCGAGCAGGGGGACGCCCCCCGGGCCCGGCGTCCACGAGGTGCGAGCGAACTTGTCGATGTCGTCGCCCGTCTCCGCCCCGAACAGCTCGGCCAGCTCCCGATCGCCGTCGGTCAGGAAGTGGATCGCCACATGCGAGGCCAACCGGGCTACGCGGCAGGTGCGGTTCAGCCGCGAGAGCCACACCGCGTAGCGCGGGGGCTCGATGCTGACCTGGGCGTGGAAGCCGACCAGGCATCCGGCCAGCTCGTCAGCCCGGGCGGTGGTGACCACCACGAGGGCCGGGTCCGCCGCCGCCATCAGGTCATCGAAGCCGTCGCTCCGCCTCACGCCCTCGTTCTACCCCGCCTGGCGGTGAGTATGCCCACGCCCGAGCGGGTAGCCGCGTGACCGGAACAGTCGAGCAAGGAGGCTCGTCATGGCTGATCGACTCGCAGGCATGCAGATCGCGTTCCTCACGGCCAACGAGGGCGTCGAGCAGATCGAGCTCACAGACCCGTGGCGGGCGGTGGAGGCCGAGGGCGGGCGCCCGGTGCTGGTCGCGCCGGAGCCCGGCACCGTCCAGGCGTTCAACCACCGGGAGCCGGCCGACCGCTTCCGGGTCGACATGACCGTGGCCGAGGCCGACCCGAAGCAGTTCGCCGGGCTCGTGTTGCCGGGCGGGGTGGTCAACCCCGACCGGCTGCGCACCAATCCCGCGGCGGTCCACTTCACCCGCGCCTTCTTCGAGGCGGGCAAGCCGGTGGCGGCCATCTGCCACGCACCGTGGACGCTGATCGAGGCCGACGCGGTGCGGAACCGCAACGTGGCCAGCTGGCCCAGCCTGCGCACCGACCTGGTCAACGCCGGCGCCCGCTGGCTCGACGAGCCCGTGGTGGTCGACACCGACGGCCCCAACGTCCTGGTCACCAGCCGCAAGCCCGACGACCTGGCCGACTTCAACCGCGAGGCCCTGGCCGCCTTCGCCGTCGCCCACGTGCGGTAGGCACAGCATCATGGCCGGGTGCGCGCGCTGGTCCTGGCCGACACCCACCTGAAGACCGATCTCTCCGGCTTGCCGCCCGCGGTGTGGGACGCCGTCGAGGACGCCGACGTGGTCCTGCACGCGGGCGACGTCGTGACCGACGACCTGCTGGGCGCGCTCCGCCGGTTGCGGCCGGTCCACGCGGTCCTGGGCAACAACGACCGCAGTCTGGTGGGTGCGCTCCCCGACCGCCTGGCGCTGACGCTGGGCGGGGTGCGGGTGGCGATGGTCCACGACTCGGGCGCCCGCGCCGGCCGGGAGCGCCGCCTGAAGCGCTGGTTCCCCGAGGCCCAGGTGGTGGTGTTCGGCCACAGCCACGAGCCGGTCGACAGCCTGGGCGAGGACGGCCAGCGCCTGTTCAACCCCGGCTCGGCGGTGCAGCGCCGCCGCCAGCCGGAGCGGACGATGGGCCGCCTGGTGCTCGACGGCGGCGTCGTCGTCGAGCACGAGATCATCCCCCTCGGCCGTAGCTGACTCAGATCTCCTCGCGCCGCTGCATCTGCTGGAACGTCAGCCAGCCCGGCAGCATGGGCAGCCAGTAGGTGACCAGCCGGAACGTGAGCACGGCCGACACCGCGGTGCCGCTGGACATGCCGTAGCCGGTCAAGGCACCGACCAGGGCCGCCTCCACCGCGCCGAGACCGCCGGGCGTGGGCGCGGCCGAGCCCAGGGCTGCGGCCACCAGGTAGGCGGCCCCGATCTCGGGGAAGCTGACCCCGCCCCCGAACGCCGCCACCGCGGCCGCCAGGGTGAGGATGAAGGACATGGTGATCCCCACCTGCCCGTAGAGCAGGCTGATGACCCTCAGAGGCGAGGTGAGCACATCGGCCACCGACGACAGCGCGTTGCGGATCTGGACCAGCAGCGGCGGCAGGATGCGCCGGCGCAGGGCGGGCACCACCAGGATCACCAGCCCGGCCGCCGAGACGGCCACCGCGATCACGATGAACACCGCGTTGGCCTCCGGCAGTGAGAAGCCCACGTCGCTGGACCCCACCCACGCCAGGAACCCGCCCAACAGCGACAGGTGCACCACGAAGCCGGTCAGTGCGCACAACCCGACCGCGGCCGCGGCGGCCCCGGGGTCGAGCCCGGAGCGCTGCAGGAAGCGCACGCCCATGGCCAGGTAGCCGGTGTTGGCCGGGGCGATGCGGCTCACGAACGACGAGGCCAGCTGCATGCGCAGCGCGGGCAGGTAGGGGATGGGCTCGGGCACGGAGGCCACGAACGCCAGCGCCGCGAAGCCGATGGTGGCCGCCGCCCCCACCACCATGGGGACCAGCCACCACCAGTTGGCCTGGCTGGCCGCCTCCGCCGACTCGTCGAGGTTCGCCAGCTGCGGCAGCAGGAAGTAGAAGGCACCGGCCAGCGCCACGATCGATACCGCGGTGCGGGGTCGGACCCGGTCGAGGCGAGCCAGTGGCGCGGGCTCGACCCCGGTGGCGTCGCGCACCGCCTCCCGCAGCGCGTCGAGCACCTCCTTGTTGGAGCGCCAGGCGCGCCGGGTGGGGGCCGGCAGGGCCAGCGGCTGGAGGTAGGGCACGGCGGTCAGCACGGCCTGCTGGCCCACGGCGTCCACCGCCACCTCGACGGCCCGGGGGGCGCCGATCTCCAGGGCGGTCGACACCAGCAGCTGGGCCCGGTCCAGCGCCAGGTCCCGGTCGGAGGCGGCGAGGGCGGCCCCGTCGAAGCCCCGCAGCACCGCGTTGCCTTCGGAGGTCACCAGCACCTGGGCCAGGCCCAGGTTGCGGTGGGCGATGCGGTCGCGGTGCAGCGCGGCCACCTGATGCCAGACGTCGCGCAGCATGGCCGGGTCGAGCTGGTCGGGCGCCAGCTCCGAGGCGGGCACCCCCTCGATGGCCGTCTCCAGCAGGCCGACCGAGCCGTTGTGGGAGGCCACGATCGTCCTCACGCGGGCCACCCGGGCGCCCGCGTCGGCCGCGGCCCGCTGCGCCAGCGCCTCGTGCTCGATGCGACGCTGCACGGTGTCGTAGGGCCGGTCCGTCACCCAGCGGCGCAGCCGGGCCGAGCGCCAGAGCTGCTCCAGCAACACCTCGTTGCGGTCGTGCGCCGTGCGCAGTCGCATCTCGAGCGGGGCGGCCCCCGCCCGGTCGACCCGGTACACCAGCGGGCTGTTGCCGGCCAGCTGCTCGATGCGGGAGGCGCGACCCACGGTGCGCAGCATCGACACCAGCTCGGCCGCCTCGGGGTCGGAGCCCTCGGTGCCGAAGGCCAGGAGCGCCAACGACCCGACCGCCATGCCCACCGCGATGGCCACCACGATGTCGAGCGGCGCCTCGGTCGACGACACCACCCGGAACACCACCAGCAGCGCGACGCCGCTCCACAGCACCCGGCGCCACTGCTGGGACACCCATGGCGCGGCGATGATGACGAGCGCCACCGCCGCCGCGATCAGCGGCGAGGTGGCGAAGGCCGGGTCGGTGAGCTCGACCACCCGGTCGGTGTTGGGGTCGACCGCGGCGATCACGCCCTGGGAGGCCAGGAAGTCGGTGAGCCAGGCCATGGCCAGGAGGGCCCCCACCGCCCCGGTGAGCAGGGCCGCGGCCTGGCGGAAGCGCCGCCGCACCACCAGCACGATCAGCGCCACCAGGGGCACCAGGCCCGCAACCAGGACCGCCACGCCGGTGAGCACCTCGGCGAAGCGGTCCGGGACCCGCTCGTACACGTCCACCAGGTCCTCTTCGGCGCCGCCGATGGTGTTGCGGAGCCAGGTGGCCACCAGCACGCCCACGCCGACCAGGGCGAGGCCGACGATGAGGCGGACGACATCGGCCTGGGAGCGGACGCGCTGGCGCGGCGAGACCGAGACGACCACTCCGGCCAGCACGCCCACCTGCTCGTTGTCCCTGGTCGCGCCGGGTGAGGCCACGGCTTCTGCGCTCTGCACCGCGATCATCCTGGCACGGCGCGTGGCACTCGCCGACGACACCTCCAGGGGAATGGTCAGAGCTTGGCCAGCACCGCGTCGGCCGAGCTGACGTCGACACCCGGCTTGGACTCGACCGCCAGGTCGGTCACCACGCCGTCCTCGATGATGGCTGCGTAGCGCTGGGAGCGGGTGCCGAGGCCGAATCCGGAGCCGTCCAGCTCCAGGCCCATGGCCGCCGCGAACTCGCCGTTGCCGTCGGCTAGCATGGTCACCGCGCCCTCGGTGTTCTGGACCTGACCCCAGGCGCCCATGACGAAGGGGTCGTTGACCGCGACGCACGCGACGGTGTCGACACCCTTGGCCTTGAGGTCGTCGGCGCGCAGCACGAAGCCGGGCAGGTGGTGGTCCGAGCACGTCGGCGTGAACGCCCCGGGCACCGCGAACAGCACGACCTTGCCCGAGCCCAGCACGTCGCCGCTCTGCACCGGGCGGGGGCCCTCGGCGGTCATGGTCATCAGCTTCACGTCGGGGACCTTGTCGCCTACCGAGATCGCCATCGATCTACCTCCACGTCTCTGGACTCTTCGAACGCTGCATCATGCCCCAAGCCGGGCCGAGACGCGACACACCCCCGGACGCTCCGTGTGACGCCCGAGGGTGTTGTCGTTTCAGGAGTTCGGTTCGGGTCGGGTCAGATCCCGCGGCCTACGCCACCCCGCCGGCCCCAGCCGCCTCGGCGATGGGTCACAGCGTTGTAGATCAACAGGGCGACGATGGCGCCGATGATGGAGCCGATCACGCCCGACGCCTGGAGGGCGCCCTCACCCGGGTCCTTGCCGAACAGGACATAGCCGAGGAAGCCACCGATGAACGACCCCACAATGCCCAAGGCGGCCGTCTGCACGAACGACATCGGGTCGCGCCCCGGCACCAGCAAGCGGGCGATGTAACCCGCCACGATGCCGATGACGATCAGCATGATGATGAAACCAAGCACGTGGCACTCTCCCGTCCGGAGCAACGGCGGCGGCCGCTGCGACCAATGTTCGGGAGAGGGGTGCCCTCAAACCTGGGGAGCCAAACCTGCTCCCCAGGTGAAGGGCCTCAGACGGGCTCGAGCTCGCGCTCGCCCTCGCCTTCGTCCTCACTCACATCGCTGTCGGGCTCGTGGCCCTCGACCGCGATGCGGGGCAGGAGGCGGGCCAGCCAGCGGGGCAGCCACCAGTTGCGGTCACCCAGCAGCTCCATGGTGGCCGGCACCAGCAGCATGCGGACCACCGTGGCGTCGAGCAGCACCGCGGTGGCCAGGCCGACACCGAACAGCTTGACCACCCGGTCGCTCTCCAGCAGGAAGCTGCCGAACACGAACACCATGATCAGAGCGGCGGCGGTGATGACGCGGGCGGTGGTGGCCAGCCCGTCGGCCACCGAGGTGTGGCTGTCGCCGGTCCGATCCCACTCCTCGCGGATGCGGGAGAGCAGGAAGACCTCGTAATCCATCGAGAGGCCGAAAACGATGGCGAACAGCATCATGGGGATGAAGGGCTCGATGGGCGCGCTGTCGATGTTGAGCAGCGGGCCGGCCCAGCCCCACTGGAACGCGGCCACCACGATGCCGTAGGCGGCCCCGATCGACAGCAGGTTCATGACCACCGCCTTGAGCGGCACCAGCACCGAGCGGAACACCACCATGAGCAGCAGGAACGACAGGGCCAGCACGGCGCCGAAGAACGCCGGCAGCCGGTCGGCCAGGTAGTTCGAGAAGTCGACGCCCACCGCCACCTGGCCGGTGATGGCCACGTCCAGGCCGGTGCCGTCGGTGACCGCCGGCAGCACGTCCTGGCGCAGGCGGGCCACGGTGTCGGTGGTGGCCTGGTCCTGGGGCGCGGTGGTGGGGATCACCTGCCACACGACCGCGGTGGGATCGTCGGGGTCGTCGGGCACGGCGGGGCTGGCGAAGGCCACCCCGTCGGCCTGGCTCACGGCCTCGGTGACCCGATCCAGCACGGTCGGGTCGAGGGTGTCGGGGACCAGCGAGGTGAGCACGAGCGGCCCGTTGAACCCGGGCCCGAAGCCCTCGGCCAGCAGGTCGTAGGCCTTGCGGGTGGTCGTGTCCTCGGGATAGTTGCCCTCGTCGGAGAAGCCGAGGCGCAGGCCCAGCACCGGAAGGGCCAGCAGGACGAGCACCAGCGCACCGCCGGTGGCGGCCGGCCACGGGCGCCGCTGGATGAGCCGGCTCCATCGGTAGGCCATGGTCTCCCGGACGGGACGGCGGGCCCGGCGGGGCACCTCCTGGCGCAGCGGGCGGACCGCGAACGCGGCCAGGACCACCACCACGGCCACCGGGAGGGCGATGATCAGGGCCCCGACGCCCAAGCCGATGCCGACCAGCGCCACGGCCACCAGGCCGGCGGCGATCAGGCCCCGCCAGCGGGTGATCTCGACCCGCTGGCCGGCGAAGCCGAGCAGCGCGGGCAGCAGGGTGAGCGACGCCACCAGCGTGGTCGCCACCACCGCGGCCGTGCCCAGCGCCAGGCCGGTGATGAAGCTGACCTGCATGACCAGCATGCCGAGCAGCGAGATCACCACGGTGGTGCCCGCGAACAGCACGGCGCGGCCGGCCGTGTCCATGGCGATGACCGTGGAGCGCTCGAGGTCGTAGCCCTTGTGCAGGTTCTCCCGGAAGCGCGTGACGATGAACAGCGCGTAGTCGATGCCCACGCCGAGGCCGATCATCACGCCCAGGATCGAGGTGAAGTCGGGCATGGACACCAGATGGCCGAGGAAGCCGACCAGCACCGAGCCGACGCCGATCCCGGCCAGGGCCACGCTGATGGGCAGGCCCATGGCCAACACCGACCCGAACGCCAGCACCAGGATGATGATGGCGAAGCCGATGCCGATGGCCTCCGACGACGGGGCCTCGAAGTCGGCGAAGATGCCGCCGCCCAGCTCGATCTGGACGCCGTCGAGATCCTTGGGAAGCTCCCGCTTGATGTCGCCCGCGAGGGCGGTCGCCTCCTCCCCGCTGATGTCCGAGGGCAGATCGATGCTCGCGTAGGCGACCTGACCCGCCTCGGGGCCCTGGGAGGCGATCTGGCGGGCGCCCTCGGGGATGTAGGGGCTGGTGATCTCGAGGTCGCCCAGCTGGGCGATGCGGTCGAACGAGTCGGTCATGGCCGCGCGCACCGAGGGGTCGTCGACCCCCTGGGGCGCCCGGAACACCACCGAGCCGCCGAAGCCGGCCCCGAACCCGCCGAAGTGGTCCTCGAGGATGTCCGTGCCTCGCTTGGACTCGACGTCGGGCAGGCCGAACTCGGAGCGCGACTCGGTGCCGAGGGCGCTGAGAGTGGAGAAACCGACGATGAGGGTCACGATCCAGGCGATCACGACCAACCAACGGCGCCGGTAGCACCAGCGCCCCAGGCGAGCGAACACAGGGCCTCCACGAGGTGCGGGACGGGTGGGGGGCTCAGGGCGGCCAAGGGGGGAACCACCGCCTCTTCGACGCTACCTGGGGCTTCTCACCGGCGCGGGGTGTCATCGGGCACACCGGCGCCGGCCCGCCAATCCCTTGGGCGGCCTGCACCCCCAGCGACGACAATCCGCGCGTGACCGAACCCACGCTGGCAACCCGCGAGGACATCCTGGCCGCCGCCAAGCAGCTGGCTCCCTACCTCCGCACCACGCCGGTCGTCACCGTCGACCGTGCCGACCTCGGCCTCCCCGGACGGGCGCCGCTGGTGCTCAAGCTGGAGCTGGTCCAGCACAGCGGCTCGTTCAAGGCCCGGGGTGCCCACCTCTACCTTCTGGGCGACGCCCCGCCGGTGGGGGTCGTGGCCGCGTCGGGGGGCAACTTCGGCGTCGCCGTGGCCTACGCCGCCCGGCGCCTGGACGTGCCCGCCACCGTGTTCGTCCCCGCCACCAGCGCGCCGGCCAAGCTCGACCGGCTGCGGTCCCTCGGCGCCACCGTCGAGGTCGTCCCCGGCTACTACGACGACGCGCTCGTGGCCTCGCGGACCCACGCCGACGCCACCGGGGCCCGGTTCCTCCACGCCTTCGACCAGCCCGAGATGATCCTCGGCGCCGGCACGCTGGGCGCCGAGCTGGCGGCCCAGGCCGACGTCGACCGGGTGGTGGTGGCGGTGGGCGGCAGCGGGCTCATCGGCGGCGTGGCCTCCTGGTACCGGGGCGACGTGGCCGTGACCGGCGTCGAGACCGCCGGCTGCCGCACACTCTCCGACGCGCTGGCCGCGGGCCACCCGGTCGAGGTCGGCATCGCCGGGATCGGCGCCGACGCCCTCGGCGCCCGCCGGGCCGGCGACCTGGGCTTCGCCGCCGCCCAGCGCTGGGTCGACCGGGTCGTGGTGGTGGAGGACGAGGCTGTGGTCGACGCCCAGCACCGCCTGTGGTCGGCCCTGCGCCTGGCCCTGGAGCCCGCGGGCGCGGCCGCGCTCGCCGCCCTCACCACCGGCGCCCTGGCCGACCCGGACGAGCGGGTGGCGGTGGTGCTGTGCGGGGCCAACGTCGACCCCGCCACCCTGGCCTAGGCCCTAGGCCTCGGGATCTACGCCGAGGACCACCAGGCCGAGCGTCCCCGTCCCGGCGGCCGAGGTGGTGAGCAGGTTGCCGTTGGCCGCGGGATCGCCGGCGATGGCGTCGTCCTCGTTGCGGGTGTCGCGGGTGCCGTGGGCCGCGTAGGGGTCCTCGGCGTGGACCTCGTCGGTCAGGTCCTCGGGGAAATAGAGCTGGGTGGTGAGCACGGCCGCATCGTCCAGGCGCACCTTGGTGTGGATGTGCACCGCCCGCCCCTGGTACCAGCCGGGGTAGTTGGTGGCGAACTCGACGATGCCGTCCTGGTCGGCCACCTGGGAGCCGCGCAGGAACGTCGTCCCCTCCCCCGCGTCGTCGTTGCTGCCCGCGCCGTCGCTGAAGGCGGAATAGTCGCCGTCGACGTCGCAGTGCCACACGTCGACCACGGCCCCGGGCACCGGGTTGCATTTGGCGTCCACCACCCGGACGCCCAGCCGCAGCGGGTGGCCGGCCAGGCCCTCGGTGATGTCGCGCCGGTCCAGGCCCACGTCGATGTAGAACGGCCCCTCGGTCTGCTCCGGCGTCAGCCGGCAGGTCCCGAGCGAGGCGAAGTCGGCGGCGGTGAGCGCGGCCCCGGCCTCGGCGGTCGTCGCGGTGGTCCCGGCCCCTTCGCTCGACGTCGTGCTCGCGCCACTGGCCTGGCCGCCACCGTCGTCGTCCGAGGAGCCGGCGCACCCGGCCAGCACCGCGCCGACGAGCACGGCTCCGCCCGTGAGGAAGGTTCGGCGGCTGGTTTCGGCGGCGGGCATGGGACGCATCACAGCACGCGGGCCTGAGAGTTGCCCGTGAGCCGGCCGTGAGCTCACTCCTCGGCCTCCTGCTCGGCCCGGTAGGTGGCCCGGCTCAGCAGGTTGGCTCCTACCGGCATCGTCAGCACCTGCAGCGCGGCCGCCAGCAGCAGCGAGGTCACGTCGTTGGGATGGTGCAGGGTCACGGCCCCACCCACCAGCACCAGCACGACCCCGACCGTGGACGCCTTGGTGAGGGCGTGCATCCGGGCCAGCGGCTCCGGGAAGCGCACCACGCCCACCGCCGCCAGCAGGGTGAGCGTCGCCCCCGCCAGCGCCAGCACCTCGCCTGTCACTGGCCCGCCCCCTCGATGAAGCGGGCCACGACGCCCGTGCCCACGAACCCGACCAGCGCAGCCGCCACCACCACCGGGACGAACGCGCCCTCCCCGGTCCGCATCGCCTGGACGGTGATGGCGCTCATGCCCACGATCAGCAGGCCGTCCACCCCGAGGACCCGGTCGGTGAGGCTGGGGCCGGCCACGAGCCGGTAGCCGAAGCCGAGGGCCGCCAGCGCCAGCACGACGAACGCAGCGGTGATCACGACTCCACCGCCGCCACTGCCTCGGGGCTCCCGAACGCCCGCACCACCAGGTCCCGCAGGCTCCAGACGTCCTGGCGCACCTCCTCCACCGAGTGGAGGTGGAGCACGTGCACGAGCATCTCCCGCGGCTCGCGCGTGACCTCTACCGGCATCGTCCCCGGCGTCATCGCCACGAGGTTCGCCAGCAGCGTCAGCACCTCGTCCGAGCACCCGGGCAGCGGCACCCGCACCACGCCGGTCGAGATGCGCGGCCACGGGCTCAGCACCTCGCGGACCAGCACCAGGTTCGACACCGCCAGGTCCTGGGCCAGCCTCAGCCCCAGCCGAAGCAGCGGCAGGGGCCGGATCACCGGCAGGTGGGCCGGCCGCCGGAAGTCGGGCAGGGCCACCGCCAGCCCCGCCGCCACCACCAGGCCGCTCAGGACGTTGGCCCACGACAGCGAGCCCCAGGCCAGCAGCCAGATGGCCAGCAGCATCGCCATCAGGCCGAGCGAGCTTCTCATCCGAGCACCTCCGTCACGTACGCCGAGGGATCGAGCAGGTCGGCTGCGGCCCGCACGCTGTAGTCGTAGATCGGGCCCGCGGCCAGGCCGATGGCCAGGGTCAGCGCGGCCAGCGCGGCGGTGGGCGCCACCATCAGCAGGGGGCCGCCGAGCGGCTCGCCCGGCCGGGGCACGACCGCGTCGGGCACCGGGTCCCGGGCCGGGCTCCAGAACACCGCGATCCACACCTTCATCAGCGAGTAGAGCGTGAGCAGGCTCACCACCAGCGACACCGCCAGGATCACGTACGACGACCGCGCCGCGGCCGCGTCCACCAGGGCGAACTTGGCGATGAACCCCGACAGCGGGGGCACGCCCACCAGGCTCAGCGCCGACACCAGGAACAGCACGGCGATGACCGGCGCGGTCCGCACCATGCCCCCGAGCCGCGCCATCCGGCTCGACCCACCGGCGTGCTCGATCAGGCCGCCGGTGAGGAACAGCCCGGTCTTCGCCACGATGTGATGCACCGTGTACAGGACGGCGGCGGCGAGGCCGGCCACGCTGAACAGGGCCAGGCCCATGATCATGTAGCCGATGTGGCTCACGATCTGGAACGACAGGACGCGCTTGAAGTCCCCCTGGGCGATGGCGCCCAGCACGCCCACCAGCATCGTCGCCCCCGCCAGCACCAATAGCAGCGTCACCGGGTGGGTCCCGGCCGGGAACAGCAGCGTCTGGGTGCGGATGATGGCGTACACGCCCACCTTGGTCAGCAGGCCGGCGAAGATGGCCGTGACCGGTGACGGCGCGGTCGGGTAGCTGTCGGGCAGCCAGAAGAACAGCGGGAAGATGGCTGCCTTGATCCCGAACACGACCAGCATCAGCACGGCCAGGGCGCTGCGGAGCCCGTCCGGCAGGTCGGCGATCCGCAGCGACAGCTGCGCCATGTTCACCGTCCCGGTCGAGGCGTAGACCACCGCCAGCAGGGTCACGAACAGCACCGAGGCCAGCAGGCTGATGACCACGTAGGTCATGCCGGAGCGCACCTGGTCGAGCCGGCCGCCCAGTGTCAGCAGCACATAGCTCGCGGTCAGCATCATCTCGATGGCCACGAACAGCGTGAACAGGTCGCCGGTGAGGAAGGCGGCCGCCACCCCCGCGGCCAGGATCAGGTACACCGACTGGAAGCCCACGTGGTTGCGCTCGGCCCCGGGCTGGCCGATGGCGTAGACCAGCACGGCCAGCAGCATCAGCGCCGCCACCACGAGCATGATGGCCGAGAAGCGGTCGGCGACCAGGGCGATGCCGAGCGGCGCCGGCCAGCCCCCCGCCGCGGTCGACGCGGGTCCGTGGTGGTCCACTTCCACCAGCAGCACGACGGCCAGCACTGCCACCGCAGTGAGCGTGGTCAGGGCGATGGCCCGCTGCAGCGGGCGCGAACGCCCGGCCAGGACCGACAGGGCCGCCCCCAGCAGCGGCAGCAGGACCGGCAGGCTGAGCAGGGCGTTCAAGGGACGTCCTCGCGGTCGGCGTTCTCGTCGTCGAGCTCGACGTCGGGGGCGCCGTGGAGCGCTACGTCCCGGTCCTCGACGTCGTCCTGGACCTCGTCGTCGTGGGTCAGCAGCCAGCTGCGGTACGCCAGCGCGAGCAGCAGCGCGGTCACGCCGAAGCTGATGACGATGGCGGTCAGCGCGAGGGCCTGGGGCAGGGGGTCGGCCAGGTCCTCGGTGGGACCGTTGCCGATCAGCGGAGCCCGGCCACGCGTCCCGGAGGAGACCATGAGCACGTTGGCGCCGTGGCCCAGCAGGGCGATGCCGATGATGATGCGGCTGAGCTTGCGCTGGAGCACCAGGTAGGTGCCGATGCCGAACAGCGCGGCGGCGGTGGCGGCCAGCAGCACGGTCATGGCGCCGGCACCCGGGGCTCGTCGCCGAACGACTCGAACACCATCAGCACCAACCCGAGCACCACCAGGTAGACACCGACGTCGAACGCCAGCGCCGAGGTGAGCTTGATGTGGCCCAGCAGGGGCAGGTCTCCCTCCACGAGGGCGCCCTCCAGCACCTCGCCGCCGAACAGGAGGGGCACGGCCGCGGTCACCGCCGACACCAGCAACCCCGCGCCCAGCACCGTCCACGGCCGGGCCCGGGACAGGCTGCGGACGTCGTCGATGCCGCCGGCCACGTAGCGCAGGGCCACCGCCGCACCCGCGACGATCCCGCCCACGAACCCGCCTCCGGGCTGGTTGTGGCCCACGAACAGCAGGTACAGCGAGCCCACCAGCACCGCGGGGAACACCAGGCGCACCGCCACGTCCACCACCACGAGCCGGCGCACCTCGAGGGCCTCGTCGGCCGCGGGCTCTGCCGGGTCGCGGCCCCGGTGCCGCCGGCCGGCCCGGGCCAGCGCCACCGAGCCGATGGCCGCGGCGGTGAGCACCGTGATCTCGCCCAGGGTGTCGAAGCCCCGGAAGTCGACGAGGATGACGTTGACGACGTTGCGCCCGCCACCGTCGGGCACCGCCCGCTCGACCATCTCGCCCGACACCGGCGCTTCGGTCCGGCTGCCCCCGGCCGTGAGCGCCAGCCCGAACACCGTCAGCCCGACGGCCACCGCCACCGACGCCCGCACGACCCGGCGTCCCGGCCTCACCCGGGGCTCGAAGCGATCGGGCAGCCGCCGGAGCACCAGCACGAACAGCACGGTGGTCAAGGTCTCGATCGCCACCTGGGTGAGGGCGAGGTCGGCGCCTCCCTGGACCACGAACAGCCCGGCCATGGCGTAGCCGGTGGCACCCAGCAGCAGGGCGGCCGAGAAGCGCCGGTGGACGGCCCCGGCCGCCACGGCGGTGACCACCAGGGCCACGCAGACCGCCACGTGGCCGGCCGAGCCGACCAGTGCCGGCCACCCGGGCCAGCCGCCGCCCGCCACCAGCGCGCCGGTGGTGAGCAGCGCCGCGGTGGTCAGGATCACGCCCGCGTAGGTGGGCAGCGAGCCGTTCTGCACCAGCCCCGTCAGCCGGTCCGCCCCCCGGTTCAGGGCCGCCAGCGCCCAGTGGTAGGCATCGGCCCCGCTGGGGAGGCGGCCGCCCCACGCCAGCACCGGAGCGATCCTGGCCCGCCCCAGGAACAGAGCCAGGCCGCCCGCGAGTGCGAGCGCCGACAGCGCGAGGGGCAGGTTGACCCCGTGCCACAGCGCCAGGTGGACCGGCCCGACGGCCGGGTCGAGCGCCCGGGCCGCCCCGCCCGCCCAGCGGTCGACCACCGCGGGGGCGATGCCCAGCACGACGGTCAGCGCGGCCAGCACCGCCGCGGGGGCAACGAGGCTCGCGGCCGGCGCGAGGGCGTCGGATGCGTGGTCCGGCCCGGCCCGGCCCAGCGCGCCCCAGGCGAACCACAGGCTGTACGCCGCGGTGAGCATCGATCCGGCCACGACCAGCGCCAGCACGAGGCCCGCGTACGAGAAGGCCCCGTCCGCCAGCGCGGCGAAGTCCTCCTCCTTGGCGATGAAGCCAAAGGTGAGCGGCACCCCGGCCATCGACGCCGCCGACACCACGGTGACCGCGATCGTCAGCCCCCAGCCCGGTCCCCAGCGGGCCAGGCGGCGCACGTCGCGGGTGCCGGCCTGGTGCTCGATGATCCCCACCACCATGAACAGCGCGGCCTTGAAGAGCCCGTGCGCCAGCACCAGCGCGCAGCCGGCCACCAGCGTGGCGCGGGTCCCCAGGCCCAGCAGCACCACCATGAAGCCCAGCTGGCTCACGGTACCGAAGGCGAGTAGCCGCTTGAGGTCGTGCTGGCGCAGCGCGCGCAGCCCGGCCGCCAGCATGGTGAGCAGCCCGAACTCCACCACCAGCGGTCGCCACAGCCACACCGTGTCGAAGGCGGGGGCCAAGCGACCGATCAGGTACACGCCCGCCTTCACCATGGTGGCCGAGTGCAGGTAGATGCTCACCGGGGTGGAGGCGGCCATGGCGGCCGGCAGCCACGCGTGGAACGGGTAGATCGCCGACTTGGAGAACGCCCCCACCAGCACCAGCGCCAACCCCACGGTGACGGTGGTCCCGCCGGGCGGGTCCGCCACGACGGCGCTCAAGCTGAACGTGCCGGCCGCTTGGCCGATCAGCACCACGCCGGCCAGCAGGGCCAGGCCGCCCAGCCCGGTGACCAGCAGCGCCTGCAGCGCGGCCGCCCGGGCCGCGGCGTTGCTGTGGTCGTTGCCGATCAGCAGGAACGACGTCAGCGACGTCAGCTCCCAGAACCCGAACAGCAACACCAGGTTGTCGGACAGGACCAGGCCCAACATCGACCCCGCGAACAGGACCAGCAGGCCGAGCAGCCGCCCCTCCCCCGCCCCGCCGCCCGGGAGGTAGCACGCCGAGTAGGCGAAGACCAGCACGCCGATCCCGGCGATGAGCAGGACGAACAGAGCCGCGTACCCGTCGAGGCGCAGGTCGAGGTCGACCCCCAGGGCCGGCACCCACGCCACGCCCTGGGTCACCGGCTCGCCGCCCAGCACGCCGCCCGCCTGCGCGATGAGCCACACCAGCGTCGCCGCGCTCGGGAGCGCCGCGATCCACGGCGCCCCACGTCCCGCCCTGCTCCCGGCCGCGATCAGACCGAGCCCCACCACGAGATGGGCGACCAGCAGGGCGATCATGGGTAGACGCGCTCAGGACGGGCGACGCGGCGGACGCTCAGTTCGGACTCCTCGATTGGGGACGGCAGGTCAGCGGGCGCGGCCCGCCGGTGGCCCCCGGCGGCGAACAGTCCTGAGCGCTTCGGACGGCGCCCGGGCGACGGAGACGGGCACCCCCGAGCGACCCGCCGCCCCCGCGGCCACGAGGCCGGCTGCGGCTCCGGCCGCGGCCACCGCGGCCAGCGCCAGGGAACGGACCACCGCGGGCATCCGGTCGGAGGCCCGCGCCACGATCATGGGCCCCGCCTCGTCGCCGGCGCTCCACGCGGTCGGCGCGGCCGGGCCCGCGGGCGGGTCGACCGGCCGCGCGCCGAGCAGGCCCAACGCCACCACGGCGAGCACGAGGTGCAGCGCCGACCGGGACAGAAGGCGGGAGGACATGTCGCCGCTGAGGCTAGACGAGGGGACGCGTACGGCTCAGGGAGCGGTCACCTGCCGGGCCGTGTCGTCCAGGACCGCGGCCGCCACCTCTCCGACGGCGGGAGCCTGGGCCGCGAGCACCTCCGCCACCACCGGCACCTGGTCGGCGGGCAGGGCCAGGCGGGGGCGCCGGGCCAGCATGGCGTAGAGGCGGTCGGCCACCCACGCGGGGTCGTCGTAGTGGAGGCCGGACGAGCTGCGCCGCCGGGCCAGGAACGCGGCCCAGCGCTCACGGTCGCCGTCGGGCAGCGCGGGGAGGGCCAGCTCGCCCCGGGCCAGCGCGCGCCGGAAGGCGGCCTCGGCCTCGGTCGCCACCAGGGTCCCGTCCAGCAGCAGCTCCCAGCCCGCGTGGCCTACCGCCCGGGCCGGGCCCGACGCGACGCCCTCGGCGTCCAGCGCCCGCCGCAGGGCGCGGCTGCCGGCGAGGAACCGGGGATCGGCGTGGAACGCGGCATCGGCCCGCAGGTGGCAGCGCACGCCGTCGCCCAGCGGCCCCTCGAGCCCGCGCACGGTCAGGCGGATCCCGGCCATCGGCGCCAGGTCGGGCAGCACGGCGCCGAGCACGAAGCCGGGGTCGTCGCCCCCGGCCAGGGCGACGTGGGTGTGGCCCAGGAAGTTCATCCGCCCCGAGTCTCGCCGTTCAGGCCGCCTCCGCCACCCTCAGCGGGTCCTCGGGCTCGTCCTCGTCGAGCACGCCCCGGGCCCCACGCAGCACGTCGAAGGTCAGGACCGCCAGCGCCACCCACACCAGCACGAAGCCCGCCAACCGCTCGGGCGGCAGAGGCTCGCCCAGGATGGCCACGCCGCAAACCAGCTGCAGCGTGGGGGTGAGGTACTGGAGCAGGCCCAGCAGCGAGAGCGGGATGCGCCGAGCCGCCGCCCCGAACAGCGCCAGCGGCACCACCGTGATCACACCCAGTCCGGCCAGCAGCAGATCGCGACCCACGCTGCCGTGCAGGAAGGCGGCGTCCCCCCGGACCTCGAGGATGAGCAGGGCGCCGAGCGCCGCGGGCAGCAGCACCAGCGTCTCGGTCGCCACCGAGGCCAGCGCCCTCACCGGCACGGCCTTCTTGATGAAGCCGTAGCCCCCGAACGAGCACGCCAGCACCAGCGCCACCCAGGGCAGGCGACCGTAGGCGACGGTGAGGACGGCCACCGCGGTTGCCCCGAACCCGAGCGCCACCAGCTGGAGCCGGCGCAGGTGCTCGCGCAGCACCACCACCGCCAGGGCCACCGTGATCAGGGGGTTGATGTAGTAGCCGAAGGCCGCCTCCACCACGCGCCCGTGGTTGACGGCCCAGACGTAGACCAGCCAGTTCGCCGAGAGCAGCACCGCGGCGGCGGCCAACCGGGGCAGCGCCCCCGGCCGGGCCCGGACCTCGGCCAGCCAGCCCCGCTCGCCCCGCAGCGCCAGGGCCCCGGCCACCACCACGAACGACCACACCACCCGGTGCAACAGGATCTCGCCCGCCCCGACCGCCTCCAGCCGGTGGAACACCAGCGGGAACACGCCCCACAACGAGTACGCGACGATCCCGGCGAGCGTTCCCGCCCGGCGTTCGGCTTCGGGGTGGGTGGAGTGAGCAGGGGCGCCCAGCACGAACCAACGACGCTATCGGCGCCCTTCTCCGGCCGGCGACCCGATTTCCCGCTCAGCCCACCAGCTCGCGCACGGCCGCCGCCATCTCGTCCGGCGCCTCCAGCGGCGGCCAGTGCCCCACGTCCTGCAGCCGCAGCAGCGGCACCGACGGCAGGCGCTCGGCCAGCCGCTCGGCCACGTGCCCGCCCGAGACCGGATCGAGCTCGCCCCACACGAAGGACATGGGCACGGCGCTCGCCTCCAGGGCCGCCCGCCAGCGGTCGGCGTGGGCCCGGCGATCGGCCACGTAGTGGAGCAGGGCGTGGGCCTGGCGGGCGCCGCCGTCGTGCTCCAGCGCGCGCCACATGTCGTGGACCTCCTCGTCGGTCAGCGGCCGGCGGGTGCCCCAGGTGATCCGGATGCCGTTGGCGAAGGCGGTCTCGTCCATGGCCGCCGCGATCTCGGCGCCGTGGTCGGGGTCGAGCAGCAGCTGCTGGCCGTAGGTGGGCCGGTGCAGGTCGGGGTAGAGGCCGCCGTTGGACCACACCACACCCGTCACCGTCACCGGCCGGTCCGGGGACTCGGCCTGGCGGGCCAGCAGCTCCTGGGCCACCGACACGCTGTAGTCGTGGGCCACCAGCACGCTGGACGTGACGCCGAGCCGGTCCCAGATCGCCTCGACCGCGTCGACCGCTCCGTGGATCGAGTACGGGTGCCCGACCGGCTTGTCCGACGCCCCGAAGCCGGGCAGGTCGGGCGCCACCACCCGCACTCCGTCGAGCCGGTCGATCAGCGGGATCGCATCGAGCGTGGAGGACGGGTAGCCGTGCAGGTAGGTGGCCACCGGACCTTCGCCGACGTCATGGACTGCGAGCGACAGGCCGCCCACCTCGATGCGCTCGGCCTCGTCCGCCCACCGGTCGAAGGTCTCCATGCCCGCCCCCTCCGCGGCCGCTACTCGAACAGGACCGAGATGCTCTCGCGCCGGGCGATGCGGCGGATGGCCTCGCCCAGCAGCCCGGCCACCGACACGACCTCGACCTTGGGCGACAGCCCGTCCGGCTGGGTCTCGACGCTGTCGGTCATGAACAGCCGCTCGATGGGGCTGCGGTCGAGCCGGTCGCTGGCCGGGCCGGCGAGCAGCCCGTGGGTCACCGCCGCGTAGACCGACGCCGCCCCTCGCTCCACGAGCACCCGGGCCGCGTCGACCAGCGTCCCGGCCGAGATGGTGAAGTCGTCGACGATCAACGCGTTGCGGCCTTCGACCGAGCCGATCAGCTCGACGATCTGGGCCGACTCGGTGTGGTCGACGCGGCGTTTGTCGGCGATGGCGGTCGGCGCCTGCAGGCGGTTGGCCCACTCACGGGCCTTCCGCGCGAAGCCGGCGTCGGGTGCCACGACCACCAGGTTGTCGATCCCCTTGGCCGCGATGGCGTCGCACAGGACCGGCAGCGCGTAGAGGTCGTCGACCGGGATGCGGAAGAAGCCCTGCAGCTGGGGGGCGTGGAGGTCCAGCGTCACCACCCGGTCCGCCCCGGCAACCTCGATGGCGTCCGCGCACACCCGGGCCCGGATCGACACCCGGGGCTCGTCCTTCTTGTCGCCCTTGGCGTAGCTGAAGTACGGGATGACCGCGGTGACCGACGCCGCGCTGGCGCGCTTGAGCGCGTCGATCCAGAACAGCAGCTCCATGAAGTTGTCGTTGGCCGGGAAGGCAGTGCCCTGCACGAGGAACACGTCCCGCCCCCGGACATTTTCCAGCACCCGCACGAACAGGTTGCCCTCGGAGAACCGCAACGTCTCGGACTGCCCCAGCTCGCGCCCCAGGTACTCGGCGATCGAGCTCCCCAGGCGACGGCTGGCCGAGCCGGCGAAGAGCAGGAACTCGTCGTCCACGGCCGAGACTTTACGGACTTCAGGCCCCGACCGGGATCCCGACCGCGGCCAGCGCCGCGGGCGTGGGCTCGACGAGCTCCCACCGCCTCAGCCGCCCGCCGGTGACCTCGGCCAGCCACAGCACGTCGAGGCGCTGCTCCTCGTGATCGGGGAGCCCCAGGTGCGACCCCGTGGTGCTCCCCAGCACGGCCACCGAGTCCCCCCGGGCCGTCAGGTGACGCGGGTAGACGACATAGAGCGGGAACCCGCGGAAGTATCCGTCCCACGCCGCCATGTTGGCGGCCCGCCCCACCAGCGGCGGCTCGTCCAGCACCACCAGATGATGGTCGTCGGTCATCAGCCGGCCCAGCCCCGGCACGTCAGCGCGGTTGATGCAGTCGACGAAGCTCACCACCGCGGCCAGCGGCGGCAACGGACTCAGGGCCATGCCCCGCCATCCTGCCAGCCGCCGTATGGCCCGTCACCGGCCCGTGCGGCCGTCGATCAGCTCGCGCAGGATGTCGGCGTGCCCGGCGTGGCGGGCGGTCTCCTCCAGGAGGTGGCCCAGCACCCAGCGCAGGTTGGCCGGGCCGGGCGGTCCGGCGTCCTGGCACGGGTCATCCAGGTCCGCTTCGGCGACGATGGCGCCGACCCGGGCCCACGTGTCCCGGTAGGCGGCGACCGCCGCTTCGAGGGTGTCGGGATCGACCTCGACGGTGTCGCCGCTGAGGGCGACATCGAGGCCGGCGAAGCGGCGCTCCACCCAGATGGACTCGCGTAGCAGAGGTGCTTCACCAGCCACAGCAACGTGGTGCCGCTGGTCACGGGCGACCGCCGGGCGTCCTCGTCACTCACGCCCTCGACCTTGCGCACCATCGAGTCCCGCTGGAACTGGACCAGCGACAGCAGGGTCTCCCGCTCGCCGTCGAGCCCGCGGGGCGGCTTCTGGTCGGGCACGGCCGGAGCGTACGAGCCTTGCGAGGGATGGCACAGTGACTTTGTGCGGCTCGGCATCATCTCCGACATCCACGGCAACCGCATCGCCCTCCAGGCGGTGCTGGCCGACGGCCACGCACGCGGGGTCGACGGCTGGTGGGCGCTCGGCGACCTCGTGGCCATGGGCCCCGACCCGGTCGCGACCGCCGAGCTGCTGGCGGCCACGCCCGGGCTGATCGCCACGCGCGGCAACACCGAGCGCTACGTCCTCACCCGCGACCGGCCGCCGCCGCACCCGCACCATGTGCGCGCCGATCCGTCCCTGCTCGACAGGCTGGTGGAGGTCGAGGCCTCGTTCTCGTGGACCAGGGGTGCCCTCAGCGCCTGCGGCTGGCTGGACTGGCTGGGCGCCCTGCCCCTGGAGGTGCGGCTCGACCTCGACGACCGCACCCGGGTCCTCGGCGTGCACGCCTCGCCCGGCCGGGACGACGGCGAAGGCATCACCCCCGACCGCCCCGAGGAGGCGCTGGCCGCTGCCCTGGCGGGTGCCGACGCGGACATCGTGGTGGCCGGTCACACCCACCGGGCCACCGATCGGAAGGTCGGCGGCATCCGCGCGGTGAACCCCGGCAGCGTCAGCAATCCCGTCACCGACGAGCTGCGGGCCGGCTATGTGATCGTTCACAGCGACCCGTCAGGTCACCGCGTCGAGCACCGGCGGGTCGACTACGAGCTGGGTGCGTTCCTCGACCGGCTCCGGGAGTCGGGCCATCCCGGGCACGAGCACCTGGCGGCGATGTTCCGGCGGGGCGGCTGAGGTGGCGGGGGCGCTGGCCCAACAGGTGCTCGGGGCACTCCTGCGCAAGGCGTTCGACAACGTGTGCTGGCTGCTCGAGGACGTCGGCGAAGACGACTGCTTCTGGGAGCCGACCTCCCCGTGCTGGTCGGTGCGTCGGCGGGAGGATGCCGCCCGGGGCTGGGGCGCGGGCGACTGGGTCTGCGAAGACGCCTGGCCGCCGCCCGACCCGCTGCCGGTCGCGTCGATCGCGTGGAGGATGGCGCACCTCGCGGCGTGGACCGACGTCTACCGCAACTGGACCTTCGAGGATCAGACCCTCGATCTCGCCCGGTTCGAGGTGCCGGGGACCCGCGACGGGCTCGCCGAGTGGCTCTACTCGGCCCAGGACCGCTTCCGGGCCGAGGTCGACGCGCTTGACGATGCCCAGCTTGCCGAACTGCGCCCGGCCCATTACGGCCCCCACCTGCCGATCCATCGCCTGGTGTCGGGCATCGCGGTCGAACACGTACACCACGGCGCCGAGATCGGCCTGCTGCGTGATCTGCGGCGGGGACGCGCCCGCGTCCAACCGCCGCCGATCAAGGAGGAGCCGTCCTAGTCCCGACAGGAAGGCTCAGTGGAGGCGGCGACCGGAATCGAACCGGTGTACAGGGCTTTGCAGGCCCTTGCCTAAGCCACTCGGCCACGCCGCCGTGAGTGGTTCACCATACCCGGCGGCCCCGATCGGCCCGAACCGGGAACGGGCCGCCGGCTCAGCGGGCGACGAACTCGGCCGCTTCGAGGGCCAGCAGGTCGTCGAAGCGGCGGCGCAGCTCGGCTCGGCGGGCCGGGTCGTGGGCCAGGTTGACGAGCTCGTGCGGATCCTCCTGCAGGTCGTACAGCTCGTGCTCGTGGTCCTCGAAGGCGGCGTCGGGGCCGTAGAGCATCCGAGTGGGGCGGCCCGACAGGTCGTCGTTGGGCAGGCCGCCGCCCACCCCGAAGTAGCGGGCGTACTTGTAGCGGCCGTCGAAGCTGCCCCGGATCTGCCAGCGGGTCGAGCGGATGTTCACCGTGTGGGCGGTGGCGTGGCAGAACAGCACCCGGTCGCGCACCGAGGCGCCCGGATCGGCCAGCACCGGGCCCAGGTCGACGCCGCGCATCCCGGGCGCGGGCGCCGCGCCGGCGAGCCCGCAGATGGTGCGGGCCAGGTCGACGTGGCTGGTGAGTGCGCCGGACACCGCGCCCGGCTCGGTGACGCCGGGGGCCCGCACGAGGGCCGGGACCTTCATGATCTCGTCGTAGACGAAGGGGCCCTTGGACCGCAGTCCGTGCGAGCCGCACATGTCGCCGTGGTCGGACGTGAACACGATCACGGTGTCGTCCCACGCGCCGCTGGCCTCGAGCGCCGCGAGCACAGTGCCGAGCGACTGGTCGGCCAGCTCGTGGAGGCGGACGTAGTAGTCGAGGTGGCGCCGCCACGCATGGGTGTCGCCCGGCTCGATGTAGCCCCAGATGCCGTGCTGCTGGTCCCAGCGCCACTGCCGCTGGCAGGCCGGCTTGGAGATGAGGTCGTCGCCGAAGTTCGCCGGCAGCGCGTCGATCACCTCGGCGTAGTCGTCCTCGTAGGCCGGCACCACCTCGCCCTCCATCCACTTGGACGCGGCCAGCAGCTCCCGGGCGGCCGCCAGCTCGTCGGGGTGGTCCTCCCGGTAGCCGGGCTGGTCGATCGGGTACCACATCACGTCGTGCGGGTTGACCAGCGCCACGGTGAGGAACCACGGCTGGTCGAGGGTGGTGGCGTTCTGGGCCAGCCAGTGGGCGGCGTTGGCCGCGATCACCGGGTCGAAGTGGACTCCGGTCCCGGCCCAGCCCATGAAGTGCTGGTCGTTGCCTTCCCAGTCGCTGTAGCCGTAGGCCTCCATGGGGGGCGTGGGCCCGTAGCTGACATGCCACTTGCCGATGTAGCTCGACCGGTAGCCGGCGTCGCGGAGCACCGATCCGATGGTGGGCACGGAGGTGTCGAGCGACGCGTGCCACGGGAACACCGTGTTGTCGGCCACTCCGTGCTCGGGCACGTGCAGCCCGGTGTGCATCGTGGTCCGCGACGGGGAGCACGGGGCGGAGTGGGTGTAGTGGTTGCCGAGCGAGAGCCCCTCGGCCGCCAGCCGCTCCCGCCACGGCAAGTGGACCGATGGCGGCAGCCAGGCCCAGTCCCGCTCCTGGTCGGAAATCACGAACAGGATGTTGGGCTGGTTCTGACGGTCCGTCACATTTGGAGTTTGGCAGGCCGCAGCTAAGGGTGCTCGACCCTTGCCCATCAAACGTTCGTTTGACAGACTCGGCGGCCATGACGCTCGCCGAGGGGAATCGCATCGCTCCACCCCAGGACATCGACGTCCTCGACCCGCGCTTCTACGACGACCCGTGGGAGGCCTACCGCTGGCTGCGGGCCAACGCGCCCCTGTGGTGGGACGCCCGCAACGAGCTGTGGGTCGTGTCCCGCCACGAGGACGTGTCCCACATCTCGCGACACCAGGAGCTGTACTCCGCGGCGCAGGGCGTGCGCCCCAAGGTGGCCGCGCCCATGTCGCTCATCTCGATGGACGACCCCGAGCACACCCGCCAGCGCCGCCTCATCAACAAGGGCTTCACGCCCCGCATGGTGCGCCAGCTGGCCGACCACATCCGGGACCTGTCCCACCAGATCATCGACGAGATCGCGGAGCGGGGTGAGTGCGACTTCGTCGGCGACTTCGCCATCCACGTGCCGCTCATCGTCATCGCCGAGCTCATGGGGGTCGACCCGGACCAGCGCCGGAAGCTCTACCGCTGGAGCGACGCCATGATGGCGGGCGACGGCCACATGGACCCCGACGACCCGGTGCTCGTGGCGGCGGCCGAGGCCGGCGGCGAGTTCGCCATGATGTGCATCGAGCTCATCGAGGCCCGCCGGGCCGACGGCTCCACCGACGACATCATCGGCATCCTCACCCAGGCCTACGACGACGGCGCCCTGGCCCGGCCGGGCGAGGCCGGCGCCCCGGAGCCGAGTGACCAGGAGCTGACCCACGACGAGCTGATCATGTTCCTGATCCTGCTGGTGGTGGCGGGCAACGAAACCACCCGCAACGCGCTGTCCGGCGGCCTGATCGCCTTCAGCCGCTTCCCCGACCAGCACGCCCAGCTGCTCGCCCACCCCGAGCTGATCGACCTGGCGGTCGAGGAGATCGTCCGCTACGTCAGCCCGGTCATGTCGTTCATGCGCACGGTGACGTCGGACCACACCTACCAGGGAGTCGACCTGAAGGCGGGCGACCGGGTGTTCCTGCTCTACCAGTCGGCCAACCGCGACGAGGACGTGTTCGACGCGCCCGACGACTTCCGGATCGACCGCGACCCCAACCCCCACCTCGGCTTCGGCATCGGCACCCACTACTGCCTCGGCGCCAACCTGGCCCGGGCGGAGATCGGCGTGGTCTTCACCGAGCTGTTCGCCCGCCTGCGGGATATCCGCGCCGTGGGTGACGGCGCCGCCCCGGTGGACCGCGGCGACTCGAGCCTGGTGCTGGCCATCAACCGCCTGCCCGCAGTGTTCACACCCGAGCGCCGGTCGTGACCGCAGTCGACACGGCTGGGGCCCGGGCCCGCATCCTCGACGCGGCCCTGGCCCTGGTCGGCGAGCTGGGTGCCTCGGGCACGTCGATGCGCCGCCTGGCCGCGGCGTGCGGGCTCAACGTCGCCACCCTCTACCACTACTTCCCGTCGAAGGCCGACCTGCTGCGCGCCCTCATCGAAGAGCGCCGCTACGGCGAGCGCATGGCCGCCGAGGACCCGCCCGCCGACTTCGCTCTCGCCCCCCGTCCTCGCTTCACCGCGTTCTTCGCCTGGCTGGTGGCGCAGACGCGTGAGGAGGAGACGGTCCTGCGCATGCTGCTGGGCGAGGGCCTGCGGGCCAACCCGACCGCCCGCCAGTCCGCCCGCGACCTGCTGACGGCGCTGGACCGCGCGGTCGCCGGCTGGCTGACAACCGGCTTCCCCGAGATCGTCGCCCTCACGCCCGCCCCGATCGCGGCCCGCTCGGTCCGCCGCGCCCTGCTCGCGCTGCTCACCGAGCAACTGGCCACCGGCCAGGCCGACGTCGCTTCCTACGCCGACGACCTGGCCACGCTGCTGCTCAGTGCTCGTGGGCGCGGGTCATGACCGTGAAGCCGGCGCCGTAGGGGTCGGCCAGCACGGCCACCCGCCCGACGTGGGGGATGTCGAACGGCGGGACCGACACGCTGCCGCCGAGCTCGACCGCCCTCGCGGTGGTGGCGTCGGTGTCGGCGACCTCGAAGTAGACCGCCCACGCGGCGGGCCCCTCGGTGCGCCACTGGTCGGGGGCCTGGATCATGCCGGCGACCACCGTGCCGGAGCCGGCGGTGGCGAACTCGGTGTAGCTCGACGTGCCGCCGTCGCCGTACGGGTACGACTGGGCGGTCCAGCCGAACAGGCCGCCGTAGAAGGTCTTGGCCCGCGCCGCGTCCGGGCACGACAGCTCGATCCAGGAGAATGAGCCGGGCTCGCCCTTGAGGTCGGCGCCCTGGTTGTCGCCGGCCTGCCACAGCGAGATGGGTGCGCCCTGGTCGTCGGCCACGACGGCCATGCGGCCTTGGGTGAACACGTCGATCGGCCCCATCAGGACCGACCCCCCGAGCTCACCCACGTGGGCCAGGGCGGCGTCGGCGTCGTCCACCGCCACGTAGGCGGCCCACGCCGTCGCCGGCCCTTGCTGCGGTCCCAGGCCGCCGACGTCGGCGCCGCCCAGGCGGAGGACCCGGTAGCCGCCCGCGTCTTCGCCGGGCGAGATGTCCTCCGCGGTCCAGCCGAACAGCCCGCCGTAGAAGGCGGCGGCGCCGTCGCGGTCAGGGGTGCCCAGGTCGACCCACGACGGAGTCCCGGGCTCGTACGTCCGTGACGTGCCCATGGAAGGAAATCTACGCTCACGCCCCGAAGCGCACGGCCACGTCGCCCTGGTTGCCGAACATGGCGACGACCCCCGCCTCCTGCTCGATGGCGCCGCGCTGGCGCTCCCCGAGCGCGGCGAACGGCTCGACGACCACGTCGAGGCGCGGCCCCGCCTGGCGGGCGCGCCAGGTGGCCACCGGGTGCCCGGTCATGAGCACGAGGCCGGGGCTGCCCACCGGCCGCCACACGGCCCGCTGGACGGCGCGATCGGGGATGAGCGTGGAGCGGTCGCGCTGGGCGAGGAAGGGGTCGCCCGCGGGCAACAGGCGGGCCCCGCCGGCGAGGGGCGGGTCGGAGAGGCAGGCGAGGTCGGCCTCCAGCATCCACGCCGGAGCTCCATCCATCCGCACCTCGACCAGCTCGGACCCGAGGTCGACGAAGCGTTCGCGTGCCTCGGCCGCACCGATGCCGGTCCAGGCGGCGAAGTGGCGGGGCGCCACCGGCCCGTAGGCGTGCACGAAGCGGCGGGCCAGCTCGACCCGGCTGCCGCGGACGTCGCCTCCGAGGGGCTCGCCGAGCCAGATGTTGGTGGCCATGATCATCTGGCGCTGGTCCTGGGGCCAGCCGTAGCAGAACACTCCGGCTGCCCCGGCCAGGCGCAGGAGCTGGTCGGGAACGTGGTGGACGTCGCAGACCTCGCACCACGGCTCGAGCTCGGGGGGCACGCGGCCGTGCAGTGACTCGCTGACCTCGCCCTTGGTGCGGGGCTCGGCGTCGGCCAGCACGGTGGCCAGCACGCCGATCAGCTCGCCGAGGGCCTGGCGAGCGGTCCAGTCGCGCCCCTCGATGGCGGGCCAGGCCCCGCCCAGCTGCTCGCGCAGCGATTCCTCGTCGCCGGCCACCGCGCCCGGCCCGAACACCGCGGCGTCCCGGCGGGGCACCACGTGAGCCGCACCGCGCGGACCGAGCGTGCGCAGCAGGTCCCGGTCGTCCTGCAGGGCCCGCTCGACCGTGGCCGGGGTGAGCCTTCGCACCCGCGCCGCCAGGGCGATCGGCGCATTGCCGGGCGGCGTGTCCTGCACGGCGGCCACACCCGCCGCGTCGAGCTGCCCGCCGGCGGGCAGCCGCTCGTGCAGGTTGTGCACCGCCACGCGGTACGCCACGGCCTGTTCGGCCGTCACTTTGCCCCCCGATCGTGTGCGCATGTGAGGCGCGACCATACGACGGCGGTGACAGCGGTGCGCTGCAGGCTCTACCGGTGCGTCACCCGCCGCGGAGCGCGGTGGCCACGTGGTCGCTCAGCGCGTCGACGTAGCCACGCGTCGCCTTCCGCTGCTGCCGCCGGGCGACGGGCCCACCCAGCTTGGCCAGCACGTGGCGGGGCCGGGAGAACGCCACCACCTCGACCACGACGTCTCCGCCCGGCGTCCGCTCGACCACGAACGCCTCCTCCCCGCTCTCGGGGTGAACCGGCAAGGTCCCGTATCCGAAGCCCACCCGATCGTCGTCGTCCACCGACCAGACGACCCGGCACGCCCCGATGACATGGAGTCCCGCGAGCGGCACGTCGACCACGACGTCGGTTCCCGCTGCCAACCCCGGATCGTCGGGCCAGACCCGGAACCCCTGCCCCCGATGCAACTGCCAGGTCCGCACCCCGTGCGCAGCCGCCTGGAACACGGCATCCCCGTTCCCGAGCTCGGCGGTGGCCCGCACGTGGTGGTACCCCGCGGGCAGCTCCCCCGGCCGGGCCGTCGCCCCCACCTCCGGATAGGTCACGGTGCACGCCCGCATGCCGGCCCGCACCTGCTCCAAACGCTCGTCCGATGGCCGGGCGATCATGAACATGCTGTCAACCGTGCCACAACCTCGATCTCTGACGCTGTGAATCGGGCTGCATAGGGCGCGGTAGGGTCGCTGCATGAAGTGCCCGGTGTGTGACGTTCCGCTCTCGATCTCGTCCCGGGAGGGGGTGGAGATCGACTTCTGTCCGCAATGCCGTGGGGTCTGGCTCGATCGGGGAGAGCTGGACAAGGTGATCGACCGCGCCGCGGCGGCCATGGCACCCGCAGCTTCGTCCGGTGGGCGGCGTGACCATCGGGACGACCGAGGCGAGGACGACCGAGGCCGGGAGCGGTACGAGGACAGCCGCCGCTACGACGACGACCGGCGGCGCTACGACGAGGACGACCGGCGGCCCGACAAGAAGCGGAAGAAGAAGTCCTTCCTCGAGAACCTCTTCGAGTTCGACTGAAGCCCGATCAGCGGTCGCGGTCCCACCGCGCCACCCGGCGGCGGCCGGCAGCCTGGCGGTACGCCGACTCCAGCAGCTCGGCCACCTCCGGCCAGTCGACCTCGCCCGTGTCGAGGCGCAGTGCCAGCCAGCCGCGGTCGCCGTGGTGGGGTGACCGGCGGAAGCGGGGATCCTGCTCCAGCGCGTACCGCTCGGCGGGGTCGGTCAACACGTGCAACGACCGGCCCGCGCCCGCCCAGCGCGCTCGGGTTGGCGAGCCGTCGCCGTTGAAGATGGCGAAACGCCGGGAGCCGACCCGGAACAGGGGCCGGCCCTGCAGCACGGCCTCCTCGACATCGGGGAATCCGAGGCAGATGGCTCGGATCCGATGCAGCGCGCTGCCGTCGTCCGACACACGGCCGAGCATCGCACGAGGGACCATGCCGCGGGTGATGAGGTCGGTCTAAGGTCTAATGCGAATGCATGAGGCTGTCCCCACCGCCCCGACCGCCGACCGGCTGATCACCGCCGCCGAGCAGCTCTTCGCCCTGCATGGCATCGACGGCATCAGCCTGCGGGAGATCAACCGGGCCGCCGGAGCCCGCAACGGCTCGGCCCTGCAGTACCACTTCCGGGACCGGGAGGGCCTCCTCCGGGCGGTCATGGCCAAGCACCACCGCGAGGTCGAGGCCCGCCGCCACGCCATGCTCGATGCCTACGAGGCCGAAGGCCGCGACGACGTGCGGGCCCTGGCCGGGGCGCTGGTCCGCCCGCTGGCGTCCAAGCTGGCGGACGAGGACGGCGGCCCCCACTACCTGCAGATCCTGGCCGACCTCATCAACCGTCCCCGGCCGGTCATCAACCCCGCCGACCTCGACGACCCCACGTCGAGCATCTTCCGCTGGCGCAACCTCGTCGGTCGCCTGCTCGAGGACGACGCCACCCGGTTGCACCGCCGCTTCGTGGCCATCCGCTTCGCCGCCGTCGAGCTGGGCCGCCGGGCGCGCAGCGCACCCCACAGCGACGACCGGCTGTTCACCAGTCACCTGGTGGACCTGGTGGCGGGCGTGCTCTCCACTCCGCTGTCGGACGAGACCCGCCGCCTCGCCGCCGAGCGCCCCCAATGAGTGACGCGGGAGTCGGGGCCGACCTCATCGACATCGGCGCTCTCGGGAACTGGATGGATGCCCAGGGCCTCGCGCCCGGGCCGATCACCGACGCCGAGGCGCTGCCGGGCGGCACCCAGAACCTGCTGCTGCGGTTCCGCCGGGGAGGCCGCACCTACGTCCTGCGCCGCGGCCCGCGCCACCTGCGCCGGCTCAGCAACGACGTCATGCGGCGCGAGGCGCGGGTGCTGCAGGCGCTGACCGGCAGCGACGTGCCCCATCCTCGCTTCGTGGCCGGACCGGGCGAGCCCGAGACCGGCGTGGCCGGGGACGCCGTCTTCTACCTCATGGACCCGGTCGACGGGTTCAACCCGTCCGGCGGGCTGCCCCCGCAGCTGGCGGAGATCCCGGACGCCGGGCGGCACATCGGCCTGCACATGGCCGACGCCATCGCCGCCCTCGGGGCCGTCGACCATGTGGCCGTCGGCCTGACCGACCTGGGCAAGCCGGGCAACTTCCTGGAGCGCCAGGTGCCGCGGTGGCTGGGCGAGCTCGACTCGTATGCCGACCTGGAGGGCTACCCCGGCCCGGACATCCCCCACCTCGACGAGGTCGCGTCCTGGCTCGACGCCAACCGGCCGGCCGAGTGGCGCCCCGGCATCCTGCACGGCGACTTCCACCTGTCGAACGTGATGATCGCCAACGACCGGCCCGAGGTCGCGGCCATCGTCGACTGGGAGATGTGCACGATCGGCGACCCGCTGCTCGACCTCGGCAACATGCTGGGCACCTGGCCCATCGGCCCGGACGGCGACACGACCGGCTTCGGCGGGGTCGGCGGCGGCGTCCCCGGCCTGCCCACCCCGGCCGAGGTCGTGGCCCGCTACGCCGAGCGCTCCGACCGCGACACCTCCGCCAGCGCCTGGTACACGGCCCTGGCCTGCTTCAAGCTCGGCATCGTGCTGGAGGGCACCCACGCCCGGGCCTACGCGGGCAAGGCCCCCAAGCCGGTCGGCGACCTGCTCCACGCCACCACCCTGGGACTGTTCGCCCGCGCCCACACCGTCATCGCGAAAGGCTGACCGCACCATGGCCATCGACTTCAGGCTCACGCCCGAGCTCGAGGACATCCGCGTGCGGGTGCGGGGCTTCGTCGACGACGTCGTCAAGCCGGGCGAGGACGAGATCGCCGCGACGACGGGCCTGTCGCGCCAGGACTACCTGCGCATCCTGCCGACCGACACGCCGCTGGCCGGCATGTACCAGCACGCCCGCTGGGCGCGATTGGCGGACGGGGCCGACGAGATCCACCAGATGCGCATCGCCCAGCGCACCATCGCGGCCTACACGGACACCGGCTCGACCCGTAGCGCGACCGGCGACCTGCCGCTCTAGGGCCTGTCCTAGCCCGCTCCGGTGGCCGGCTCCTCCTCGACGGGCTCGTCGTCCTCGTGGGGGGCCGGCTTGCCGCCGCCCGCCGGCTCGGAGTCCATGTGCCGGTGCAGGACGCGGGACATGCGCTCCCGCATCTTGTTCAGCTCCGGCTCGGGCATCTCGCCCCGGGAGTCGAGGTAGATGGCCTTCACTGCCCCCAGCAGCGGCGTCGCCACCAGCGCGCCCGGGACCCCGGCGGCGGCCCCGCCCACCAGGGCCGCGAGCATGGTGCTGGGCGGCGACAGGTTGACCGCCCGGCCGACGATGGCCGGGCTGATCACGTGGTTCTCCAGGTTCTGGTAAGCGAGGATGAAGGCCAGGGCGATCACCGCCTGCACCGGCCCCTGGGTCAGGGCGAGCAGCACGAAGAAGCTGCCGCCCAGGAACCCGCCGATCTGGGGGATCAGGTTGGTGAGTGTGGTCCACAGGCCCGCCACTGGTGACAGCGGCACGCCGAGCAGCAGGCCCACGGACAGCACCATGATGCCGGCGAGCACGGCCACGAACAGCGAGCCGGCGAAGTAGCTGCCGAACGTGGCGTAGACGATGCGGCCCAAGCGGTCGGCACTGTCGCGGCGGCTGGGAGGCACCAGGGCCCGGAAGCGTCGCACCGCGATCTCGCCGTCGATCATGACGCCCAGGGCGGTCACGAGCACGACGACCGAGCTGAACACCCCGCCGAGCAGCCGCTCGCCCAGCTGGCCCAGGGTGCGGTCGTCGACCTTGGCGGGCGCGTCGTTGATCCACTCCTCGACCCGGGTCGCGGCGTCCGCCTTCTGCAGGCGGTCGCCGACGATGGGCCAGGTGTAGAAGTCGCGCACGGTCTCGGGCAGCTGGTCGCTGAAGTCCTGGGCCTGGCGCACTGCCGCCGGCGCCACCAGCAGGACGACCGCGGCGATCGCCAGCGCCAGCCCGGTCCCGACCACGACCACCGCGCTGCCCCGCGTGGTGTCCAACCGCCCCTGCACCCGGCTGACCACCGGCGCCAGCGCCACGCCGAGCACGACGCCCACCCCGATGCCGGTGAGCACGTTGTCGGCCACCGAGACGATGGAGAACACCGCGGCAGCCACGAGCGCCGCCGCGGCCAGGGTGACAAACGACCACGTGTCGATGTCGACGATGGTCCGCCCCGGCTGAACGCCGCCCTCGCTGCGGTAGCGCAGCGCAGCCAGGTCGGCCGACACGGAGTGGTCCTCGTCGGGCTCAGGTCGCTCGCCGTTGCCGGGGCCTGCGCCTGGTGCGAACTCGCCGTCCGCGGGACGCTCTTCGTCCACGTATGTACGGTACGCCTCCAAGCACCGGCGCGGGGCGACCGGTACGGTACGCCCGTGGCGCTGATCGGCCCGCAGGAGCCCCGGCGAACGGCTCGCATCACCACGCGCTCGGCGGTGATGGCCGTCGTGGTGGCGGCCCTGGCGCTCGTGGCCCAGCGGGTGTTCGTCTCCGCCCACCAGCCGCTCTCGTGGTTCGCGGCGGCGGCCGTCGTGGCCGTGCTCATCGACCCCATCGTCGACGTGCTCGACCGGCACGTGCCCCGCATCCTGGCCGTCCTGCTGGCCCTGCTGGTGGCAGCCGCGGCCACGTGGGGGGTGGTCTACGTGGCGTTCGACGACCTCTCCAACGGTGTCGACCAGCTGGGCGAAGCGGCCAAGGACGCGGCGGCGGAGCTGGAGGCCCGCGACGACAGCATCGGCCAGACCGCCCAGGACGTCGACCTGACGCGGCGGGTCGACAGCTTCGTCAAAGCGCTCGACGAGCGGGTGACCGGAGGCGAGGACGTCCTCGCCTCCACCGCGGGCGGGGCTCCGACCTACTTCCTCGGCGGCATCCTCACCCTGTTCCTCATGTCGTACGGGCCCACGCTGGCCCGCTCGGCCGTCGATCAGCTGCCCGACGAGAGCCAGCGCCAGGAGATCACCGACGTGGTGACCAACGCGGTGCAGCGCTCCCGGCGGGCCGTGTGGTTCACCATCGTGCTGTCGGTCCTGGTGGGCATGCTGATGGCGGGGGCGGCCCGGCTGCTCGACGTGCCCGCGCCCGCGGCGCTGGGCCTGGGGGCGGCGATCATGGCGATCTTCCCCCACGTGGGGATCGTGCTCGGCGCGGTGCCGCTGGTGCTGCTGGTGCTGGCACTGCGCTCCGACACGCTGGCCCTGGTCACCGTGGTGGTCGTGGTGATCTGCCAGCTGGCCGACTCGTACTGGCTACGGCGGCGGATCTCTCTCTACAGCGTGCACGTCGGTCTGCTCGTCCCCTGGGTGGTGGTGCTGGTGGGCTACGCGGTGTACGGCGTGGGCGGCGCGGCCTATGGCCTGGTGTTCGCGGTGTTCCTCCTGGCGATCCTGGACGAGCTGCGCAGCCGCACCGGCGCGGGCAGCCTGTTCAGCCCGTCGCCCACGTCGCCGAGCCCGCCCGCGCCGGAGGGCGCGCCGGGCTAGGCATGGACGACGACAGCGGCGGGGGACGCGAGCCCGACTACCGCTTCACCCTGGCCAACGAGCGCACGTTCCTCGCCTGGATCCGCACGTCGCTGGCCCTGCTGGCGGGCGGGATCGCGCTCCACGCGCTCAGCGAGTCCCTGACCGAGACCACCCGCACGGTCCTGGCGGTGGCCGCCGTCGCCCTCAGCCTCGCGCTCACCGTCTCGAGCTACTTGCGCTGGCGGCGGGTCCAGGAGGCCATGCGCCGCGGCATCCCGCTCCCCCATGCCTGGGCCGTTCCCCTCTTGGCCACCGGGGTGGCCATCGTCGCGGGCACCGTCGCCATCATCCTGGTCACGTGATGTCCTCCGACCCGCCGCCGGGCCTGCAGGCGGAGCGGACGGAGCTGGCATGGGTCCGGACCGCGCTGTCGGGCGCGGGGCTGGCCCTCGTGGCCCTGCGGGTGGGACCCGACCCGCCGCCGGTGCCGGTCGCCCTGGTGACGGGCGCGCTGGTCTCGGTGCTGGGACTCCTGGCGTGCCTGCTGCGTACCCGTTCGCTGGCCACGCGCGGCCGGACGGTGGCGGCCAGCACCGTGGCGGTGGCGCTGCTGACGGCCTCGGTCGTGCTCGCCGAGGCCGTCACGCTCGCCCTGCTGCTGCGTTGAGGGCCCGACTAACCTCGCCGCCATGTGTGCGGCCTGCGTCGCTCAGGGGGTGGCCTACGGCGGGGGCGCCCTGGCGGCACTCCAGGTGATGGCGGCCCGGTCGCGGCACCGCCGCGGCGGCGAGCAGCCCGCGGGCGATCCGTCGACCGACGACCGCACCGACGTCCCGGAGGACGAGCCCGCGCCCGCGTGATGGTGTCCTCCGGTCCCGACCACCCGGCGTCCTCGCCGCGGCGGTCGCCCGCCGGCCCGCGGCCTGGCACACGCGGCGCGGTTGGACAGGCCGCACAGTGGGTATGCCGCGCGGCCGGCATCGCCCGATTGAACCGCTGGCCGACGGGTAGCGGGCCAGCAGTGCTCGCCATCGTCCGTTCCGTCCCCCGCGCCATCCCTCGGGCGACGCCGATCCCGCCCGAGCCCGGGCCGGAGCCGCCGCCGCTCCCCTCACCCCCGCCCGTCCCTCCGGTGCCGCCCACCCCGGACCCCCCGGTCCCACCCGGGCCCGCACCGACGCCCGAGCCATTGGCCCAAGGAGGCGCGCCGTGACCGCTCCGACCCTTCCCCTACCCGAGGACATCAGCCTGGCCAAGGTCCTCGACGACTTCGATCAGGCCGGGTTCTCCGCCGTCCTCATCGCCACCGAGGACGGCGTCCTGTGTGCCACGTGCCGCTCGGTCGTCGCTCCCGGCGACCTGCTGGTCCATCGGCTACGCCGGCTGGAGGGTGCCTCCGACCCCGCCGACATGCTCGCCGTGGTCGGCGCCACCTGCCCCGGATGCCACCTCGACGGAACACTGCTGCTGGGCTACGGACCGGAGATGGACCCCACGCACGCCGACGTCCTCGCCGCGCTGGAGCTCCCTCACGCGGTCGACGCGGTGGGCCCGGCCCCGGGCGAAGGTGGCGACCGCACCGCCTGACCCCGGTTCAAGCCCGAGCGGGGCGCGTTGCTAGGGTCCCGGCATGTCCCTGAGCTACGCCGAGGCCGTCGCGGCCGCGACCGCTCCGGGTGAGCGGTTCGAGACGACCACCGTCGACATCCGGGGCATCCCCACCACGGTGTTCCGGAACGCCCCGGGCAGCCTGCGGGACCTGTTCGGCGTGGCCCGGGGCTACGGCGACGAGACGTTCCTCGTGTACGAGGACGAGCGCTGGAGCTTCCGCGACACCATGCGGCGGGTCGACGCGCTCGGCGCCCTGCTGGTCGAGGAGTACGGCGTCGCCCCGGGCGACCGGGTGGCCATCGGCATGCGCAACTACCCCGAGTGGGTGGTGGCGTTCGCGGCCATCACCTCGGTCGGCGCCATCTCGGTGTCGCTCAACGCCTGGTGGACCGAGGACGAGCTGGCGTGGGCGCTGGAGGATTGCGGTGCCAAGGTCCTGGTGGCCGACCGCGAGCGGGTCGAGCGGACCCAGGCGGCCGCGGCCAAGCTCGGGATCACCGTGCTCGGCGTGCGGCTGGGCGAGGGCGCGCCCGGCGGGGTGGACCGCTGGGAGGACGTGCTGCCCCTGGGGCGGCCGCTGCCCACCGTCGAGATCGCCCCGGACGACGACGCCACCATCCTCTACACCTCGGGCACCACCGGGCGGCCCAAGGGAGCCGTGTCCACGCACCGGGCCGTGGTCCAGGCGCTGCTCGGCTTCGCCTGCCGGGCCGCGGTCGACCGGTTGCGCCGCCCACCCGACGCCGGCGCCGAGGCCGCCGCCAGCACGCGGGCCTCGTTCATCCTGATCGTGCCCCTGTTCCATGTGACCGGGTCGGTGCCGGTCATGCTGTCGTGCTTCGCCAGCGGGCTGAAGCTGGTGATCATGTACCGCTGGGACCCCGAGCGGGCGCTGGAGCTGATCGAGCGCGAGCGCGTCACCAACTTCGTCGGCGTCCCCACCCAGAGCTGGGACCTGCTGCAGTCGCCCCGCTTCGCCGAGTTCGACACCTCCAGCCTGGTCTCGGTGGGCGGGGGCGGCGCGCCCGCCCCGCCCGAGCTGGTGCGTCGGGTGTCGACCAGCTTCGCCAAGGCCAGCCCCAACATCGGCTACGGCATGACCGAGACGAACTCCTACGGTCCGCAGAACGGCGGCGCCGACTACCTGAGCCACCCGACCAGCACCGGCCGCGCCACGCCGATCCTCGAGATCGACGTGCGCGACGAGCTCGGCCGGTCGCTGCCCGTGGGCGAGCGGGGCGAGATCTGGTTCAAGGGGCCGAACCTGATCCGCGGCTACTGGAACCGCCCGGACGCCACGGACGAGACCATCGTCGACGGCTGGCTGCGCACGGGCGACATCGGCCGCCTGGACGACGAGGGCTTCGTCTACGTCGAGGACCGGGCCAAGGACATGGTGCTGCGCGGCGGCGAGAACGTGTACAGCGCCGAGGTCGAGGCCGCCATCTACGAGCACCCGGCGGTGCACGAGGCGGCGGTGTTCGGCGTGCCGCACGAGCGCCTGGGCGAGGAGGTGGCGGCCGTGGTGGTCCCGCGGCCGGGCGCGACCGTGACGGTCGAGGAGCTGCAGGAGCATGTGGGCCGGAGGTTGGCACCGTTCAAGGTCCCGTCCCGGATCGCGGTGTGGGGCGCCGACCATCCCCTGCCCCGCAACCCTGCGGGCAAGATCCTCAAGCGGGACCTGCGGGACGACTTCGACGGCTGACGCCGGCGGTCAGGGCGCGGGGATGCGTGCCAGGGCCGAGTCCACCTCGCCGAAGCGCTCCGCTCCGGCGTTCCAGTCGGCCGCCGCCTGAGCCACCTCGTCCCGCGAGCGGCCGACGAAGTTCCAGGACATGACGATCTGCTCTCCCAGCGGCTCGCCGCCGAGCAGCAGCGCCCGGGTGGTGCCCTCGGCCGCCAGCGCGAGCTGCTCGCGGCCCTGACCCAGATAGGCGAGGTGTCCAGGGACGACGGGCGTGTCGCCCACCGCCAGCGATCCGATCAGCACCACCAACGCGTGCTCGAAGCCGGGGTTCAGGGGCACGGTGAACCGCCCGCCCCCGCTGGCCAGGTCGGCTCCCACCAGGGGCGTGTCGGTGCGGGCCGGGGACGCGGCCCCCGCCACCTCGCCGACGAGCACGGTGACCCGGGCCGCACCGATCCCCGCGGTGGGCAGCTCCGCGTGGTGCTCGAAGGCCGGCGGCCCGTGCCGGGTGCGCTCCGGCTGGGCCACCCACAGCTGGATGCCGTGCTGGACCTGGTCCGCGTCCCGGGCCGGGGTCTCCTCGGCATGGGCCACGCCGTGTCCCGCGGTCATGAGGTTGAGCTGGCCCGGCCGGATCGGCTGCTCGCTGCCCAGGCTGTCCCGGTGCAGCAGGCTGCCCTCCAGGAGCCAGGTCACCGTGTGCAGGCTGGTGTGCGGATGCGGCCCGATCTCCATGCGAGCGGCGTCCGCCGTGACCGGCCCGAAGTGGTCGGCGAAGCACCACGCCCCCACCGTCCGCCGCTGCCGGCGCGGCAGCGCCCGCCGCACCGCGATCCCCCCGACGCTCGCCTCCCGGCTCGGCGACACCTCCACCTCGGGCTCGTGCGGCTCCCCGCACGCCGCCTCGTCCGGCCGGGCATCCTCGGCGGTCACCGGTCCGCTCATGCCGCGAGCTTGTCACGCCCCTGGTCCGGGCCGCGCTACGCGGGCGTAGTCGCAATGGCCCGGCCTACACCGGGCAAGTCCCGGTCCTCGGGCCCGAGGTCTACGGGCTCGATGAGGACGGAGACGGCGCGATGTCCTTGCGCAGGGACAGCCAGGTCGGCTGGTCGAAGCCGTCGTGGCTGTGCTCCCCGGTGATCACGAAGCCCATCCGCTGGAAGTAGGCGAGGTTCTCGGGCAGAGCGACGCGCACGCCGACGCTGAGGCCGGGGCATCCACGCCGCCGGGCGTCGGCCTCGGCCCAGGCCATGAGGGCACGTCCGATCCCGGTCCCGCGCTCTCGGGGGTCGACGGCCACCCGCCCGACGTACAGGTCGCCGTCGTCCCGCAGGCTCCAGCGCAGGCAGCCCACCGCCACCCCGGCCCGCTCGGCCACCGCACCCCCGCCGGCGGCCAGGACAGCCTCCACCTGCTCCACCGACTCGGCCACGGCGCCCGAGGGTGGCTGCAGCCGTGCGTAGGGCGCGAAGGCAGCCTGGGTCAGCCGGTGCACGTCGCCGGCCCGCTCGGCCCCGCAAGGGATCACCTCTACGTCGTCTGCGGCCCGATGCTGCTCACCCACCAGCCCAGTCTCCCAGCAGGGGCAGTCACTCGATCGCGGGATCAGATCCGTCTGGACGTCGCCAGCCAGCCCGATACGCCGTGGTCGTGGAACCTGGTGTCGATGGGAACCGGCTCGACGGCCGCGACCTCCCATCCGGTGCCGGGGCCGAACGCGGCCCGCAGCTCGGCCTCGCTGACCGGATGGGGACCGGTCTCGGGCCCCTCGTCGCTGAAGCACAGCACGTAGAGAGTGCCGTCGTGCCGGGTCACCGACGCCAGGCTGGCCACATAGCGGGGGCGCTCGTCGCCGTCGAAGGTGTGGAACAAGCCGCTGTCCAGCACCGTCTCGAACGTGCGCCCCAGACGCTCCAGAGCGAACGCGTCGGCCGTCACGAACTCGGCCGCGATCCCCCGCTCGTCGGCTTTCGCCCGGGCCATCGCCAGGGCGGTCTCGGCCACGTCCACACCGAGGACGGGCAGTCCCAGCGAGGCGACCAGCAGCGTGTTCTCACCGGTCCCACAGCCGGCGTCGAGCACCGCTCCCGCGAACCCGCCGCGGTCGGCCAGCCGCACGACGCCCGGCTGCGGCCGGCCGATGTCCCAGGGCGCGGGACCGCCGTGGTACGACGCATCCCAGGGCACCCCGGTCATCCGCTCGTGACTGGTCGGCTCCCGGCCGCCGAACGGATGCTCCGACCCCACCTGCGCCAGCGTAGGACCGCGACCGCGAGCGAGCCGGACGGCGAGGTGTGCCAAAATTCACATCGTGGCTCTGGGGGGACTCGCCGCGCCCGCGGCGGATGAGGGCGCCCGCGCGGCCGGCACGCCGCGCCCCATGCTGGCGCGGCAGCCGGCGCTCGACGGGCTGCGCGGTGTGGCCGTCGCCGCCGTCGTCGTCTTCCACCTGGAGCACCTGTCGGGTGGGTTCCTGGGCGTCGACCTGTTCTTCGTGCTGTCCGGGTTCCTGATCACGTCGCTGCTGCTGGTCGAGTTCGACGGCCGGAACGCCATCGACCTCGGCCGGTTCTGGTCGCGGCGCGCCCGGCGGCTGCTGCCAGCGCTGTTCCTGTTGCTGGGCGCGGTGGCGCTGCTGATCGAGGCCGAGGTCCTCCGCCAGGGCCCGGGCTTGCGGGGCGATGCCCTGGCGACGCTCGGCTACGTCGCCAACTGGCACGCCATGGCCCGGGACATCGGCTACTGGGACATGTTCGCCCAGCCGTCCCCGTTCGACCACATGTGGAGCCTGGCGATCGAGGAGCAGTTCTACCTGCTGTGGCCGCCCCTCGTGGTCGGCATCCTGGTGCTGGCCCGCCGGCGCGGGGGCGGTGGGCGCCGCCTGGTCGGCCGCGTCGCCATCGCCGGCGCGATCGCCTCGTTCGCCGTCCTGGCGCTCACCTGGACCGCCACCGACACCAGCCGCGCCTACTACGGGACGGACTCCCGGGTGGGACCGACGCTGCTCGGCGCCGCGCTGGCGGCCCTGGTGGCCGGCCCGATCGACGCAGCGGGCAGCCCACCCGGGGCCGGCCGTTCCCGCCGGATCCGCGGCTGGTGGGCGCCCGCTGCGGGGATCGCGGCGCTCGCCTTCCTGCTCTGGTCGTTCGCCGCGGTGCGCGGCACCCAGCCCACCTACTACCGCGGCGGTCTCGCGGCGTTCGCCTTGGCCGCCGTCGTCGTCGTGGCCGTGGTCGTTCGGGGTCGGGCGGGCCCGCTCGGCGCCGTGCTCGGCTTCGCGCCCCTGCGCGGGCTCGGGATCATCAGCTACGGCGTCTACCTGTGGCACTGGCCGGTCATCGTCTACACCACCCCTGAACGCACCGGGCCGGACGGCTGGTTGCTCGACGCCGCGTGCGTGGCCCTGACACTCGCCCTCGCGATCGGGTCGTTCGTGCTGATCGAGCGCCCCATCCGCCGGGGCGCGCTCCGGGGCGGCGTCCGGGGCATGCGGGCACCCCTGGCGCTGGGCGGCGCCATCGCGGCCCTCGCCGCGCTGGTCGTCGTGGCGACGATCGGCGCGCCCGCGTCGTCGGACGTGACCGTGGTGGCCGGCCCGGCCCGGGACGCCTCGGACTATCCGGCCCAGTCGCTGTCCGAGTCGGTGAAGGCGGTGACCGAGCCGGTGCCGTCGGGGGCCGAGCCGGTGGCGACGGCGCCACCGGTGCCGTCGCGGAGTCCCCGAATCCTCCTGGTGGGCGACAGCGGACCGATCTTCCTCGGCCCGGCGCTGACGGCCGAAGCGGAGAGGGACGGCGCGGTCGCTGCCTACGACTCGCAGTTGGGCTGCACGCCACTGATCCCGGAAGGCAAGCTCCGCTATGGCGGGCAGACTCTCGACCTGCCGGTCTGCCACGACACGCGGAGGCGGACGTGGGCCGGGCTGGTCGCCCGGTTCGACCCCGACGTGGTCGTCTACTACCTGGCGGCCGTCACCGGCCTGGGCCAGGTCTGGATGGGCGACGCGTGGGTCGGCGACTGCGACCCCGCCTATGCCGCCTACCTGCGGCAGACCCTCACGGAGGATGCCGACGTCCTCGGCGCTCGGGGTGCGACCGTCGCGTTGACGACGACACCGCCGACGGCGATCGCGACGCTGAGCGAGGAGGGCCGTGCCGCCCTGGACTGCCGCGACGCCACGTACCGGGCGGTGGCCGCCCGCCACCCGCACACCGAACTCCTCGACCTGCGGGCCGAGGTCCAGCGGGGAGTCGACGCGGCCGAGGACAACATGTGGCGCGATCCCGTCCACCTCTCGGACGACGGCGCGGCCCGGGTGTCCCGATGGCTGGTCCCGGCCAGCGTCGCCCTCGTCGACCCGCAACGCCTCACCGAGATCAGCACCGCCGGCGCCGCCGGTACTCCCGCAGGATGAAGGCCGGGGCGTGAGGCAGCAGGGCCGCCTGACGGTCCGGATCCATCGCGAAGTAGCTGCCCTCGACCATGCCCGTGCAGCTCGCAGTCCCGCACTCGCACGGCCACGCTGACCCGTCGTCGAAGGCGTTGAGCCGGTAGTCGATGGTGATCTCGTCACCCTCGCGGATCGGCCGCCAAGCGAAGACCTTGACCCCGTGGCGCATGGCATTCGGGTCGCAGGAGTGGTTGAGGTAGCAGCCGGGCGGCGCCAGCACCGCGAAGCGATCGAACCCGAGCTCGCAGAGATGCTCCCGCTGCCAGTCCGACGCCGCCGGCAGCTCGCGCCCCGAGAGGACGCGGGCATGCCGGCGACGAAAGATGAACTCCCCCTCGACGAAGGCCCGGCGGGCGTAGACGCCCCGGCCCTTCCCTCCGGCGCTGCGGACCTCCACGTCCCGGATCACCTGCGCACCATCTCACGCCAGTTCGAGACGCTAGCCGCGGTCGGACTCCCCTACTTCCGCCGCAGTGGCACGGACGTCCGGGTCGGGATCGGTTTCGACCATCTTGGCCACGACCGCCAGCAGCTCGTCGCTGCCGAGGGCGCCGGCGGCCAGCGACGCATAGCGGCGCACGAAGGGATTGTCATCCGCGAGTGCCTCCATCAGCACCGCCCGAGCTGCGGGGTCGTCGGGCGTGGGTGCGTCGACGGCGACGGCGAGCAGCAGGTGACCCCGGCCCATCGGCGTGCCTTCGGCGGCCACCGCGGCCGCGTAGGTCTCGGGCCGCAGGATGTCGAGCGCGTCGCGGATCGCCGCCTCGACCGCCGGAGCGTCCGGGCCCTCGACCAGCGCGTACTGGATGCCGGTCTCGCCGTCCTCCCACCAGGTCACACGGGTCTCCGTGGAGGCCTCCCAGCCCTCCTCCCAGCCATCGTCCTCGGCCGGCACCAAGGGCCGCCAGTCGAGGCGCTCGGCCAGCCCCTCGATGCCCGAGCCGCGGTCGAACCACCTCGGGACCAGCCGGCGGCCCCGAGAGTCAGGCACCGCCACCGCCGGCAGGAACCGGAGCAGGCGCCGGCGTCAGGAGGGCCCGGAGGCGCTCGAGCAGGTGCTTCCTGAACTCCGTCTGCAGCCACCGCTCGACGGCTTGCTGGCTGTCGAATGTCAGCTGCTTGGTGCTCACCAGGTGCTCCAGATAGCCGATGACGACGTCGCGCTCCGCCATGAGCATCAAGTGGGCGTCAAGGCCGGTCCGTCCACGCGGTGTGGGTTTCCCGGCTTGCTCGGCCGCCAGACGGCGGGTGGCGTCCCGCGACTTCTTGCCCGCCTTCTCGACGTGCATCGGGTTGGCGGCTGTGGCCATTTCCTCGATCGGCATGCCGGTGTCGCCTGCCATCGTGGTTCCCATGAAGCTCGTGGCGAAAGCCGCGGGTTCGCGAGCGGGCTCGACCACGAACATCAACCGGGTGATCGCCGCGATCTGCGCCTTGGCCGCGGGGTTGGCATCGAACGCCGGGCCCGGCGGCCGATTGCCCAACATGTTGAAAATGCCGGACTGGATCTCGGCCCGCGAGATGCCCGAGGCCTCCATCTGCTGCAACGCGGCCATGACTTCCGGGTTGTAGTGCGCGGAACGGTGGAGCTTCCCCTCGATCTCGACCGTCATGGCCACGAACACGTTGCCTGCTGGGCCGGGCTTACCCTTGGGCCCGCCCTGGCGTTCAGTCACCGGTACGCCGCCGGTGTCGATCTGCTCGTAGGTGTAGGGGTTCCCGGGACGGCGCGGGTCCGCCTCTCCGGGGAGGGGCTCCCTGAGTGCGCCCGCCTCGGCCGCCGGTGACTGGGCCGTTCGGGTGATCGGATCGGCCGCCGGGCCGCGGCCCTGCGCGAGTTGGGCTTCGCGCTCCAGCCGAATCTTCTCGACCTCCGCCCGCACCGCCGGGTCGGTCAGGATCTGCTCGCCCACCTCGCGCAGGAGGCGGCTGACGAGGCTGCCCTGGGCGTCGACCGCGTTGGTGATGATGTTGGCTTCGGGGTTGACCTTGGCCCTGACGTCGAAGTTCTCACCGTGGTGCTCGATCCACAGGTCGGTGAGCTGGTACTCGGTCTTCCAGCCC
>Ga0209382_10000800_pt1 | contig 50868 bp, 51 predicted proteins | sample SoiMetdeltSBSDD5_FD_187599 | JGI IMG/M metagenome (GOLD analysis project Ga0209382, IMG submission 187599) | Bulk soil microbial communities from a Populus tree surrounding site in Tennessee, USA - Soil MetaG P. deltoides SBSDD5 (SPAdes) (version 2) | ecosystem: Environmental > Terrestrial >...
GAAGAAAGGCCACCCGTTCGGGTTCGAGCTCGGCCACGGCTTCGGCGACAACCACGGCTGGCTCTATCCGCTGTTCTGGTCCTACGGCGGCCGCGAGGTCGAGCGTGACGGCAAGACGGTCGTCATCGACTCGGCCGAGACGGCGCGCGCCGTCGACTTCTGCCGCAAGTTCTACCAGGAGACGATGCTCGAGGACGTCCTCGGCTGGACCGACGTCAACAACAACAAGGCGTACTTCGGCGAGCAGATCTCCTGCACCAATAACGCGTCGTCCATTCTCGTCGTCGGCAAGAAGGACTTCCCGGACATCGCCAAGGTCACCGACCACGCGCTCAACCCGGCAGGGCCCAAGGGGCGCTTCCACGTCCTGAACGCGGTGTCCCACGCGCTGCTCGTCCACGCGCCCGACCAGGCGGCCGCCAAGGCCTTCCTGAAGTGGCTCTACGACGACAAGCAGATGTCGCGGTGGCTCACCTCGGCCGACGCCTACTACGCGCCGTTCCTGCACGGCTACGACAACCACCCGATGTGGAACGCCGAGCCGCGCTACCTGCCGTACAAGGAGTCGCTCAAGACGAGCCGCCCGCACACCTGGCCGGGGCCGCAGGGGCCGGCCGCGTCCGAGAGCGTGGCGAAGTACGTGCTCGTCGACATGTTCGCCAAGGCGTGCCGCGGGGACTCGACGAAGGACGTCATCGCCACCGCCGCCGCCCAGTTGAAGCAGATCTACAAAGCGAAGTAACCCGATGGCGGTTCGGCCGGCGACCCTCGCGCGCCCGGCTCCGGTTGCCGGCCGGCCGTTCACGGTGCGCGGTCTCCTCGAGCGGGAGGGGATCTTCTCGTGGCTCATGCTGAGCCCGGGGGTCCTCTTCCTGCTCGCCTTCGTCGCCTACCCGTTCTTCTACGGCATGTTCCTGAGCCTGCAAGACCGGCGGGTGGCGAGCCCCGGCGTCTTCGTCGGGCTGGCCAACTTCGTCACGCTCGCCCACGATGCCGTGTTCTGGCAGGTGACCCGCAACACGTTCTTCTACGTCGCGGTGACCACGGTCCTCAAGCTGGTGGGCGGGCTCGGCATGGCCCTGGTCATGAACCAGCACTTCCGCGGCAAGAACCTCGCGCGGGCGTTCCTGCTGCTGCCCTTCATCGTGCCGACGGCGCTGTCGACGGTGGCCTGGATGTGGATCCTCGATCCCACCTTCAGCGTCGTCAACTGGCTGCTCGTCAACGGCGGCGTCGTCAAGAGCGGGTACTCCTTCCTCGGCAACGCCTCGCTGGCCATGTGGTCGCTGGTCGTCGTCAACACGTGGCGTGGCATGCCCTTCTACGGCATCACGCTGCTGGCGGGGCTGCAGACGATCTCCCCCGACCTTTACGAGGCCGCCGCCATCGACGGCGCGACGACGACCCAGCGCTTCCTCTACGTGACGCTGCCGGTCATCAAGCCGGTCCTGATCATCGTCACGATGTTCTCGGTGATCTTCACGTTCGGCGACTTCCAGCTCATCTACGCCCTCACCCACGGCGGGCCCGCCAACGCCACCCACGTCTTCTCGACGTGGTCGTTCGACATCGGCATGTCGGCCGGTCAGCTCGGCATGGGGGCGGCGGTGGCGCTGGCCATCCTCCCCGCCCTGGCCGTGCTGATCGTGGGTCTCACCCTCTACCTGCGGCGGGAGTAGCGAGATGGTCGGCGGCCGCGAGTTCGGGGCGCGCCTGCGCAGGCTCTACCTGCCGCTGGCGGTGTTCGTGGTGCTGATGCTGTTCCCGTTCTACTGGATGCTGATCACCTCGATCAAACCCAACCGCGAGCTCTACAGCCAGAAGATCATGCCGCTGGTCGTGTACCAGCCGACGCTCAAGCACTACATCGATCTGCTGTGGGAGACGAACTTCCTGGTGTGGACGTACAACACCCTGCTCGTGGCCCTCGTCACCACGCTGCTGTCGGTGCTGCTGGGCACGATGATGGCGTACCCGCTCGCGCGCATGCGCTTCCCGGGCGCCGCCGTGGTGGCCATCGGCGTGGCGGCCACCTACCTGGTGCCGCAGCCGCTGCTGTTCATCCCGATGTCGGACCTCATCAACCGGCTGGAGCTGGGGAACACGCTCACCGCCGTGATGCTCACGTACCCCACCCTGCTCATCCCCTTCTGCGCGTGGCTCCTGATGGGGTACTTCAAGAGCGTCCCGCGCGAGCTCGAGGAGGCCGCGCGCATCGACGGGGCGAGCCGCTTCCAGGCCATGACGCGCATCGTGCTGCCGCTCTGCACTCCGGGGCTGCTCTCCGCCGGCATCTTCTCCTTCACCCTGTCGCAGAACGAGTTCCTCTACGCCCTCATCTTCCTGGCCAAGAGCGAGGTGCGGACGGTCCCGATCGGCGTCGTCACCGAGCTCATCCGCGGCGACGTCTTTTACTGGGGCCAGCTCATGGCCGGCGCGTTGCTAGGCTCGGTGCCGGTGGCCATCATCTACTCGTTCTTCGTCGAGTACTACGTCGCCGGCCTCACTGCCGGCTCCGTGAAGAACTGACCCGCGGGCGCTGAAAACGGCCCATCTGCGTCGTTGGCTCGTCGTTCCCTCCCTGCGGCGTGGGCGGCCCACGCCGCAGTCGGGAACTCCTCGCCGCCTAGCATCTGGACCGTTTTGAGCGCCCTGAGCGAACGTCGACTCGTCTTGAGGAGAGATGCATGAAGCTCGGACTGGCGCTGTCGGTGCAGCATCGGCCGGAGGACTCTCAAGCCGCGAGGTTTGCGGAGCACGTGGAGCAGGTGCGGCTGGCGCGGCGGGTGGGGTTTTCGTCCGTGTGGGCGAGTCAGCACTATCTGTCGGAGCCGTTCACGTACTTTCAGCCGTTGCCGACGCTGGGGAGGATGGCGGCGGAGGCGGAGGGGATGGCGCTCGGCACCGGGGTGCTGCTACTCCCGCTGCATCAGCCGGTGGACTTCGCCGAGCAGCTGGCGACGCTGGACGTGATCAGCGGCGGTCGGCTCATCGTGGGTGTCGGGCTCGGCTACCGTGACGCCGAGAACGCGGCGTTCGGCCTGAACCCGCGGGAGCGCGTGGGCCGCTTCGTCGAGGCGCTCCAGCTCGTCGAGCGGCTGTGGGGCGGCGAGCCCGTGAGCCACCGCGGTCGGCACTTCACGCTCGACGACGTCCGCATCTCGATGCCGCCGGCGCAGCGGCCCCGGCCGCCGATCTGGCTGGCTGCCAACACCGACGCCGGCGTCACCCGGGCCGCCCGCCTCGGCGACGCCTGGCTCATGAACCCGCACACGACCGGTGCCGCGCTGCAGCGCCAGCTCGTGCTCTTCCACGACGCGCGCCGCGCGGCCGGCCGCCCACCCGCCCGCGAGGTCCCGCTCCTGCGCGAGTGCTGCGTGGCGCCCACCATGGCCGAAGCCCTGGCCGCCGGCGGCCCATTCCTCGACGCCAAGTACGGCGCCTACCGGAGCTGGGAGCAGGACAAGGCCCTGCCCGAGGACGATCAATGGAGCGCAAAATTCGACGAGCTCTCCCGCGACCGCTTCCTCCTCGGCGACCCCACCCACATCCACAAGGAGATCACCCGCTACAGAGAGCTGCTGGGCATCACAACGCTGATCGTCCGCGCCCAGTGGCCCGGCATGCCCCAGGAAGCCGTGCTCCGAACGATCCGCCTGTTAGGCGAAGAGGTCCTGCCGACCCTTTCGCGTTGACCGCCCGTCGTGCACGTTGGTGACGTCAGGAGCGCGGTGCCGGCGGGGGTGCCGCCTGGCGTCACGTCTCTCGCGCCCGCGCTTCATGGCGAGCCGTCGTCGCCGCGCCTGTTCGGAGTGGGGCGAAGCAAGCCGCCGACGGATGAGTGCCCTCGCGCCGCCCCCTTTGGGGGATGGGGGGTCGCAGCGAGCCCCGCTCCGAACAGGCAGCGGCGACCGGCGAGCCATGCGCGCGGGCGCGAGAGACGTGACGCCAGGCGGCACCCCCGCCGGCACCGCCGCTCCGGCGACGACCACGTGCGAGACGAGAGCGTTAGCGCGACGTCAGTGGGACGTAGTCGTACTCGCCGATGCCTTGGAGCACGAGGAAGGTCGCGGAGCGCTGCCCGGGGTTCGTGACGAGATGAGCACGCCCAGGACGCACGGCGTACGTCTGCCCGGGCGACAGCCGGATCTCTTCCTTGGGCTCGCGCAGAAAGATCCGGAGCTCACCCTCCAGGACGTAGAACGTGTCCTGGATGTTCGTGTGGTAGTGCCACGGCACCTGCTGCGTGGGCGAGATCTGCAGCTCGCTGATGCGAAAGCCGGGCCGCTCGGCGTGCCGGGCGCGCCGCTCGACCTCGTAGAGATGGCTGGCGTCCTTGACCGCGTCCATGGTGGCCTCCCCTCGTGCGGGCGAGCCCAGTATAGCGGTCGAACGCCCGCCACGCGGGTCCGCCTGGCTCTATGGGCCTCCTCGTCGCACGGCTACGCTCGGGATTCGGTCGCGTCGTCGAGCGACGACACGACGAAAGGAGTCAGACGCCATGCGACGACTCGGGCGCGTCACCGTGGGCGCGATCACGCTGGCCGGCCTGATGGTGTTGCCGGCCACGGCACAGGGTCCCGACTGCATCGTCATCGACGATTTCTCGTCCGGATCCGTCGGCCAGTTCCCGGCGGAGTGGAAGCCCCGCAAGGACGAGGGCCGGGAGGTCTACACGATCCAGGAGGAGGGCGGCCGGCGGTTCCTCCGCGCGGTCTCCAAGGGCCTCGGCATCCAGGCGGGACGGCAGTACGAGTGGGAGCTGAAAGAGTACCCGGTGCTCACCTGGTCGTGGCGACCGCGCCAGTTCCCGGAGGGCGGCGACGAGCGCAAGAGCGCGACGAACGACAGCGCGGTGGCGGTGTACGTGATGGTGCCGCACTCCAAGGTCCGGGGGCCCAAGGCCGTCAAGTACATCTGGAGCGAGCGGGCGCCCGTCGGCGAGCGCCTGAGCTCCAACGCGGGGCTCACCCAGGTGCGCGTCCTGCGCTCCGGTCCCGACCCCGGCAATGCCTGGCAAGATGAGCGCGTGAACGCGCTCGAGGACTATCAGCAGTACTTCAAGGAGTCGGGCGCGCCGCGCACGGCGGGGATCGCCGTGCTGACGGACGCCGACGACACCCGGTCGGTCGCCAGCGGCGACTACGCGAACTTCCGCGCCTGCCGCAACTGACGCCGGACCCGTGTCACGCCGCGCCCGACGCGTCGTCTTCCGGCGACGCGCCGGGCACGGTGAACAGCACCGCCGCCTCGGCCCGTCGACTCACGCGCAGCTTGCTGAACGCGTGCCCGAGCCGGTTCTTCACCGTCTTGACACTGAGGGCGAGATCGAGCCCGATCTCCTTGTTGGTCTTGCCGGCCGCCACCAGCGCCAGCACGCGACGCTCGACCTCCGTCAGCGCCGCCTCGCCGTCGCGGGCCCGGGGCGGCTGTCGACGCAGGTGGGCCAGCAGCACCCGCGTCGTGCGCGGATCGAGCGCCGACTCGCCGGCCGCGAGCACGCGCACGACCCGGCACAGGTCCTCGAGCCGGGAGCGCTTCGACACGCAGCCGTCGGCGCCGGCCCGGACGGCGGTGAGCACCGACAAGCTGCTCACCTGATCGATCAGGACGAGCACGCGCGAGCCCGGGCTGAGCGCGCGCACCTGCCGGCACACCTCGAGGCTACCGCCGTCGGGCAGCGAGCCGTCCACCACCACCACGGCGGGGGTCAGGCGCGCCGCCTGTCGGACAGCCTCGTCGCTCGTCGTCGCCTCCCCCACCACCCGCATGTCGTCTTCGCCGTGGAACAGCGCGCGCATCCCCGCCCGCGTGAAGTCGTCGCCGTCCACGATCATCAGATCGATTCGCTTGTCCGCGCTCATCCGGCGGCCCTCCCGATCGTGAGGGGATCGAAGCGCACGCCGTACTCCTTGGCGAACAGCACGGCCGCCTGCGCCCGGCGCGACACGCTCAGCTTCTCGAACGCGTGCGAGAGATAGTTCTTCACGGTCTTCTCGCTCAGTCCGAGCGCGCTGCCGATCTCCTTGTTGGTCTTGCCCCGCGCCACCAGCTCGAGCACGCGGTGCTCCTGGGTCGTGAGGGCGAGCAGGCCGGGGCCGGTGCCCGGCCTGAAGCGCTCCCGCAGCCGCGGCATCGGTGCCGTCGACGGCGCGGTGCCGGCCGCCATGTCGTGGAGCGCGCGGCACAGGTTCTGGGCGCCCATCCGTCGCGACAGGTAGCCGAGCGCCCCCACGCCGGACGCCGCGCGCACGGCGTCGGCGTCGACGTGGCTGTCGCCGAGGATCACCACCCGCGTCTCGGGGACGCGGGCGCGGACCTCGCGGCAGACGTCGACGCCGGTGCCGTCACGCAGCGTACGGGCCGCGACGACGAGCGAGGGCTTCCGCTCCACCGAGGCCAGGATGGCGCTGGCCACGGTGGACGCTTCGGCCACGACCTCGAGCGGCCGGTACGCATCGAGCAGCGAGCGCAGCCCGAGCCGCACGAGGTCGTGGTCCTCGGCGATCAGCACGGTGAACCGCCGGTAGGGTCGGGTCGCACCCCGTAGCATCGCGGCCGGGACCACGGCGCTACTGACCGGAGCTGATGGACAGGCGCTGTCCCTGCTCGACGTCCCGCAGTGCGGCGGGAGGCAGCCGGAGTGTCACGTCGCCGGTCTGGGTGCGCACGGTCACGTCGCCGGTGTCACGGTCGATCGCGGTGACCTGGCCCGAGAGCGACAGGGGCCCCGCCACCGTCGGGCTCGCGGCCGGCGCGCCGGCCGGCCCCGCGCCGTCGGCGGCCTTCGCCGTCCCGTCGGCCTTCGCGGTCTTGTCGTGCCGCGGCACCACCACGAGATCGTTCCGTACCTCGCGGACGCCGGCGACCCGACTCGCGATCCGCTCGGCCTCCATGCGCTCGTCCTCGCTGCGCACGTTGCCGGTGAGGTGCACGACCCCGAACTGCGTCCCCACGCCGGTCGAGAAGAGGTTGCCGAACCGCTCTCCCGTCAGCTTGCTCTTCACGTGAGCGGTGACGACCTTGTCATCCCATTGCTGTCCGAACGAGCGCCCCGTCATCGATCGGCATCCCACGAACGTGAGCACACAGACCACGAGCACCACCGCATACTGCAAGGCCTTCATGGACTTCCTCCTGCGCGAACACCACTTGAACCACTCGAGACTTGCACGGCGGGCCTCGAACACCCGACGACGCCTCCTCAGGCTAGCGGCGAGCCCCCGTCCCGGCTATCGGATCAACGTCGCGCGGGGGTTGGACCAACGTCCAGGGCCTCGTCGGAGGCTCCACGTCGCTCGGCGAGGCGTTCGAGCGTGCGATCGATGTGCAGGAGCAGTTGATAGAGCTCCGCGAGGTGCAGCACGGGCGTGTCGCGCAAGTTGGCGACCTGGCGACGGACGTCGCGCAGCCGCGCGATCTCGGCGTCGAGCGTGGCGGGGTCGGCGGTGGCACAGCGCTGCTCGATCGCGCGCAGGGTGCCGTAGAAGCGCGCGATGCGCGTCCGCTTGCGGCGCTCGAACATCGGCACGAGAAAGCCGAGCAGGGGCGGCAGCAACGTGACCACGGGCAGCAGGATCAGGAGGAGGCGGTCGAGGATGCCCGCCATCCAGAACGGGAACGTGCGCTCCAGCCACGACGGTCCGCTGCGGAGGTAGCGCGCGGCCTGGTCGTGCAGCGGTAGCTCGACGGACGCGGCCGAGGGGAATCGCGTCGACTGCTCGCCGGCGGCCGTCGCGTGCACGCGATCGGCCGCGAAGAGGAGGAGCCGGACGAGGTCCGGATGGATGCCGGCGCGCACGACGAGGCTCGCCCGCGCGGCCAGCAGGGTCTTGTCGTCGGGCGGGATGTTGCGCGCCATATCGATCATGCCCTCGCCGAGCGTCAGGCTGGTCAGGAACGGGTGGCGGGCGCGGTAGGCCAGGGCGCGCCGCTCGCTGAGGAGACCGACCGTCGGCGCCTCGAGCAGGCGGTGCACGACCGGCGCCCGGGTCGAGGCGACGAGGAAGGTCGCGTCGAGCGTGCCGTCGCGCAGACCGGTCTCCGTGTCTCCGATCGGCAGCTCTCGCAGCGTGGTGTTGTCCGGCGTGATGCCGGTGTCCTGCAGGAGCTGCAACGCGAGCAGCCGTGTCCCGCTCCCCGGCTCCCCGATCGCGACCCGCCGGCCGCGCAGCTCGGCGAGCGCGCTCAGGGCGAGCGGCCGTCGGAAGAAGACCCAGACGGGCTCGTCGAAGACGCCGCCGAGCGTGGTGAGCCCCGTCGTGTCCATGGCCCGCACGACCCCGCCCTGCACGAAACCCACGTCGGCGGCGCCGTCCCGCAACCGGTCGACGGTCTCGACGGACCCGGCGCCCGGCACGACGTCGAGCGAGAAGCCCTGGCGGGCGAGCACCTGGCGATACTGCAGCGCGTACTCGAAGTAGGCGCCGCCCTCCCGGCCGGTCGACATCACGAGTCGCCGCGGCGGCAGCGGACCCGCGAAGCGGTTCGCGACGGTGACGCCGATCGCGAGCGCGACGAGCACGGCCGCGGTCACGACGGCGATCAGCCGCACGCGTCGCCGACGCCAGCGGAACATCCGCCTCCCGAGCCTCCCTCTTCAGCGCGCCGGGCATTCGCTGCGGACACGCCCGGCCTCGAGCCCGCCGCCCCGAGACGGTCGGCGATTCGACGGGAGGTCCTGCAGTCGTCGTGCCGTCGGGCGCGCCTAGCAGGCGCCGGCGCCGTCGGGACGGGCCACCATGCGCTGGATGGCGTCGAGCAGGTCTCCGTCGTCGACCGGCTTGGCCAGGACCGTCACCGAGGTGCTGCCCACCCCCCGAGAGCCGAGAGGGATCTCACCATCCCCAGTGATGAACACGACGGGACACTGAAAACCGGCGGCCACCAGGGCCTCGTGCAACGCCAGGCCGCTGCGGCCGGGCATGCGCACGTCGAGGACGAAGCAGCACGGCCCGGCGACGCCGGCCGCGGCGTCGGCGAGGAGCTCGTCGCCGGAGGCGAAGACCCGGACGTGGTACCCCGCCGACACGAGCAGTCGTCGCAGTCCTCGACGGACCGAGGCATCGTCGTCGACGACGAAGACGACGGGCTCCAGAGCGGTCAGACGATCTCCGGTGTGGTGCTCGCCAGCGCGAAGTGAAACGTGGCCCCGCCGCTCGGGTTGTTCTCGGCCCAAATCCGTCCTCCATGAGCTTCGATGATGGAGCGGGCGATGGACAGGCCCATACCCATGCCCTCGGCCTTGGTCGTGTAGAACGGCTCGAAGATGTGACCGTTGCCCTTGATCCCCGTCCCCTCGTCCTGCACGGAGACCTGCACCATCCCCGAGTCCCCGCACGCGGTACGGACGGCGATCCGCCCCGTCCCCGCCGGCCCCGCCATGGCCTCCATGGCGTTGACCAGCAGGTTGAGCACGACCTGCTGCAGCTCGATCCGGTCAGCCGCCACGGGTGGCAGCTTCGGGTCGAAGTCGAAGGTGATCGAGAGACCGCGGATCAGCGCGTCGCTGCTGAGCATCTTGACGACGTCGCCGATGAGCACGTTGAGGTCGAGCAGCACGCGACTCGGCGCGGCCTTGCGGAGCATCTCGCGCAGGCGCCGGATGACCTCACCCGCGCGACGGTCGTCGGCGACGATGTCGGCGAGGATCGCCCGGATCTCGTCGAGGTCCGCGGTGCCCGAGGCCAGGAAGCGCTGGCCGGCCTGGGCATTGGCCAGGATCCCGGCCAGCGGCTGGTTGAGCTCGTGGGCCAGCGACGCCGCGAGCTCGCCCATGGTCGAGACCCGCGTGAAGTGCGCGAGCTCCTGGCGCATCTGCTGGGCGTCGATCTCCATCTGCTTGCGCCGCGTGATGTCGGTGAGGGAGAGGACCGCGCCGCCCTCCGCCCGCGCCAGCGGCATCACCGCCATCTCGAACCAGCGCTCCGCCGAAGACGAGGCGCGCGGCCACTCCAGCACGAAGCTCGGCTCCACGCCGTCGAGCACCGACTGGATGCCGCGCAGGGCGGCCTCGACGTGGGGGCTGTCGGGCCCGATGGCCAGCCGGCAGACGTCGCCGTAGCTCGTGCCGATGGCGAGGCCACCCACGCAGGCGACGTCGTGCTCGTGCGCGAAGGGCGACCACCCCTCGTTCAGCGCGACGACCCGGCCGCGCTGGTCGAGCACGGCGACGCTGCTCCGGAGCGAGCTCAGGATGCCGGCGTTCATCGCCTCACTGAGGCGCAGCGCGTCCTCGGCCTGCTTGCGGGCCAGCGCGTTGCCGAAGACCTCGGCCACGAGCCGGATCTGGGCGATCATCGCCGCCGACCACGGCGCGCCGTTGGCGCGCGCGCCGAAGCTCAGCACCCCGGAGTCCGTGATCAGCAGCGGCACGTCGTGCAGGTCGTCGTCGGCGGCCGTCGGGCCCGGCACCTCGAGGCCCGGCACCGGCTCCGGCTGCGCCGTCCACGAGTGGGTGGGCACGAAGGTCTTCACCGCGGTCGAGAGCTGGAAGATTGTGATGTGGCGAACGCCCAGGTGCTCGCCGAGCCGGCGCAGCCAGACGTCGATCGTCCGGTCGACGTCGTCGCTCGGCAGGTGGACGAAGGCACGCGACAGCCGCGAGAGCACCTCCTCGAACCGCAGCCGGCTCTCGAGCGCCTGCTGGGCCTGCTGGCGCTCCTCGATGAGCGCGGCCAGGCACATGAGCGGGATGGCGAGGACGATCAGCACCACCTGCAGCGACAGCACGTTGTCGGCGGGGGGCAGGATCGCGAACGGCCCCCGGCCGGAGGTGCCGCCCATGATGGCCAGCACCTCGACGGTCATGAGCGACAGGCACGTGCCGGTCGGCCCGAGGCGCACCGCCGCCCACACGAGGAACGGCACGATGAAGGCGAGTGGAATGGTGAGCATGACGTCGAAGTCGCTGCTCCCGGTCGGCTCCTCGAAGACGGACCAGCCCACGAGCATCAGGCCGAGCCAGAGCATCGCGGCCTCGGCGATCTTGCGACGCGTCTCCCGGCGGGGCCAGGCCCACCGCGCCTCGACGAGCATGATCAGCGCCGGGACCAGCGTGAGCGCGGTCAGCGTGTTGGCGAAGAGCCGCGTGCGCCAGACCAGCCAGTACGACTGGCCGAGCATCAGCGTGACGAGGGACGCGTCGAGGAACGACGACACGACCGGGGCCAGGAAGCCGGCGCCGACGATGTAGATCACCACCGTCCGGAGCGAGTGGAAGATGGCGGCGCCGTGCCCGGCGAACCGCCGCACGACGGCCGCGGCGAGCACGGCCTCGCTGCAGTTCGTCAGGAAGACCGCCAGCACGAACGTGGTGGGCCGCGGGCCGCCGAGCTGGGTGACGAGGTGGGCGGGGAGCGCCGCGAGCAGCACGATCCACCAGCGCCGGGGCGGCGTGAGCAGCAGGGCGGCGGTCAGGATGGCGTTGGGCGGCCACAGCAGCGAGGGGCTCATCGGCGGCACGGTGAGGGCGAAGCCCACCAGGGAGCCGATGTAGTACCCCAGCGTGACGGCCACGGCGAGCCCGGCCGACTGCAGCAGCGTGTCGGCGCGGTCGTCGCGCCACACCGTGCCCGCGCGCAGGGCGATCACGGCTCGCCGCCCCCTCCCACCACGCGGGCGATCATGGAGAGCAGGATGCGGTCGTCGAACGGCTTGCACAAGTAGGCCGCCGTGCCGGCCGACAGGCAGCGCTCGCGCGTCTCCGGGGCGTCGTCGGCGCTGATGATGATCGTCGGCACCGGGATGCCGCCGGCCGTGAGCCGGCGCTGCACCTCGAGGCCGCTCAGCCCCGGCATCTGCAGATCGAGCACGAGGCAGTCGGGCACCTGCGTCGCCAGCGCGTCGAGGAACTCCTGGCCCGACGCGAACGTCGCCGCGTCGAGCGCGGAGGCGCGGAACAGGCGGCGGAGCGAGGTACGGACCGATTCTTCGTCGTCCACGATGGCCACCAGCAGTCGCGTCCGGGTCACCCCGGTCACGCCGCCCCCGCCGGTCGGCGCCGGCCGGACGTGGCGGCGGTCTCCAGCACGGTCAGGTCGGCGGCCCGGCTTCGGCTCGCCGCGGTGAGCGTGAAGAAGAACGTCGCGCCGCGATCGGTGTTGTTGACAGCCCACAAGCGCCCTCCATGCGCGTCGACGATGGACCGCGCGATCGGGAGGCCCATACCCATGCCCTCGGGCTTGCTCGAGAAGAACGGCTCGAAGATCCGCTCCTGCCCCTCGGGCGTCAAGCCCGTGCCGGAGTCGCGCACGCCCACGCACACCCCGTCGCCCGCCCGCCGCGTCGTGATGAGCAGCTGGCGGTGTCCGGCCGGGGTATCCCGCATGGCATCGAGGCCGTTGAGGACGAGGTTCACCAGCACCTGCTGGAGCTGCACCAGGTCGCCGCGGATGATCGGCACGTCCGGCTCGAGGTCGGTGCGGATGCAGACGTTGCGGAGGACGGCGTCGGTGCGCAGGAAGCGCACCACGTCCTCGATCAGGCGGTTGGCGTCGACGGCGGTCAGCTCGGGCTCGCGGCGCTTGAGCATGCCCCGCAGCCGATGGATCACGCCGGCCGCGCGCTGGCCATCCTCGACGATGTCGTCGAGGATGTTGCCGATCTCGGCGAGGTCCGGCGCCGGCGCATTCAGGAAGCGACGCCCCGCCTGGGCGTTGGTCAGGATCCCCGTCAACGGTTGCTTCACCTCGTGGGCGAGGGCGGCCGTGAGCTGCCCCACCGTGGCCAGCCGCCCCACCCGGGCGAGCTCCTCGCGCACGCGCCGCGCGTCGGCGGCGGCGCGCTTGCGCTCGCTGATGTCGATGCGCGAGACGACCGCGCCGCCCGTCGCCGTGCGCAGCGGGTGCACGCGGATCTCGAACCAGTCGCGCTCGCGCCCGTCCACCGTGGGCGCCTGATGCTCCAGCACGACCTCGAGGCTGGTGCCGTCCAGCACCGACTGGATCCCGCGCAACACCTCGGCGGCGGCGCGGTCGCCGGCGGCGAGGAGGCCGCGCCAGACGTCGAGATAGTTGGCGCCGATCGCGAGCTCCGAGTCGTGGCCCGCGCCGGCCCCGCCGCGACGCCAGTGGTTCGTCGCGATCACCGCGCCCGACCGGTTGATCACCACGACCGTGCCCGGCAGGGACTCGACGATGGCGCCGCTCAGCGCTCGACTCTCGCGCAGCGCCCCGTCGGCGCGGCGGCGGGCCAGCACGTTGGCGAGCACGCCGGCCAGGAGCTGCAGCCGCTGCACCAGCTCGTCCGGCCACGTGCGCTCGCTGAGCACCGTCGTGAACGACAGCGTGCCGAGCACGAGGTCGTCGGCGACGAGCGGGATGCCGAGGTGGGAGCGCGCGCCGATCGATTGATAGGTCTGCCGGTCGACCGCGGCCTGGGGCGGCAGCTCGTCCAGCCGCGCGAACTTCACGATCTCGCCGCGCCGCTGGCGCGCGGCCGTCCACGGGAAGCGCAGGAGCGACACCACGGCCGGTCCGGGATCGACCCCGTGGCGGGCCCAGCCGCGGATGCGCATGAACCCGGTTTTCTCGCTCGGTGCCACCAGCGTCGCCCGATCGACGCCGAGGAACTCCCCGACCGCGGCGAGGCTGCGCTCGCTCTCGACCTCCACGTCGGCGGTCTGCAGGAGCAGGAAGCGCGCGTAGAGACCCGAGAGGACCTCCTCGAACCGCAGCCGCTCGGTGAGCGAGTGCTCGGCGCGGCGGCGCCGCCGCCACTGCAGCAGGAGCACGACGATGAGCCCGGCCTCGACGAGGCTGACGGCCAGAAAGCCCATCACGGGGGCGTAGCGCTGCCAGAACGTCTGCCCGCGGAACAGCACCACGGAGCCGGGCGGCAGTCGACCCTCGTCCAGCCGCCAGCGGCGCAGCTGACGCGCGTCGAACAGGAGCGTGCTGCCGCCCTCCAGCGGCGGCGGCACCGGGCTCGCGACGCCGGCGGTCAGGATCTGCCGGCCGAGGTCGCCGGACTGGGTGCCGATCGTGGCCACGTCGACGACGCGGCCGCCGACGGCGCCGAAGCCGACGTACGACTCGAACAGCCCGTAGACCGGCACGCTCGAGGCGGCGGCGATCCGCTCGAGCGCTTCCCGCGGAACGAGCATGTTGCCGGCCCGGTCTCGCTGCAGACTCTGGTACAGCACGACCGCCCGTGGTGGCAGCGCGGCCACCTCGGCGAGGATGTCGGCCAGCGTGTGGTCGGTGAGATAGCGCACTTGCAGCCGCCGGGCGTAGCGGGCGAGCTCCTCGCGCGTGTCCTGGAGCATCGCGCGCTCCGCGGGCGAGGTCCCGGCGATGACGACCAGCTCCGCGGTCTGCGGCTGCAGGGCCAGCGCCGCCTCCACGGTGGCGGCCGCCGTGACGGGACGCCAGATACCGGTGACGCCAGGCGGCAGGCGGGTCTGGCCGAGATCGCTCTGGCGCGCCCCGCTGAAGACGACGGGGACCCCGGGGAACGGGGTCCGATCACGCAGCAGGAAGTTCAGCGAGGCCGGTCCCACCGCAAAGATGAGCTTGACCGGTCGGCCGGCATACTTATCCCGAAGGAAGTCACGCAGCAGGCCGCCGTACCCGTCACCCGGGAAGCGGGCCTCCTCGAGGAATTCCGTATGGATGTGGACCGCGCCGACCGACGGGGAGCTCAGGGCCGCCCGCAGGCGCTCCTGGACGACGAGATAGGCCGGCAGGGGCCCGGGCGACAGGATGACCACGTCCGCCGGCCCCTTCTCGGCGGCCGCGACCAGTGGCACCAGGATCGCCGCAAGCACCAGAGCACAGAGTCGAATCGGCCTCGCCCCCATCCCCCGTGAGCCTCACGACAACGAACCATGGCCGGGGGACCGGGGGAACCTGGACCTTAGTCCCACACCCTCGAGGTCGGCACGCGCGCGATCAGCTCGAACAGCTGGTCGGGCACCACCGGCTTGACGAGGTAGGCGTCGAAGCCCGCCGCCTGGGCCTGCCAGCGGTCCTCCGGCTGCCCGCGGCCCGTCACGGCGACGAGGACCATCGTGTTCCCGCCGTCCCAGGCGCGGAGGCGGCGGGCGACCTCGTAGCCGTCCAGGCCCGGGAGCGCGATGTCGACGAAGGCGATCGTCGGCCGGAAAGCGGCGCCGAGCTCGACCGCGTCGACCCCGTCGACCGCGGCGGCCACGCGGTGGCCCTCCATCTCGAGCACGGCGCGCAGCGCCTCCCGCGCATCGGGATTGTCCTCCACCACCAGCACGCGCGTGGGACGCGCGCGCCGGCGCGGCGCCCGGCCCGACGCCGGCGCCGGGATCGACGGGCTGATGGGCAGCCGCACGGTGAACGTGCTGCCGCGACCCCGCCCCGGGCTCTCCGCGGTGACGCTGCCGCCGTGGCGCTCGACCAGCGCGCGCACGAGGGCGAGGCCCAGCCCGAGCCCGCCCTGGGCCCGGTCGAGCGAGCGGTCGGCCTGCGTGAACATCTGGAAGACGTGCGGCAGCATCTCGGGATCGATCCCGATGCCCCGGTCCTGCACGCGCAGAATCGCCTCGCGCGCGGTCTGCTCGACGGTGACGTGGATGGGCGCCTCCGACGGCGTGTACTTCACGGCGTTCTGCAGCAGGTTGCCGACCACCTGCTCCAGGCGGGCCGCGTCCCCGTCGACGATGACGGCCTCCGGCCCGATCGAAAGCGAGATCTGGTGCCCCTGGGCGTTGCGCGACACCTGCAGCGCCTCGAAGCTGCGCCGAGTGATGTCCCGCAGGTCGACGGGCTGGGGCTGCAGGCTCAGCTTGCCCAGGCGGATCCGGGAGATGTCGAGCAGATCGTCCACCAGGCTCCCCAGGTGCCGCGTCTGCCGGGCCATGATCTCCCGCAGCTGCACGCCCTGCGGCGCGTCGGGAGCGATCCGGTCGAGCAGATGGAGCGCGTGCACGATCGGCGCGAGTGGGTTGCGCAGCTCGTGGGCGAGCCGGGCCAGGAAGTCGTCCTTGCGCTGATCGGCCTCGCGCGCCTCCCGGTACCGCCGTGCGTTCTCCACCGCGGTGCCGGCGTGGGCCGCGAGCGTCGTCATCATCTGCACGTCGTCGGGCTCGAAGGGCCGTGCGGCGGGCCGCGTCGCCGCGACGACGCCGAGCACCTGCCAGCCCCCGCGCAGCGGCACCGCCAGCACCGCGCGCGAGCCCTCGGCCTCGGCGATGATCACCGGGTCGCCCGTCTTCATCGCCGTGGCCACGGCGCTCCGGACCACCGACGGGCCCGCGTCGCCGAACACCTCGGCGCCGCCGCCGGCCGCGCCGCGGACGACGCAGCGGTCGTCGGCCACGAGGAGCACCGCGAGCGCGTCGGCCGCCAGCATCTGGGCGCTGCACTCGGCGATCCGCTGCACCAGCAACTCCTCACGGGCCTCGCTCCGGGCCAGCTCGTGCGTGATCTCCAGCAGGTGCTCGAGCCGCGCCTGGCGCCCGCGCAGCGTCTCGACGGCCCGCGCGGTGCTCCGCGACTGCCGCAGCGTCTCGCGCCCCTCGTCCGTCATCGGTCGCTCCTGCGGGTCGTCCACGGCGACCGTCCCGCTCTCGATCACGCCCCAGCCACCGGTGGCGCGCCTCACGTCCGCGCGCGCCGCACCGTCGGAGCCCCCGCGTCGATTCATCGCCGTCGACCTCCCTTTCACGTCCCGTCGCGTGCGTACCAAACCACGCCCCGGCGTCGGCGCGGAAGCTGGACCTTGGGCCTGCGGCCTGGACCAACGTCGCAGTCGGCCCGGATCTTGGGCCAGGGCCGTTCGCCGACCCCGTGGATCGCGTATAAACGCTCTGCGGGATGGTGTCGTGCTCGGTGCGCCGGTACGCCATCGGGCAAAACCCTGATTGTCCAGGTGCGGCGCCTCTGGCATTCTGTGCCGGCAACGTCGTGCCAACGACCAACGCACGCTGACGAACGCGGCGCCGAACGGCCTCGGCCTCGAGGACGATGCGATCGGACGCTGCTGGAGATCGCGATGACGAATCCACGCGGACCCCGATCCGAGGGCACCGTGCCCCGCGGCGGCTCCGTCAGTCGCCTGCCCGAATCGCCCATGCCTCCGATCGTCTTCGTGATCGACGACGACGAGTCCATGCGGCGGGCGCTCGAGCGGCTTCTCCGCTCCGACGGCCTGCACGTGGAGACGTTCAGCGCCGCCAGCGAGTTCATCGGCCGCCAGCTGCCCGATCGCCCGGCCTGCATCGTGCTCGACCTGCGCATGCCGGGGCTCAGCGGACTCGAGGTCCAGGAGAGCCTCGCCCGGGCCGGGCGCGAGGTCCCGATCATCTTCGTCAGCGGCTACGCCGACGTGCCCTCCAGCGTGCGCGCGCTCAAGGCCGGCGCCTTCGACTTCCTCCAGAAGCCGTTCAGCGACCAGCAGCTGCTCGACGTCATCCACGAGGCCGTCGAGCGCGATCGCACCGGGCGCCGCGAGCGCGCCGAGCGCGCCGCCGTGCGCGAGCGCTTCGACACGCTCACGCCGCGCGAGCGCGACGTGCTCCGGCTGGTCCTCCAGGGCCTGCTCAACAAGCAGATCGCCGCCGAGCTCGGCATCAGCGAGAAGACCGTGAAGTTCCACCGGGGTCGCGTGATGGACAAGACCCAGGCCGGGTCCGTCGCCGAGCTCGTCCGCCAGGCCGAGAAGATCGACCTCCGGAGCGCGTAGGCCGTCGCCCCGGGGTCGGAAGACCTCGGGGAAACCCCGACACGCCGGCAAAAGCTCGGGCCGCGCCAGACCCCACTGCTACAATTCGCGAGGATGACCAGTGACGGGCTCGGCCGCATCCTGATCGTCGACGACGAGCAGTCGGTGCGCGAGGTCCTCAGCGAGTACTTCGTCGACCAGGGCTACGACGTCACGACGGCCTCGGGCGGTGACGAGGCGCTGGCCCAGGTTCAGTCAAGCCGCCCGGATCTGGTGCTCCTCGACGTGCGGATGACCGGCCTCGACGGTGTGGAGACACTGCGGCGAATCCGAACGATCGCTCCCGACCTGTCGGTCATCATGGTCACGGCCAACGAGGACGTCGGCCTGGCCCGAGAGACCCTGAAGCTGGGCGCGCTCGACTACGTCGCCAAGCCGTTCGACTTCGTCTATCTGGAGCGCGCCATCCTGGCCGGCCTCGCCCAGCGCGTGGCCTCGGCCGCGGCGCCCGTCGAGGATGCGTGGCGCGACCTGGCCCGCGCGGTCTTCCAGGCGGTGCGCGGCATGCCGAGCGACGCGCGCGCGTCGACGGGCACGCGCCTCGAGGACGCCGCCATGGCGGCCGCGCGCGAGGCGGCGGCGGGCCGGCGCGAGGCGGCCGCCGCCGCGCTGGGTGAGATCGACCTGGTCCTCAGGCTCGCCGCCGACCTGCGCGATCTGCCGGCCGCCGCCCTGCCTGACGTCCAGGCCGCGCTCGGGCACGCCCGCCAGAGCCTGCGCTGACGGCGTCGCCGCCTCACCCGCCCGCGGTCGCCGGCTCCTTGACCTCCAGGAGGCGATGCACGGTGATCGGCGCGCTGGCGCCCTTCACCCGCTCCTGCCGGCCGGGCGCCACGCTCACGAGCGTCGACACGCGCGCCACCAGCGCCTGAGAGAGCAGCACCTCGCCGCCCGCCGTCAGCGCCTGGATGCGCGCGGTGAGGTTCACGGCGGGGCCGACGACCCCGTACTTCACGCGGTCGAGGCTCCCGATGTTGCCGGCCACGACCGGCCCCACGTGCAGGCCGATGCCCATGCTCAGCTCCGGCAGCCCCCGCGCGCGGCTGTCCGCGTTGAACGCCGCGAGCGCTTCCTGCATCGCCGCCGCGCAGCGCACGCAGCGCTCCGCGTCGTCGGGCCGGCCGAAGGGCGCGCCGAAGAGCACGAAGATCGCGTCCCCGATGAACTCGTCGATGACGCCGCGGTGCTGCTGGATGACGGGGGTCATGGCGGCCAGGTACCGGTTGAGCAGGCCGATCATCGCCGACGGCCCGAGCCGCTCGGAGAGCTCCGAGAAGCCTCGCAGATCCGACATGAGCATCGCGACGTCGCGCACCTCGCCGCCGAGCTGCAGCGCCTCGCGGTCGCGCAGGAGCTGGGCGGCGAGCTCGGGGTTGACGTAGCGGCCGAGCGTCTCGCGGACAAAGTCGCGATCGCGCAGGGCGCGGGCCATGTCGTTCATGGCGTGGGCGAGGACGCCGATCTCGTCGCGGCTGCGGGGCACCGCCCGCGCGTCGAGCTGGCCGTGCCGGATGCGACGGGCGACCTGGGCCAGGTCGCGGAGCGGGTGCGCGATCCAGCTCGCCACCGCGATGCCGCCGACGAGGGCGACGCCGAGGGCGAGCAGCCCGAGCAGCACGGCGAGCCGCGCCTCGGCGTCGATCTGCTCGGTGTAGTCGCGCTCGGGGACGACGACCTCGACGAGCCACCTGAGGTCGCCGGCGGCGAGCGGCACCGCCCGGCCCAGGTAGCGCTCGTCGTGGTGGTCGAACTCGAAGGTCGCCTCCCGCTCGAGCGGCGCCCGCCGCACGGTGGCGGCGGCGAGCTCGGCGTCGATCACCTCCGCGCGCGACGCGCCGGAGCCCCGGCGGCCGATCAGCACGGAGCCCTGCCCCGTCGCGATGAAGACGCGGCCGCGGGGGGAGACCTCGAGATCCTCGAGCGTGCCGGCGAGCCGATCGAGCGAGAAGTCCACGGTGAAGACCCCGCGCACCAGCCCGGCGGCGTCGAGCAACGGCGCCGCGCAGGTGATGCCGAGCCCGCCGCCGGCGTAGAACTCGTAGGGCTCCGTCCACACCACAGTGCGGCGCGCCTCCGCCATGCGGAAGTACGGGCGCTCGGTCGGGCGGTACTTGTGATCGGTGGACCGCCGCACCTCCTCCCGGCCGCCGGCGGGCAGCATCCGATCCTCCTCCAGATGGATGCGGTCGCCGACCGGGAAGCTGCGGTTGACGTAGACGTTGCCGCGCGCATCGCGCCAGGCGCCGACGAAATGGTCCCGGCGGTCGCCGTAGCTCACCCAGCTCACGTGCGGGTGGGCCCGCAGCACGGCCAGCACGTAGCGCTCGATGGCGACGCCGTCGGCGGGGTTGAGCTGCCCCTGCTCGACCAGCAGCGGGCCCAGGCGCACGGACGCCTCCGCCTCCTCGAACACGCGGGCGGCGTGGGCGGCGGTGAGGCGGGCCGCCTGGGCCATGGCCGCGTCGAGGAGCGCGCGCGAGCGCAGCCGCTGCTCGCGCCAGGCGAGGCCACCGATGACGGCGCCGGTGAGGCCCGTGAGGAGCACGACGAGGCCGACGAGCGCCAGCGTGAAGGGCGGACGGCGACGGAACCATCGACCAGGGCGGGTCGGTTCGCGGGTGGCGCCGGGCTCTGGAGACACCGCGCCCGGGGCGGACGTCGGGGGGGTCGGGAGGGCCGGGTCGGCCCCCCGCTCAGCCATCGCGCAACGGGAGCCCCGTGAGCTGGGTGAGGGCCTCGACGTACTTCGCGCTGGTGGCGCGGACCACGTCGTCCGGCAGCGCCGGGCCGGGCGGTCGCTTGGCGAAGCCGATCTGCTCGAGATAGTCGCGCACGAACTGCTTGTCGTAGGAGGGCTGGGGCTTGCCCGGGCTGTACTGATCGGCCGGCCAGAACCGCGAGGAGTCGGGCGTGAGCGCCTCGTCCACGAGCGTGATGCGCCCGTCGACCAGCCCGAACTCGAACTTCGTGTCGGCCACGATGATGCCGCGCCCGGCGGCATAGTCGGCGGCCCGCCGGTAGAGCTCGAGCGAGATCGCCTTCAAGCGCTGGATGGTGTCGGCCCCGATCCGACGGCCGGCCTCCGCCTCCGAGATGTTCTCATCGTGGAGACCGACCTCCGCCTTCGTCGCCGGGGTGAAGATCGGCTCAGGCAGCCGGTCGGACTCCCGCAGTCCGGGCGGGAGCGCGATGCCGCAGACGGCGCCGGACGTCTGGTAGTCCTTGAGGCCGGAGCCGGCGAGGTAACCGCGGACGACGCACTCCACCGGAAAGACCGTCGCCTTGCGCACGAGCATCGAGCGGCCCTGCACCTGCTCGCGATGCCGCTGGACCTCGGGCGGGAAGTCCGCCAGGCGGGTCGAGACCAGGTGGCTCGGCACCACGTCCTTCAGGTGACGGAACCAGAACTCCGACATCTGCGTCAGCACCTTGCCCTTGTTCGGGACCGGCGTGGGTAGGACCACGTCGAAGGCGGACAGACGGTCACTCGCCACGATCAGGTAGTGGTCGCCCAGGTCGTAGATGTCGCGGACCTTGCCGCGTCCGTGCAGCTTCAGTCCGGCCAGGTCTGTCTGAACGATCGCCATGTGGCCGTACCCTCCCCCGTGTGTCGAAAAATACAACAGTGACGCGGCCGACGCCAGCATCGACCGCGAGTTCGGCCTTGACGTCGCGGCGGCCCGAGGGCACAGTTTTCCCACCAATGCGTGAGTCAGGCAGATCCTGGCCCGGAGCGGTCGCGACGAAGCCGCAACGCGTGTGCGACCATCCCAACCGCCACGAGTTCTACTGCTGGCGCAGCGCCGACGCCGCGCAGTACGAGCGCGACCTCATGGCGCGCAACCCGCACTACGCTCGCCTGTACGTCTCCGAGGTCTACGCCGGCACGCTCGGCGGCTGGGCCTGGGCCGTCTGCTGGAGCTGCCCCCGAGATTAGTGGAGTGGGGGGCCACGATATGGCCCCCCACACCCCCCAGCGCTCGCTCACGCGGAGCGCAGGTGGGGCAGGACGGTGGCGGCGAAGAGCCACGTGCCCTCGGGACGCGGCACGTCGGCGAAGTTGACCGTGAGCTGGTGGGCCCCCCGGGCGATGATCGCGAGCAGCGTCTCCGTCACCTGATCGGGCGTGCCGATCAGCCGGATGTCGGTCAGCGGGCGTGTGTCGGACCGCGCCTTGATCCGCTCTACCTCGCGCTCGCTCTCGCCGATGAGGATCCCGACTCGGACGACCTGCTGGATCGCGTCGTAGTCGCGGCCCACCTCGCGACAGTGCGCCTTGAGCGCCTCCTGCTTCTGCGCGTAGACGTCAAATCCACGGAACGGATAGTTCCACCAGTCGGCGTGGCGCGCGACCACGCGGAGCAGATACCGCTCCCCGTGGCCGCCCACCATGATCGGCGGGCACGGCTCCGGCCGCGGCTCACAGTAGGCGCCGTCGATCCGATAGTGCTCGCCCTTGTAGTGCGCGGGCGCCTGCGTCCACATCGCCCGGATGAGCTCGATCGACTCCGCGAGCTGGGCGATGCGGACCTTCGTCGCCGGAAACGGCCAGCCGTACGCGGCGTACTCCTCGGCGTTCCAGCCGGCGCCGATGCCGAGCACGAGGCGGCCGCCGGACAGCACCTGCACCGTCGCCGCCATCTTCGCCAGGTGAGCGGGATTGCGGAAGCTGTTGCACAGCACCTCGTGGCCGCAGAGCTTGTCGGGATACCGCGCGAGCGCCCACGTCAGGAGGCTCCAGCCCTCGGCCACCTTGTTGCCGCCGTACTGGACGTGGTCGGGTAGCCACAGCGAGTCGAACGGCGCCGCGGTGCGGTCGAGGTAGGGGAAGGTCGTCTCCACGAGGCGCGACCACACGTTGAGCCCGACCGGGACGGCCATCGCCCGGCACGATCCTCCCGAAGCCGGCGCCTGTCAAGGGGTGTGGGACAATGCGGAGCGGGATGCGTGACTCGTCCGCTCGCCGCGCGCTCGTCGCCCTCCTGCTCGTGGTCGCCCTGACGGCGGCGCTCGCCGGAAGCGTCGGCGCCGCCCCGCTCGTCCGCGTGGAGCTGCTGAGCGAGACGGGGTCGATCGCGCCCGGCGCCACGTTCTGGGTGGGACTGCGGCAGCAGATCACGCCGGGCTGGCACACCTACTGGATCAACCCCGGAGACTCCGGCGAGCCGCCGCGCCTCGAGTGGACCCTGCCCGACGGGTTCGTCGCGGGCGAGATCCACTGGCCGCACCCCGAGCGAATCCCGGTGGGACCGGCGATGAGCTACGGCTACTCGAACGAGGTCGTGCTCCCTGTCCCGGTGACGGCGCCGCCCGAGCTCGCCCCGGGTACGCCCGTGACGCTGCGCGCGCAGGCGAGCTGGGTCGTGTGCGAGAAGACGTGCGTGCCCGAGGAGGCGCCGGTCGCGCTGACGCTGCCGGTCGCCACGGGCGTCCCGGCGCCCGACCCGCGCGGCGCGCCGCTGATCGCCGCCGCGCGCCGGGCGGTGCCCTCGCCCAGCCCGTGGCCGGCCTCGTTCGTCGCCACGCCCGAGCGCGTCACGCTCAGCATCGCGGCGAGGGGCCTGGCGCCGGAGCGGGTGGCGGACGTGTGGTTCTATCCGGCGGCGTGGGGCGTGATCGAGCACGCGGCGCCGCAGCACGTGCGCACGAGCGCCGACCGCATCACGCTCGAGGTCGCGCGCGGCCAGCTGCCGGAGGCGGTGGCGGCGCCGATCGACGGCGTGCTGGTGGTCGCCGAGCGGCTCGACGGCGGCCTCGCGCGCCACGCGTTCACCGTGCGGGCCGAGCCCGGCGGGCGCATGACGTCGTCGCTGCTGGCGGCGATGGCCCTCGCCCTGGCCGGCGGCCTCGTGCTGAACCTCATGCCGTGCGTGCTGCCCGTGTTGTCGGTGAAGGCGGTCGGCCTCGTGCACCACACCGGTGGCCGCCTCCGCGGGCACGGGCTCGCCTACACGGCCGGCGTGCTCGTCTCCTTCGCGGTCGTGGCCGGCGTGCTCATCGCCCTGCGCGCGGGAGGGCAGCAGCTCGGCTGGGGCTTCCAGCTGCAGTCGCCCGTGTTCGTCACGCTCCTCGCCTACGTGCTGTTCGTGATGGCGCTCGCACTCTCGGGCGTGATCGTTCTCGGCGGCCGCCTGACCGGCGCCGGCCACGAGCTCGCCTCACGCGCGGGCTACTCGGGCTCGTTCTTCACGGGGGCGCTCGCCACGGTGGCGGCGACGCCGTGCACGGCGCCGTTCATGGGCACCGCGGTCGGCTGGGCCCTCACGCAGCCGTGGCTCGCGTCGCTGCTGGTCTTCGAGGCGCTCGGCCTCGGCCTCGCCCTGCCCTACCTGCTGCTGACGCTGGCGCCGGGCTGGCGCCGCGCGCTGCCGCAACCCGGGCCGTGGATGGTCCATCTCGAGCGGCTCCTGGCGTTCCCGCTCTACGCCACGGTGGCCTGGCTCGTCTGGGTCGTGAGTCAGCAGGCGGGGCCGACGGGCGTGGCCGCCGCGCTCGGCGGTCTCGTCGCGATCGCCTTCGCGGCCTGGCTCCATCAGGTCTCGCGCGGAGCCGGAGCGCTCGGGCGGCGCCTGGCAAGCCTCGCCGTCCTGCTGCTCGCCGTCGGCGCCGTGGGCGCGGCGACGCTGGACTCGCGGGCCGACGGTGGCGGCGCCGCCGCCGCGTCGAGCGACACGAGCTGGGAGCGATTCAGCCCGGCCCGCCTGGCCGAGCTCCGCGCCGCCGGCACGCCCGTCTTCGTGAACGTCACCGCGGCCTGGTGCATCACCTGTCTCGTCAACGAGCGCGTGGCCCTCCGGTCGGACGCCGTCAGCGAGGCCTTCGCGCGCAAGGGCGTCGTCGCGCTCAAGGCCGACTGGACGCGGCGCGATCCCGACATCACCCGCGTGCTCGGCGCGTTCGGCCGTAGCGGCGTGCCGCTCTACCTGCTCTACCCGGCCGGCACCGCCGCCGCGCCGACGGTGCTCCCGCAGATCCTGACCGAGCGCCTCGTGCTCGACGCGACCGAGGCCATCCGATGACCACCGACCAAGGAGGATGCATGAGCCAGCCACGACTGACCCGTCGCGCGTTCCTGGCCGCCACCGGCGCGGCCGCGCTCGTCCCCAGCGGTCTCCTCGTGCCGACGCCGGCGTGGGCCGCCGCCAAGGTGGGCGCGGCGGCGCCCGCTTTCACCACCGGCGCCACGACCGGCCAGCCCGTCAACCTCGCCGACTACAAGGGCCAGATCGTCGTGCTCGAGTGGACGAACCACGACTGCCCGTACGTGCGCAAGCACTACGAGACCGGCAACATGCAGGCGCTCCAGAAGGAGGCCACCGGGCAGGGCGTGACCTGGCTCACGATCATCTCGTCGGCGCCCGGCACACAGGGCCACGTGAGCGCGGGCCAGGCCGACGAGCTCACCAGCAAGCGCAACGCGGGGCCGTCGGCCGTGCTGCTCGATCCCACCGGCGTCGTGGGACAGATGTACGGCGCCACGAACACGCCGCACATGTACGTCATCGACAAGTCGGGCACGCTCGTCTACGCGGGCGCCATCGACGACAAGCCGACCTCCCGCCGCGGCGACGTGCAGGGCGCGCACAACTACGTGCGGGCGGCGCTGGCGAGCGTCGCCTCGGGGCAGCCGGTGAAGACGCCGGTGACGCGCGCCTACGGCTGCACGGTGAAGTACCCCTGAGCCCGGGCATCGGCCGGCGCCGGCTGCTGCACGGGGCGGCGGTGGCCGGCGTCGCGTGGGCGCTGCGGGCGCCGGTCCTCGCCCAGGTCGCCGACGGCGGCCGGGCGGCGATGGCCACCGCCGCGACGGCGTTCCTCGCGACGCTGGACGCGGAGGGCCGGCGTCGCGCCATGTTTCCGTTCGCCGACGCGGAGCGACTGAACTGGGGCTACGTCCCGCGCCGGCGCGAGGGGCTCGCCTTCAAGGCGATGGCCGCGCCCGCCCGCGCCGCCGCCCACACGCTGATGAAGGCGAGCCTGAGCGAGGTCGGCTACGCCAAGGCCGTCGACGTCATCCGGCTCGAGGGCGTGCTGCGCGAGCTCGAGACGTTCGGGGCCTTCATGCGTGACCCCGAGAACTACGCCGTCACCGTGTTCGGCACGCCGGGGACGGCCGCGCCGTGGGGCTGGCGGCTCGAGGGCCACCACCTCTCGCTGAACTTCACGCTCGTGCCGGGCAAGCCGGTGGCGGCGACCCCCGCCTTCTACGGAGCGAACCCCGCCGAGGTGCGCACCGGCGCGCACAAGGGGCTCCGCGCGCTCGCCCGCGAGCAGGATCTCGGCCGCGCCCTCGCCCAGAGCCTGGACGCGGGACAGCGCCGTCGCATGGTCATCGCCGCCCAGTCGCTGGGTGACATCGTGTCAGGACCGGGGCGCGGCGAGAGCCTGACCACGCCCGCCGGGATTCCCGCCGCCGACCTCGGCCCGTCCCAGCGCGAGCAGCTGGCGCGGCTGGTCGAGGTGTACGCGCGGAACATGCGCCCGGAGATCGCCGACGAGGAGCTGCGCCGGCTGCGCGAGGCGGGGGTCGAGCGCGTGCACTTCGCGTGGGCGGGTCCGCTGGACGCCGGCGCGCACTACTACCGCATCCACGGCCCGACGCTGCTCGTCGAGCTCGACGACACCCAGAACGACGCGAACCACGTGCACTCGGTCTGGCACGATCCGCGGAACGACTTCGGCGTCGATCTGCTCCGCGCGCACTACGACCGGGGCCACCACCACCACGTGTGATGGCCGGGGCCCCGGCCGCCATCCGCCCGCGTCAATTGCCCGTCAGGGTCCAGGTCGCAGCCGTGCGGTCACCTTTCCCCCCTGGTTGGGGTCCCTCATCTCGACCATGAGGGCCCGGCCGCCCTCGCGGGAGACCAGCGTCGCCGTCCCCTGCGCGCCGCCGGCCCCCTGCAGCACCAGGCGACCATCGCGCACGGCGATGGTGCCGCGCGCGTCCATGATCCCGATGGTGCGCGCCGACTTCGCCTCGTAGGTCCCGTCGTCCCGCACCATCACCTCGATGTACTGATCGCTGCGGCCGCTGCCACCGCCCGGCAGGTCCATCAACCCGACCCACTGGCCCGCGATCGACTTCACGTCCGTGACCGCGATCGGCGTGCCGGGGCCGCTCCCCGGGGAAGCGCCGCCGCCGGTCGTGCAGGCGGCCAGGCTCAGCAAGAGCACGATTCCCATCGCGCGGATCGACCAGCGACTCACCGACATACCGCTCCTCCTTGCGCGATCGATGATGGGCCGGCGGGGCGGCAACGCCACCCCACCGGCCGCGGGCTCATCGCGTCGATCCGCTCGTCCCGGGGCTGGCCGCCGGGCTCGACGGAAGAGGCTGGCCGGCCATCTTGCCCTCGCGGGGCACGATTACGATGTTGTTGACCACGCGCTGGACGCCCTTCACACGGCTCGCGATACGCTCGGCCTCCGCGCGCGCCTCCGGGGTGTGCGCGGTCCCGCCGAGGTAGACGACGCCGTAGTGCGTCCCCACGTCGGTCGCGAACGTGTTGTGGAAGCTCTCGGTTATGAGCTTCGTCTTGACCTGGCTGGTGATGGTCTTGTCGTCCCATTGCTGACCGAACGACCGCCCCGTCAGCGACCGGCAGCCGACGGCCATGAAGGCGCACACGCACACGACGACGACCGCGGAGATCTGCCACTGCTTCCTCAACGTCAACATCAACTTCCTCCTCCTGACACGATCCCTTCGGGTCTGGGCGGGCGCGTGCATCGAGACCATCCCGCGCGCCGGCGCACCCGCACTCCTGTCCGGCGCGCGAGGAGCTTCGAGCTAGTCGCTCACGACGTCACCTCACTCACTTCGGCGTGTGTCCCGCGAGCTCGAGCACGCGCCCGCCCCGCAACACCTTGGCGGTGAACGGCGCGCCGGGCGCCAGGTCGCGCAGGCGCTCGCGGATCTTCACGAGGTCGCCGGTGGAATTCACCGGGACCCCGCCGACCTCCAGGATGATGTCGCCGCCGACGGTCAGCGTCCGCCCGCCGATGGTCGCCAGCCGCGTTCCGCCGCGGAGCCCCATCTCCTCCGCCGGCGAGTCCTTGGCCACCGTCTTGACGAGGTAGCCAAGCACGCGCGTCGGGATGTTGAAGAGGTCGGCCATGTCCTCGGTGAGGAGCTGACCCTCGAGGCCGCTCCACACCGAGCGCTGCTCCAGGAGCAGCTGGCGGGCTGTGTTCATCGTGACGACGAAGCCGAGTCCCTCGCTGCCGCCGCTCTGGGAGATGTTGTGGCTCACGATGCCGATCACCTGGCCGTTCAGGCCGAACATGGGACCGCCCGAGTTGCCGGTGTTGATGACGGCGTCGGTCTGGAAGAACTCCGCCAGGGGCATCGTGCGATACACGGTGTCGGGCGCCCACCGCGCGCTGATCCAGCCCACGCTGAGCGAGTGGCTCAACCCGTAGGGGGCCCCGACGACGAAGACCTGGTCGCCGACCCGCACGGCGTCGGAGTTCGCCATGGGGGCGACCTTGACCCCGGCCGGGACGCGGTCGAGCTGCAGCAGCGAGAGATCGGCCGCCGGCTCCGAGGCCACCACCCGGGCCGGCACGCGGTCGCCGCCGACCGTCTCGACCGTGATGGTGTCCATGGTGTGGACGACGTGGGCCGCGGTCATGACCTTGCCGTCCGGCGTGACCAGTACGCCCGAGCCGGTCTCGGTGAAGGTCGTCTCGCCCCCGTCGCGGCCGACCTCGTGGCCCCGCGCGCGGACCACCACGACGGTGGGCGCCACCTGGCGGAACACCTCGCCGAGGTTGGGTGACTGGGCGGGCGCCGGCGCCCCGCCGAGCACGAGGGCCAGAACCACCGCGACGGCCGCGGCTCGTCGAGCTCGCATGCTCACTCCACGAGCGGCACGCGCTCCGCCAGCTCGGCGTTGACGATGGCGTCCAGCTTGTTCTCCACCTGGAAGAAGCGTGCGACCTGGCGATCGGGCAACACCTTGCGCAGGCGCGCCACGTACTGTCGCTTGATCTGCGACCGGGCTTCCTCGATGCTGAGTGACTCGTCGAGGAGCTGGCTCGCCGTCGCGTCCGACAGATTCGGGTAGGCCTGCAGGTACCGCGACAGCAGCAGCACCGTGCGGTCGTTGACCTTGCCCATCGCCTCCCGGTACTCGCGGTAGAGCGGCCAGAAGGCCTGGGTCTGCTGGGGATCGAGGTCCATCGCCTCGCTCACGATCGCCTGGCGCTGCGTCTGGATCGCGGCGCGCGTGAGCGTGATCTGGTTCCCGAGCGCGTCGCGCTCGGCCGCGGTCGGCCCCTCCGCCGGCTTCGCCGATGGCTCCGGGGCAGTCGACTGGGCCAGGGCCGGCGCGGCAGCGGTGAGCAGCGCAAGCGCGAGCAGCACGAATCCTCGCCACGTCATGCCGTCCTCCGTTCTCTCACCGGACCTGGTAGCCGCGTCCGGCCATGCACGCGGCGTACGAGCGCTCGTAGCGGTCCATGTTGGCCTGCTGCTGGCTCTGCACCTGCGCCGCGGCTTCCGCCGACTGGCGATTGTGGGAGCCCTGTCGGAGCAGGCCCGTGGCGGCCCCGACGCCGGCGCCGATCGCCGCGCCCTTGCCGGCGTCGCCGCCGATCGCCCCGCCAATCGCACCGACGGCCGCTCCGCGGGCACCGCCACGGACAGCGCCGCCGCTGGTCGGCGGCGACGCGGCGACGACGGCCGGCTGCGCGGGATCGAAGCCGGTCTGCGTCTTCGCCCATCCGTGGCACTCGTACTGGTCGCGCTGCAGCTGATCCTGGGTCGTCCCGGGCTTGGGATAGACGAAGACCTCGGCCCCCGCGGCGGTGGCGAGAACGGCCAGCCAGCCGAGGCCGGTCACGAACGCGATCGCGATCCTTGCTCGTTTCGTCATCGTGGTTCTCCGGTCGACTCGACGGCGGCCGCCTCCGGGCGGGGCCTGACGATGAGTCGGATGCCGAGGTGACAGGTCGAGGTGTCGACCGCCTGGGCCATGCGCGCGGCCGGCCGGTAGCGCCGGCAATAGTTCGGCGCGCACAGGTACGATCCGCCCTTGATGACCCTGCGCGGAATGCGGATGCCGGGCGTGCGCGGGTCGAGGCTCGCCTCGCGCTCGGCGCCCCGTGGGTTGACGCTCGCGCAGCACGAGTGCACCACGGCGTGGTGGTCCGCGTACCAGTCGACGGTCCACTCCCAGACGTTGCCGATCGCGTCGTAGAGGCCGTAGCCGTTCGGTGGGAACTGTCCGACCGGCGCGGTGCCCTCCCAGCCGTCGACGGCGAGGTTCTCCCACGGGAACGCGCCCTGCCACGTGTTGGCCATCTGCCGTCCGCGCGGGGCGAACTCGTCACCCCACGCGTAGGTGGCGCCCTCGAGCGCCCCGCGCGCGGCGAACTCCCACTCGGCCTCAGTCGGCAGCTCCTTGCCCGCCCAGGCGGCGTAGGCCAGGGCGTCGTCGTAGGAGACGTGCACCACGGGGTGACGCGCACGGTCTTTCAGCGAGCTCCCGGGTCCCTCGGGTTGCCGCCAGTTGGCGCCGGGCACGTAGGTCCACCAGTTGTAGTGATTGCGGAGATCGACGGGGCGCGTGGCCTTCCGGAAGACGACCGAGGCAGGCACGAGGAGCTCCGGCTTGGCGCCGGGGTAGTCGGCGGCGTTCGGCTCGCGCTCGGCGACCGTCACGTAGCCCGTCGCCTCCACGAAGCGCCGGAACTGCGTGTTGGTGACGGTGTACTTGTCCATCCAGAAGCCGTCGACGGTGACGTCGTGGACGGGCGCCTCCTCGGGATAGTGATCGTTGGAGCCCATGGCGAACGTGCCGCCGGGGATCCACACCATGTCGGACGTCGGCGGCCGGCCGGGCCGGCGCGAGGTGATGTTCAGGTGGAGGCTCATGCTCCGCTCCCTTCACGGGTGGACGAGACGGCACTGCGCGACGCGCGGTCAGGCGCGCCGTCTCGTCGGCGCTCCCGCGTCGGCCTCGACGCCGGCGCTGACCACGCGCGGTGACTCACCGGTCGGCCGGCTCTGCCACGGCCAGCGTCCCTCGACTTCCAGCATCAGCGACCAGCTCAGGAACGTGCGGACGAGCACGAGGACGCCGAGGGCGGCGACGCTGCGCAGGGTGTCGTCCAGCGCGACCGTGCGGACGATGTCCGCGGCCACGAGGATCTCGAGGCCGAGGAGCAGCGCCCGGCCCACGCGGCGGCGATAGTCCTCGTACGCGGTCAACACCGCCGCGCGGCGTGCGAGCGAGACGAGCAGGTAGTGCGCCGTCGCCCAGGCGATGACCGCCACGATCAGCACGACCGTCAGCGCCTCGATGCCCTGCGCCGCCCGCTCCACCCACCACGGCACGCCGCTCGTCATCGGCGGCGGCTCGACTCATGCGCCACCATGGCGACAGCTGCGTCCAGTGTCCATCGGACCATGGTCCCATCGCGGGTCACGCGCTCGGCACCACGTGATCGACGCCGACGCGACGCCGTCGCGCCACGTCCACCATGGCGACCGCCGCGCGCAATGCGACCACCACCACCACGAACGCCACGATCGCCAACGCGACGCCGCCGTGGGGCACGGTGAGCAGCGCGATCAACAGACACAGCCCGATGTTGCGCAGCACGGTCACGCGCGCGAGCTCGCGGCGGCCCGGCGCGTCCGGGCCGCCGGCGAGCCAGCCGATCGCCGCCGCGCCGCCCGCGAAGAGGACGAGCGCGACACCGTCCAGCAGGCCGAGCGTGCGCAGCGGGCCGTGCACCGCCACCACCGACAGGACGGCCGCGACGAAGAGTCCGGCCGACAGCATCAGCGCGATCCGTGAGAGGGTGCCGGCCACGGCGGGCGCGCTCGCGCGGATCGCGAGCCCCGCCAGCAGCGGCGCCAGCAGGCCGAGTGCGCTGATGAGGAGGAGGCGGCCCACGGAGGTCGTCATCGGCGGCCCGACCGGCTGGACGAGGACGCGTAGGACCGGGGTCATCACGACCGCGATCAGGGAGAGCAGGAACACGAGGACCGCGCTCCTCGCCCCCGCCGGTGTCTCCCGCGTCGAGGTGAAGCCGAGGCCGCCGGGAATCAGCGCCAGCAGCAGGATCGCCAAGCGCGCGTCGGCGCTGAGGGGCAGCACCGTCACGAGGATCACGGCGAGGACCGGCACCGCGACGAGATTGGCGAGCAGCGCGCGCACGAGGCCGCCGCGCGCGCGCACCACGTCGTCCAGCGCCTCGGGAGTGACGCCGAGCCCGACCTTGAGCATCCGGGTCACGAGGAAGAGCGCCGTCAGGCTCATCGCGGTGGCCCACAGCAGCATGGCGAACAGTCCCGGGATCAGCCTCATGCGACGCCGCCCTCCTGACCGGGCGTAGTGCACTCTGGCCGCCGTCGAAACCGTTCCGAAAGGGCCGTTTGGCGCGGCGCTCGCGCCAATGGTCCCGCGGGCGCGATCAGGCGGAGGGAAGCAGCGCGAGCTGACGAGACTGCGCGACGAGTGTGCCGCGCGAGTCCCAGACCTCGAAGTCCTCCTCGTGGTACCCGCCGATGACGTGACGCGTGAGCACGCGACACGCGAGCCAGCCGGGCGCCGGACGCGCGCGGACGTGCACGCTGAGCTCGAGCGTCGAGGAGCCGGGCTCGCCGAGCTCCATGACGGCCGGGAACAGGGCGTCGACGATCAGCGGCAGCGACAGCGCGTCGGGCTCGCGGCCGTCCCGGAACCGCAGCCAGAGCTGCACGCGCGGATCACCGGTCGGCTGCCCCCGGACCCAGCCGGGCAGCGCGGGCACGCGGTACTCGAAGCGGTCGACGATACTGATCCCCGGCAGCGAGCGCCCGCCGACCAGGTCGATCGTCGACTCGGGCGGCGGCAGATCGGGCCGCTCGGCGAGGAGCAGCGTGCGCCCCGCGGCGGCGTCGAGCGTGGTGAAGGTCGCGACGGCGCGCACGGTCTCGATCCCGCCCTGCACCAGCCGGGCCTCGCCGGTCGCGACGCGGCGGCCGACGCGCGCGACCTCGGTGCGGATCTCGATGGGGCCCGGCGCCGTCGGCCGCAGATAGAAGGCGGCGACGGTCAGCGGGTCCGGGAAGGGCAGCACCCGCGCCAGCGCCTGCAGCGCGACGGCGAGCAGGTAGCCGCCGTTCGGGCGGTCGCCGAGCGCGTTCCAGCGATCGCTGATGGTCGCGCGGAAAGCGCCGTCGCTGACGGCCTCCACGCGCGTGTCGAGGTCGAAGGCGTGGTCTATAGCGTCACCACGAGACCGTCGTGGGCACACTCCTCCGGGACCTCGGCGGCGTGGGCCAGCATCTCCCGACTCATGTGGGTGAGGATCACGCGGGTCGCGCCGAGGTCCGCCCGGTGCGCGGCGATCGCCGGGTAGTTCAGGTGCCAGCGGACGGGCTTGTCGTAGAAGTAGCACTCCGCGATGAAGAGGTCGGCGCCGCGGGCGGTCGCGGCCACGTCGTCGGTCCATTCGGTGTCGCCGCTGTAGGCGACGACCTTGCCGCCGACGTCGACCCGGAGCGAGGTCGGGTTCGTCTCGCGGGTGTGGCGCGCCGGCCGCGCCGTCACCGTGACGTCCCGAACGGCCCGCGGCTGGCCCGGCTCGAGCTCGATCCACTCCAGCGGGAAGGCTGGCGTCATCACGTGCGAGCCCGGGAAGAGCGCCTCGCGGATCTCCGCCATGCGGCGCTCGAGGTCGCGGGGACCCGCGATGGTGAGCGGGCGGTCGCGCTTGGAGGCCAGCATCGCGTCGATGAGCAGGAACGGAACGCCGCCGCAGTGATCGCCGTGCAGGTGCGTCAACAGAATCGCGTCGATCGAGTTGGGCGCGATCCCCTGCTGGGCCAGCGCGATCAGCGAGGAGGTCCCGAAGTCGATCGCGATCCGCGAGGCCGGGCCGTCCACCAGGATGCAGGTCTGGAACCGTCCCCCGCTCCCGAACGAGTCACCGCTGCCCACGAACCGGACCGTCACCGTACTCATTGAAATGGGGGCCCCGACATGGCCCCCATACCCCCTATCGCTCGTCGCGCCCCGGCGAAGCCGTGGCGCTCCTCGATCTCGCGTTTCCCCTTGGGCCCCGACATGGCCCCCATACGGTATACCAGCCGGGGTCGGGGCCGGGCGGCGTGTCAGGAACGTTGAACCTCGGGCGCGACGCACCCATAATGCGGTCGTGGCTCACCCTCTGTCCCACCGCGCGGCCGGCGTGCTCCGCCAGATCTTCGCCGACGTCCAGGCGGACTTCGCGTTCCGCCTCTGGGACGGGACGATGGTCGGCTTCGGGGCGGGGGCTCCGGTGTTCACGGTCGTGATCCACAGCCCCGAGACCTTCGTGCGGCTCATGCGCGACCCCACGCCGATGACGTTCGGGGAGGCCTACGTCGAGAGTGCCCTCGACATCGAGGGCGACCTGTTCGCCGCGATGCACGTGGCCAACGCGCTCGAGTCGATCCACCTGCCGCTGGCCCAGCGCCTGCGCCTCCTCCTCTCGATCGGCCCCGCCGCGTTGCGGCCGGCGCCGCGGCGGCATCCGGCGTGACCCACGACGTGATCGTCGTCGGCGGCGGCCCGGGCGGGAGCACCACCGCCTGGCGCCTGGCCCAGCTGGGCGTCCGTACCCTCGTGCTCGACGCCGCCGTGTTCCCGCGGGTGAAGATCTGCGCGGGCTGGGTCACGCCCGCCGCGCTCGCCGACGTCGAGATCGATCCCGACACCTACCCGCGCACGATCCAGCCGTTCACGGCGTGCCGGCTCGCCTTCTCGGGGGCGAAGCACGAGACGCGCTGGCAGCATCCGGCCAGCTACGGCATCCTCCGCCGGGAGTTCGACGACTATCTCCTCGAGCGCGCGGCCAAGGCCGGCGCCGACGTCCGCTGCGGCGTGCGCGTCGGCGAGGTCGTCGCGACGGACGAGGCGGCCCGGGTGGTGACCGCGCGCGGGGAGTTCACGGCGCCGGTCGTGATCGGCGCCGGCGGCCATCACTGCCCGGTCGCCCGCGCCCTCGGCCGGATCTCGACCCACGAGGAGGTCGTCGTTGCCCAGGAGAGCGAGACGCGCCTGACGCCGGCGCAAATGGCGCGGCTGGCCGCCTTCATGGACGCGCCCGAGCTCTACGTGGAGCCCGACCTGCGCGGCTACGGCTGGTACTTCCCCAAGCGCGACTGGGTCAACATCGGCATCGGTGTCACCGGCGGCACCGACGGGAGCCTGCCCCAGCGGCGCGAGGCGCTGGTGGCCGCCCTGCGCGCCTCCGGACGGCTGCCCGCCGACCTGCCCATCGCGCCGTTCAAGGGCCACGCCTACGTCGTGCGGCGCCAGGCGCCGCGAAGCCTCGTCGGGCCGCGCTTCTGCCTGGTCGGTGACGCCGCCGGGCTGGCGCGCGACCTCAGCGGCGAGGGCATCGGCCCCGCCATCCGCAGCGGACGGCTGGCCGCCGAGGCGGTCGCGGGGCTGCTGCACCGCGGCGTCCCGCTGGACGGCTACGGGCGTGAGGTCGTGCGCCTCTACGGCCGCGGCGAGCCGGGGTGGCTGGGGCGGCGCCTGGCCCGGCTGCCCGACGCCGTGGCCCGGACGGCCGTGCGCCTCGTCCTGGGCACCGGGCCCGCGCGACGGCGCATCGTCTTCGACACGATCTTCGGCATGAAGGAGGCGGTGCCGTGAGCACTCCGAGCCATCGCGACGCGCAGGCCATCGCGTACCACTACGACGTCTCCAACGAGTTCTACGCGCTGTTCCTCGATCCGCTGATGGTCTACACCTGCGCGTACTACCGGGAGCCGAACGCCAGCCTCGAGCAGGCCCAGGCCGACAAGCTCGACCTCGTCTGCCGCAAGCTCCGCCTCGAGAAGGGCGAGACCCTGCTCGACATCGGCTGCGGCTGGGGCAGCCTGGCCATGTGGGCGACGCAGCACTACGGCGTGCGCGCCCACGGCGTGACGCTCTCGCGCGCGCAGGCCGACTACGCGACGGAGCGCATCGCCGCCCTCGGCCTCGCCGACCGGTGCCGCGTCGAGTACCTCGACCTCCGCGCCCTGCCCGCCTCGGCCCGGTACGACAAGATCGCGGCCATCGGCGTCATCGAGCACGTCGGCATCCCGAACTACCCGGAGTTCTTCGGCCGCGTCCACCAGATGCTCAACCCCGGCGGCTTCTACCTGAACCACGGGATCAAGCACCACTTCCACTGGAAGCCCACCAGCCACACGACGTTCCTGACGAAGTACGTCTTCCCCAACGGCGACCTGGCGGGACTCTCCGAGACGCTGACCGAGATGGAGCGGGCAAACTTCGAGATCCTCGACGTCGAGTGCCTGCGTCAGCACTACGCGCGCACGTGTCGGCTGTGGGCCGAGCGGCTCCGCGCCCGTGCCGACGAGGCCCGGCGCATCGCGGGGGAGCGCACGTACCGGACCTGGCTGCTCTACCTCACCTGCTCGGCCGTCGCGTTCGAGACGAGCTCGATCGGGCTCTACCAGGTCCTCATGCAGAAGCACGGCGACCGACTGACCGGCGACGCCCCCCGTACCCGCGAACGCTTCTACGACGACTGGCCCCGCGGCGCAGGCTGCTGATAAAGATCCAGCTGCTTCGTTGGCGCCCGCGGCCGCGCGCTCAACGTACAGGGAGTACGCCTCGCGCGCGGCCCGCGGGCGCCGCCTCGCATCTGGACCTTTCTCAGCAGCCTGCGGCGCCGTGGGGAGCGGCGCCGGGCGCGGAGACTTTGCGTCGGGGTCCCCGGTCGTTTCAGCCGACGCCGAGCGAGCGGTAGAGGGCGAGGTAGGCGTCGATCTCGCGGTCGGGGGGATGGTCGCGCGCGACGCGGGCTCGGCCGGCGGCACCGAGGCGGGCGCGGAGTTGGGCATTGCTCACGAGACGCTCCGCCTGCGCGGTCAACCCGGCCTCGTCGCGGAACAGCAGGCCGGTCACGTCGTGCTCGACCACGGAGCGGTTGCCCTCGATGTCGGCGGCGAGGACGGCGCGGCCGAGGGCCAGGGCCTCGAGCACCGCGTTCGCCATGCCCCCCTCCGACTGCGAGCCGTTCACGACCACGTCGGCCTGGCCGAGCAGCGAGGCCATGTGTGAGCGGGGCACGTCGCCGAGATAGCGCGCCCACGGCCGCGGGCGGAGCGCGGCGCACAGCGCGTCGGCCTCGGCCTGCTCGATGATCGGGCCCGCGTAGGCAAGTCGCAGCTCGGCGTGGCGCGCCGCCACGGGCTCGAGGCCTCGCAGCACGAGCCGCGGCCGCTTGACCGCCCGGATCCCGCCGGCGAAGAGCACCAGCACCCGGTCGGCGGGGAGCGCCCACCGCGCGCCGAGATCGAGGGGCTCGGTCCCGTCGAATCGGACCGCCTGCGCGATTTCCACGACGCGTGACCTCGCCGCCGGAACCGCGGCGACGACGCGTGCGGTGATGGAGGGATGGAACGTCGTGACGGCGGCCGCGCCGGCCAGTACCCGGGCCACGGTCGCGGCCCGATCGGCGTCGGCGAGATCGTGGTTGGCGTCCGTGCCGGTCAGCGTCACGACGAACGGCACCCGCAGCCGGTCGGCGAGCTCGAGCGCCAGCGGGCCGGAATGCAGCGCGTGGAAGCCGTGGACGAGGCGGGGGCGGTCCGCGGCGATGCCCCGGCGCACGGCCTCGCCGGTGGTGGCCGACAGATCCCAGACTCGAGCCGTCACGCCGCGCTCGGCGAGCCCGCGCGCGATCCGCTCGACGGTGGTGGCGTTGCCGCGGCCGGTCGACCCGGCCACCGGCGTGAGGACGGCGACGGCGGTCACGGCGTCGGCCTCCCGACCTCGTAGAAGGCCAGCGCCGCGGGCCCGCGCACCGAGGTGCGCTTGTCGCCCGGGACGAACGCCACGCGGGTGCCCGCGAGCGCCGGCGCCATCGAGAAGCGCGCGGCGGCCTCGCGGATCTGCGCCTCGCGGCCGCCGAAGGACGCGGCCACGCCTCCGGTCACGACGACGACCTCCGGGTTGAGGCCGTTCACGATCGTGCCGATCACCGCCCCCAGCGCCTCGCAGGCCGCGTCGACGATGGCGATGGCCGCCGCCTCCCCGCCCGCGGCCGCCTCGAACACGAGCGGGGCCGCGCGGCCCCCGGCCGCCTCGGCGATCCCCCGCCCGCTCGCGTAGACGACGGGGCATCCGCGCGCCCCGCACCAGCACGGCGGCCCGTCGAGCTTCACCGTGGTGTGGCCGAACTCGCCCGCGTAGCCGCCGGCGCCGCGGACCAGCCGGCCGTCGAGGACGATGCCGGCGCCGATGCCGGTGCCGACGGCCAGCACGACGAGCGAGCGCGCGCCGCGGCCGAGACCGAACATCCACTCGCTCAGCGCGAGCGCGTTGACGTCGTTGTCGACGAAGGCGGGGCGCCCGAAGCGCGCGCCGAGGACGCGGCCCAGGTGGCGTCCCGAGAGATCCGGCGTGTGGTGCGACTCACCGATCACGCCCGTCGCGGGATCGACGGTGCCCGGCACCCCGACGCCGATGGCGGTGATCGTCACGCCCTGCGCGGTGGCGCGCGCGAGCCCCCGCTCGACGAGCGCGGTCAGCGTGCGCTCGGTGGTGGCCGGGCCGTCGCCGTGGGTCGGCGCGGCCTCGGTCGCGAGCACCTCGCCCTCGCGACCGACGAGCCCGACGGCCGTCGTCGTGCCGCCGACGTCGACGCCGATGACCGCGGTCAGCGTCGCGCCCGCCCTTCGATGAGCAGCCGCTCGACCGTGGCGGGCACGCCGGAGCCGAGCGTGCCCTCGGCGTCGAGGCCGCGGATGTGCTCGAGCCGCTCGTAGCCGATGCGCGGGAACCCCTGCGTCTCGGTCGCAACGACCCCGGGCGTGAGCCCGTGCGCCTCGAGGCGGGCGAACGCGGCCTTCCGGCCGAGGAAGCCGAAGATCGTGAAGAGGAGACGGCCGCCGGGGTGCAGGTGCGCGGGGGCGCCGGCGATGACGCGATCGAGGATCAGCCAGCCGTCGAGCCCCCCGTTGTCGGCGAGGGCCGTGGCGTCGGCGCGCTCGCGGCCGGGCGGCGTCGGCATCTGCGGCGGGTTCGTGCAGATCAGGTCGAAGCGCTCGCCGGCGACCGGCGCGTAGCAGTCGCCGAGCCGGGCGTCGACGTCGACGCCGTTGCGGCGCGCATTCGCCCGGACGGCCTCGACGGCCTCGGGCACGACGTCGGTGGCGACGACGCGGGCGCCGGCCTTCGCCGCCAGCACCGCGGCGAGGCCGAGCCCGGCGCCGATCTCCAGCATCCGCTCGCCGGCGACGACCGTGAGGTTGCGGCAGAAGAACAGCGAGCCCTTCTTGGGCGCGGCGAGGGCGTCGGGGACCTCGATGACGCAGCCGCGGTACGCGTACGTGAGGACGCCGGGGGCCTCGGTCACGCCCCCATCATACGGCGCGACGCCGGGCCGGGCCGCCATCCGACGGCCCGGCCTCGGCGCCGGCTCAGAACGTCAGCGGATCGGTGACGCGCACCCAGCGGCCGCCCTTGACGACGGCCAGGAACGAGGAGTTCGCGCCCTGGTGCTTGTTGGGGCCGAAGGTTGCCTCGGGACCGTTGAAGATGTCGCGGTAGCCCTTGATCGACTCCAGGCCCTTCACGAACGAGTCGAGCGTCAGGTCCTTGCCGGCCTTGTCGAGGCCGACCATGGTGAGGTCGGCGGCGACGTGGCCGTAGACGGCGCCGATGTTCGGGTCGACCTTGAAGCGCTCCTTGTAGCGATCGAACCACCCCTGCGCCGTCGGGCTCAGCGTGTCCCGGTACGGCATGTCGGTGAGCCCCATCGCGTAGAGGCCCTCTGTGACGCCGCCCTGCGCGGCGGCCACGAAGAGGTCGTAGGTGGCCGCGGACCCGAGGAAGTCGACGTCGTTCCAGCCGATCTTGCGGGCCGTCGCGTACGGCACGATGGAGTCGCGCACGATGGTCCCGAGCGCGACGAGGTCGCAGCCGGCCGCCTTGAGCCGCGTGATTTGCGCGGTGAAGTCCTGGTCGGTCGGCTTGTGGGTGGCCGTCTCCACGATCTTGATCTTGAGCGCGTCGGCCTGCATCTGGACGCCGTCCAGGACCTCCTTGCCGAAGTCGGTGTCCTGGTACATCGCGCACAGCGCCTTCTTGCCCTTCTTCGACACGAAGTACTGGATGCCGGCCCGGATCTGGTCGACGTAGGAGGCGGCGCCGTAGAACTTGAGCCGGTGGAACGGCTCGTACATCGAGCGCGCCGCCGAGAGCGGGAACAGGTTCGGCACCCCCGACTCGAGCTGGTCCTTGAAGAGCGCGTTGTTCATCGGCGTGCCGAGCGGCGCCACCATCGCGAAGATGCGGTCGCGGTTGATGAGCTTGGTGCCGGCCTGGACCGCCCGCGGCACCTGGTACTGGGTGTCCTCGACGACCAGCCGGATCTTGCGCCCGTGGATGCCGCCCCGCTCGTTGGCCTCGTCGAACCGCATCTTCACGGCGTTCGACGACGACACCCCGTAGGTGGCCGCTGGCCCCGACAGGTCGGTGTGCATGCCGAGGACGATCTCCGTCGCCGTGACGCCCCGCGTCTCCTTCTGGGCCATCGCGGCGCCGGCCACCACCACCGCGGCCAGGACCGCGCCCACGATCAGTGCTCTCTTCATCGCTCACTCCTTTCGTACATCGCGTCGATGACGTCCTTGTATTTGCGGTTCACGAACGACCGCTTCAGCTTCATCGTCGGCGTGAGCTCCTCGTCCTCCGGGGTGAGGATCTGCTCGATCAGGTGGAAGGTCTTGATGGTCTCCACCCGGGCGAGCTGGCGGTTCACCCGCTCGATCTCCTCCCAGATGAGGTCCTGGATCTCCTTGGCCCGGCAGAGCGAGGCGAAGTCGGTGAACGGCACGCTCCGCTCCTGCGCGAACTGGCCCACCGTCTCGGGATCGATCATGACCAGGCAGGAGAGGAACTTGCGCTGGTCGCCAATCACGACGGCGTCCGAGATGTAGGGCGAGAACTTCAGCTGATTCTCGATCTCCGACGGCGTGACGTTCTTGCCGCCGGCGGTGATGATGATGTCCTTCATCCGATCGGTGATGCGCACGAAGCCGTCGGTGTCGATGTCGCCGACGTCGCCCGTGTGCAGCCAGCCGTCGACGACCGTCTCCGCCGTCTTGACCGGGCTCTTGTAGTACCCGAGGAAGACGTGCGGCCCCCTCAACAAGATTTCCCCCGCCGGGGAGAGCCGCACCTCGGTGTCGGGCCGCGCCACGCCGACGGTGCCGAGCTTGATGCGGTGGGCCGGCATCGCGGTGGCCAGCCCGCAGTTCTCCGTCTGGCCGTAGACCTCCCGCATGTCGATGCCCAGCGCCATGTACCACTTGATGAGGTCGGGGGCGATCGGCGCCGCGCCGGTGGCCGCCGCCCGCACCCGGTACAGGCCGAGGGACCGCTTCACGTTGTCGAGGACCAGGAAGTCGGCGATCCGATAGCGCAGCCGCTCCAGCGCCGTCGGGCGCCGGCCGGCGATGCGGGCCTCGGCCAGGCGCATGCCGGTCCCGATCGCCCACCGGTAGGCGGCGCGCCCGAGCCAGGTGGCCTCGCGCATGCGCAGCGCGACGCCCGAGTAGAACTTCTCCCAGATCCGGGGGACCGCGAAGAACACCGCGGGCGCCACCTCGCGGATGTTCTCGGGCACGGTGTCGATGCTCTCGGCGAAGTTGACCGTTGCGCCGGTGCGGAGCGGGTAGAAGACCGTGAACGTCCGCTCGGCGACGTGCGACAGCGGCAGGAAGGACAGCTGCTGGTCGCCCTCCCGCGGCTCGGTCAGGAAGTCGGCGTAGCCGAGCTGGAACAGGATGTTGCGGTGGCTCAGCATCGCGCCCTTGGGCGGGCCGGTGGTGCCGGAGGTGTAGACGAGGATGGCGAGGTCCTCGGGCCGCGGCCGCTCGACCAGCGCGTCCCACGCGCCGGGGTGCTCGCGGTCGTAGCGCTCGCCGAGCTCGAGCAGGGCGTCGAATGACATCACCTGGTCGTCCCGGAAGCCGTGCAGGCCGTCCATGTCGTAGACGACGATCTTCACGAGCTGCGGGCAGTGCGCCCGCACCTCGAGGATCTTGTCGAGCTGCTCCTCGTTCTCGGCGAAGAAGAAGCGGCTGCCGCTGTCGTTCACGATGTACTCGACCTGGCGCGCCGAGTCCGTCGTGTAGATGCCGTTGGTGACGCCGGCCACGCACTGCGTGCCCAGGTCGGTGTAGAGCCACTCGGGGCGGTTCTCGGCGATGACCGACACGACGTCGCCGGGGCGGAGGCCGAGGGCGACGAGGCCGAGACCGGCGTGGCGCGCGCGGGTGCCGTACTCGCGCCAGGTGATGGCGCGCCACACGCCGAGATCCTTCTCGCGCATGGCGACCCGATCCCCGCGCGCGCGGACGACGTGACGGAACAGGGTGGGCAGCGTGGCCTGGCCGTGGATCAGCGCCATGTCTTCTTCCGCTTCCAGCGGCGGGAGCCCCGCACGCTGGTCTCCTTCACCCCGAGGTAGAACTCCTTGATGTCTTCCTTCTCCAGCAGCCGTGCGCACGTGTCGGCCATGACGATGCGGCCGACCTCGAGGACGTACCCGTAGTCGGCGAGGCTCAGCGCCATGTGGGCGTTCTGCTCCACCAGCAGCACGGTCACGCCGCGCTCGCGGTTGATCCGTCCGATGATCTCGAAGATCTCCTTCACCAGCCGGGGCGCCAGCCCCAGCGACGGCTCGTCGAGCAGCATCATCGACGGCCGGGCCATCAGCGCCCGCGCGATGGCCAGCATCTGCTGCTCCCCGCCCGACAGCGAGCCGGCCCGCTGCTCGGCGCGGGCGCGCAGGACCGGGAAGTACTCGTACACGGTCTCGAGGTCCTCCGCCACCCCCGCCGCGTCGCGGCGGGTGTAGGCGCCCATCCGGAGGTTCTCGCGGACGGTCAGGAACGGGAAGACCTCGCGCCCCTCCGGCACGTGGGCCAGCCCGCGTCGCATCACCCGGTCCGGGTCGAGCCCGTGGATCGGCTTGCCCTGGAACGTCACGCTGCCCTTCTGCGGATCCATGACGCCCGATACCGTGCGCAAGATCGTCGTCTTGCCGGCGCCGTTGGCGCCGAGGATCGTGACGATGCCGCCTTTGGGCACGGTGAAGCTCACGCCCCGGATGGCCATGATCGGCCCGTAGAAGGTCTCGATGTTGCTGGCCTCGAGCAGCGTCTCCGCCATCCCATCAGCCTCCGAGGTAGGCCTTCACGACCTCGGGGTGCTCCTGCACCTCGCGGGCGTTGCCGACGGCGATGGGGCGGCCGTAGTTCAGCGCGAGCACGCGGTCGGACACGGCGCTGACCAGGCGCATGTCGTGCTCGACCATCAGGACCGTGATGCCGAGCAGCGTCCGGATGTCCTGGATCCAGAACGCCATGTCATCCGTCTCCTCCACGTTGAGGCCCGACGACGGCTCGTCCAGCAGCAGCAGCGTGGGCTGGGTGCACAGCGCCCGGGCCATCTCCACCACCTTGCGAACGCCGTAGGGCAGGTTCGCGATCAGGCTGTCGCGGTGGGGCTGCAGGTCGAGGAAGTCGATGACCTTCTCGACCGCCTCGCGGTGCTCGAGCTCCAGGGTGCGTACGCGCGGCAGGAAGAGCAGCTCCTCCACGAAGCGCGAGCGCTTGTGGGCGTGGCGGCCCAGCAGGAGATTCTGGAGCACCGTCGCGTGCTCGAACAGCTCGATGTTCTGGAACGTGCGCGCGATCCCGCGCCGGGCGATCTCGTGGGCCGGGACCCGCGTGATGTCCTCGTCCCGGAAGACGATCGTCCCCGCGCTCGGGTCGTAGAGACGGCTGACGAGGTTGAAGATGGTCGTCTTGCCGGCGCCGTTGGGGCCGATGATCGTGAAGACCTGGCCCGGCTCGAGCTCGAAGCTCACGCCGTCCAGGGCCCGAATGCCGCCGAAGTTGATGGCCAGCCCGTCGGCCTTGAAGAAGGTCATCGTAGGCGCTCGGATCGCATGTAGGCCTTCTGCCGCTTGAACGTCGCACGCTTGTACAACGGGAACGTCGAGAAAAAGATCCGGAGCTTCAGCCAGCGGCCGTAGATGCCCAGCGGCTCGAAGAGGATGAACAGGACCAGGATCAGGCCGAAGATCCCGGGCTCGAGCCCCGGCTGCTTCACGAGCCGCTCCACCCCCAGGTAGACGGCGTCCCCCGCCCCCTTGCCGAAGACGCCCGCCGCGGCGCCGAACCAGACCGGCAGCGAGTCCCGGGCCTGGGAGATCGCCACCGGCAGCATCGCCACGAACACGGCCCCGAAGATCGCGCCGTGCAAGCTGCCGAGGCCGCCCACCACCACCATGAGGAGGAACTGGATCGAGAGGAGCACGCTGAAGATGTCGGGTGCGAGGAAGCCCACCTTGTGCGCGAAGAGCGCGCCGGCGATGCCCATGAGGGCGGCCGAGTACGCGAAGGCCAGCGTCTTGTAGGCCGCGAGGTTGACGCCCAGCGACTGCGCGGCGATCTCGCTGTCTCGGATGGCGACCCAGGCCCGGCCGGTCGGCGATCGCAGCACGTTGGTGGTCAGCCAGAGGCCGCCCATCAGCACCGCCACGCAGAGGAAGTAGAAGGCGACGTCCGTCGAGAACGGCACGCCGAAGATGACCGGCCGGTCGACCGCCTTGCCCTTGAGGCCACCGGTCACGCGCTCCCACTGCACGAAGATCTCCTGGATGATCAGCGCGAAGGCGAGCGTCGCGATCGTCAGGTAGACGCCGGTCATGCGCAGCGCGGGCAGCCCCACCAGCACGCCGGCCACCGCGGTCGTGGCCGCGGCCAGCCCGACCGCGACGACCCACGGCAGCCCCAGGTTCTGCGTGAAGTAGACGTGCGCGTAGGCGCCGATGCCGAGGAAGGCGGCGTGGCCCAGGCTGACGAGCCCGGTGTAGCCGGCCAGCACCATGAGCGAGAGGCCGGCGAGGCCGTAGATGAGGACGAGGCTCACGTCGACGAGGTACGTCGGCACGAGCAGGGGGAGGACGAGCAGGCCGCCGAGGAGCGCCACGTACCAGTTGCGCTGGACCTCGTCGCGGAAGAGGCCCAGGTCCTGCACGTAGGAGGTCTTGAAGACGAAGCGCATTCCGCCCTCAGACCTTCTTGCGCCCGATCGTCCCGAACATGCCCTGGGGCCGGACGGCCAGCACGGCCAGCAACACGACGTAGGCCGCGACGTCCTTGAAGCCGTGCGGCAGATAGGCGCCGGCACCCAGCTCGATGAGCCCGATGGTGAGGCCGCCGACCAGCGCGCCCGGGATCGAGCCGAAGCCACCGAGCACGGCGGCGGCGAACGCCTTGAGCCCGATGAACCCCAGGTTGATGTCGATCAGCGAGACCGGCGCCAGCAGCACGCCCGCGATGGCCGCCACGCCGGCCGAGATGGCCCAGATGAGCGAGAACATCCGCTTCACCGGGATCCCCATGTAGTACGCGGCCAGCTGGTTCTGCGAGGCGGCCTGCATGGCCACGCCAACCCGCGTGTACGTGAAGAAGGCGTAGAGGATCGCACACAGGAGGACGGTGCCGACGATGATCGAGACGTACTCGTGGCTGACGCTGACGCCGCCGACGCGGCTCGTGCGCGCGCTGAAGGGCGTCGGCAGCGTGTAGATCTCCGAGCCCCAGGTCATCGAGGCGGCGCTGCGGAACATGGCGCCGAGGCCGATCGTCAGCATCACGACGGCGAACTGGGGCTGGCCGATGACCCGGCGGAGGACGGTCGCGTCGAGGGCGGCGCCGAACAGCCCGACCGCGGCGATGGCGAGCGCGAACGCCACCCAGTAGCCGACCCCGTACCAGACCACGAACATGTAGCAGACGAAGGCGCCGAGCATGAGCAGGTCGCCCTGCGCGAAGTTCACGAGCTCGGTCGCCTTGTAGATGAGGACGAAGCCGAGCGCGACCAGCCCGTAGATGCAGCCCACGGCCAGGCCGTTGAGGATCAACTGGAGGACGATGTCCAGGGAGTGGTTCCTCTCTCGCTGAGGAGTGCGCCGTTTATAGCGAGAGGGACCCCCCGCCGTCAACTCGGCTCGAACGCGACCTCCAGGCTGATGGCGGAGCCCGCCAGGGCCTTGGACACCGGGCAGTTCGCCTTGGCCGTCTCCGCCTGACGGCGGAACTCGGCCTCGTCGATCCCGGGCACGCGGCCCCGGGTGGCCAGCTCGATCCGGGTGATCTCGAATGCCTCGCCGCGCTTCTCCAGGTGCACGCGGGCGGTGGTCTGGATGCGGGTCGGCGCGTGGCCGGCCCGGGTGAGCCCGGCCGACAGCGCCATCGAGAAGCACCCGGCGTGGGCGGCGCCGAGGAGCTCCTCGGGGTTCGTCCCCTTGCCCGCCTCGAACCGGGACGTGAACGAGTACGGCCCCTCGAAGGCTCCACTCTCGACCCGCACCGTGCCCCGCCCCTCGCGCAGGTTCCCGTTCCACTCCGCCTCGGCGGTCCTCACCGGCATGGCTGCCTCCTTGGAAGACGTGCTGCCCAGCCTACACGGCGCCGCCAGCGGCGCCGTGCCTAGGCGAGCGGGACCCGCACGGCCACGTCGAACTTCGAGTAGTACTTCGCGACCTCCTCCGCGCCGTACTTGTCCCGGAACCGGTCCGCGATCTGACGGACCTTCACGGGGTCGGTGACGGTCGTGGCGCGGCCCGTCCACTCGACTCCGCCGGCGACCAGCGTGGCGGCCGGGTTCTTGTGCACGTTCTTGAACCACTCGCTGTCCGACCCCTTCACCGGCAACAAGGAGAGGGCGTCGACGTCGTGGATGAACCACACGGGCCGCGAGGTCTTGCGACCCGAGCGGCGGCCGGTCACGACGAGCTCGAGCTCGTCGGTTGCCTGCAGGGCGCGCGTGAACTCTGCGACGGCCATGACATGCTCCGTGGGCGATCGAGATGTCGGCCGCGCGACGGGTCGCCGCACGACCGCAGCATCAGTGTCGCGCCGATGCGGTGTCCCGAAATCTCGAAGGGGGCGCCGCGCGTCCGCATGACGGCGTGCTAGCATCCGGGCCGTGGGTCTCGACCCCTTTCTCGGCGCCGCGCGACTGGCCGCCCTGGTGCGCGCCCGCGAGGTTTCGCCCGTGGAGCTGGTGCGCGCGTACCTCGACCGTATCGACCGTCTGGACGACCGGCTGCGTGCCTATATCACGGTGACGGCCGAGGCGGCGCTCGACGCCGCGCGGCGCGCCGAGGCCGCCCTCGCCCGCGGCGGCCCCGTGGGGCCCCTGCACGGCGTGCCCTTCGCGGTGAAGGACCAGTTCGCCACCCGCGGTGTGCGCACGACGGCGGGCTCTCGCATCCTCGCCGACCACGTGCCCGACGAGGACGCCACCGTGGTGGCCCGCCTGGCGGCGGCCGGCGGCATCCTCCTCGGTAAGCTGAACCTCACTGAGTTCGCGCTGGGCGGCACCATCCGCTATCCGTTCGGCCAGCCGCGCAACCCCTGGAACACCGACCACGACACCGGCGGCTCGTCGGCCGGCTCCGGGGTGGCGGTGGCGGCCGCGCTGTGCGCGGTCTCGCTCGGCGAGGACACCGGTGGCTCGGTGCGCTCGCCCGCCTCGTGGTGCGGGGTCAGCGGCCACCGGCCGACGTGGGGGCTCGTGTCCCGGCACGGCTGCGTGCCCCTGAGCTGGTCGCACGACGCGCCCGGGCCGCTCGGCCGCACCGTGGAGGACTGCGCGCTCGTGCTCGGGATCGTCGCCGGCGCCGATCCGCGCGATCCGCTCACCGCCAAGCGCCCCGTGCCCGACTACCGCGCCGCGCTCACGGGCGAGGTTCGCGGCCTGCGCGTCGGTGTGATCCGCGAGCTGACCCACGGCGGCGAGACGGAGCCCGAGGTCCGCGCGGCCGTGACCGCCGCGGCCGCGGTGCTCGGCGACCTCGGCGCGACGGTGGACGACGTGTCGGTACCGCTGCTGCCGCAGGCCGGGGCCGCGTTCATGGCGATCTGCGACTCGGAGGGCGCAGCACTGCACCTGTCCTGGCTGCGCGACCGCGCCGCCGACTACGACGAGGGCACGCGCCGGCGGCTCCTGGCGGCCAGCCTGCTGCCGGCGGCGCTGCTGCACAAGGCGCAGGCGGCGCGGGCGCTCATCCGCCAGCAGCTGCGCGACGCGCTGACGACGCACGACGTCCTCGTCGCGCCCACCGCGCATCGCCCCGCGCCCACGATCGCGACCTTCACCACGCCCATCACGAGCACGCGCGAGGCGGCCGCGCGCTTCTTCACGCGACGCTCGTTCACCACCCCGGCCGCGCTGGCCGGCCTGCCCGCGCTCGCGGTGCCGTGTGGGTTCGGCGCCTCGGGCCTGCCGCTCAGTCTGCAGATCATCGGTCGGCGCTTCGAGGACGCCACCGTGCTCCGCGTGGGTCACGCCTACGAGCAGGCCACCGACTGGCACCGCCGCCGGCCGCCGCTGCCCGCGTGATGACCGAGCTGACCGAGGCCCAGGTCCGCGCGCTCGCCGAGGCGCTCGCGCTGCCGATGACGGCGGACGACGCCGCCGAGGTCACGCACCGGCTGAACGCGTTCATCGGGGCGCTCGCCCCGCTGGCCGACCTGCCAGCCGACGGCCCCGAGCCCGTTCCCGCCCCCATCGATCCCGACGGCGCCTAGGCGTCCGAGGTCCCGGGCGAGCGGCGACGCACGGGGATATCGAGGGACGCCACGGCAGGCCCATGGCGTCCCTCCCTTCGCTCAGGTGGCTGGAGAACCCGGTCGGGTGATCCGCGCTACTTGGCGCGACGCAGATCGAGGGTGGTTCCGCCGACGATCCCGGTGATCTGATCACCCTTGACGTTCAGCAGGGGCGCACTTCCGAAGCCGCTCCGTTCCCGCAGCTTGAGGGTATTGCCGTCCACGATCCCCTCGACCGGCCCGTCGAGGTCCGCGCGACCACCAACGCTCAGGTTGCCCTTCACGTCGGTCCCGGTCTGCTTCAGGCTCATCCTCACCGGCGCGCCGCCCACCAGGAATCCCGACCACTCGCCGTTGACGTTGGCCGGCGCGGCCGCCGCCGCGCTCGGCGAGCCGGTCCCGCTCGACGCGCTCCGGCTCATCGAGCCACAGCCTGCCGCTACGGTCGCGACCATCACGACGGCCAGCAACGCTCCTACGACTGTCTTTGACATGGTCCCATCCTCCTCACCGCCACATGTGGGGCCGCGGAGCTCCAGGGCTCCTGACCTACTGTTCCTCCACCCCCACCACGGCGGTAGGGCCGACCAGCCCGGTCCGGGGCGGCCGAAGGGCATCATCCGGTGGCGGCCGGGATGGGCCGTGGTGGAATACGGGGATCCTGACACCACGACGACGGCGCCGCACCTGGCGGTGGCCGAGGAGGAACACGGGTGACCAGCACCGAGCGGCAGCATCTGATCGAGCGCTACAAGGCCGGTTATGCGCGGGTGACCGACGCGCTCACCGGCATCACCGACGACGAGCTCGACTTCCGGCCGGCACCCGGCGAGTGGAGCGTGCGCGAGGTGCTCCACCACCTGGCGGACAGCGAGACGATCTCCGGCCAGCGTCTGCGTCGCCTCCTGGTCGAGGACGCGCCGATGATCCAGGGCTACGACCAGGACGCCTACGCCCGGCGGCTCGACTATCAGCGCCGCCCCATCGAGCCCGCCCTGCGGGCCTTCGAGGCGGCGCGCGCGTCGACCGCGCAGCTGTTCGACCTGATGAGCGACGCCGACTGGCTCCGTCGTGGCACCCACAGCGAGTCGGGTCCGTACGCCGCCACGACGTGGCTCGAGATCTACGCCGATCACGCCGAGACGCACGCCGCACAAATCGCGGCGAACCGCGCGGCCTGGGCGGCTCGCCGCCGCTGACACGCGTCACGCGCGCGTCACGATCGCGCGCGCGAGTGTCAGCGCGAAGTCGGCGCGCGCGTGCCACATCTGCGCGCGCGCACACCCCCGGGAGGATCTCCCGCCGTTACGGCACCGTCGTGCCGAACGGGCCCTGACTTCACAGTCCTAACTCGTCGATCTCCCGAGGCAATCGCCCGTCGTGGGGTGCGGCATACCGCTTGCCGTAGTCCCCCCGCGCACGGAGGACGAGAGCGCTATGACGGCACACACGAAAGCTGACACTCGCGAGCGGACAGTGTCGAAAGCACGCTCACGCGTTGTGATCGCCGCACTGACTCTCGCGAGCGTCATCATCGGCGTCGCCGGTGTTCACGCCGGCTCGCTGCCGCTGCAGTGGGACGCGCCGACGACGAACGTGGACGGCACGCCGCTGTCCGATCTCGCCTCCTATCGCATCTATCTCGGCACCACGACGCCGACGTGTCCGAGCGCGTCGTTCCACACGATCACCGCGCCGGCGGCGACGCCGACCGTGGGTGAGATCGTCGCCAGTCGCATCGTGGGTCTCGTCGCGGGCACCACGTACTTCGCGCGCGTGACCGCCGTCGACGTCGCCGGCAACGAGAGCGGGTGTTCGGGGTCGGCGACCGGCGCGGCGGTGGCCGAGTTCTCGGTGGCGCCCGGCGCCGCGACCAGCTTCGGCAGCGCGGTGGTCGGAACCACGGTGGACCGGACCTTCACCGTCCAGAACACGAGCACCGCGAGCCTGTCGGGCTCGGTGAGCGTCGGCGCGCCGTATACCGTCACCTCGGGTGGTGGGAGCTTCACGCTGGCGCCGGGCGCCACGCGCACCGTCACGGTCCAGTTCGCGCCGACCGCCCCGGGCTCCTTCGCCGGCAACGTGAACTTCACCGCCGGCGGTGACGTCGTCTCGCGCTCCGTGAACGGCTCCGCCACGGCGTCGGCCGTCACCCTGAACGTCGCGAAGGCCGGCACCGGTGCCGGCACGGTCACCAGCGTCCCGGCGGGTATCGCCTGCGGCGCCGACTGCAGCGAGAGCGTCGCGCCCGGCACCCAGCTCACGCTCACCGCCAGTCCCTCGACCGGGTCCACCTTCGCCGGCTGGAGCGGCGCCTGCTCCGGCACTGGCACCTGCGCGGTGACGGTCAATGCCGCCACGTCGGTGACGGCCACCTTCACCACGATGCCGGTCACGCTGACCGTCGCGAAGGCCGGCACCGGCGCCGGTACCGTGAACAGCACCCCCGCCGGCATCGCCTGCGGCGCCGATTGCAGCGAGAGCGTCGTCCCCGGCACCCAGCTCACGCTGACGGCGAGCCCGGC